>Ga0315338_1000771_pt1 | contig 56889 bp, 45 predicted proteins | sample ASW8metaG_FD_204518 | JGI IMG/M metagenome (GOLD analysis project Ga0315338, IMG submission 204518) | Ammonia-oxidizing marine archaeal communities from Monterey Bay, California, United States - ASW #8 | ecosystem: Environmental > Aquatic > Marine > Coastal | place: USA: California | collected... | reverse complement strand
TGGCGGTGGCGGCGGGGGCGGCGGTGGCGGCTGGTAGGGAGATTGCCCTTTGGCATGGCGGAAGATAGAAAGGCGGCAGGATGTTCCGCTTTCTTGCCGTATCGCTTCTTCTGGCCCTGGCAGCCCCGCTCGCCCTCGCGGCCGAACGCATCGAGTCCTTCCACAGCCACATCGTGGTGGAGAAGAGCGGGGACCTGGTGGTGACTGAGACCATCACGGTCCGGGCCCAGGGACATGAGATCAAGCGGGGGATTTACCGCGATATCCCGCGCCTGCAGTCGACCAAGTTCGGGCTGAAAACGAAGAAGCCCTTCAGGGTGCTGCGGGTGACGCGGGATGGGAAGCAGGAGAACTACGAGACGTCGGAAATCGGCCAGGGGGGGATCCGGATCCGCATCGGGCACCCTCGGGTGATCCTCAAGCCCGGCTCCTACACCTACGAGATCATCTACCGCACGGGGCGGCAACTCTACCTTGAGGAGGGGCGGGACGCCCTTTACTGGAACGTCAATGGCACGGAGTGGGAATTCCCCGCTGACAAGGTGAGCGCCACCGTGGTGTTGCCGGAGGGCATCAAGGGGACCAAGGTCTGGGGCTATACCGGGACGCGCGGCGCACAGGGTGAGGACTACAGGGCCGAGGTGACCGGGACCGGGGCCACCATCGAGGCCACCCGGCCGTTCCGGGCCAGGGAGAACCTGACGGTGGTGTTGGAGTGGCCTCCCGGCCTGCTGGAGGAGCGGGCCTACGAGGAGGCCCGGGCATCGATCTTCCGGGATCATCCCCTGGCCGCCTGGGGGTTATTGCTGCTCGCGGGAGCCCTCGTTTACTACCTGGTGGCCTGGATCAAGGTGGGGAAGGACCCGGCGAAGGGGACCATCATCCCGCTCTACGGTCCTCCCAAGGGACTCTCGGCTTCCGCGCTGCGTTACATTGATCGCATGGGCTATGACGATACCTGCTTCAGCGCCGGGGTGATCGGGCTGGCGGCCAAGGGGGTCGCGGTCATCAGGAAGAGCGGAGACACTTATATGTTACGGGGAACGCCCAAGCCTCCGCCACCTCCCTCCGGAGGCGCCTCACCTCTTCCGGGCGCGCTTACCACTGACGAATCCCGACTCAAGAGGAGGCTCTTGGAAGGGAATATATGGTTGGAACTCTCGGATGAAAATCACGTGTGCTTCGGGGAAGCTCGCGAGGCGCACCGTAAGCTTCTCGCCTCCCAGGCGAGGAAAGTGCATTTCAAGCTCAACCTCGGCTGGTGTATCCCGGGCCTCATCCTCTCGATGGTGGGAACCATCCTGTTCCTCCTGGGGATCGATTTCTTTACAGGACTATTTATGGGAGGGCTTGGGTTCATGGGATGTCTGGTGTTTCTCGTCTCCTGGCGAGGAAAGGAGGCCGTAGTAACAATACTAGTGTTTATGATTGTGATGGCAGTGGTTGCCGTAGTTGCTCAGTTGGGCCATGAGGACGGGGCGCCGCGATCCCTCATCCTCTGCATGATTGTGTATGCGCTGAATCTTATCTTTATCCACCGGATGAAGGCCCCGACGGGCCTGGGTCGATGGGTGATGGACCAGATTGAAGGGTTCCGGCACTACCTGAGCGTGGCGGAAGAGGAGCGGCTCAGCTTGTATACTCCCCGGAAAGACCCGGAGAAGACCCCGGAGCTTTTTGAGCGCTTTCTTCCCTACGCCCTGGCCCTTGGATGCGAACAGCAATGGGCGGAAAAGTTCGATAGAATTTTGCAGGCGGCGGTGAGAGCGCCGGGAGACAGCAGTTACAGCCCGAGCTATTACTCGGGCAGTTCGGGGGGGATCAGCGGGATGATGAGCGACCTGTCCGGAAGTTTCACCGGCTCCCTCGCCTCCTCGGCCACCGCCCCATCGTCCGGTGGCAGCGGGGGCGGTGGAGGATCCGGTGGCGGGGGCGGTGGAGGATCCGGTGGCGGGGGCGGCGGGGGCGGCGGCGGGGGCTGGTAGGGCAAGGCTCCGGAGCCCAAAAAACCCGGCCGGGGGAGGGCCGGGTTTGCGTAAGGATTCCAGGGGACGCTCGAAATCAGGGGCCCGGGGGCGTCGGCTCGGCCGGAGGCGGCGCGAAGTCAGATGGTGGGGCCGGGGGTGCCGGCTCAACCGGAGCAGCGAGCGAACTCTTGAGGGGGGCGGAGGGCTTGAAGCCCACCGACTTTGAGGCCGCGATATGCATGGGCTCGCCAGTCTTGGGGTTCCGGCCCATCCGGGCTTTGCGGTTTTTCACCGCAAATGTCCCGAATCCAATCAATTGAACTTTCCCCTCCGTGCGAACGCCGTTGGCGATCGCACCCAAGACAGCAGCGACCGCGTCTTCAGCAGCGCGCTTGGTGGCGTCCTTGCCCAAGGACCCTTGGACGGCTTCGATCAGTTCAGCTTTATTCATAGCACTAACAGTTTTGGGGCTAGCGAGATATTTTGTAAAGATAAAACACATCCTAGTTATTCCCCGTAATATCAGGGATTTACGTCGATTCTGCTCCTCTGGAGATCCAGTGCACCGGGCAGGAAACCTCCATAAAACAAGGGTTTTCGATTTGTTAGATTCTGTTAGGGAATTGCAAGGAGCTTACTACCAGTTAATTACGAATTTAAGGAGAGAGTCCTCAGGCCCGGATCTCCCGGGGGTTGGACCTGCTCTCACCTGTTTGATTAGCCGTGTCCGGCCCCTTTAGGCTCGGGGCATGAAATCCCCTGGGTGATTTCTGCCGTGTGGTGCCAGGACGAAAGGTTCGGGAACCCCGGAACTGAAATTCCATGCCTTGCCAGAGGCGATGGCGAGAGGGTCCTGGGGAAGGTCTCGCAGGGACCCCTCCGGTCCGCTTTGACCCCTGTGATAACGGGTGCAACCCGACTTTGTGAATGATTTCACAAATTCATCTTGCCCGGTTCAGGGGCCACCTTTATAGGCGTCTCCGTCCCCGTTTCGAATGCCGTCGATATCACGTGTTTTAGCCCTCCAGTTTTCGCGACTGGGCGCCCTGCTGACCTTCCTGATCCTGGGAGCCGGGAGCGCCATGGCGGCGGGCGGGGGTGGAGAGCACGGCGATCATCATGACTCCCTTCCCGCATTTGCGGAGGAAGTTGCCCGTCCCCTGGGAATCCCGATTACCAATTCGATGGTGATGGTCTGGGTGGTGGCCGCGGTGCTGATCCTGGTCTCCTGGCTGGCGACGAGGAAGATCCAACTGGTCCCTGGGAAACTTCAGAACTTCGTGGAATGGCTGGTGGAGAGCCTGATCAATTTCTTCACCGGGATCATGGGGGAACACCTCGCCAGGCGGACCTTCTGGTTCCTGGCCACCGCCTTCATCCTGATCCTCTTTTCCAACTGGGCCGGACTCATTCCGGGGGTCGGAACGGTTGGGTTTGAATTGAGCGGGGAAGGAGTCGATGCGCACGACAAATTCCGGCCCTTCTTCCGGGGTGCCAATGCCGACCTGAACCTCACCATGGCGATGGCGCTGACCTTCTTCCTCCTCTGGTTCTACTGGTCCTTCACCGAGATCGGCCCGGTCAACTTCATCAAGCATATCTTCGCCCCCAAGGGGGGGAAATTCAAGGGCATCATGTTGATCCTGATGGGGGGGCTCTTCCTCTTCGTTGGCCTGATCGAGGTGCTCTCCATCGCGGTGCGTCCCATCGCCCTCATGTTCCGACTCTATGGCAATGTGTATGCCGGGGAGAGCATGCTGGAGATCCTGATGACCATGTTCAACCTGCCGGACTGGCTCCAGTGGCTCCCGGCCCTTCCCTTCTACTTTCTGGAACTGCTGGTCGGCTTCGTGCAGGCCCTCGTCTTCGCGCTGCTCTGCGCAGTGTTCACCAAGCTCATGTGTGAGCATCACGAGGAGGATCACGGCGACGAGGCCCACGATCACGACGAGGCCCCGGCCGCGCCAAACTCCGCGGAACCAAGTTCCTGAACAGATACTCTTGCCGGTCGGACCATGGACCCCGTGGAGGCCGGCGAAAGAAGAAACAAACCAAACAAAACAGAACAATGGACAGCCTGATGCAACTCCTTGCGAGCGTTCCTTTCATCTTCGACCTCCTGGCCGCGATGGAAGGGAAGATTCACGTCGGCCTTGCAGGTACCGGGGCCGGAATCGGCGTGGGCCTGGTTGGCGCGAAAGCCACCGAAGCCGTGGGCCGTAATCCTGGTGCCCAGGGACAGATCATGACGATTGCGATCATCTTCGCCGCCCTGGCGGAGGGGATCATCTTCATCGCTCTCTTCCTTGTGAATTGAGGGTTTCAGGAGGACGCTCCCCGCCCGGGAGCGTCCTCTCCCCTCGACCATTCGTTCCCAATCCCTTTTCCACCATGCCTTTCGACAACATCCTGATCCTCGCGGCAGAGACCGAGGCTGCCGACGGCGGCATAGTCGAATCGATCACCAAGACGTTCCAGATCCACTGGTGGACCCTGTTCTGTCAGTTGGTCAATTTCCTGATCGTCTGCCTGGTCCTCAAGAAGTTCGCCTACGGACCGGTCATGAACCTCCTTGAGCAGCGCCGCAAGCGGATCGCCGATGGGGAGGCCAAGCTCGCAGAGGTGGAGGAGCAGATCGCAGCCAGCGAAAAGCGCACCCAGGAGGCCATCCAGGAAGCCAACGAGCGTGCCAAGCGCCTGGTGGAGGAGGCCAAGGAGAGCGCGGTTGCCATCGGAGACAAGAAGGCCCAGGAAGCGGCGGCGGAAGCGAGGGCCATCCTGGCCAAGGCCGAGGAGGCAGCGAAGAGCGAGCGCGACAAGATGCATGCTGCCCTGAAGAAGGAATTCGGGCGACTGGTGGCCTCTACCACCGCCCAGGTCACCGGCAAGGTCCTGACCGACGAGGACCAGAAGCGTATCAATGAAGAAGCCCTCGCCGAGGTCGACAGCTAGGAAACGAGGCAAACCGGCATGAAAATTTCCCGCGAAGCTGCCACCACCGCCCGCCGTGCCTTCCGCATGTGCGTGGAGGGTGATCGCGTGGTTGATGACAAGCTTCGCGCGGTATTCAAGAAAGTCGCGGAAGCGAAGCCCCGCGGCTGGCAGGCCATCCTGCACGAACTGAAGCGCCTGACCCGCCTCGAGATGGAGCGGCGCCAGGTCCTGGTCGAAAGCGCCGAGGTTCTCGATGCCGCCTCGCAGGACCGGGTGAAGGGCAGTCTCGCCGAGAAGTATGGCGACGACCTCTCCTTCGAATTTAAGATCAATCCCGGCCTCCTCGGCGGGATGCGCGTGCGTGTCGGCAACGACGTCTGGGACGGCAGCGTGAAGACCCGCCTCGATAGACTCGCCAACTCCTTCTAAGAACTCTCCTCCACCCCTTTCCCCTTCAAATTCAATCCTCCCTCCCATGAGCAACATCCTTCAGGAACTGGAACAGGAAATCGCAAATGTCTCCGCCGGGGTCGCCAAGACCAATGTCGGGACTGTGCGGGAAATCGGAGATGGCGTCGCCAAGGTCGAAGGACTGAGCGAAGCCCAACTCAACGAAATGATCGAGTTTCCCGGCAACCTTTTCGGACTCGCGCTGAACCTCGAGGAAGGCGAAGTCGGGGTCGTGATGCTCGGTAATTCCCAGCACATCGCGGAAGGCGACGAGTGCCACACCACCGGCAAGCTCCTCTCGGTGCCGGTGGGGGAGAAACTCCTCGGTCGGGTGGTGGACGCCCTGGGACGCCCGGTCGATGGCAAGGGCGAGATCGAGTCCGACACCCAGTATCCGGTGGAGAAGATCGCGCCGGGCATCATCAAGCGGAAATCGGTGAGTGTTCCGGTGCAGACCGGGATCGCGGCAATCGACGCCATGATCCCGATTGGGCGCGGCCAGCGCGAGCTCATCATCGGGGACCGCTCCACCGGCAAGACCACCATCGCGGTGGACACCATCATTTCGCAGGCGCAGCAGAACAAGGCGGCGAAGGAAGGGACGCTCAAGGATCACAAGCCGCTCTACTGCGTCTACGTCGCGATCGGCCAGAAGCAGTCCAACATCGCCCGGACCATCGCGACCCTCGAGAAGGCCGACGCCATGGACAACACGATCATCGTGGCGGCGGCTGCCTCCGACTCCGCCGCCAACCAGTTCCTCGCGCCCTACGCCGGTTGCGCGATGGCGGAGTATCTCATGGACCAGGGCAAGGATGTCCTGATCGTTTACGATGATCTTTCCAAGCAGGCGGTGGCCTACCGCCAGGTTTCGCTCATCCTTCGCCGCCCGTCCGGTCGTGAGGCCTACCCCGGCGACGTCTTCTACTTGCACAGCCGTCTTCTCGAGCGCTCCGCTCGTCTTTCCGACAAGGAAGGTGGGGGATCGATCACCGCCCTGCCCATCATTGAGACCCAGGCTGGGGACGTGTCCGCCTACATCCCAACCAACGTGATCTCGATCACGGACGGCCAGATCTTCCTTGAGACCGACCTCTTCTACCAGGGGATCCGTCCCGCCATCTCAGTGGGTCTGTCAGTGTCGCGGGTGGGATCGGCCGCGCAGACCAAGGCGATCAAGAAAGTTTCCGGAACGACCAAGCTCGATCTCGCGCAGTTCCGGGAGCTGCAGGCTTTCGCCCAGTTCGGCTCCGACCTCGATGACGCCACCAAGGCGAAGATCGAGCGTGGCCAGCGTATCGTGGAACTCTTCAAGCAGAACCAGTACAGCCCGATGGGCCTCGATTTGGAGGTCGCCATTCTCTGGTCCATGCAGAACGGCTACTTTGATGACGTGGAAGTGAAGCGCATCAAGGAGTGCCAGGAGGCGCTTGAGGAGTTCCTGACCACCCGCAAGGCCGATCTCCTCCAGCTCATCCTCGACGAAAAGGCTCTCACCGACGACGTGGTGGGCGGCCTCGAGACGGCCCTCAAGGATTTCAAGGCTTCCTGGAGTTGAGGACATCAAGCCGGGAGGGGAACCCTGCCGGGAAAATCACAGGACAGGCAACCCAACTGATAACAGACCCTCACGGTTAACTGAAGAATGGCCAACCTTCGCGACATTCGCCGACGCATCAAGTCGGTCAAGAATACCTCGCAGATCACCAAGGCGATGCAGCTGGTGGCAGCCGCGAAGATGAAGAAGGCCCAGGACCAGGCCATCGCCGGGCGGGACTACGCTGATCGGCTCAATCAGGTGCTGGTCCATCTCAGGGACAATATCAGCGTCAGCGAGGACGATCACGCCCTTCTCAAGCAGCCCAGGGGGAAGAAGGAGCTCATGCTGGTGGTTTCCACCGACAAGGGCCTCTGCGGCGGGCTCAATACCAACCTCCTCAAGAAGGTGCGGGCCGAGATGGCGGAGGATACCGACGTGGTCACGGTGGGCCGCAAGCTTCGCATGTCCCTTGGCAAGCTGGGGCACAACATCGTCTCCGACTGGGAGGTGGCTGACCCCACGCCCTTCGCGGATGCCAAGCCGATAGGGGCCTACCTCACCGACCAGTTTCTGGGTGGAGACTACAGCGCGGTCAAGGTGGCCTTCACGAACTTTGAGACCACCCTCACGCAGACGCCATGGATCCAGCAACTCCTGCCCGTGGAGGCCTCTACCCTGGCCGAGAAGCGGGCCTACGAGGGGATGGGCGATGGCGCGGAGGTGGAAGAAACCCGCAGGGGCGACGGCATGCTGCGGGATTATATCTTCGAGCCCAGCCCGGAAGGTGTTCTTGATGCTCTTCTCCCGCTTTATCTCAACTACCAGGTCTACCAGATGATCCTGGAAGCCCGCGCTTCCGAGCACTCGTCCCGCATGGTGGCCATGAAGGCCGCCACCGACAACGCCGAGCAGATGATCAAGGACCTGACCCTAGAGTACAACAAGGTCCGCCAGGCCGCCATCACTTCCGAACTCCTCGAGATCACCACCGCCATGAAGGCGATGGAGTAAGGGGCCCGTTTTCAGTTTCCAACATACAATAATCACTTCCGAGACGAAACCGCCCAACATTATGAGCAATACCGGAACTATCGTGCAGATCATCGGCGCCGTGGTGGATGCCGACTTCTCAGGTGCTGAGAAGCTGCCTGCCATCTACAACGCCATTGAGGTAACCTATGAGCTTTACGGTTCGGAGACGACTCTCGTTCTCGAAGTGCAGCAGCACCTCGGTGACGGGTGGGTCCGGGCCGTGGCCATGACAACCACCGATGGCCTGAAGCGCGGCATGCCGATCGTTGACACCGGCGATCCGATCACCGTGCCGGTGGGCAGCGGGGTCCTGGGTCGTATCTTCAATGTGACGGGCGACGAAGTGGACGGGTTCGGGCCGGTGCCCCACGAGAAGCGTTATCCGATTCACGCTCCCGCCCCGCCCCTTGTCGACCAGGCGACCTCTACCGAGATCCTGGAGACCGGCATCAAGGTCATCGACCTGATCTGCCCCTTTACCAAGGGCGGCAAGGTGGGCGCCTTCGGGGGTGCCGGGGTGGGCAAGACCGTGGTCATCATGGAGCTCATCAACAACATCGCGAAGAACCATGGCGGTTATTCCGTCTTTGCGGGAGTGGGCGAGCGCACCCGGGAAGGAAACGACCTCTGGATGGAGATGATCGAGGCCGGGGTGATCAACGCGGAAAAGGACTCCAACGGCGAACTCGCCCTCGACGAGCACGGGATGCCGACCGTGATCAGCGAAGGGTCGAAGGTGGCGCTGACCTACGGCCAGATGAACGAGCCGCCGGGAGCGCGTCTCCGGGTGGCCCTTTCCGCCCTCGCCATGGCAGAGTACTTCCGCGACGAGGAGAATCAGGATGTGCTGCTTTTCGTGGACAATGTTTTCCGATTCTCCCAGGCCGGCTCCGAGGTGTCCGCCCTCCTTGGACGCACGCCGTCCGCGGTGGGTTACCAGCCCACCCTGGCGGAGGAGATGGCGGGTCTGCAGGAGCGCATCACTTCCACCAACAAGGGATCGATCACCTCCTTCCAGGCGGTCTACGTGCCGGCGGACGACCTGACTGACCCGGCTCCGGCCAACACCTTTGCACACCTCGATTCCACCGTGGTGCTGGAGCGCTCTCTCGCGGAGCTCGGCATTTACCCGGCGGTGGACCCCCTCTCATCGGTCTCGACCGCACTCGCTCCCGATGTGGTGGGTGATGAGCACTACCGCGTCGCGCGGGGAGTGCAGGGCGTGTTGCAGCGCTACAAGGACCTGCAGGACATCATTGCCATTCTCGGCATGGACGAACTCTCCGACGAAGACAAACTGAGTGTCTTCCGTGCCCGTAAGATTCAACGTTTCCTGTCGCAGCCCTTCAGTGTGGCGGAGGTCTTCACGGGCACCCCGGGCGTTTACGTCTCGGTGGATGACACGGTGAAGGGTTTTGCCGAGATCCTTGATGGCAAACATGACGACGTGCCGGAAAGCAACTTCTACATGAAGGGCGCAATCGACACCGTCGAGAAGGGGTAGGCTTCTCGGGAAGACAGGTTATTGGGTATCATTTAAAAGTTTTCAGGAAATGCCACTGGTTCTCGACATAGTGACTCCGGAGAAGAAGTTCTTCTCGGGCCAAGTCGAAAACGTCTACCTGCCGGGGACGGAAGGGGAGCTGGGAATCCTGCCGGGCCACGTGCCCCTGGTGACCGGGATCAACCCCGGCGAACTGCGTTATCTGGTAGATGGCAAGGTCGAGGAACTGGCCATCGGGGCGGGCTTTGTGGAAGTGACCCAGGAGAAGGTCACCGTCCTCACCGATCTCGCGGTGACAGATGCCGAAATTGATGAGGCCAAGGTTGAGGAGGCCATGAAGCGGGCCGAGGAATCCCTTTCCAATATCGACCACAGTGAGAATGCGGAGGAAGTGGCCGCTCTCCAGACCGCCATCAGCAAGTCGATGGCCCAGCTCAAGCTGAAGCGGAAGCGCCGGCAGATTTAGGGCCCGATGATCGAGTTGCCCTCCCCGGAGGGGATTTCAGGGGGGGGGGCGGGTTGCTCACAAACCCCTTGAAAAAGAGGCGGACTCGGGTTGGGGGTTTCTCTTTTTTTCCCGCCGGGCTTGACCACAGGCCGGGGGCTTGGCAGTAAAACGAAAGTTTAGGCCAGCGAAGCCGAATGCCAAAGGACGAGAGCCTACAGAAAATCCTGTTGATTGGATCGGGACCGATTGTGATCGGTCAGGGGTGTGAATTTGATTATTCCGGCACGCAGGCCTGCAAGGCCCTGCGGGAAGAGGGATACGAAGTGGTACTGGTGAATTCCAATCCGGCCACCATCATGACCGATCCGGAATTTGCGGATCGGACCTACATCGAGCCGATCACCCCGGAGGTCATCCGCAAGATCATCGAGAAGGAAGAACCGGATGCCCTGCTGCCGACCCTGGGAGGACAGACGGCTCTCAATGCGGCCATGGACCTCTGGCACAGTGGAGCGCTGAAGGAGCTCAACGTGCGCATGATCGGCGCCAACGCCGATGCCATCGCGAAGGGAGAGGATCGCCTGCTGTTCAAGGAGGCCATGCTCAAGATAGGGTTGGATCTGCCGCAGTCCGGGGTGGTGCACGCCATGGAGGATGCCCGGAAGGTGGCGGAAGAAATTGGAGACTTCCCGCTCATCATCCGTCCCGCCTACACCCTCGGAGGCAGTGGTGGCGGCATCGCTTACAACAAGGAGGAATTTGAAACGATCGTGGCACGGGGACTCGATCTTTCCCCGGTGACGGAGGTGCTGATCGAGGAAAGCCTGCTGGGCTGGAAGGAATTCGAGATGGAGGTCATGCGTGACCGCGCCGACAACTGCGTGATCATCTGTTCCATCGAGAACCTGGATCCCATGGGTGTGCACACCGGGGATTCCATCACGGTGGCCCCCGCCCAGACGCTGACCGATCGCGAATTCCAGATCATGCGGGATCAATCATTCGCCGTGATCCGGGAGATCGGGGTGGAGACCGGTGGATCGAACATCCAGTTCGCGGTGAATCCCGAGGATGGGCGCGTGGTGATCATCGAGATGAATCCCCGGGTGTCGCGTTCCTCGGCCCTGGCCTCCAAGGCCACCGGGTTCCCGATTGCCAAGATTGCCGCCAAGCTGGCGGTGGGCTACACCCTGGATGAACTGCCCAATGACATCACGCGGGAAACCCCGGCCAGCTTCGAACCCACCATCGACTACGTTGTCACCAAGGTTCCCCGTTTCACGTTCGAGAAGTTCCCCAACGCGGATCCCGTGCTCACCACCCAGATGAAATCCGTGGGCGAGGCCATGAGCATCGGGCGGACGTTCAAGGAGAGCATGCAGAAGGCCCTGCGCTCACTGGAGACCGGCCGGTTCGGGTTCGGTAACGACGGAAAGGATCCGGGGGACCCGTCGCGGGAGGACATCGAGCGGAAACTGCACGTGCCCAACAGCGAGCGCATTTACTGGATCAAGGCGGCCTTTGAGCACGGCTGGAGCATGGAGGATGTGTTCGAGGCGACGCAGATCGACCGCTGGTTCCTCGGCCATCTCAAGGAAATCGCCGACGAGGGGGCCAATCTTGCCGAGCTCGACCTGCGGCGTGCCAAGAAGCTCGGATTTTCGGATCGGCAGATCGCCATCGCCCGAGGAGAAACGGAAGATTCCGTGCGGGAAAAACGCAAGGGAGTGGGAATCCTGCCGACCTATCGGCTGGTTGATACCTGCGCGGCTGAATTTGAGGCCTATACACCCTACTACTACTCCACCTACGGTGACGAAAACGAAGCCCGGGAGTCGGACCAGAAGAAAATCATCATTCTCGGGGGAGGGCCCAACCGGATCGGCCAGGGGATCGAGTTCGACTACTGTTGCGTGCACGCCTCATTCGCCCTGAAGGAACTGGGCTATGAGACCATCATGGTGAACTCAAATCCGGAGACGGTCTCCACCGATTATGACACCAGCGACAAGCTCTTCTTCGAGCCGCTTACCCTGGAGGATGTCCTCAACATCTGCGACCAGGAGAAACCCGATGGTGTGATCGTGCAGTTTGGCGGGCAAACCCCGCTCAACCTCGCCGCCGATCTGGAGCGTCACGGCGTGCCCATCATCGGCACCTCGCCGCAGTCGATCGAACTGGCGGAGGATCGCAAACAGTTCTCCGCGCTGCTTGACAGGCTCGAACTGAAGCAGGCAGAGGCGGGAACAGCGGTCTCGGAAGATGAGGCGATCGGGATTGCGGGAAGGATCGGTTATCCCGTGCTCGTGCGCCCGTCCTTCGTGCTGGGCGGACGCGCCATGATGATCGTATACGACGATGACGAACTGCGCCGTTACATGCGGGAAGCAGTGGATGCCTCGCCGGAACGCCCGGTTCTGGTGGACCGTTTCCTCGACGGGGCCATCGAGGTGGACGTCGATTGTATCTCCGATGGCGAGAATACGGTGGTAGGCGCGATCATGCAGCACATCGAGCCCGCCGGGGTGCACTCCGGGGATTCCGCCTGCGTGATTCCCACCTTCAGTCTGGGGGAGAAAGTCGAGAAAGAGATCGAAGAGGCCGCTATCAACCTGGCGCGGGAACTGGAAGTACGGGGACTCATGAATATCCAGTTCGCAGTCAAGGATGGCGATCTTTACGTGATTGAGGTCAATCCCCGGGCCTCCCGGACGGTTCCCTTCGTCTCAAAGGCCATCGGGGTGCCCCTGGCTAAACTGGCGGCCAAAATCATGGTGGGAGAGAAGCTCCCGGATCTCGGGCTTACCAGACGGATCATTCCCTCTCACTACAACGTCAAGGAGGCGGTCTTTCCCTGGCCCCGTTTTCCGGGCATCGACATCGTTCTGGGACCAGAGATGAAGTCCACCGGCGAGGTGATGGGAATCGATGAGGATCTGGGGATGGCCTATGCCAAGAGCCAGATAAGCGGGTTCAATCCGCTGCCCATGGAGGGGAATGTCTTCATTTCAGTCAGCGATCGAGACAAGGAAACGGTCCCTCTCATTGCCTCCCAGTTCGTGGAGGCCGGGTTCACTCTCTATGCGACCGGGGGAACCTTCCGAAAACTGGAAGAGGCCGGCGTCCCTGCCAAGCGGCTCTACAAGCTGGCCGAGCGCAGGCGTCCGAACGTCCTGGACATGATGAAGAACGGGGAAATCCAATTCGTCGTGAATACGCCGAGCAGCCATGAATCACGGGCTGATGAAGTGGCCATCCGCAGCACGGCGGTGGCCAACAAGGTCAGCCACTGTACGAACCTTGCGGCGGCGGAGGCCAGTGTGAAGGCCATTCGCTCCCTTCAGCGGCGCGAGTTCAAGGTGACTCCGCTGCAGGAATACTACTAGGCAGGGGGGTCCTCTGGGAGGGCCGGGGCGCGCAGAACGACGGCTATCTGATGGCGTTGGGCCACCCTGACTGCAAGGCCGTGAAGCGGGAACGGATCTCGGAGGCGGATCCGAGGCAGAGGTAGGCATCGTAGTCGACCTGGAGGGACGGCTTGAGTGCAAAGGTCTTGATCGGGGCGAGGTAGGAACAACTTGAATTCATGGCTCCCCTGAAATGGTAGTAGGTCATGCGCCTCGCGATGGGGACGAAGACCCCCAGTCCAAACCCATCCTTGTTGAGATAGGCAGCCCAGTGTTCAGAGAGATCCGCATAGGCATTTCCGGGTCCCGGGTTCACCCGCGTAAGAGGCTTTCCGGTCCAGGGCTCCCGGCCTCCATAAAAGACAAGTTCCCCGAAGGTTGGGTTGACAAATACCGCCGGAAGTTCCTGGTGGCGCGCCGCATGGGTGTGTTCCCCTCGATAGGTCATGCGGAAGCGAAGATGGATGTGCGCCTGATGAAGCTCGATCCATTGCTCGAGCTCAAATTCAGGGAGAAGTTGTCCGGTGGCCCAGTGAAGGGGAAGAGACCTGCTATAGAGGCGGGTTTTTCCTGAGGTGAGCTCCAGCAGTTTCGGTCGGGTCCCCTGGAAGGACCCTCCCTGCACGGGATTCAGGCGCCATGGCTTGCCCTTCCACCGGGAGCCATCGGCGTCGCCGTAATACGATTGCTGGATGAAGCGCCCCTGGTCGTAGTGATTCAGAATGTTTTCAGTGGATTCCCGGCGGGAGAGATATCCGATGGTGGCTCCCGAAGCACGGTGGACACCCAGTCGGAATGACTCATTTTCGAGGTAGGTCCATTCCTTTGAGTCCGGCTCGGGGAGCCCCGGCGCCGCGGGAGGGGCCAGGGCCGAGACGAGGGCCAGGACGACGGGAAAAGGGACCCTGCGCACGGTTACTTGAAATGCCGGCTCTCCATGAACTCGTACCAGTCTGCTTCCAGCGCGGCGTCGTCCTCGTAACCGTAGGTGTCCAGAAGAACGGTTTTTGTGATTGTCTCTCCCTGGCGGGCACGCTCGACGAGCTTGCGGTACTTTGCGATGTTTTCGTCGTTGCCGACGAGGAAATAGGTCAGGGCGAAGATGTAGCCGGACTGGTTGGGGGTGAGGGTCAGGATTTCTGCCTTGCAGACGGCATCGAGAGTTTCCCGGATGTCCTTTTTGCACATTTTCTTCAACGGACCCGGCCAGTCCTCGTTCGGTTCGAGCGTGGCACCCCGCTTGAAGTCAGCCTTCTCGTTCGCGTAGTAGGTCTTGAAGTCGATGTAGTGGACCCGGCAGAGGCGGAAGATGCGGTGTTCGACGTAGTAGCCCCAGCCCGCGGTCATCCAGAAGGGCAGGTTTCCGGTCAATCCCCGGCCTTCCAGAATGGTGGCGGCGGTGCCGTGAACGAAGACAGGGGTAAGATCAGTCTCGCCCCCGGCTGATTTCTCGGGGTCGGCCTTGCAGAGGACCCGGTAGCGATTCTGTGGATCCCCGTAGTTACGGGTGATCCTGCAGGACTGGACCTGGTTGGCATCCCAGCCGCTGCGTCTCTGCTGCTGCTCGAGGACGGTGGTGTAATCGAGACCCGAGCCGATGAGATAGACTGTAAAGCGATAGGGCGCGGTATCTGCGCCCGAGGCGCCGCCGGGTGTGCGGAATTTGTTCTTGCTGAAGTCCTCCTCAAGTCCGGGCATGACGTGGACACACTCGTCCCAGACTTTCTCGGCATATCTGCGGGCCGGATCGTGGTTGGTGCTCTTGGCGCGAAGAGCAAAGTGATCGGTGAGGCGTTCACGCCATTCAAAGTTCTCAAAGTGCTGATGCTGGGCCAGCACGGCAGGCGCCGAAAGGGTGGCGAGAAACAGAAGTGTGGCCGGGAGCCTTTTCATGAAAAGTGAGGCTAGGGAGCGCGTTGGAGGATGGCAATGAGAGAGGGAAGGCAAATTGTCTGAACTGGCCGAACGGTCTGTTTCCTCCGGCGACGGGATGAAGGCGGATGGACGGGAGATTCGCTCCGGGGGTGACGATCCGGGGAAATTGCATGTGGTAACGGACAGCCTTCCGGGATGGGACCGACCCGGTTTGCGGATGGAGATGGTTGAAATAGCGGAAAGAGCGGCGTATGCTCTGCAGGGCAGCGGTAACTCCAGGAGAACCGACACCGGGGAGGAAGCCAACCCCTGATAAGATGAAGATCAGACAGGAAGAGAGCACCAGGACCGGTAGTGCCTTGGGCGGGTTTGCCCTGGGGCTCGGGGTGGCAGGTCTCTACCTCGCCGTGCAGTTGTGGATTCTGCCCGCCGCGGGGATTCCCACCTGACTGAGCGGTCAGTGCTGCCCGGTCGGGAAGGACAAGAACGAGAAGTGGCAGGCGGAGGGGGAACCGGAAGAATGTGCACCCTGACTTGGTGGCGGGAATCTGCGGGATCCTACGAGGTCTACTTTAACCGCGACGAAAGGAAGACGCGAGCGATGGCCGAGCCTCCGCGATTGCGCGAGCGGGAAGGCGTTTCTTTTCTTGCTCCGATCGATCCCGATGGCGGGGGAACCTGGATGCTGGTCAATGAGCGGGGATTGCTGGTCTGTCTCCTCAATCGCTGGCATGAGGAAGCGGAAGGGATAATGCCGGCCCGGAGCCGGGGTCAGGTCGTCATGGAGATGGCCGCGCTGGAGAACGTGCCCGCGGTGGAGGAGCGGCTCCGCCTCGAAGAGCTGGAAGGAGTGTGGCCCTTCAGGATAGTAGGCTTCGATCCGGTGGGAGAACGGTCCTGGACCTGGAACGGCAGGGAACTGACGGTCGATCGCATTCCGGAGCTACCGCTCTGCTCGTCCTCTTTTCACTACGCCGAGGTCAGGATCGCCCGCCGTCGTCGTTTCCAGGAGTTGTGCTGTGCCCAGCGCATGGGAAGCGACCTGCTGGGGCTGTATCATTCCGATACCGAGGACAATCCATCTCCCTTCACTCCGAGGATGCTGCGGTCGGATGCGCAGACCATGAGCCGTAGCAGGGTGAGAGTGAGGAACGGGAATGTCACCTGGACCTACCTCGAGGAGCGGCCCGAACTGACGGGAGAGCCCCGGCGCTTCGAGACCTCCCTTCGAAGTGGTGGTCCTGCGGGCGGCCCTCCGGGGGAATGAGAAAATGCGATATGGGCGAGGAGGCCTGTGCCCGTTAACTGCGGGAAGTGGTGCAGGGGTTGAAAGGGCCGGTCCAGATGGCAGCAAAAAGGCTGCGCGGAAGCGTAGCCTTTGTTTTTCAGGAAAGAGAGGCCTACTTGACCTTGATCACTCCCTTCATGACTCCGAAGTGTCCGGGAAAGGTGCACAGGTAGGGATAGTCCCCGGCTGCGTCAGCCTTGAAGACGATGGTTTCTTCTTCCTTGGGGCCGAGGATCTTGGTGTTGGCGATGATTTGGGCAGCGAGGGAAGCGTCGGTGGGAAGATAGCCACCTGCCTTGTTGGCGATGCCGCCGATGGCGAACTTTATGATGTCGGTTCCGGGTTTGAGGATCACCACGTTGTGGCCCATGGCCTCCTTGGGAAGGGCTCCGATATTCTTGAGGGTGATGGCGACGGTCTGTCCGGCCTTGGCCTCGATCTCGGTCTTGTCGTACTTCATGAGGTCATTGCCAGTGATCGTGACCTTGACGTCAGCCTTTGCGGGATCGGCCTTTTCCTCGGCAAGAGTGAGACCAGTGGCCAAGGCTACAGCAGTCAGCGGAAGGAGGAACTTTTTCATGTCCGCGGGAAGATGGGCTGTGATGCGCTGGGCGCAAGTAAATCTTTCAGGGAGGGAAGCGAAGCCATCCGATGAGGGGAGAAGATAAGTCGGTGACCTCATCTGATGAGATGAGTTGATCCTGCTGGCGGAAAGAGTCAGGACTTCAGCGCACTCCGAAGGAAGGGAGCGGTGCGTGAAACCTTTGACGTGAGGATCTTTTCGGGGGGGCCCTGGGCCACAATGCGGCCACCTGCATCGCCTGCCTCCGGACCCATGTCGATCATGTTGTCCGCTTCCGCCATGATGCCGGTGTGGTGCTCCACCACCACCACGGTGTGCCCCTCGTCCACCAGACGGTGGAGCACGTCAATGAGCTTCTTGATATCCTCCAGGTGGAGACCGATGGAGGGCTCTTCGATGAGGTAGAGGTTGGCCTGCGGTTTCCTCGTCTTTACCGCAGTCCTGCTGATGCGTCCGCGGGTGAGCTCGGTGACGAGTTTGATGCGCTGCGCTTCGCCACCGGAGAGCGTGGGACTGGGCTGACCGATCTGGAGGTAGCCCAGACCGGTGTCCTTCAGGAGGGAGAGCGTGCGGTGCAGTTTGCCGTGGGCGGAGAAAAACTCCGCCGCCTCGTCGATGGTCATGGCCAGGACGTCTCCAATGGATCGACCGTTGTAGCGAATCTCGAGAGTGGCGGGATTGTAGCGTTTCCCGTTGCAACCATCGCAGTGGGTCCAGGTGGAGGGGAGAAAGTCCATCTCGAGCTTGATGCGGCCGTTCCCCCTGCACTCGGGGCATTGTCCGCTCGAGTTGTTGAAGGAAAAACGCGAGGCCTCGAACCCTCGCAGGCGCGCCTCCGGCAGTTGGGCGAAGAGCTTGCGGATGTCATCGAAGATCTTGACGTAGGTGGCGGGGCAGGAGCGGGAGGTCTTGCCAATGGGTGATTGGTCCACCTCGTAGCAGTGCCGGATCGATTTGACTCCGGAGGCGGTCTTCCAGGTTTTTTCGGCCCCGCGCTTGAAGAGCTCCGCGATCGTGCCGCGCATGAGGGAGGATTTCCCGCACCCTGAGATGCCGGTGATGACAGTCAGGCGCTGGAGAGGAATTCGGACTTCGATGTTTCTGAGGTTGTTGAGGGCGCAGCCCTTCACTCGCAGCCAACCCGTCCTGGCGGCGGCCTTGGGGAGGGGGCGGCGTTGCCCGCGGACGGGATGGACCAGGGGATGAGCCAGCGCTTGCCCGGTAATGGACTTCCTGAGTTTCCTGAGTTTCCCCAGCGGTCCGGAAGCGATTACCTCGCCGCCGTGTCGTCCGGCTCCGGGGCCGAGGTCGATGATATGGTCGGCCCGCGCCATCGTCTCATCGTCATGCTCCACCACGAGGAGGGAATTCCCCTTGCCGCGGAGGGCTTCCAGGGTGTTGAGGAGCTTGTCGTTGTCGCGGGGGTGCAGGCCAATGGTGGGTTCGTCGAGAACGTAGAGAACGCCCCGCAGATTGGATCCGAGCTGGGCGGCCAGGCGGATGCGCTGGGCCTCGCCGCCTGAGAGAGTTTTGGCCGAGCGGTCCAGCTGCAGGTAGCCCAGTCCCACCTCTTCCAGGAAGTGGAGGCGTTGAGCGATTTCGGGGAGAATGTCGCGGGCGATGGTAGCTTCCCGTCCGGTGAACCTGAAATCCTGCACCGTGGCGGCGGCCTTCGTTACCGGAAGGAGAGTGATATCCTGAATGGCCCGGCCCTGGATTCGAATGGACCGGGACACTTCATTGAGTCGGGCGCCCCCGCAGTCAGGACAGATCACGAGCTCCTCCTCGTCCGCGCGGTCGAGTTTGCGATCGAACTCGAGTTCAGCCTCCGTGACGGAGTTGTAGGGCTTGTTGTTCCGGCGGTCGAAACGGTGGCGGGTTCCGGCGGTCTCTCCGTGGCCCCGGCAGGTTCTGCACCAGCCCCGGGGTGAATTGAATGAAAAATGGGCAGGATCAGGAGCCTCGAAGGAACGGCCGGTGACCGGACTGACCCGCGCCCTGGAGAAGGGGGACAGGTGATTGTCACGATCGAGCACCCGCAGGGTGCCCTTTCCCAGTTGCAGGGCCCTGGCCACTGCTTCGCGGAGGCCCGAGAGCCGAATGGTGGATTTTGAAAGGTGGAGAACGAGGACATCGATATCGTGTTCCTTGAAGCGCTCCAACCGCTGGAATCCCTCTACCTCCTTCCACTGGTTGTCGACCAGAAGGCGGGTGTAGCCCTGGCGTCCGGCCCAGGCGGCGACCTCGGTGTGGAACCCCTTCCGGCCGCGGACCACGGGGGCGAGGATGTCGAGCGGGCCCTTCTTCACCTGGCCCCGGATAACGTTCACGATGGCGTCCTCGGTTTGCGGCACCACCGGTTCCCCGGACTCGGGGCAGTGCTGCGTTCCCAGCTTGGCATAGAGCAGGCGCAGGAAGTGGTAGACCTCCGTAACGGTGGCGACGGTCGACTTGCCGCCCCCCTGTGAGATGCGTTGCTCGATCGCAACTGTGGGCGGGAGGCCGGAAATGCGGTCGATATCGGGCTTTTCCAGCTGCTCAGCGAACTGTCGTGCGTAGGGCGACATCGAATCGAGGAAGCGCCGTTGTCCCTCGGCGAAGATGATGTCAAAGGCCAGGGTGGACTTGCCACTCCCACTCAGTCCCGTGACGACCACGAACTTGTCGCGGGGGATGGTCACTTCAATGTTCTTTAGATTGTGTTCGCGGGCACCGGAAATCTGGATGGCATTTCCGATGCTCGTCCCGTGTCTGGAGGGGTGCTCGTCCAGCTGGTTGCCGGCGGGCGGCCCGGGGATGCTCACGTCGTCGGGATGGAGGAGAGGGGCGAGGTAGCGGGCCGTCTCGGTGTCTGTTGTGACGATCTCCTCGGGGGTCCCGGTGCCGATGATTCTTCCTCCGTCTGCGCCGGCACCAGGACCGACGTCGATCAGGTAATCGGCACATTTGATGACGTCCAGGTTGTGCTCGATGACAAGGAGTGAATGGCCGGCGTCGACCAGGCGCTGGAAGACGGCGAGGAGTTTTTCGATGTCACCGAAGTGCAGACCGGTGGTGGGCTCGTCGAGGATGAGAAGCTCGGCCTGCGTCTCCCGGCGGGAGAGGGCCTGCATGAGGATGGTGCACAGTTTGAGTCGCTGGGCCTCCCCGCCGGAGAGGGTGTTGAGGGGTTGTCCAAGGCGAAGGTAGCCGAGGCCAAGATCCTCAAGTGGTCGCAGGGCGGAAAGGATCCTGGTCTTGAGTCTGGCCTCGGTGGTGGTCGCACGCCTGGCAGTCTCCGCCGCTCCCCGGCCAAAGAAGCACAGCGCTTCCGTCACGGTGAAGGAGAGGACCTCCGCGATGGTCTTGTCTTCGAAGCGAATCCCGAGGGCGGATTGGTTGTAGCGTGAACCGCTGCATTCGGGGCAGGTGAGATAAAGATCGGAGAGGAACTGCATTTCGACCTTCTCAAATCCGTTGCCCCCGCAGCGCTCACAGCGGCCTGCGCCGGAGTTGAAGGAGAAGTATCCCGGCTTTGCCGCGGCGAGCAGGCCATCGGGGCTCCCGGCGAAGAGTTGCCGCACGAGGTCGAAGGCGCCGAGGTAGACGACAGGGGTAGAGCGCGGTGTGCGGGAAAGCGGACTCTGGTCCACAATTTTCACAGCCGCGAGTTGCTCGGTTCCGGTAAGGGAGCGCAGGGGTGCCGGTTCGTCCTGGCTCTCGAGGTGGAGGGCCGCCGCCAGATTCTGATAGAGAACATCGTGGACCAGGGTCGACTTGCCCGAGCCGGAGACCCCTGTCACGCAGGCGAAGACCCCGAGCGGGATGTCGGCATTCAGCTTGAGGAGATTGTGACGGGACGCACCCCGGATCCTGAGGTAACCGGAGGGGGTGCGACGGTCGGAAGGAACGGGGATGGACTGCTGGCCCAGCAGGTAGGGAAGGGTGGAACTCTGCGGGCAGGTCTCGAGAGCCCCGGAATGGAAGGCCTGGCGTCTCGTGAGAGCGGCCACGATTTCCCCTCCGTGTTCACCCGCACCCGGACCGAGATCAAGCAGATGATCGGCGGCCCGCATGACGGTTTCCTCATGTTCGACCACCAGGAGGGTATTGCCTTTGTCGCGCAGGCTCTGCATGACGGAGATGAGCGCCCCGATGTCGCGGGCGTGCAGGCCGACCGTCGGTTCGTCGAGGACAAAGAGCGTGTTGGTGAGCGACGCGCCGAGGCAGCTGGTGAGATTGACCCGCTCAATCTCGCCGCCGGAGAGCGTGCGGGTGGCACGGTCAAGGGTAAGGTACCCGAGTCCCACTTCACAGAGGTAGCGCAGGCGGTTGGTGATCTCGGAGAGGACGAGATTGATTGTCCGGTCGGTGCTGGAACTTCGATCGTGAATCCTGTGGGGCAGCTCGAGGATCCATTCGTGAAGATCGGCGACTGGATGTCGCCAGAGATCGGGAAGGGTGCAGCCATCGATCTGGAAGCAGAGGGCCTCGGGTTGCAGGCGTGCGCCGCGGCAGGTGCCACAGGTCGTGTAAGAGCGGTAGCGGCTCAGAAAGACGCGGACATGCATCTTGTAGGCGCGGCCCTCCATCCACTCGAAGAATCCCTTCACCCCATACCATTCGTCGCTCTCCCATGCATCCTCCGGATTGTCGCGCTCTCCGTAGAGAACCCAGTTCTGTTCCTCCTCCCTCAGGTCGGAGAAGGGGCAGTCGAGGTCGAGGCCACGCCGCGCGCCGTGCAACTCAAGGTCACGCTGGCACTCTTCCCCGCGCTCGCTCTGGAAAGGCTTCACGCAGCCTTCGTGGATGGAACGGTGGCGATCGGGAATGGCCTTGGCGAAGTCAATGCCGATGACGCGTCCGAAGCCGCGACAATCAGGGCAGGCCCCCACCGGGTTGTTGAAAGTGAAGAGGGAAGGGGTGGGCGGACGGGCGGTGAACCCGGTGACGGGGTTGGCCCAGTTGGTGGAGAAGGGACGGGGGTGGCTGCCTTCTTCCGAGTCGGCAATGCTGCAGGCACCCTTGCCCAGATCGAGGGAGCGCTCAAGTGCCTCCAGGAGGCGTTGCCGGTTGGCCTTGCTGATCCTGATGCGATCCTGGATGACCTGCACCTGGGGAGGCAGGAGGGCAAATCCCGCCTCCTCAGGAGAGTCGGTCCGGATCACCCGGCCGTTGAGGTGGATGCGGAGGTATCCCTGCTGCTGAAGAAAGACGAAGAACTCTTCCAGCTCGGTCCCGGGGGGGACGGGAACAGGGAAGAGGACCAGGGCCTGCCGGTCGGAAAGATTCTCGAAACACCACGCCGAGATCGAGTCGCTGGTGTCGGGCCGGATGAGATCGCCGTTGGAGGGGTCGATGGCATGGGCACAGCGCGCATAGAGCAGCTTGAGGTAGTCATTGATCTCGGTGATGGTGCCTACCGTCGAGCGGGTGGTCCGCACGTTGTTCTTCTGCTCGATGGCGATGGCGGGGGGGATGCCTTCGATGCGATCGACAGCGGGTTTGTCCATGCGGTCGAAGAACTGGCGCACGTAGGGGGAAAAGGTCTCCACGTAGCGTCGCTGGCCTTCCGCGTAGAGGGTCTGGAAGGCGAGGGAGGATTTGCCGGAGCCGGAAGGGCCGGTCACCACCGTAAGCTTGCCGAGGGGGATATCGAGGTCGAGCCCCTTGAGATTGTTCTGTCGTGCGCCCCGGACGACGATCATCTCCTTCTGTTTCCCCTTCCGGGGCCCGGTCCGGCGGCGATGTGGAGAAGCAGCGGTGCGTTTCTTGGCAGGGGGCACGGAGTTAGCTTAGGGAGCTGGGAGAGCTCTTGGCCAGTCCATTGGCCTTGCGGCAATCCAGATCGCCCCCGGCGGGAGAACGAGAAGAGGGATCGATCACCTCCTTCTGGCGGCGCTCGGCGAGCGGATCGGCAGCCTCACCGATCGTCGTCGTCCGGGTCCCCCAGTCCTTCAGGAACTTCGGGGAATTCGCGGCCAAGAATGGCGAGAAAGTAGGCCTTCTCGGCGGCCGCAGTGACCTCGCGGGTGAGGTAAGCCGCTCCCTCACGGTCTCCCTGTGCCTGGCGCCGCCGGGCCTCTTTACCGACCTGGGCACGGTAGCGCTCCTGGGCGCTTTCAAAATCAGCTTCGTATTCGGCCCAGATCTTATTCTGCTTGTCGAGAGCCTTCTCGTGTTCCTTTTCGAGGTCGCCTCTGACCCATCTGGGCAAGTCAAGGGCAGCGGGAAGCTCACCTTTCTCCTTCATCCCGTCGGTGATGCCATCAATGAATCTCTCCGCCTCCCGGCTGAAGCGGCGGGCTGAGCTCGTCTCGCTTTCCATTTCGTCGATAAAATCCTTGAGGTTCTTGTCGTGGCGCCGCTTCCAGCGGTCATGGGAAGCCTCTTCCTGGTCGCGAAAGAGCTGGCGCAATTTGACCAGCCAGTCCTCGACTCCGGCCGGCCGGTTCTTTTCCCCGGCCCCCGGCATGTTCCGTCGGGAGGGAGCCGACCATTCCACGAGAAAGTAACTGGCCTCCATGGGCTCTCCCGTCACGTTCCGGTAGCCGAACTCACGGTCTTCCCCCCGCCAGAGTTGCAGGGATTTCCGGGAGCCGGTTCCCTCGCCGGGCTGACCGGGTGCCCAGGCAATGAAATCGAAATGTTCGCCCGTCACGAAGGTCCAGATGGGGGTGGCTACGCCCTTCTGGCTGCCTCCGATCCAGCAACCGTCCCCTTCTCCCAGCAACTTCTGCATGAATTCGATGATCCAGGTCGCTTCCGCGTTGTTGGAGGGAACCGCGAGGTGTCCCCCGGCGGCCAGGGCCATATTGTGGGAATCCCCCCAGGAGGCTGATTCGGGAACCACCAGAAAGCGCGAACCGTTGATGTTCTGCGTTCCGGAAGGAAAGACGGGTTGCTTGGCCTTGAGGGAGGCGGCGACCCGCTCAAGTTGCCGGGCAATTGACCCTTCATTGCCTCCCTTGCTCCACTGCAGCAGGAAGGGGAGATTGCGCGAAGCGGCAAAGTCGTCCAGCGAGTGGTCGGGAAGGAGCGCGGCGTAGTCCTGGCCGCCGTCGGTGGAGTTGCTTTCGTCGGGCTGGCCCGCCGCCCAGAGATCCTGTCCGGGAGCCCCTCCATCGACCCAGTACCACTTTCCCTCCATCCCGGAGTCCGAGAGACCAATCCAAGCAGGGCTGCCGATTTTCAGCTCGGAAACGGCCCAGGAGAGATCGTCCTTGGTCGGCAAGGCCGCCAGCTGCGCTCCGTGGCCCTCTGCGAAGTGCGAGGCCGCTTGCCAGGGGAGAGCCTCGGTCACGAGAAGAAAATGCGAATCCCCCCGCTTGGCGGTTCCCTTGGGAAGCTCGGACAAATCACCCGCCTTCAGCTTGGCCTTGAGCCGGGCAAGGGCCTGGCTTGTGCTTTCGACGGATTCAGGCTTGGGAGGCTCCGGATCTGCGGGCTTGGGAGCAGGGGGTTCCTTCTTTTTCTGCGGGGTTTCCCTGACGGTGGAGGGCTTCGGCTTGGGCTGGGAGAGGGGTTGCTCGAGGGGCCTGGTCATCTCATTGCGGTCCTTTCCCTTGCCGGAGCCAAGCAGGATGAACCCGATCACTCCGAGAACACCCAGGACAACGAGGATGCCGACTACCGGGATCGATTGAGACGTCGCCGCGGGGGGGGCGAGGGCCGGGGTGGGGCGCACGCCAATCGGGGAGATGCCCGGCCTGGGAGTGGAGGGCGGGGGCGTCTTGGGGCGGCGCAGGTCCGGCTTCTTGAGCTTTTCGCCAAGCTGATCGAGTTCTTTGGCCAGTTTCTCGGCGTCCGCATAGCGCATGTCCCGGGAGGGATGCGTAGCTCGGCGGATGATCGCGTCGAACTCCGGGCGGCACTGGGCTACCACCGATGGTGGTTGCCAGGGCTCGGTGGGAACCTGGGCGGTGAGCAGTTCGTAGAGGAGAGCGCCCACCGCAAAGATATCCGCCCGCTGGTCAACCTCGCCGGGATTGTTGACCACTTCCGGCGCGCTGTAGCCGGGGGTTCCCCACACGATTTCATCCGGGTTATGCCCTTCGCCCACCGGGCGGGCCAATCCAAAGTCCCCGATCTTCGGGACGGCTCCCGGGCCGAGGAGGATATTGCCGGGCTTGATGTCACGGTGCAGGATGCCGTGCTGGTGAGCATGAGCCAGTCCGTGCGAAATGCCGGCCACCAGCTGGGCCGCTTCCCCCTGGTCGATGGTCTTGCCGTGGGCGGAATGGAACAGGGACTTTCCCTCTACCAGCTCCATGATGATGTAGAGCATCCCATCCGCATCTCCGAAGTCGTAGACCCCAATCAGGTTGGGATGGTTGAGGCGGGCCATCGATTTGGCTTCCGCCTCGAAACTGGTCCGGAATTGCGGGTCCGCGCCGAACTGGCGCGGCAGAATCTTGATTGCGACCGGGCGATCGAGGGAGACCTGCCGGGCAGCGTAGACGGCTCCCATTCCTCCCTGGGCGATGAAGGCAGTGATCTCGTAGGCCGGGAAGTGCGGCTGCAGCTCCTCGATACTGGGAGCACGGAATTCGAGATCAGGGGACATGGGGGATGATCGGGAGGGGAATGAACGGGCATTATGCCCCTCATTGCGAGCATGCGCAAGCGCGGGAACCCGGCTTCGAGGGCCGGGATCGCGTCCGGGCGTTTTTGCGCCTCAGGGGGCTTGCTTGGGAGAATCCAGGCTGCGGAGGATGCCGGAGCCAAGGTGCTCGAGGAAGGTTCGCCCGCTTTCGCCGCAGGCGTCGATCTCGTTCTGGAGGGCTCTCATTTCATTGCTCTTCCCCCCGTCCTCAGAGGCATCCTTTTTGCTCTGCAGGCTCTTGACGTAGTCCATGCGAATCCAGTTGGCCTGGGCTTGCAGATCGTCCTTGTGTTTCTGCTGGGCCTGCAGGTGAGTGCTGACGACATCCTGTCCGCGAGGCGGAAGGGGAAGTCGGCGGATTTCATTCGTCCGGATCGCGATGGAACCATTGGGACCTACCTTCGCCTTGACCCCCTTGACGGCAGGCTCATAGGTGCGTTTGTCGTTGTCCCGGAGGCCGCGGTGCCAGAAGTTGAGATCCCACTTCAGGCTCTTGCCATTCTCCAGGAGCTTTTCGGTGAACCTGGCTTCGAGGATCTGGATCTTTTTCTGGGTCGCTGCGCGCAGGTTGGCCCAGTCGCCCGTCCCGGATGTGATGGCCACCGGCCTGGTGTTGCCACGGTCCTCGCTCCATTCGATGACAAAGGCCGCGGCCGCTTGGTCGTCGCGGGGATTCCCATCGTCCCATCCTCCGTTTTTCCCGGCTACCAGCCGCACGGCACTATCGACTTCTTTCGTCCCGTCGGGAGAGTCGGGGGCCCAGGAGGCGAAGGTCCAGGGCTCACCGGTGATCCACGTCCAGGAACGACCGTTGTGCCGCCCCCCGATCCACGCTCCGGATTTTTCGTCGAGGTTGGAGCTGATCAGGCGAAGGAGGTAGTCCCCCTCGGAGGGTTCACTGGGAACGGCGAGGTGTCCGTGGGTGCCCTTGGCCACGGTATTGGCCTCCTCCCAGGTCGCCGGTCTCTCGATCACGAGATAGCGGCGGTTCTCAAAGGAGAGGACCCCTGGAGGGTAGATGGGATCGGGAGTTTCCAGGGTGGCCTTGAGGCGGGTGATCTGGGCCTCCAGGTTCCCGGGGTTAGTGCCGTCATTGCGCCATTGGATGAAGAAGGGGAACTTCCTGCCACCGGGCTGGGAGCGGATGGATCCCAGGTCGCTCAGAGTGGCGGAGTTGCCGGTGGTGATGGAGGGTTTACGCAGGTTCCAGGGCGAACCGTCAACCCAGCCCCAAGCCGTCCGCCCGGTGGCACCTCCCCCGAGCCAGATCGTAGTGTTGCCGGGAGTCTTGGAGGCGAGCCAATTCTGTTCGCCCTCGTTGAGGCAGGTGGCGAGGTGTCCTCCGTATTCTTCTGCGGAGGCGGCTGCCCGCGGCCAGCTGAGCTTGTTTTCCACAAAGAAGAAGCGGCTGGTGCCGCGCACGAGGGTGCCGGGGGGATAATCGGTGCGCTCCCCGGCGGTGAGCGCAGGCTTCAGGCGCTCGAGTGCTTCCATGGGGGTTTCCGGATCCGGTTCCGGGATTACGGGAGCAGGCTTCGGCTGGGATGCTTGGAGGGCGGCGCGCCTCTCGCGGGCCTTCTTCTCATTGAGCGAACGTTGAATCTCCTGCTGCCGGGCCTGATTCTCGCGCTGCTGCTGGACTAACTTGTTGTCCTCGAGTTTTTTCTTCTGCTGCTGGTAGACGGTGTACATCCCGTAGATGGCGCCCAGCAGGAGGACGATGATGACAAGGTTTTGCAGGAGGGACCAGTTGGTTCCGATCTTGATCTGGACTTCGGGAGCGCCGGGAGCATTCGTGGGCTCCACTGGGGGGGTCTCCATGGTTGCCGGGCCGGTTGCCGGGCCGGTGAGAGGAACGGGAGCGGTGGGGGGGACGGGAGTTGGCCCGGGGGGCGGAGCGGCCACCTTGGCAGGGGGGGTGGCCATGATGCCGGGAACCTGCTTGTCGAGGGCGTCACGCAGCACTTTCAGGTCCTTGGCCATGGCTTCGCCGTCCGTAAAGCGCAGCATGGGCGAGGGATGAGTGGCCCGGCGCACGATCTTGTCGAAGCGTGGGTCGACATCCTCGATTTGTGAGGCGGGCACGTAGTTCTTCTCGGGGAGCTTGCCGGTGAGGAGTTCGTAGAGAATGACGCCGGTGGAGAAAATATCGGACCGGGTATCGACCGCGCCCGGGTTCTTGGTCACCTCCGGGGCAGTGTAGTCAGGTGTTCCGAAGATGATGCCTTCTCCCTCGTTCTCCTCCGCGAAGCGGGCCAGACCGAAGTCTCCGATTTTAGAGCGTTTTTTCCCATCCAGGAGGATATTGGCGGGTTTGATGTCACGGTGGAGAATGCCCGCTTCGTGGGCGTGGGCGAGGCCCTCGCAGATTCCGGTCACCAGACGGGCGACCTCTTTTTGTTCAATGGCCTTGCCGTGGGCGGAGTGGTGGAGGGACTTGCCGTCCACGAACTCCATCACGATATAGAGCATGTGGTCGACTTCACCGAAGTCGTAGACGCTGATAAGGTTCGGGTGGTTCAGCTTGGCCATCGCCTTGGCCTCATCCTCGAACCGTTTGCGAAACTCCATGTCTTCGCCAAACTCGCGCGGGAGGATCTTGATTGCCACATTGCGTTCCAGGGACTTCTGGTGCGCCTTGTAGACCGCCCCCATTCCCCCCTTTGCAATGAAAGCCAGGACATCGTAGGAGGGAAGGAGCTCATGAAGCTCCTCGGGGGTGGGAGCCTCGAACTGTGGGGGGAAGGACATCGTGCGTGGAAAGGTGAAAAAGCGCTGGGCAGAACGCTTTTCGTAAAGAAGATGTGCCTGAATTCATGAAAAGAAAAGCCATCAGTGCCCCCTTTCCGAGGTATGGATGAAGCCGCAATCTGGAGGGAAATGGGAGACGAGGGCTTCCGCCGGCTGGTCGCGGCCTTCTATCGGCGGATCCCCGGGGACGACTTGCTGGGTCCGATGTATCCGGCCCAGGATCTGACGGGGGCGGAGGAACGCCTCTATCTCTTTTTGTGTTTCCGGCTGGGTGGAGACTCCCGTTACCCGGATCAGCGGGGTCACCCCCGTCTCCGCATGCGTCACATGCCCTTCCGGATCGGGATGGCGGAGCGGGATCGCTGGCTTCAGATCATGGGGGAGGCCATGAGAGAATGTGAGGTGGCACCGGAGGTGCGCGTCGAACTGGAGGCCTTCTTTGCCCAGGTAGCGGACTTCATGCGCAATCAGGAACCGTCCCAGGGCGGTCCTCCGTCCTGCGGGCAACCTGCTGAATGATGATGGGAGAGCTCCCACCAGCAGAAGGGGGGACCCTTCAAGAAGGGGAGTATTCTGCGCGGATCCTTGTCCCCGCCCATCATATTCTGGTTGCGGGGAATCCGGGGATCCTTTGCCTCCCCGAAGAATCGGGAGGCTGCTTAGATTCTGCGTGCCCCCGCTAGCCAAGGCGGCATCGGCTGCCTAGGCTCCGCTCAACGCGATTCATGACCATCGAGGTTCAAGTCATTAACACGGTTTTCGCCCTTTGTGCCGGGATGTTCTTCCTCTGGGCGGTACCCATTTACGCCCTGCGCCACGCGGGAATCCGCATTCGCATCGGACGCGCCGACGTGCTCCGAAAGCCCGAGCCGGGGAGGATCCCGCCCCTCCCCCGGGGACGCGTTCCCATCCGCGGATTTGCTCTTGGCGATGTGCTGGGAGTTTCCCTGTTCTTTGGTTTCTATGCGGGGACCTGGTGGCTCTCAAGCAGGGGGGAGGAAACCGGAGAGCTCGGCGAAATGGAGGGTCTTTCGGTTGGATTACTTTTAGGCTTGTTCCTGCAGGGGCTGCAGATCCTGCTGGTGGTGGTCCTCCTCTTTCGCCGGGTGAACCTGGTGGAGGCCTTCGGGCTGCGCTGGCAACGGACGTGGTGGCAGGTTGTCTTTGCTCCCGTGGTCATTCTCATGATGTGGGCCTTCATGGTTTTTCTGGACGGGACGGGTTACAACGAGTGGATCAGTAGTTTTGTCGAGGGCGACGGGGAGCAGGAGACGGTCAAACTCCTGGGTGAAAGCGGGGACCCGCTTGTCCTCGGGCTGGTGGCCGTGGTGGCCTGTGTGGGAGCCCCCCTTGCCGAGGAGGTGGTCTTTCGCGGCTATATTTATGCGGCCGTAAAACGCTTCACCAATATCCCGTTTGCGGTGATCTTCACGGGGCTTCTCTTCGGGGCGGTTCACGGAAACCTCCTTGCCCTTCTGCCCCTGACTGTCCTGGGAATCGTCCTGGCCCTGGCCTACGAGTACACCGGTTCCCTCTGGGCTCCCATTGCCATCCACTTCTGCTTCAATGCCGCCACTGTCGTGATCCAGTTCATCCTCAAGTTAAACCCGGAGCTGCTCGAGGAGCTCGAAAACAATGCCGGACTTGTCCCACTTTGGTGAAGAGGCGGTGGTGGCCCGGCTCACCACCCTCCTGGAGGCTGGGTCCGGGGTTCTTACCGGTCCCGGGGACGACTGCGCGGTAGTGGAAGGGGGAGGCCGGGGAGAGGTGGAACTCCTGAAAACCGACTGCCTGGTAGGCGGGGTGCACTTCCTGGAGGAGGCTGCTCCGGGAAAGGTGGGCTGGAAGGCGATTGCGCGCACCCTCAGTGACTTTGCGGCCATGGGGGGGTGGCCGCGCCATCTTCTTGTGACCCTGGCGCTGCCCGGCAGTTGCGAAATGCGCTGGGTTGAGCAGCTCTACCGCGGGATGAACAAGTGTGCCCGCGCCTTTGACTGCTGCATCGTGGGAGGGGAGACCTCCTCGGTCCCGGCCGGCGCCCCCGCCATGATCTCAGTGGCCGGCACGGGAACGGCAAAAAGGTCGGAGGTGACCCTGCGCAGCGGAGGCCGGCCCGGGGATGTGCTGTTCGTGACAGGACGACTGGGAGGATCGCTTCGGGGTCGTCATCTGACCTTTACGCCGCGTCTGGTAGAAGCAAATTGGCTGGTCCGGAATGGTCCCCTGCACGCCATGATGGATCTCTCCGACGGACTGGCGCGCGATCTTCCCCGCCTGGCCTCCGCCAGCGGGTGCGGATTTTTGTTAGAGAAAGACTCGGTGCCCAGGTCACGCGGGATCACAGGGGAAGAAGCGTTGTGTGACGGGGAGGATTATGAACTCCTGCTGGCGGTGTCGACCCGTCGTGCAAAACAACTTGAGAGCGCATGGCGGAAACAGTTTCCCAAACTCCCCCTGAGTCCCATCGGTTCTCTAACAGCTGGAGGAGAGTCAGACCTGTCCGGGGGCTGGGATCACTTTGCAGGGTGAAGAGACCCGGGGCAGATGGCTGAAAACGAACGAACGCCGGTCGATTGGGCTCAATTAGTTAAGATTACTTTATTAAATTCTTTGCAGCCGTGGCGGTTGACGGTAAATCATGGGAGAGCAACCCCTGTTTCTGTTCCATCGTCATGAAGAGTCTGCTTCTTGCACCAGCACTGGTGTCCCTCGTTCAACCGGATATTGTCATCGGGTCTGTTGAGACTGAAATGCCCATCCCGCTTGTCGCGATTGCGGTCGTTGAAGATCCGCCCCTGGTGGAGCTTGCTCCGGATCCGGGGGTTGTCCCCATCGTGGCGGATCAGGACGAAGATGCACGGGTGCAGACCCTGCGCCAGGACCTGGCAGGGATTGCCGCTAACCTGATGGCGGCTCAGCGCGCGGTGGAGACCATGGCGGAGCAACGCGACCAGGCACGGGGAGAGGTAAGTGCTCTTGCCATGGCAAATCACGAGATGCTGAAGGAGAGGAAGGTGTTTCGGGAGGAGATGGAGAAGGCGCGTCGGGAGGCCGCCGACTGGAAGGCGCAGGCCGCCGCGTTGGAGGGCCAGGCCAATGAGGGGCCAAGGCTCCCCGCGGAGATCCGCGATTTTCGTGCTGAGATGGCAAAAGTGATGCAGGAGTTCCGCACCATGAAGGACGAGATTGCTCTTGTGCGCCAGGAGCTCCAGGACCCCATTGAGCGCACCAACCTGAAGGAGCAGCTTGTGGAGTCGAAAGCGAGGGAGGAGCGGCTGGGGGCTGAAATGGAGATGGCTCTCATTGCCCGCCAGAAGACCATCCTGGAAGCAGCCCGCACCCGGAAGGACGGGGAGGCTCGGATCGCGGACTTAACCGCCAAGGCCCACGGGGCAGTGGAGTTGCGTGATGAACTGCGCAGCTCCAGGGCCGCTCAGATGAAGGCTCTGGTGGATGTGGAGATTCTCAAGAAACAGCTCGGGAGGTCCAAAGGCATGCAGGACCAGGCCCTGGTGGATCTTCAGGAAGCCCGGGAGAGCCTCCAGGCCCTTCAGGCAGAGAAGGTTGCGACAGCGGAAGCCAGGATGCTGGCCCGCTTGGAGCGCGATCGAGCCGAGGCCGAGGCCGAGGAACTCAGCGGGCAGATTGCCGGTGTGCGCGCCGAGGCAGAGGTTTCGAGGCAGACCGTGGCCCAGCTTGCGATGGAGCTGGAGGAGACCGAGGTGGCTCGTCAGGAGACCGAGGCGGCTCGTCAGAAGACCGAGGCGGCTCGTCAGAAGACCGAGGTGGCTCGTCAGGAGACCGGCAAACAGCTGGAAATCGCTTCCGGCGAACTCGACAAGACCAGGGGGGAAGTGGTCTTCCTTAACAAGGCCAAGGGAGGACTGGAAGAGCTCCTCTTCCGGAAAACCGCGGAGATCCGCAAGCTCAAGGGCGATTTGCGCAAACTTCACGCGTCCCGCGATAAACCTGATCCGCCTGCGGGCCGGAAGGGCGGAGCCCCTTCCCGGGAGTCAGGGGAGCCCCCCCCGGCCTCCGCGCGGGCAGACTAATTGCGTGGGGAAGGATTGCCTCGCAGAAGGGCAGTATTTCGGTGCCGCCCTTTTCTTCTGGATCGTCCCGTTGGGAAGGAGCGGACGGTTACACGTAGGGTAGTGTTTTTCCCACCGCACTGATCCGTTCTTCGCTGTCCAGCAGTTCCTGGATGGGATCCCACCTGCCGGCGGTCAGGGCCTGGCGGGCGGATTCCGGCATCGTGATGGCAAAGGTGGTTGCGCCGAAGGTCACGGTCATGGCCTTCAGATCGATGGTGACCGCGGTTGCCGGAGCCTGCTCGATGGCGGCACCCAGGACCTCAATGTCCTCGTGAGAAGCGGAGAGGCAGGGCATGCCGAGGGTGGTGGAGTTCCCGAAGAAGATTTCGGCGTATGATTCCGCAATAATGGCGCGGAAGCCGGAACGATAGATGGCTTGGGGAGCGTGTTCGCGGGACGATCCACAGCCGAAGTTGGGGCCACTCAGCATGATGGAAGCACCCTTGAAGCGCGGATCGTCCAGGGGATGCCCGGTAGCGTTCCCCTCGGGGTCATGGCGCACGTCGTAGAAGTGCTTGTCAGCGAGATCGTCGAAGGTGACGCACTTCAGATAGCGGGCCGGGATGATGCGGTCGGTATCGATGTCGGCACCGGGCAGGTGTACCGCGGTGCCGGTGATGGAGATGATCTTGTCGAGAGCCACGTGGTCGGAGGGGTGGGAGAAAAGTTGAATGCGGTCAGGCTGCAGCGGAATCGGATCCGTCCACCTCGAACACTTCGCGGGCGTCAGCCACTTCGCCTTTCACCGCGGCGGCACAGACCATGACCGGGGACATGAGGAGGGTGCGGCCGATGGGAGAGCCCTGCCGCCCCTTGAAGTTCCGGTTGGAGGAGGACGCGCAGATCTGGTCACCCACCAGTTTGTCGGGATTCATGGCCAGGCACATGGAACAGCCGGCGGCCCGCCACTCGAAGCCGGCTTCCTCGAAGATCCTGTCGAGGCCTTCCTGCTCGCACTGCACGGCGGTGATCTGGGAACCGGGAACGGCAATGGCCTTCACGCCCGGCGCCACCCTGTGGCCTTTCAGGAAGTGGGCCGCTTCGCGGAAATCGCGCAGGCGTCCGTTGGTGCAGGAGCCGATGAAGGCCACGTCGATCTTCACGCCTTTGATGGGAGTACCCCCCGGGAGCTGCATGTAGTCCAGGGCCTCCTGATAGCTTGCGCGCAGGGCTTCACTTCCAGCCTCCGCCGGGTCGGGAATGGTCTCGCTGATACTGATTCCCTGGTCCGGAGAGACACCCCAGGTCACGGTGGGTTCGATGTCGGCGGCATCGATTTCGATGAGGTCATCGTAGGCGGCATCGGGATCGGAGGCGAAGGACTGCCAGCGTTCGACCGCGGCGTCCCATTCGTCCTCTCCCGGGGCGTAAGGGCGCCCCTTGAGAAAGGCGAAGGTTTTTTCATCGGGGTTGACGTAGCCGCAGCGGGCTCCGCCCTCGATGGACATGTTGCAGACGGTCATGCGCTCCTCCATGGAGAAGTTATCGAAGGTCGATCCGCCGTATTCGTAGGCGTAGCCGATTCCGCCGTTGGCCCCGAGGCGGCGGATGATGTCGAGGGCGACATCCTTGGCGTAGACGCCGGGTTTCAACTGGCCGTCGACCTTGATGAGGCGGACCTTGAGGCTCTCCATGGCAATAGTCTGGGTTGCCAGCACGTCGCGGACCTGGGTCGTGCCGATCCCGAAGGCGATGGCTCCGAAAGCCCCGTGGGTGGCGGTGTGGGAATCGCCGCAGGCAATCGTTGTGCCCGGCTGGGTGATGCCCTGCTCTGGTCCCACCACGTGGACGATGCCCTGCTTGCCGGAACTCAGGTCGAAGTAGGTCACTCCAAAGTCGTCCGCATTCCTGCGCAGGGCGTCCATCATCTCGGCCGCCAGCGGGTCCGCCGGCGCGTCCTGGTCAACGGTGGGGACAATGTGATCCACCGTGGCAAAGGTGCGGTGGGGATACTTCACCTGCAGTCCGAGATCACGGATCATTCCGAAGGCCTGGGGGCTGGTCACCTCGTGGATGAGGTGTGTCCCGATGAAGAGCTGGGTGCGGCCGTCGCCCAGGGAGCCCACCGTGTGAGCGTCCCAGACTTTCTGATAGAGGGTCTTTCCCATGTGGTTCCTGCTCGCGCGGGGACGGGGAACGTGCTCTGAAATGGGGATTCGGGCAAGTCACAAGTAGAATCAGAATCGGGCCGGGCATACTGCTGCGGGGAGGGGGCCTTACGTCCCCGTCCCGCTGGGGGCCGGTTTGACTGTCAGGGGACAGGCAGCTGTGTCGTGTTGTCGAACTGACTGGCACCGTGGTCGTTGAAACAGGGGCATTTTTCTATCTCTGCCTGGCAACCCTGCTGGTCGCCCCGATGCCGATGTTGATTGGGGCCTCCATCCCGTCGGCCCGCAGGCGCGGCCCTTTCGAGCGGGTCATGCTTGTCGGGGGAGGCCTTTGCTATCTCTCCCTCCTTGTAATTGTCGTATTCATCGCAGCGCGTGAGGAAGCGGATGGGTATACTGGCTTCGGGCAGTGGGCGGTAGAAAACAAGGGGTTGGTTCACTTCATCCTGGGGCGCTGTTGTCTGGGCTTCTCCGCGGGACTCTTCGTCTTCGGGATAGGACTCTTCCTCATCCGCTTCCGGGCTTGGCGGGTGAAGTTGCCGGAGGAGTTTGATCTGTCTCATCTGACGGTAAAGGATCGGCCGGAGGATCCGTCGGCCGATTGGAGCTGAACGGGCCCGGTTCCCGGTGAAGGGGAGGGTTGTCCTGGTCCAGGATGTTGGAGAGGTAGGATTCTCCGGGTGGCAGCTTCGGAGTCTTTTGGCGTGAATAGGGCACCCACAGGCGTATCATGTCACTGTCATGTTTGAGGTGCGCGACAGACCGCAGATGGTCGAAAAGGCTCTTCTCGTGCGCATTTGTTTCGACAAGCGCGAGGAGGAGGAGTCGCGCAGCCTGCTGGGCGAACTGGGCGAACTGGTGGATACGCTCGGCATCGGGGTGGTGGACACCCAACTGGTGCGGGCCCGGGAAAGGCACAAGAAGTTTCTCTGCGGCACAGGCAAGGCGGAGGAGGTGTCGGCCTATGCACGGGAACTGGGGTGCGACTGTATCGTCTTTGACAATGAGCTGGCTCCCAACCAGCAACGTGAGTGGGAAGAGGCGGCCGACATGACCGTGATCGACCGGGAGGAAGTCATTCTCGATATCTTTGCCCGGCGGGCGCAGACCAGGGAGGCTCGGCTGCAGGTTGAACTGGCCCGCATGGAATACGCACTGCCGCGCATGGCACGGATGTGGGGCCACCTCGACCGGGAAGGGGGTGGGGGTTCCGGGGGATCGGCGGCCGCCCGAGGAATGGGTGAACAGCAGATTGAGGTCGACCGCCGCCTGGCGCGGAAGCGCATCGATCGCATAAAGTCAGACCTTCAGTTGGTGCGCAGGCAGCGCGCTACTCAACGGAAGGAACGCCAGAAATCGGAGGCGCCGCATGCAGCTATCGTGGGCTACACCAATTCCGGGAAATCGACCCTCCTCAATCATCTCGCTGGATCAGAGGTCCTGGAGGCGGACATGCTCTTTGCCACCCTGGATCCCACCACCCGGCGGATTGACCTGCCCGATGGGCAGGAACTGCTCCTGACCGACACGGTGGGATTTGTCCGCAACCTGCCACATCGCCTGGTCGAGGCCTTCAAGGCCACGCTGGAGGAAGCCGTGCTGGCGGACTTCCTGGTGCATGTCCTCGATGCCAGCGAACCTGAACTGGAGCGGCTTTGCGGCACCACCCTGGAAGTGATGGGGGAACTTGGAGCGAAGGACAAACCGGTCCTCACTGTCCTGAACAAGATTGACCTGCTGGAGGATCCGCAGCGGCTCAAGGCTCTGCAGGCGCTGTTTCCGGAGGCCGTATCAATCTCAGCGCGGAGCGGGGAGGGCCTCGATACCCTGCAGCACACCTTCATCGATTACCTGTCGCAGGCGGTGACGCGGCGGCGCTACCGGATCCCGCAGCATCGAGGTGACCTGATTTCCCTTCTGCATGCGGAAGCCAAGGTGCTGGAGACCGTCTACGAGGGGAATGACGTGGTGGTGGAAGCGCTGGTGAACAGTGAGACGGAGGGACGCCTGCGGGGAATCGGGGAAGTAGAGGGGGCCTAGCTCTCCCCTGGTGGAAAAATTCCGCAGATGGCGGATCAATTCCTCCGCTGCCTCGCAGACCAGAAGAGGAGAAAATTATATTCGATCAAATCCTGTCCTCATGCGTCTCATGCAAGAGTGGGGGCTAGTCTGCGACTTGGCAAAAGTCAGGAACAGGGCTAAACTGGCCATCGCGAAACCAGTTCTTCGTGTTGCAATGATCACCATGGTTCACCCCTTTCGCGGGATTCTCTTCGTGCCCGCCCTTCTCGTGCTGTGCCTTCCGGTTCCGGGCCAGGCGGAAGGCTCCCTACCGGACCCCGGGCTTCCCGGTCAGCCTGGGGAAGCGGTTCCTTCTGCCGCCGAGGGTGCTGACTCCGACGGTTCCCGGGTTCCGGGTCCAGATGCCGAGGAGAAACCCGGGAAGGCGGTTGCGATTGAGGCTGAGATCTCCGATGAGGGGGATCTGGCCAGGGCCAAGGCCCGGGACGCAAAGGCAGATGCCGGGGTGGAAACCGCGCGGGATCGTGCGACGAGGCCCAGGGACGTGGAGACCACGGTGCGGTTGCAGATTTACCTCGACCAGAAGCACTTCGGCCCTGGCTTTATCGATGGCAAGCCCGGCAAGTTCACCACCAAGGCTGTCCATTCTTGCAATCGCAGCGTCGGTCGCATGCCCGACGACTGGGTCGCGCTGATCTCGGAGGCAAACCGGGCGCTGGGCGAGACTTACGCCATTGCCATCGTGCCTGATTCCGCCGTCGCGTGGGTGAACCCGAAACTGCCCCGCGATTACTCGCGGCAGGCCAGGGAGGAGCGCATGGCTTACCGAAGCTATCTCGAGTTCATGGCGGAGCGCTACCACACCTCCGAGACCTTCCTGATCGAGCTTAACGGAACACGGGAAGCCAACGGCATCAAGCCGCGCAGCGCCCTCAAGGTGCCCAACGTCGCCCCCTTCCTGATCGAAAATCTGGCGGAGGGGCGCACCCACAGGGAGGACCTGGCGTTGAGTGCTCGCACGGTGGTGATCGATACCAGGGGACGCAATCTCTTCATCTACGAGAAGGGCACCGCGCCGGTGGTGCCGGGGGCAGCAGTGGTGGTTGCCGAGAAGAGCGAAGATTTCGAACCGCAGAAGTTGATAGCCATGTTCCCCATCACTCCTGGCAGGGTGCAGCATACCCACCGGGGGGAGTGGGCGGTGGCCAACTGCTTCGAGTTACCGAGTTGGTATTACGACAAGCAACTTCTGGAGACGGGTGTGCGGAGCAAGGACCGGAGCAAGGTTCTGCAGATTCCACCCGGCCCCAACGTTCCGGTCGGGATCCTGTGGTCGGGCCTGACCAAGTCCGGGATCGGAATCCACGGCACTGCCAGTCCTCGAACAATCGGGCGTTCTCTCAGTGCGGGCTGCATTCGTCTTGCCAACTGGGACGCCGCCCGCTTTCCCTCCCTGGTGCGGCCCGGCGCGAAGGTGGTTATCCCGTGAGAGAGGCGTGGCCTTGGGCCGGGATTTGACGCTCGGCAATTTGTGACCCTTCAGCGATAATTCGACTCGTGCCCGAGCCTGTATCCGCTTCCACCCGGTCCATGGTGGACAAGGGTGCCATGGTGCGGGCGGTGTTGTCCTCGATCGTGATCCTGTATCTCGTAGTCGATCTCTTTCTCATCGGAGGTCCCCTTCGTAAATCCTTCGCGCGCAAGGCGCCCAAAAGCCCGGACGTGATCGAGGCCGCCAAGGGTGAGGGCGTTGTGGCCCGGATTCACTACCAGCCGATTCTGTTCACCCAGGTGGAGCGCCGGGTGGAGGAAAACCTGTGGCGGGCAGGGCGCCGCCTGGAGGGCATTCCGCGGGAAGAACGGCTTCTTCTCCGCCGAGCGGCCCTCAACGAACTGATCGACCTGCACCTGTTGCGACTTAAAGTGCGCTTCAGCCAGTCGGAGGTGCCTGTGTCAGAGGCGGAGATCGACGACGAGCTGACTCACTTCACGCGGCGGTTTTCAGGTGAATCGGCCTACCTCGCGTCCCTTGGGGAGCTGGGATGGAGCGAGAAGGAGCTGCGTTACCGCATCGCGGCCCGGATCCAGCAGGAAAAGTATCTGGAGAACATGATCGAGATCGAGGTCAGTGAGAAGGAGGCGAAAGTCTGGTTTGATGAAAACAGGCACCGCCTGGGGCAACCGGAGCGGGTGCGCGCACGGCACATCTTTCGCTCCACGGTGGATCTGGAGGCGGAGCCGGCCGAAGCGGTGGGAAGGAGTCTGCGGGAGACCCTGCACGAGCTGGCCAAGGGAGCGGAATTTGCCGGGCTGGCTCAGCGGTTCAGCGAGGATGAACGGACCAGAGGCAGCGGGGGTGATCTCGGCTGGCTGCGGCGTGAGCGTGTTCCCGCTGGTCTGCAGGAGGCGCTTTTTTCAGCAGAGGTCAGGAAGCCCGTCCTCGTCCGGAGCAAGATCGGATGGCACATCCTGGAGGTGCTGGAAAAGAAGACCGCCCGTGAGCGCGGTTTTGAGGAGGCGCGCGAAGAAGTCCTGGCCGCTCTGGAGGCCGTCAAACGACGGGACGGACTCCGGGACTACCGCAAGGGGCTGCGTGAGCGGGAGAAAAAATACATCGAGGTTTTCTTCGATGTCCTGGAGCGTGGGCTTTAAGGTTGGGAGCGGTGGACGGTTGTGGGATCCGGGCCGCGGTTTTTCCTGCCGGACCAAGAAAAAAGGCCGACGTTCAAACGTCGGCCTTTTGTTCAGATGGGATGACGAAATACTCCCTAGCTGCCCGGTTGAGGCTGTTTCAGGAGGTCCGCGGGGCTTTCCCCGTCCCATGCGTCGGCCTGGGAAGAAAGGATGTCTTTCTTGGAACCGTCCAGGACCTTGCCATCGGAATTACGCATGCGCATGGTCTTACAGGCTCCGTCGATACGCAGCACGATCACCTTGTTGTCCCAGGTATCCGGATCCCACTCGGAGGTGTCCTTCTTGTATCCGTCGAGAATGAGGGGGCGGCTGCCCGTGTCCAGGTTGGTCTGGTCGGTGAGATAGGCCCAGTGGGTGTCACCTTCCTCAAGGACCAAGGCATCTTGGACCCGTCCGCCTTCCTTGACCTTGTTATCCGGCTCACCCTTGGACGCGACAGCCGAGTTCTTGACCCAGAAAATCGTCTCCGATTCTGTATCTCCGGAGAGAAACATCTGGCGGAAATAATCGTTGGAGTAGGTCGTTCCAGTTCCACCTTCCGAGACGTACTCTGCGGTGTCGTCGCTGGGATACTGGCCGTCAAAGTCAGTGGCGAAGGAATCCAGCGCCAGTTTGACTTGTTTTGCGTTATTAACGGCTTCCGCGACGGCCGCACGCTTCAGAGCCTTGAAGATCTGAGGGGTTGCCATCGAGGCGAGGGCGACGATGATCGCAATTACCACAAGAAGTTCCACGAGAGTGAAGCCCTTGCGCCTGCTGCTTGTTGCAATGTTCATTTTGAATCCGGGGTTGTTGTTCTGTTGTTTATATGTGTGCCACACTGGAACGCGGCACGGTTTTGTATGTGGGTACGTTGGAGTACACACCCTTGATTAGATCCTAACTTCAAGGACCTCCCGAACAAGAGGAAAAAGGTCAGGAAGTCTTAAGGGAGCTACCCAAAACGGGTGACGCTTCTTCGCTCGGTTGCCCGGCGGCCAGGATGGCGGCACTTTGTTTCCTGACAAGTTCCTCAATCCCTGTCCGTGCGAGTGTCAGCATGGCCTCCATCTCGGCCCCGGTGAAGATGTTCTCCTCGCCGCTTCCCTGCAGTTCAACAAAGTTGTCGTCTTCAGTCATGACGACATTGAAGTCGACCGCTGCGTCCCGGTCTTCGGGATAGTTCAGGTCAAGGATGGGTGAGCCTTCCCACACCCCGGCACTCACCGCCGCCACGAGCTGAGTGAGCGGGAACTCGGTCAGCCCCCCGGTTCCGATGAGGCCGTTTAGCGCGATGGCGAGGGCCACGCAGCCACCGGTAATGGAGGCAGTGCGGGTGCCCCCATCGGCTTGCAGGACGTCGCAATCGACCCATACCGTCCGGGGGCCGAGTTTCTTGAGATCCGTCACGGCCCGCAGGGAGCGACCGATCAGGCGTTGAATTTCCGACGAGCGGCCATCGAGCCTGCCCCGGGCGATATCCCGCGTTTTCCGGTCGTGGGTGGAGTAGGGAAGCATGCTGTATTCTGCGGTGACCCAGCCTCCCGGCACGCCCTGGGCCTTCATCCACCGGGGGACATCCTCCTGCACGGTGGCGGCGCAGATGACCCGGGTATTTCCGAAACTGACGAGGACCGAACCCGCAGCGTGGGGAGCGACGTTTGGAACGAAGGAAACGGGGCGGAGCTGGTCGGATTCGCGACCGTCAGGGCGGGGCATGTTCGCAGCGTAGCCCGGAGCCGGAAGGTCGCAAGGTGGGAAAATGGAATGGGCGGACATTCCGACTTTCACACCGTTCACCCGGTCCGCTAGGCTACGCTTGTGGGGCAGGTCGCGGAAGACGTTGAAAAGTGGGGGTCCGATGTGATTTTCGGGCGGGCCCGGGGCTTTGGGGCTGCGCTGACCCGGGTCTTGTTCAGGGGGCTTTCCCATGTCTATGGATGGATTGTAAGGGTCCGGCTCAAAGCCTACCGCCAGCACTGGAAGGAGCAGATCCAGTTGGGCACCATGGTGGTCAGTGTAGGCAATCTTACGGTGGGGGGAACGGGCAAGACGCCGGTGGTGGAACTGCTGGCCCGGGCCCTTCACAAACGGGGACGACGGGTGGCCATCCTGAGTCGCGGTTACAAGAGCCGGAAGCTCGACGAGCCGCAGCAGTGGGGGGAGCTCGGACCGGCCGAATGCGAGGCCCTGCCCAAGATTGTGAACGACGGCAGCGGGGTGCTACTGGAAGCCGTTTACGCCGGGGACGAGCCTTACATGCTGGCCAGGAATCTCGAGGGAGTGCGGGTGGTGGTGGACAAGGATCGGGTGAATGGCGGGCGGTTCGCCGTAAGGGAGCTGGGAGCGGACACTCTCGTGCTCGACGACGGTCTGCAGTATCTTGCGCTTGATCACGAGTACGACCTCGTCCTGGTGGACCAGACCGCCCCCTTCGGGACGCAGGCGCGGGCTCTTCTGCCCCGGGGCACCCTGCGAGAGCCTGCCCGGAACCTTTGCCGGGCCAGCCACATCATGATCACCAAGTGCCAGGGCCCGACCGACGAGCGGCTTCTCTCCCGTCTGCGTAGCTACAACCCGACCGCCGAGATCATGCAGACCACCCATGCCCCGCACTACCTCGAACGGGTCTTTGGGGGCGAGCGGCTGTCCCTTGAAGAGCTTCAGGGCAGGTATATCGCGGCCATCAGCGCCATCGCGGTGCCCGAGAGTTTCGAGAACCTGCTGCAAAAGCTCGGCGCCGAGGTCGAGTTTCATCGTACCTTTACCGACCATCACCCTTTCACCCAGCGCGAGATCGACCGGTTCATGACCCGTTGCGTCGAGCGCGACATCGAATTGATCGTTACGACCGAAAAGGATGCGGTGCGTTTTCCCCGGCCCAGCGAACTCGATGTGGACATCTACTTCCTCCGGATCGAGGTCGAGATCCTTGAGGGACAGGGGGTCTGGGATCGTTTCATCGACCACATTGCCGAACCGCGGCAGCGGGAGGTGTCGGACTGGGCCGAAGAGCGGCTCATCGTGGATCCCATAGGTTCTTGAGCCCACAGAGGTTGAGCCCTACCTTCCCTTTACAGCGAAAGCTGAGATCGGAAGATGCAGGAAACGGAATGGATCTTAAAGAAAGTGCCCGAGAGCGTGCGGCCGGGTACCGGTTGTGACCGTGATCTGCCCTTTATCCTGCGAATCCTCCTGGCCCAGCGGGGCGTCCTCGCGGAGGATCAGCTGGAAACCTTCCTGCGTCCGCGTCTGGGCGATTTACGCGATCCCTTCGAGCTGCCCGAGATGGACATCGCGGTCCAGCGCATCCTGCAAGCAGTCGATAAGAATGAGCGGATTTGTATCTTCGGGGACTACGATGTGGATGGGATCACCTCGGTTGTCATCCTGCGCAATGTTCTTGCGGCCTATGGCCTGGACCCTCAGACCTTTATCCCCATCCGCGGTCGGGAGGGTTACGGACTGAGTGACGCGGCCATCGATCGCTGCCTGGATGCCGGGCCCAGGCCTTCGCTTCTGATCACGGTTGATTGTGGCACAGCTTCCGGGGACCAGATCCAGCGCCTGACCGAACAGGGTATCGATGTTATCATAGCGGATCATCACGAACCCGGATTGGTGGGGCGGCCCCCGGCAGTAGCTGTCGTCAACCCCAAGCTTGGTGACGACTATGGCTACCTCTGTTCCGCCGGGGTGGTTTTCAAGCTGGCCCATGCCCTGCTCAAGACTCGGCGTCTCCAGGAGGTGGATCTCAAGAAGTGGTTGGACCTGGTGGCGGTGGCGACGATTGCGGACATTGTGCCCCTGGTTGAGGAGAACCGCCTCCTGGTGCGCCACGGATTGCGCCGGCTGCCGCAAACTCCCAATCATGGGTTGCGTGCCCTCATGGAAGTGAGCGGCATGAACGGGCACGCCACCAGTGGGGATGTGGGATTCCGGATTGGGCCGCGTATCAACGCCGCTGGGCGCATGGATGCGCCCGATGATGCCCTTGCCACCCTCATGACGGACTCCGTGAAAGTTGCCACCAGACTGGCTGAGCAACTGGACGACTACAACCGGCAGCGACAGAAACACGAGCAGCAGATGTACGAGGAGGCTCTGCAGCAACTGGAGGAGAGCTTCGATGAGGACAAGGATCCGGTTATCGTGGTGGGATCGCGCCGTTGGCATCCCGGAGTAGTCGGCATCGTTGCTTCCCGCCTCATGCGCTACTACCACAGGCCCTCCTTTGTGGTTTCCTTTGATGGGGAAGGAATGGGCAAGGGGAGTGGTCGCAGCATCGAGGGCGTCTCCCTCGTCGAAGCCATCGCCGCCTGTGGGTCGATTCTGGAAGCGGGTGGCGGCCATCACATGGCGGCGGGGATCAGTCTGTGTGAAACGAAGATGGAGGAGTTTCGCCAGGCCTTCAGCGACTATGTCCTGACCAACACCACCGCGGAGGGCCGCAAGCCACGAATCCACATCGATGTGGAGGTTCCCTTCAAGGAGCTCTCTCTGGATTTCCTGCAAAGCTACGAACTTTTGCAGCCCTTCGGACCGGGAAACCCGCAACCGGTGTTCATGTCGCGGGAGGTCTGGCTTACCGAGTCGCCGCGGCACCTCAAGAATCGGCACTTGCGGCTCTCCCTGCGGCAGGGAATCCAGGAGCGGGACGCGATGTATTTCGGAGCAGCCGACCGGGAACTCCCCGATCCCCCGTGGGATGTGGCCTTCACCATTGATCGAAACCTGTTCCGGGGACGGGTTTCCCTGCAGATCAGTGTAAGGGAGATCCGGGCGGCGGAGTAACCCGTGCCAGTTGCACCCTTGCGATTGTTACCGAATTGAAGAATGGGAGTGGAGCAGGATTCATGAGTGCCTGGAACAGCAGCCTCCTTCTCTCTTCCCTGGAGCCATTTGCCTCCAAGGAGGCGCAGGCTCTCGCGGCGGTGGAGATCCACACCGTCGAAGATCTTCTGCATTGGTTTCCCCGGCGTTACGAAGACCGGCGTCGTTTCGACGCCTTTCCGGCTCAGGCGAGTGGAAAGGCAGTCTGCCTGCAGGGCACGGTGGTGGATTCGGCCCGGAAACGCTTAGGAGGACGGCGCCAGTTTTACGAAATCGTGATCCAGGAAGGCGGGGACACCATTCTTGCCTCCAACAAGATCACCTGTCGCTGGTTCAACATGCCTTACGTGCACCGCATGGTGGCGGTGGGGCACGAGGTGGTGGTCTATGGCAAGCCCAAGGAGCACGGCGGACGCCTCCTCGTCGATCACCCGGAGTTTGAAGTGGTGCAGGCGGACGGAGGGCCCTCCATCCACCTCGAACGGATCGTTCCGATCTACCGGAATGTGACGGGTGTCCCGCAGCGGCGTCTGCGGGAATTGCTCCATGAGACGCTGGCGCGACTGGATCTCGCCAGTGTGGAAGGGCCCTATGGGATCGAGTTGGGCCCCTCGCGCAGTGAGGCGTTGAGCACCGTGCACTTTCCGGATGAATTGGAACGGGCCCATGAAGCCCGGCGTTATTTTGCCCTGGAAGAGTTCTTCCTCCTGCAGGTGAACGTTCTGTGGCGGCGCCGACGGCATCTGGAGCATCCGGGGCGGGTCCAGGGTCGCAGGACCGGACTGCTCAGCGCCTTTTATGAGAGCCTTCCTTTCGACCTGACCGGGGCCCAGAAGCGCAGTGTGCACGAGATTACGGCGGACCTTCGCAGTGAACGTCCCATGAACCGTCTCCTGCAGGGTGACGTGGGTTCGGGAAAGACGTTCGTGGCCATGTGCGCAATGCTCCTGGCCGTGGAGTCGGGCAGCCAGGCCGCCCTGATGGCGCCGACCCAGATCCTGGCCGAGCAGCACTACTTCACCTTCCGGAAGTGGCTGGCAGACCTCGATGTTCGCCTTGCGCTGGTAACCGGAGCGAAGAAGGAGAGTGATCACCTCGATCTGGAGGGTGAACCGCAGATCGTAATCGGCACCCATGCCCTTCTTTACGACAGCGTGGACTTTCATGACCTGGGCCTGGTGATCATCGATGAGCAGCACAAGTTCGGGGTCGCGCAGCGCGGAAGGCTTATCCAACAGGGGATCATGCCGGATGTGCTGGTCATGACCGCCACACCCATTCCGCGCACGCTGACGCTGACCATCTACGGAGATCTCGATGTCTCCGTGCTGGACGAGTTGCCGGCGGGTCGGGGCAGGATCATCACCGGTGTGCGGGAAAAGCCCAGAGTCACCGACGTCACCCGGTTCCTCAAGGAACAGCTCGGGAAGGGGAGGCAAGCCTACCTGGTGTATCCCCTGGTGGAGGAAAGTGGGGCGGTGAAGGCAGCGTCTGCGACAGGCGAATTCGAGAAGTGGCAGAAGAGGCTTGGGGACTACGAAGTCGGCCTCCTGCATGGGCAACTGAAGCCGGAGGAGAAGGAGGAGATCATGACTCGCTTTCGAGACAACGAAATCCAGGTCCTGGTGGCCACTACGGTGGTGGAGGTGGGCGTGGATGTGCCCAATGCCAATATGATGGTCATTTACAATGCCGAGCGATTCGGGCTGGCCCAGTTGCACCAGTTGCGGGGTCGCATCGGGCGGGGAAAGCATCAGAGCTACTGCATTCTGGTAACGGACGGGAAGAGCGAAGACGCCCTGCGGAAGCTCCGCGTGCTGGAAGAGACCGGGGACGGGTTCAAGATCGCGGAGGAAGATCTCGTCCTGCGCGGACCGGGGGAGGTCCTCGGGACGGCGCAGAGCGGCATGAGCGATCTACGCTTTGTCGACTTCCTGGCCGACACCGAGCTTGTAAGGGAAGCGAGAGCGCTGGCGGAAGATCTGTTGGATCGGGATCCGGGCCTGGAGGGCTATCCGCAGTTACGGGAGAGAATAGAGGAGGAGAAAGGGGAACAATAGGGGCCGGGGATAGTGGGAGCTGGCAGATCCCGATCCGGTTGTCGCAAAGGTGGAGCTATCGCTCCAGAATCTCCACTTCGTAGCCGTCCGGGTCGGTGACAAAGGCCATCTTGTGGTCACCGGAGGAGAACTTCTCGCGCCAGCTGCCCGGCCAGATTTCGATGCCGTCGTTCTCAAGGCGGTCACAGTAGTCGATGATGTCGGGGACGCCCACGCAGGTGTGCATGAGGTCCTCGGGAAATTTGACCTCGAAGCCCGGCGAGTAAGTGAGCTCGAGGAAGTGCTCGTTTCCGGGGAGGTGGAGGAAGGCGAGCTTGTTGCCCTGGGGGGAGTCCTTGCGCTCTCCGAGTTCGAAGCCGAGCCTCCGATAGAAGGCAATGGAGGCATCTGGATCGGAGACTCGGATGCGGGTGTGGAGAAACTTGATCATTGAGGTAAGTAGCGGGAAGCCGGGAGCGAGTGACAAGGAAAGAATCGCCTTTGAGGTGATTCCGCAAATTCCGGGACCCTCCCCGGGTCTTCCTATCCGGTTGCGTGAGGATTGCCTCTTGCTACGCCAGTGACCCAGCAGTAGTTAAACCTTATCGCACTTCGGTCCTTCAGCCTGACGCTCGCGCTTCGCTATCTTAATCCGAAGCGGACCCATTTCTCGCTCATTACCCTGGTTTGTCTCCTGGGGGTGGCAGTGGGGGTGATGGTCCTCATCGTGGTTCTGGCAGTGATGGCCGGATTCGAGCGGGAGGTGAAGAGTCGGTTGCTGGGCTTCGCTCCCCATATCGAACTCGAGAAGATGGAAGGGGGCGAGAAGCAGCTCATATACGACTGGCGTGAGGTCAAGGCGCAGGTCGAGAAGGAGGAGGGCGTGGAGGAGGCCTACGCCCAGCTTCGGGACTTTACCATCCTGGAGAGGTTCGACCTCTTCTATCCGGTGGAGTACCGCGCAATCGACACCACCAACACACGCCAGATGGCAGCCCTGGAAGATCTGATCCTCAAGGGGGGCACAGCTGACATGGGACTTGATGAGAAGGCGGTGGTGGCAGAGTCGACGGCCAGGCAGTTCGGGATCGTGGTAGGAGACAAGATCCTGCTCCACTCCGCGCGCAACCTGCAGCAGCTGGCGGAAGCCTGGAAGATCACGGATCGGCCTCTCGTTGCGAAGGAGCATGCCGGGATGTTTGCGCAGATCCGTAAGGATCTGCGCAACAAGATGACGGTGGAGGATACCAGGGAGTCTTTCGAACTGGAGCTCCTCGCGGGCATCTACGATTCCCTCGATGCAATTCGCCAGGAAAAAATCCGGGAGAGCGAACGCCAGGGGCTCAATACGATCCTGGTCCTTTTCCAGGGAGGGAAGAAGAGCGGGGATGGAGCGCGGTTTCTGCTTGAGCCGGGTTCGGTGGAGAAGGTGCTGGATCAATTCGACATCCTCGACAGGATGGACCGGGAGATTGAGGATGGGCGGTTGTTGCGTGGCATGAAGGAAGTGGCCCTGCCCCGGGAACTGGAAGTGGTGGGGGTCTTCCGGACCAGTCAGCACGTGATGCATCCTGGTGTCTTCGTTCCGCTCGCCACCGGGCAGGAGCTGAAAAACATGGAGGGCGGGGTGGAGGCCCTGGGAGTCCGGGTGGATGATCCCTATCAGGTTGAACCAGTGCAGGCCCGGCTCGAGGAGGCCCTGGGTTCCGCGTGGTCGGTGTTGAGCTGGAAGGATCAGAACCGGAGCTGGGTAGAGCTTATCGCGCGCGAGCGCATGATGATGTACTTTGCCCTCTCCTTCATCGTGCTGGTCTCCGCCTTCTGCATCATGGCGGTGATCTTCACCATCACCATCATGAAGAAGCAGGAGATCGGAGTCATGAAGGCCCTGGGAGCCACTCCTTTTCAGGTGGTTCGGGTCTTTACCTTGCAGGGATCGATCGTCGGGTTGATGGGTTCCCTGCTGGGTGTGGGGCTTGGCCTCCTGGTGGTGCATTTCCGGGATCCCATATATGAACTGCTCAAGAAGGTGGGATTCGATATTTTCCCGGCGGACTTTCACGGGATCGATGGGCTGCCGGCCCACATCAACGCCCAGGAGGTGATGATTGTGGGAGCGGGAGCCTTTCTCCTGTGTGTGGTAGCGGCACTGATCCCGGCCTTTCTTACCTCGCGACATGATCCTGCGCGTTGTCTCCGCAATTACTGAGGACTGAAAGGTTGCGTGATGGAAATCTGGATTGTTGAAGAGGGAGAAAAGCGGGGGCCGTTTGAGACCTACCAGATCCGCGACCGTATTGAGGCCGGTGAACTTGCGGGGGACGAACTTGCGTGGCACAAGGACCAGAGCGACTGGGTGAAGCTGCGGGAGATGGACGCCTTCCGGGCGGAGTTCGGGAAATCGTGGGAGGAGTTGCACCAGGTCCTTCCTCCGCCTCTGCCGAGTCAGCCGTTACCTTTCCTGCGGTTCTTTGCCCGGTGGTTTGATGTCTCGCTCTATCTCCTTATTGTCTTCTCGCTGGTCCGATTCACCGGGCACAATCTCCTTGAGGCGGCTGGGGGCTCGTTTCTCTACCTCTACTTCCTGCCCTTCGTCTTCCTCGAGGCTGCCATTCTGCATCTCACCAAGACCACTCCGGGGAAGTTCCTCCTGGGGATCCGGGTGGTCACGCCGGAGGAACAGGCCCTTTCCCTGCAGGGAGCTCTGGTGCGCTCTTTGCGAGCCTATATTGTTGGACTCGGTCTCATGGTGCATCCGTTTCTGACCGGGATCTGTCACGTCTACTGCATCTGGTATCTCATGCGCTTCAACGTGACGCCGTGGGACACTGTGACAAGGACCAGGGTGCGGGTGGCGGGCCCGCTTGTTCTTCCCGTTCTGCTCTTCACGGTGTTTTTCCTCATTATCCTGGCGCTGCTCGCGGTCGTCCTGAGGCCGACCTTTATCCAGATTCTGGAAATTGTGCGCGAGCTTGAGGGCTGAGTGAGTTGACTCTCCCGGAAGCGGTCTCAATACTCGGGCAAGATATTTATGGCCGGGACGGTTTACTTCGATCTGGAAACGCAACGCAGCTTTAATGACGTCGGTGGGGCTACCAACCTCGGGAAGATGGGAGTCTCGGTAGGGTGTTCCTTCTGCGCCGAGTCGGGGGAATACCGCGTCTACCCGGAAGATGAACTGGAGGACCTCGTTCAGCTTCTAACCATGGCGGATCTGGTTGTGGGCTACAACCACCTGCATTTCGACTACGGTGTGCTGGAAGGTTATACCGTGCTGGATCTCGGTTCGCGGACGGTGAACCTCGATCTGATGGCTGACTTGAAGGAGATCCTGGGCAGGCGCATCGGGCTCGGGCAGGTGGCCACGGCCACCCTTGGGACCGGCAAGTCCGCTGTGGGGGTGGACGCCCTCAAGTGGTGGCGAGAGCACCAGACCACCGGGAGCAACGAGCCTCTGATGAAGATCGCGGAATACTGTGCGTATGATGTGAAGGTCACCAAGTGCCTGCACGAGCACGGGCGCGAACATGGCTACGTCAGATACGCAGATGGCTCTGGAATTGAGCAGAAAGTGGCAGTCAACTGGTAGATTGGGATATCCCGGGGTTCTTTCGATCAGCGGGCAGGAGTTGCCAGTTTCGGCCGTGGGCCGCGGTCGTTACATCGGGCGACGTTCCCTGACTATGCAGAGGGTCTGTTCGTTGCAGTAGGGGCAGACGAAGGAATTGGTGAAGATAATATCGCGGGCGACGCGGAGGCGATGGCTGCCGAGCGAGCGTCTGGCGCGTCGGTTTCGCTGGGCGCCTGATCCGCGGAGGACGGGACCGCGGCAGAGCGGGCAGTGAGCGGAAGAGGCAAAGGTCTTGGAGAAGATGGCGAACACCAGGGAGATGAACATTCCGCATAACCCCAGGAGGGCGTGGAAATCCTCCTGGGTGCAGAGGGCGTAGACCATGAGGGCGATGGAGGAGGGCAGGGTGAAGAGCAGGAGGAGGAGACTGATGGAGCCGAGCTTCATTGCCCGTGTGGAGCGGCGTGATGGAAGTTTGTGCATATAAGGAGAAAGCGGAATTAGTTCTTAGGTAGCTGGAATGCCCCCGTATCCCCGTGGGGAGCGTCAATTGTGAAGATCTGGGACTGTCCGGGAGTCTGGGAATCATTCCGGCGGCTCAATAGATTGGTCTCCATGCAGAGGGGATACCCGGGGGGAGGTTCTTTGAAGGAGGCTACTCTTTCCCTCTTCAGGGGAACGCCGGTCACTTCCTAGCCAAGCCCCATCATCTCCAGAACCTTGAATATGACGAGGAGGAAGAAGACAAAGAGTCCCCAGATGAAGTACTTCGCGGTAGCCTCAATGGATTTACGTGTCATGGCGTTGGCGCCCTCTATAGCTTGGATCAGGCTGGGGAGACAGCGTAAATTCTCGGGGAGGATGCGAACAAGGGGTTGAGCTTGACGGCAGATTGCGCTTTAATATCGATGGGATGCCCTATCGGATGGATGATCGTCTGGAGTTGGCGCTGCGTGCGTCAAACGAGGGCATCTGGGACTGGAATATTACGACGGACGAGATCCACTATTCGGGGCGGATTCTGCGGTTCCTCGGGCGCAGGCGAGAAGAGATGCCCCACCTTTTTCATGCGGTTGACCTGATTCACGAGGATGACCGGGACAGCTTCATAGAGCGGCTCCGGGAGATTCTGCAGCCGGGCGCCGATAATCTCCTGGCCGTGGAACCCCGTATCCAGGTGACAAAGGGCGAGGGTGCCTGGCATTGGTTTCGCATCCGCGGGGTGGTGGTTCGTGACAGGGAGGGCCAGGCAGTGCGGATGGCGGGGTCAATGATCAATATTACGCCGCGGAAGCTGGTGGAGCAGGAGCTCCTGGAAGAGCGCCACCTCATGCGGTTGCTCATTGAAAACGTTCCTCTCAACATCTATTTCAAGGATCGCGACTCGAAGTTCACCCTGGTCAACAAGTCGATGGCGAAGTGGAACGGCTTTGGGAGCCCCGAGGACGTCATCGGCAAGAGCGACCACGACCTCTTTCGGGAGGATCATGCGGACGAAGCCTTGCGCGATGAGCAGCAAATCATCGACACCGGGCAGCCGATTCTTGGTTATGTCGAGAAGGAGACGACGGCCCGGGGGACTGAAGCCTGGGTTCTGACCACCAAGATGCCCCTGGTCGACCGGATAGGGGAAATCATAGGAACCTTCGGGGTTTCCAGTGACGTATCTGAACTGGTGCGGACCCAGCAGTCCCTGGCTGAGGCCGCGGCGGCCCTGCAGCAGCGCAACGACGAGATCGAAGAGGAACTGGCCCTCGCGCGGGAGGTCCAGCAGGCTCTCCTGCCGCACGAGTATCCCGTGGTTTCCAGTGGGGGTAAAAGAGGAGGACGCCTGCAGTTCGGGCACCGCTACATCCCGATCTCCGGATTGGCGGGCGATTTCTTCGAGGTGTTTCCCATCGGGGATCATGCAGCCGGCCTCTTTATCTGCGATGTGATGGGTCACGGGGTAAGGTCGGCCATCATCGTGTCCATGCTGCGGGGGCTGGCGGAACGGATTCACCAGGTGGCAGAGGATCCCGGGGAGTTTCTCGGGCAGCTCAACAGCGGACTGGCGGCCATTCTGCTCAAGGCGGAGATGACCATGTTCGCGACCGCCTTTCTGGCGGTGATTGATCTCGAAAACGGGGAACTACGCTATGCCAGCGCAGGACATCCCGCCCCAATCATGCGCAGCGAGGAGGGGACAAGCGTGTTGCCCATGGGGGGGCGCGGCAAGGGCGCGGCGTTGGGGCTCTTTCCGGAGGCCGAGTATGAAACCCGGACCTTCAAGCTGAGCCAGGTCAAGCAGCTCATGCTTTTCACTGACGGGATTATCGAAGTGGAGAACCGTGAGGGGGAAGCCTTTCTTCAGAACAGACTGGTACAGGCTGTTTCGGAAGGAGAGAGCATCGGAGTGGACGCCCTCCTTGACCGTGTGCTTGACCGCGTTCTCTCCTTTGCGGAAAGCCAGCGCTTTGACGACGACGTCTGCCTGCTGGCGGTGGAGATCTCCTAGTCCCCCGGGTCCTTGTCCCTCCACGGCAATGGGCTGCGGCAGCTACAGGCGCCCTGTCACGAGAGTCCAGTGTTTTGAGGCTACACCGAAGCCCAGCACATTCGGCCCTTTGGCGAGCATGATGTGGCGGTGTCCGTCTGAGTAGAACCAGGATCCGTAGGCGGAGGAAAAGCTGCCTTGGCCCGCCGCGATACACTCGCCGGATGGACCACCTCGGAAACCTGCCCTGCGGGCCCGGTCGGTGAAACTTTTTTTGCCGGAAACGGGCGAGGTGTGGGAGAAAAATCCCATCTGCGCCATGTCCGCGGAGTGACCGCTGGCGGCGCCGCTCAGTTTTTCTTCCAGCTTGAGCGGGCGCAGTCCGAGGACCGCCCGTTCGTAACTGATAAGCCTGGCGAAGTTCTTCTGCGGTGCGCTGGCCCAGTTCGATGTGTTGTTGTGCTGGTTGGCAGAGGTGAGGGTGGCCACTTCCGCGCGCATGGCGCCGAGGACCTGGGCAGCTTTCATGTAACTGCTGCCGTCAAAACTTTCCTCAAGAGCCACCTTCCGGCGCTCCTCGGCGCTGATTTCCTCCGCCTCTTCCCTGGTCTGGCCCTCGAACCGGGCGAGTTGATCGTGAATTTCCACCAGGGCATCTGTAATCTCATCAATCTGCTTGTCGATGGAGGCGGTATCCGCCTGCCCCAGTCTGGAGGCTTTCTGGTAGAGGCCGTCGAGCCGGTCCCACTCCGCGCGCAGCTTGTCGATCTCCTGCTTGTCCTTTTGCCAGTCGCGCATCATGAGCGGGTAGATGCGGGCACGCTCCTGACGCAGTTCGTCCACAACGCTCACCAGTTCGCCGTAGGGATTGCCTCCGCGATTCCGTCCGCTGAGGACGTCGGCGAGCCGTCGCTCATGATATTGCCGGGCCTTCTGGAGGGCCTTGCGGAAGGAGGGGATCGCTTCTTTTCCCAGCAGGTGCACGCTGCGATAGGCCGCCTGACGGCGCTGTGGAGTGCTCGACTGCATCCACTGCAGCGCCTTGAGAACGACTTGCCTGGAAGGAGGAGCAGGCTCCGCAGGTTCCTCCGCACGGAGGGAGACGGGGAGCAGGATCACCAGAATCAGGAGAATTCGGAGGCTCATGTTTTGCCGGGGAAGGGGAATGGTGCGGCAAGAACCGGCTGGATGCACGCGGATTTTCGCGTCTTGACGTGAGCTGCTACTCCAGTTTCCTTCCCGCCATGCTTCGGCAGGTGCTCAAATCCAAACTTCATCGGGCCATGATAAGCGAGGCCTCCGTGGACTACGAGGGGAGTATCGAAATCCCGGCCGACCTCGTGGAGGAGGCCCGCCTCTGGTCGGGCGAGAAGGTCCTGGTAGCCTCCATCACCACTGGAGCCCGGCTGGAGACATATGTTCAGGTGGGACCGGCTGGAACCCGAAAGATCATCATCAATGGGGGAGCCGCCCACCTGATCGGAAAAGGGGAACTGGTAACCATCATGGCCTTTGGGCTGAGTGAGGAACCGGAGGAAGCACGCAAGCTCGTTCTTGATAAAGCGAACAACGTGATCCAGGCCAGTGGTTAACTGGTTCCTTCCTCCATCTCGGCGGGGCCGGGGTGTTTCTCCCGGGCAGCTTAGGGAGTGGAGGATTCCTCTGCTTCGGGAGCGTCAGGGGCTGTGCCATCCGTGTTCACCATGACTCTCTTCGGGGGCGGTTCCCCGGGGGGCACGACCCAGTGGACCAGTTCGGAACGCTGCCTCACCCGCACGTGTTGCTCGCCGTAATAGACGATGTCCTCCTTGATCACGCCAACCTCTTTTGCAAACCAAAGGCTGCGTTTGAGGTAGGTGACGTGATCGTCACCAGTAACGGGGTGAGGGGATATTTTCTCGCTGGTGATCTGAATGCGGGTGGCCTGGAAGGTTCCTGCCGGAACGGTGACCATTCCTCGCTCGATCACCCGGAAGAGAAATGGGTTGCCGGGATCCTTCCCCAGCCACTCCCAGCTCTGCCCCGGCTGCATGTCCGGGATGGCGATAGCCACGCCTTCCTTTAGGAGGTGTGCTTCGCCGTCCTTCACGTTCGCCGGAATCCAGCCCCAGCTCAGGATTCCTTCCGGCCCGATCTGATAGAGCTCCTCGCCCATGACCTTTCCGTTCTCGGAGATGGCGATGGTGGTCAGCGTCTTCCCGAGGGCTTCGATTTCGCGCTCGCCTGTGCAGGTGCGGATCTGCTCAAAGGTGATGAGGTGAGCGGTATCAGTGCGTTGTGGTCGGAGTGCGGCATCAACCTCGGAGAGGCGGAGTTCGACGGGGATTTCCTTCTGGACCTTGTATTTCCAGGTTTCTCCGGAGAGGGGAGAGAAGTAAGCCACCTCGGGGCTGTCCTGTTTATCGGTGGTGTCCGGGCCGGCAGTCTTTCCGCAGCCGCCGAGCGCCAGCAGATAGCCCCCGGCGAAAAGCACTGCAGAAAGCTGACAAGAGGGCCCTTTCATGAAACGCGGGGAGGAAGAGAGACAACGATCCGGCTCCCGCCACTCCAAGTCGCCCCAAGCCGGCGTCGCCATTGGGTCTCGGGGAAGCGGAGGTTAGATGGGTGCCGGTTGACAACATGGATGACGGCGAGCACACCGACGGGAAGGAGAGTGAGCATGGCGGCAACGAAGATCCGGGAAATCATGGACTGGGAGCGCTCGTTCTTGACGAGGTGCTGTTGGTCGGGGATCAGCATGACCTGCCTGCGTTCATGGGCAGCACGGTTTTTCAGGAAGACGAATTCCTCTCCGAGCTCAAGGCCAAGGGCCTCCACCTGAGCCCTCGTGTTACGCTCCTTCATCCCGCGGGAAACTGCATTGTGTAGTGCGAGGCCGGCGTCTTCATCCTCGTAGTGCGTGCTGGCGCGGCCCCCGAAGACCACGACAGGTCGCAGAAGTGAATCGGGCACGTGCAGGACGACGGCCCACAGGTCATGGCGGGCCCAGGTTTCCCCAACCCGTCTGGCCAGGGCCTCAAGGGAGGTTTCGGGTGGAAGGCCACGGTCCCACAGAACCACCAGAACGTCGAGAGCATGGCTTGCCCGGTAGCGGCCCAGCTCTTCCTCAAGGCGGGACCTGCGCTCCTCGCCCAGCCAGCCGCCGGCATCGAGCACTTGGCCGGCTGGAGGATGCGGGAAGTCAATGGCTTGGCCCGTCGCTACTCCTGGCAGGAGCAGGGACAGGCAACAGAGAAGCCGCAGGTTCATCGGATCAGGATCAGGGAGTGGCGGATTCTTTTCGGTGGCTTTCCCGTTCCATTTGGAGGGAGGCCGGGAGGGATCCCGGTCGTGTGTCAGAAGGGAAGGCTTCCGATCGCGGGGCTTCGGGTTTTCCCGCGCGTTGCGGGTGTTCCGGTTCCTGGTCCTCCGGCAGGCCTTGGGATTTTGCAGGATTTGGGCGGTGATTGGGTTGGCGGCACCCCTCGATCGCCTGCCAGGCGGCGGTGAGGAGATTGCGTGCGTCGGTGAGGAATCCATGGAGTCCCTCCTTCCACTGTTCGTCGCTGAAGCAGGCGGCCAGTTCCTGGAGCGCGGCCTCCCAGAGTTCCTGTTTGAGGAAGGGTTCCAAGGCATAACCACCCGTGAGGGTCAGGCGGCCCGAGGTGAGATCACCGACCACGAGGAGCTGCCAGGCACGGGCATGATCCGCTCCGGGGGCTGTATTGTGCAGCCAGAAGGCGAACTCCTCGAGCGGGCTCTCCACCTGCAGGTGAACAAAACAGAAGCAAATGTCCACCTGGGGGGTGCATTTGCGGAATTTCCGGTAGGGTTTGTGCAGATCCTTCTCGATTCCGGTGGGCAGAAATTGTGAGGGATCGATGATCAATGTGAGTGGTGGAGCCACGAAGGGAAATGATTTCTGGCACTCGTTGAGGCTGAACCCGCATCGGCGGCAGGTCTCCACCACCTTCTCCAGTTCCCCGCGGCAATGAGGGCAGAACATCCCTCCGCCGGGAAAGACCCGGGCCGGATTGCTACGTAGACGTGTTCTGGTGTTGATGTCGGCCACCTCGCTCAAGAAGGAATTTCTACAGTTAAAACTGATATTTACGAAAGACAAATAATCTAGTTTGAACGGGATTCTCTTTGAGGAGTGGATTCCGGAATTGTGTGGAGCGGTGTTTTTGGTCAGGTGGCGCGGGGTGGGGGGTGATCTCTTCTGGTGAGTGCCGGAAAGGGAGTCTCGCTTCTTCCCGCCTCCGGCTGGTTGTTTCAGGAATCGCGGGCGGAAGGAGGGAGAGTGCTTCACGGCGAGGCCTTGCGTTCGGATGGCTTCGCTCGAGTCATCCCTATCCAATTTAATATCAATGACTTAGGAGCAGCCGAAGGCAGTTGTTGGAACTTGCTTTACAAGCTGCAGAAGCGCTACCATAGTCCCGCCCCCCTCGTTTTCTGGTCTGCATGGATATCCTGATCAACCTTATGCTCATCGCTTTTGTGACGGTGAGTGCGCTGCTCATTCTCGTGGTGCTCATGCAGCGTCCCAAGCAGGAGGGTCTGGGGGCGGCTTTTGGATCCGGGATGACCGATCAGATGTTCGGCGCGCAGACCACCAACGTGCTGCAGAAGGGAACGGCCTACTTTGGAACCGCCTTCCTCCTTCTCGCCCTGGTGCTCTCCATTCTTATTGCCAATCGAAACTACGAGAAGGGGATTGTCGACCCGCCA
>Ga0315338_1000770_pt1 | contig 56929 bp, 56 predicted proteins | sample ASW8metaG_FD_204518 | JGI IMG/M metagenome (GOLD analysis project Ga0315338, IMG submission 204518) | Ammonia-oxidizing marine archaeal communities from Monterey Bay, California, United States - ASW #8 | ecosystem: Environmental > Aquatic > Marine > Coastal | place: USA: California | collected... | reverse complement strand
TCCGGCAGCAGGCCGATGTCCTCGGGCTGGCGCCGCATGAACAGCGCCGTTGGGAGCAGCGACACCACCCAGATGGCGATACCCGCGACGAGCACGGCCACGCGCCAGCCGCTGACGCTCACCAGGACCTGTACGTAGAGGGGCGTGATGGCGGCACCTGCCTGCGCGCCGACGCTGCCGAGCGCCACCGCCCTCCCGCGTTTCTCGATGAACCACTTGGGGATGATGATGGCGCTCGCAACGCCGATAACCCCGCTGGTCATCATGCGGGCCACCACCTGCAGTACGTAGAACTCCCACAGCGTCGTGATCAGCGCCGTGAGCATGAACACGGCACCGAGGACCGCGAAAGCGATCGTGAGGGCGACGCGCGGGCCGAATCGGTCCATCAGCGGGCCGAGGAAGAGGGCGACGACACCACCGAACAGCGTGCCGAGTGCCATGGCACCCCCGAAGGTCGTCCGACTCCAGCCGAACTCCTCGCTCATCGGCTTCACCAAGACGCTGAGCACGTTGAACGTCTCGGCTTGCTGCGTGAACATACCAGCCGCCACGACGGCAACGATGATCCAACCGTAGAAGAAGCGGGGCTTACGCCTGGTGCCGCGGGGAGAGCTCACCACGTGACCTTACCGCAAACTCGCGCCCATGAGGGCTCAGGTCTGGCATGTCGATGTGCTACCGTAAGGAGCGACATGCCAGCCCACACCGAAAAACACCGTTTCTCCATGATGGACGTGGTCCTGCCGGCGCTTGCCGCCTGGCTCGTCTTCCAGGGGGTCATGGGCTTCGAGCCGCTATCCTTGCTGTTCGGCCTGGGTGGCATCGTGTACCTGTTGTTCACGCGGCCGGTGCGCTACGAGTTGTACCAGGACGCGTTGATCATCCGCTATCTGGCGCCGCGCCAGAAGGCCATCTATCTCGAGGACGTCGAGGACGTGCACGTGGTGCGACTCCCTGTCGCCGGGCCCGCGCTGTTGATCCTGCGCAAAGCAGGTTCGCGGCTCATCATCCGGCCCCAAGATCCCGAGGGCTTCATGGCCCGCTTGAAGATGGCCCTCTAGGAGCGGAGCGCGCCTACCGGGTTACGAGCGGCGCTCGCGAACGGGGAACAGGAACGCGATCCCCATCAGCATCGCCCCCACCATGCCAAGCCACGCCACCTGATAACCCGCGGTGTCGGCCACCAGACCGAAGAGCGGCGGTGCCAGCACGATCGACGCGCGCTGAACCGTGGACGCATAGCCGAGCGTCGTGCCCACCTGCGTAGGTCCGCTCAGCTCCGCCAGGAGCGTCGAGTGCACGCTCACCCACGACGTCACGGTTCCGCCGAGCCCGATGGCCACCAGAACCAATGCCCACGTGGGCGTGCCATCTGGCAGCAACGCCATCACCAGGATCATGCCCGCCGTGGCGAGGCTCGAGACGAGCAGCACCGGCTTGCGGCGTCCGCCGCTCAATGTGTCGCTGATCACTCCCCAGCCGATACGCATGACGATGTTGCTCACCTGCAAGACGGCCAGTAATCCCCCAGCGACCACCACGGATACGCCCAGCTCATCGTTCAGGAAGAGTATGAAATACGTCAGCATCGCCACCTGAGAGCCCACCAGTGGGAAGCCGAACACGATCGCGAGCGATATGTCGCGGTTGCGGATCACTCGGCCCATGCCTGCGAAGAACGAAGTCCGCTCGCCCTGCCGCCCGCTCACGGGATAGCGATCGCGGTAGAACGCGAGGATCGCGGCACCCGCCAGAGCTATGAATAGGCCCAAGGCCACCGCTGCCACCCGCCAGCCGAACGCGATGGCGATGGGCGGTACCGCGGCTGCCGCGAGCGCCCCAAGCGCTGGGTTGCCGGCCTGCTTGATGCTCATGGCGGTGCCGCGCCGCAACGGAGCTATCCAATCGACGACCATCTTGGCACCAGCGGGGTGGCCGACGGGCCGAAGCGAGCCCATCGCCGCCGCCACCACCAGGATCAGCAGGAAGCTCGACGCGAAGTAGAGCGAGGCCACCACCAGCCCGCTGAGGACCAGCAGGGCTCCGCTAAGTATCCGCGTACCGAATCGGTCGAGCGCCCAGCCGAAGCCGGCGCTGGTGAGCGTGGCGGCACCGAAGATCGCTCCCGTGATGAAGCCGATCTGGGTATTGGTGAGCGAGAAGTCGTCGCGAATGAACGGGTAGAACGGCGTGAACCCCTGCCCGGACAGCGAGTAGCCGCCGTGGCTGAGCACCGCCAGCGCGATCACGATTAGCGGATAGCGCTTGGCACCCGTGATTCCTTGGCGCGGCTCCGCTTCCGAGTTTGAGGGACGCTGTTGCAACGGCTGCTTCCGCAACGACAGGATGTGCGCATGTTACCTGGTCGGTGTATCGTCGCAACGCATACCCAGCGGACAGGAGTATTGCCATGGTCAGCACTTCGGACCTGATCGTGGGTGCGGACGGCCACTTCTTGGAGGACGCTGAGGCCATCGGCAAGCACCCGCCCGACTACATCCTCGGCCTTGCGCGCGAGGGGCGGATAACGGTGGGCATCGAGGGCGGAGATCCCGAACTAGCCTACGCGGTGCAGAAACTCGGCCCCGAGTTGCTCATGTTCTCCTCCGACTTCCCGCACGAGGTGAACGGCACTATCGTGCGCGAGGAGATCGGCCATCTGCGCGACGATCCCCAGGGCAGCGACGAAGCGGAGCGAGCCACCCTAGGCGGCAACGCCGCCCGGTTCTTCGGGCTGGGCTAGGCGAACGCTATGAGGGTCGCCTGCCGCTGGCTGAAGCGCTTGGGCAAAATGTTGTTGGTGATTGCCGCGGCGCTGGTGCTGCTCGCGGTCGCCACCCCACCGGGGCGGGCGGCGGCCAAGACCGCAGGCCTGGTGCTTCAGGTCGTGCCCAATTTCCCGGTTAAGCCTTTGCCCCTGTTCACGGGTGAGCCGGAGCGCATGCCCATCACATATCCCTCAGGCGTGGGGGAGATCGAGGCCGACGTCTACCACATCCCCGATGGCAAGCCGCGCGCGGCGGTGGTGCTGTTCCTAGGCGTGAACCCCGCCGGCCGCGACGACGAGCGGGTGGTGAACCTGGGGGAGGCGCTGGCGCGGTCCGGCTTCGTGGTGCTCGTGCCTTGGTCGGCCAACATGGTGAGCCGCCGCGTGGACCATGCCGACGTGGACCTGCTCGTAGGCGCCTTCGAGTACCTGCAGGCGCAGCCCTACGTCGATCCAGACCGCATCGGCGGCGGCGGCTTCTGCGTCGGATCGTCCATGCTGCTGCTTGCCGCGGCCGACGAACGAGTCCGCGACGAGGTAGCTTTCCTCAACGTCTTCAGCGGCTATTACGACGCGTCAGACTTCCTAGTGCAGTTTGCGGCATCCGAGAGCTTCTACGCCGGAGCGAGGGAAACGTGGGAGCCCGACTCGCTGACGGCGAGCGTGTTCACACGCCTGCTGATCGACGGCATAACGGATCCTGTCGAGCGCGACGCGCTGGAAACGCACTTCGTGGACGATGGCGCGATGCATGAAGCGATGCGGGAAGTGATGTCGACGGAGGCCGACGCCGTGTACCGGCTGCTGACCGGCCCCACGTTCGAAGAAGCCCGGGCGTTGGTCGAGCGGCTGCCTGTCTCGGTGCGGGAGGCCATGCACGCGCTGTCGCCGAGGAATGTCATCGACGACGTCAGCGCGCGGCTCCTAATCATGCACGATCGTGAGGACGCGCTCGCACCGGTGGAGGAGTCGCGCCGGCTGCGGGACGCGGTGGCGGCCCGCGATGATACCCGCTACACCGAGTTCTCATTCTTCTCGCACGTCGACCCGGGTGAGCGCGTAGGCACGCTCACGTTGCTGGGCGAGTCATTCCGCCTCTTCAGGCACCTCTACTCGATCGTGCGCGTGGCTTCGTAGGGATCTACATATGCGCTAACACGGCATGCCCCTCGATCACCGGCGAATTGTTGGCGTAGTTCGCAGCAGGATGGGCCGGAAGCGATTCGCTGAGCTGTGGTATGCCTGTCGCTGCTTCGGCTGACTCAAGGTCTGGCATGATAAGGATCATCATGTATCGCGCGGGGCTTCCCAGTGAGCGACGCAAAGCGGGCGCAGCACAGATGCCTGCCTGGAAAGAGTGCAACGAAATATCAGCGGAGGGGAGAGGAAGGTCGGCGGTGGGCTAGGCTTCCGCGCCGGTCTTGGCGCCGTCTGGGTAGTCGCCTCCAGAGCACTCCTCGCTATCGTGCCCTGCGCCATTGATGGCCCGATCGGGCGCGCCGCTTGCTGCGAAAACGGGCGTGATGGCGACCACGAGCAGGAGTGCGATGGCGATGGCGATGGCGGACCGGCGCATGGCGGTGGCTCCTAAAGGCTACCCGGAGGCAACAGGGCTCTTGGCCGTGATGAAGGATAGCACGGTCGAGTGAAAAACGTCGTCCATGGTGTGCAGCCCGTGGTCGCCGCCCTCGATGTGCGCCCATACGTATCCCGGGTTCGTATCGCCCACCAGGGCCGCCATGTCACGCCCGCAGTCCAGGACGCGCGGGTGCTTCTCCTCGGTGCCCGTGATGACCAGCATCGGGCAGGTGATCGCATCCGTGTGCGCGACAGTGATGTCGTAGTGCTCGGAGCAATGGCGGTCGAGGTAGGTGGCCGCGGAGAAATGCGCACCTTCGTTGGGGAACTCGACGCTCATGATCTGGTCCGGCTTGCGCGCAGCTACGAGCGCGGTGGCCTCGGCGAAGTACTGGCGGTGCAGGTCCGCCATGGAGGATTCCAGGTAGTACTTGTGGGAGAATCGTAGCGGGCCGCACGAGATGATGGAAGCAACACGCGGGTCCTGGTTCTTCGCCTGGGCCAGGATTACACGGACGGCGCCCAGGCTGCTGCCGAGGATGCAGATGCGCTCGTAGCCGCGCCCCGCCATCCAATCGGTCACGGCCGCGATGTCGAGGTGCGTCTCGCTCAGCAGCTCGAACGCATTGCCCACCTTGTGTCCGCCGGACTGTCCGGAGCCTGCCATGACGTCGTGGCCGCGTGTGTTGAACAGTGCCACCGGGACCCCCTCGCGGCGCAGCGCTTCTGCTCGGGGGTTGGAGGCGGAGGCGTAGAAATTGCCGTTGGAGCCATGCACCATCATGATCACGTCGATGTTGAGGTCGTCGCGCCGCTCGTCCGGCTCCAGCAGGATGCCGTGCAACCTGATGCCGTCGCTAGTCAGGGTGCTTTCGATGGTCATGCTTTCTCCTCGATGCCCTTTGCGCTTACCCGTGCACGCTGGCGCGTTTCACCGTTTCCGCCATGCCATGCGGGTAGGGCCTGCTATTGCCTGCCGCCGTTCGCGTCGATGACGGTACCAGTGATGTAGCCGCCGTAGTCGGACGCGAGCCACAGCACGGTGCCGGCGTGCTCCTCGGGCGTCCCGAGCCTGCCCAGCGGGCCGACGACCGGATTCTCAGCCAGTGGTACCTCCTCCGCCCAGCGGGGGCGATGGGGCGTCTCGATGCCGCCAACCGCGATGGAGTTGACGCGTATCTCGGGCGCCCACTCGACAGACATGGTCATGCTCATGTTGATGACGGCCGCTTTGGCGGCACCGTAGGCGGCCGAGTTGGGGCTCGCCCTGCGGCCGGCCCCCGACGCGATGTTGATGATGGCACCCTTGCCCTGACGCTTCATGATGGGCGCGACGGCCTGGCTGCATTGGAACATGGTCAGAACGTTGACGCGGTACGCCTCGATCAGGTCGTGGGGCCGCAGCTCCATCAGCGGACCGGCGCGAAACGTCTCGCCCCAGCTCCCGCCGACCACGTTCACCAAGATATCGATCCTGTTGAAGGCCTCCAGCGTATCCGCGACCATCTGCGCCACCTGGCCCTCGTCCCGCACGTCGGCGGTGACGCCGATGGCCCTCCGGCCCATCGCATTGATCTCGTCGACCACGGGCTCCACAGGCTCATGGGGGCGGCTACGGCCGTCGGTTACCGGCTCTGGCTCGCGCGCGATGATCGCCACGTTCGCCCCGGCGCCTGCCAGTGCCAACGCCGTCGCTTTGCCGAGACCCTGGGAGCCCCCGGTAACGATGGCCACTCTGTCGGTCAGATCGAAGCTCGACATTCCGTCCTCCGTTCGTTGTTGGCATCACGCCACGGCCCGATGCTACATCAACCGCGTGCTTCGGGGACAAGCCTCATGAGCCTAAGGCTTTGCTCTGCAGGGCGCGGCTGGCAAGGTGCGGGCCAAGCCCTTGTGATACCGTCCCACGCGTGAAGTTCCCCTTTCCAGCGCCCAACATGGCTGCGCTGCAGTCTCGCGATTTCCGACTCTTCTGGGTCGGCAACGTCATCTCCGTGTCCGGGCAGCAGATGTACACGATGGTACAGCCGTGGATCATCTACGAGCTGTCCGGCTCCAAGTTGCTGCTCGGGCTGAGCGGGCTTGCGCAGGCGATCCCAGCGACGGTGCTGACGCTCTACGGTGGCGTGATTGCCGACAAGGTGGATCAGAAGAAACTGCTGGTGGTCGCGTCGCTGTTGCAGGTGCTTACACTGCTGACCATGGCGGCAATCTCGTTCACGGAGCTCCTGACGCCGTGGCTGGTGATGGCCGGGTCGTTCGTGTTCTCGGCGGTCAGCTCGTTCGAGGGGCCGGCCCGGCACGCCATGTTCCCGCACCTCACCGAGCGGCGGAACATCGCCAACGCTGTCGCGCTGAACGCCACCGTGCACCCGGGCACGCGGATCGGCGGGCCGGTGATGGCCGGATTCCTGTTGGCCGCGGTGATGGATGCGACGACCGCGAGGGTCGCGGCGGGTGTGATCTATTCGCTGACGGCGGTCGGGTACCTCGTCATGGTGTCGCTGTTACTGCGGGTGCGCATGCCGGACGTGCGCCGGGCGCACGGCGGTCAGGTCATCGCGGACATGGCGGCGGCGATCCGTTTCATCTGGCGCAACCGCATATTCGCGGCGCTGATCGGCACGGCCTACTTCACGCAATTCTTCGGACACGCGTCACAGGTCATGTTTCCAGTATTCGCCAAGGACATCCTGGACGTAGGCCCATCGGGCCTAGGGCTGATGTACACGGCGATGGGGATCGGCAGCTTCACCGCCGCCGCCTCGCACACGAACCTCGGTGCCGCCCGTCTGCAGCGCTCGTTGCTGGTAGGCGGCGCCGCGCTCGGAGGAACGGCGCTCTTCCTGTTCGCGATCTCCACCTGGTTCATACCGTCCCTGCTCCTGCTGTTCCTGGTAGGGCTTGGCCTGTCCACGCTGAACGTGGCGGTGCAGACCAATCTGCAGCTGTTGATTTCGGACGATTTCCGAGGCCGCGTCATGGGCATGTGGGGCATGGTGCATACGAGCATCAGGCCGCTGGGCGAGATGCAGGCTGGGGCGTTGGCCGCGGTCGCGTCAGCACCGCTTGCGCTCATGGTCAGCGGGGTGGCGATCCTGGCATTCATGGGGGTGTTCATCGTGCCGAATCGCCTGCTGCGGAACCTTGGAGGGATACGCATGCAGGCGCATGGCGAGGCCGTCCAGCCCTGATGTGTGTGATACCGTAACGGGACGTGAGATTCGTCTTCCGCACCCCGAACCTTCCCGCCCTGGGTTCCCGCGACTTTCGCTATTTCTGGATCGGCAACGTTGTCTCCGTTGCTGGGCAGCAGATGTGGTGGCTCGCCGAGCCATGGGTTATCTACGAGTTGTCTGGATCGAAGCTGCTGCTTGGTCTGAACGGCCTTGCCCAGGCCGTCCCCGCGACGCTGCTCTCTCTGTACGGCGGCGTCATCGCCGATAGGTTCGACCAACGCAAGGTGCTGATCGTCGCGCAGACCATTCAGGCGGCGATCCTGGGCGTATTGGCGGTCATCTCGTTCATGCAGCTGCTCACGGTCTGGCACGTCATGACAAGCGCCTTCCTGTTGGGTGCCACAGGCGCCTTCGAGGGCCCGGCCCGTCATGCACTCTTCCCGGCGCTGACAGAGCGGCGCTACCTGGCGAACGCCGTGGCGCTGAACGCAACGGTGCACCCCGGCACGAGGATCATTTCGCCCACGATCGCTGGCTTCCTGCTGGCCGCGGTCATGGGCACCTCGGGGTCGGCGTCGACCGCCGCAGGGGTCATCTTCGCGGTGGCGGGTGGGAGCCTTCTGGTGATGGTGTGGCTGCTGTTGCTGGTGCACATGCCGCCGGTGCGCCGGTCGCAGAGCGGGAATGTGCTGACGCAGATGGCGGGCACGGTACGCTTCATCTTCAACAACCGTATCTTCGCCACCATCATCGGCACTGCCTACTTCACGCAGTTCTTCGGGAATTCGGCACAGGTGATGTTCCCTGTCTTCGCCAAAGATATCCTTCACGTCGGTCCGTCGGGCCTCGGCTTCATGTACACCGCCATGGGCATCGGCAGCTTCATGGGCGCGGCGGCCTCTGCGAGCCTGACCAGCCCGCGCATCCAGCGGCGGCTGCTGATCGGCGGCGCCATTGTGCTCGGTACGTTCCTGGCCCTTTTCGCCATGTCACCGTGGTACCCGTTATCGCTCTTCCTGCTGTGGTGCACGGGGCTAGGTGCGTCTACGCTCAACGTCGCCGTGCAGGCGAACCTCCAGATGCTCGTGCCCGACGACTTCCGCGGACGGGTAATGAGCGTATGGGGCATGGTGCACACCGGCATCAGACCCATGGGCGAAATGGAGGTCGGTGGTCTCGCCGCTGCGACCTCCGCACCGCTGGCCGTCGTTGTGAGCGGCGTGGCGGTGCTGGTGTTCACCGCGCTGGTTCTCTTCCCTAACAAGCAGGTCCGCCAGCTCGGCGACCTGCGCGCGCAGAAGGTGGCGGACCTCGAGTCGTCCACGCCCAACGAGCCCGGGACTCGCTAGACCGCGTCGTTTGCCCGCCACACGCGCTCCACGTACGATGCCCGCGAACCCCTTCGCGAGGTGCACATGGCCAAAGCAGGCTTCAGGATCATCGACGCAGAGCCCCACTTCTTCGAGCCCCACGACCTGTGGGAGCGCAATCTAGAAGAGCCGTTCCGCTCGCTCACCAAGACCACGTCGACCGCACCCGGGCGCATCGGTGAGGGTGGGCTGCGTCCCGAGGTCGTCGGTCTCGAGGTTCCTAAGGTGGAAGCCAACCCGCTGGTGCAGCGCCGAGCCCTGCGCCGCGTGCCGCAGGTCGACCACATGGCGAAGGTGACGGCGCGTCCCGAGCCCGACGTGTTCATCGAGGGCTTCGACGTGGAGGGCATCGACATCGGCGTGCTCATGCCGACGTACGCCATGGGCATGGTGCGCTTCGACGATCTCGACCCAGCGCATGCCGTTGCAATCTGCCGGGTCTACAACGACTACGCCGCCGGCTTTGTGCGCTCGGACCCGGCGAGGTTCAAGTTCTGGGCATGGGTGCCGCCGCAGGACGCGATTCTCGCCGCCGCCGAGGCGTGCCGCTGTGTGGAGGAGCTCGGTGCCATTGGGGTGGCCATGACCGGCGGCGCCGTCGACGGCCACCTGCTTAGCGACGATTTCTTCGAGCCACTCTGGGCGCAGATGGACGATCTCGCCGTGCCCTTCGGGCTGCATGGCCCGCCGCCCAACTACTACCTGCGCGACAACATCGCCCACCGCTACCGCGGCCACAAGGGTATGCAGATCGTGGCGCAGGTGCTGGGCAATCCGTTCCACGCGCAGACAGAGGTGGCGGAGCTGATCCTGGGTGGCGTGCTGGAACGCCACCCGAACCTGCGCCCGCTGTTCATGGAGGTCAACGCTTCGTGGTTGCCGTGGCTGCTCTGGCGGATGGACGAGAAGTGGGAGATGAACCGTCCGGACCTTGAGTACCCCTTATCCATGAAGCCTAGCGAGTACTTTCGCCGCCAGTGCTATGCGGAGGTGGAGCCCGACGAGGTGACGGCGAAGTACGTCATCGACTACCTCGGCGCCGACAACCTGCTCTTCTCCACCGACTATCCGCACAGCGACTCGCTGTTCCCGGAGGCCGTGAACACGTTCCTGGCGCTCGATGGCGTCTCCGATGGCGACAAGCGAAAGATACTGTGGGACAACGGCGCACGCTATTTCGGGCTCTAGCGCCTAGGCTCCTGACGACGACGTGCGAGGCGGACCGGTGAAGCGGTCGCCGTCGAACGTGGCGATGTCGTCGTTGGAGATCGACGCCTCGTTGCCCACCACCGCCTCCGCGCCGCCGAGCACCTCGACGTAGCGAACGCGGGCCTCACCGTTGACCGCGACTTCGATCAGCTCGGCGATGTCGCCGGATGTGGTCACCAGGCGCGTGCCCGGTGCTACTCCATCTAGGTTCATCGCGTCTTCTCCTCGTGTTTCGTGCGTCCGGCGTTGTCATGCTTCCCGCGTTCAAGGCAGTGACGGTCTAGCCGGGCGAGACCTCGACGACCGTGCGCGCCGACTCGGGGAACGGTGGCGGGATGGGCGCGCCGATTCGCTTGGCGTATTCGATGCTCCACGGCTTGAATTTGCCCGATGCCCCATGGGAGATCACCTGCCCGCCCTCCTTGTGAGCCCGCTTAGGGACAGCGCGCTTGCCCTGGATCTCCTCGTCTCCCATGCGGTCGAACGGAAGCCAGACGATGTCGTTCGTGGCTGGATCGCGGAACGTGTTCATCGGCTCGCCACCGTCCTCCACGATCTGGAGCTGCTCGGAGAGCATCCGCCTGAACAGGATGATGCCCATGTCCGACTGCCCCAGCTTCTCCAGGTAGCGTTTCGTGCGCGGACCTTGCGACGTCCAGGCATAGTGGTCCTGGCCACTGTTGTTGTCGAGCTGCCCCCAGATGGGCAAACCCCGCTCGTCCACTCCGGCGATCGGCACGTGGTAGACGGGTATGTCGTCGTCGGCCTGCTCGGTGGGCTCCCCCTCTCGAGGTGGGTCGGCATAGTAGTAGATGTAGTAGGTGTTCGTATCGTCCATGGGCACGCGGATCTGGAAGTCGTGTCCGCCGGTGCCAGATTCGTAGTTGGGGAACACGATCGGGTGGCCGATGTTCCAGCCGATGGAGTCCTCCTGCGTCTCGCCCTCAAGCCAGCGATGCTTGAGGATGCCGTGCTCGAACCGGCTGCACGCCGCCGAGATGTGACGCATGGTGGGGTTGCCCTTGAACCAGTGGTCCGAATCCGGGTTCCGCTCGAAGGACCGCTTGCCGTAGATGTCGCCCCGGTCCTTCAGGACGCCTATGCGCTGCAGCGCGTACTTGGAGAAGTAGCCGTGCAGGTACTCGGCGTGGATCGGGTCCAGCGAGTTCTCCATCACCTGGAGCCAATTGCACGTGACCACGGTCCAGCCGATGCTGCGGACCCGGCCCTCCTCGACGAAGGGATACCAATGCGGAACCAGGGGCGCGGGCTGCGGGCCCAGGTAGGCGAACACCAGGCCCCCAAGCTTCTCCACGGGATATGCTGTGATCTTCACGCGGCTTGGGAACGTGGAGTCAGCTGGCTCTGCTGGCATCTCGGTGCACTGGCCTGTCTCGTCGTACAGCCAGCCGTGGTAGGGGCAGCGCAGGCCGCGCTCTTCGGGGATGCCGAACAACAGGTTGACCCTGCGGTGCGCGCACGAGGCCTCGATGAGCCCTAGCCGTCCTCCCTCGTCCCTGTAGAGCACCAGGTCCTCGCCCAACAGTCGAATGGGCTTGACCGGGTTGTCCTTGAGCTCGGCGACGGCGGCGATAGGCTGCCAGTAGCGGCGCATCAGCTCGCCCATCGGCGTGCCCGGGCCTACCTGCGTCAGCCGATCGTTCTGCGCTTCGGTTAACACGTGTGTTCTCCTTGGTTCGGGTCCAGTGGTGCAAAGTTCTAGGGCCGTGCTGGATTGTAGGGAATCTTACAGCGGCGATGGTCGAGGGTCGAGGAATCGTTCTGCTCGCGCGCACTTGTTTAAACGCGGCTCCTTGAAAAGGGCAAGGCTAGCTGGTACAACGCCCGGCATGTTGACCAAGAAGCAGAACGACCTGCTCAACCAGACCGGAGCGAGCTCGCCCTTGGGCCAGCTCATGCGCCGCTACTGGATACCCGCCCTACTGAGCGAGGAGATTCTACAGCCCGACTCGCCTCAGGTTCGCGTGCACATCCTGGGCGAGGAGCTGGTCGCCTTCCGCGACACCAACGGCCGCATCGGCCTACTGGCGGAGCACTGCTCGCATCGCGGCACTTCGCTCTTCTACGCGCGCAACGAGCTCTGCGGCCTGCGTTGTGGCTACCACGGCTGGAAGATGGACGTCGACGGCAACGTGCTCGATACGCCCGCCGAGCCGCCGAACAGCCGGTTCAAGAGCAAGGTGAAGCATACCGCCTATCCAACCCACGAGGCGGGCGGGGTCATCTGGGCCTATATGGGCCCAAAGGCGGGAGAGCCCGCGTTTCCCAACTACAGTTGGACGCAGATGCCCGAGGGCTTCACCTACGTCACCAAGTCGTTCCTCGACTGTAGCTGGCTCCAGGGGCTGGAGGGCGAGTGCGATTCGGCGCACCTCAACTTCCTGCACCGCATCTTCTCGGACAAAGGTTCCGAGGATCTCTACACCGACAACATGCCGCATTACGAGACGGAGGACACCGATTTCGGGGTGCGCCTGATTGCAACGCGTCGGGGCGACGAGGACCAGAGTTACATTCGCGTATCCAGTTTCGTGACGCCGCTGTCCGTGTGGGTTCCGGCCCGCAACAAAGAGGTGCACATGTACGTGCCTATTGAGGACGGCAGCAGCTGGCGCTGGGACTTCGGCATCTCGCCCCACAGAATGGAGGCCGACGAGCCGATCCCACGGCGCGACCAGATCGACGAGCGCTTCATGCGCTTCCGCAACGCGAGCAACGACTATCTGATCGACCGCGAGGAGCAGCAAACCAAGACGTTCCTCGGCCTCGGCTTCAACTTCCTGCCGCACGACGGTATGGCTACCGAGTCCATGGGTCATATCTACGACCGCCGCACCGAGCATTTGGCCGTGAGCGACATGGGTGTGATCGCGGTCCGGCGCTTCCTACTGAAATCCATCGAGAAGCTGCAGGACGGCGAGCCGCTGCCGCACACATCGAAGGACCCGGAGGATCCCCAGGGGCACATCGACACGTTCGCGGAGTTCATGCCGCCGGACAAGCCGTGGCGCGAGCACTACCCCCACCTGACGCTCGAGGGGCGTGACGCCGTCGCCCAGGTGCACACCGAGGTCGCCGGCCGCGACACACGTCCGGGGGAATAGCCCCACGGCGCTTGCGCGTCGACGCCTCAGCGCACCTCGACCACCGACTCCACCTCCACCGCCATGCCGTTGGGCAGCGTTGCGAGTCCTACGGCGCAACGGGCGTGGCGCCCGGCCTCGCCCAGTACCTCGACCAGCAAATCGGAACACCCGTTCATGACGGCCGGTGGCTGCGTGAAGTCCGGGTCGCTGTTCACCATGCCCAGCAGCTTCACCATGCGGACCACCCGGTCGAGATCACCGATCTCGGCACGCAGGTTCGCGAGCAGGCTCACGGCGCACCATTTCGCCGCCTCGTAGCCCTGCTCGACGGTGAGATCGCGCCCAAGCTTCCCGATCACGAGCTCGCCGCCCGGCTGGCTTGGACCGACGCCCGCGAGGAACACCAGATTCCCTGTACGCACCGCGGATACGTAGTTCCCCGCCGGTCCCCGCGGCTCCGGCAGCTCGATTCCCATCTGCTTCAACCGATCCTCAACTTTCGACATATACGCCTCCTTGCAGGGTGCAACCCTGTACCCATTGGCGCCGCATGGCAATAGGGGTGTCGTTTCCCAATCCAGCCTTCCGTTTCAGGTCTTGCAAGTGAGGGGGTGCCCCTTCGTACTCCTCCCTTCGGTTCGAAATTACATGCGAGATGCAGGGAACGGCAAGAGCAGCAATGGTTCAGCCAGGCGCCATGGGCCTACGATCCGACCAGGCGTGTAGGGGATGGCTGCAATGCCGTGGACAGGGTGGTGTCCCCCGTACAACCAACAAGGTCACGAGGGCGTGTGGGTAGGTGGGAAGGCCGCGCTAGCCGAGCAAGCCAAACCGCCGCCCCGCGGCTTCAGCCCGGAGCCTTAGCGCAGCATAGACACAGAGTCGAACCAGTCGAACTAATACGACCGCGGCATCCCCAGCACGTTCTGGCCCAGGAACGCTAGAACGAGGTTGTTGTTCACTGGCGCCGTGATGTACAGCCGCGACTCTCGGAACTTACGCTCCACGTCGTACTCTTGTGCGAAGCCATAACCACCGTGGACGTCCATGCAAACGTTGGCGGCCTCCCACGAGGCCTCCGACGCCAGAAGCTTGGCCATGTTGGCCTCGGCGCCGCAGCGCTCTTCGCGGTCGTACTTGGCCGCGGCGTCGTAGCGCATCAGGTCGGCCGCGCGGATGTGCGCGTAGGCCTGGGAGATAGGGAATTGCACGCCTTGGTTCGCACCAATGGGCCGCCCGAACACCTGCCGACTCTTGGCGTACTCGGTCGCCTTGTCAATGAACCAATCACCGTCGCCGATGGACTCGGACGCCACGAGGATCCGCTCCACATTCCATGAGTCGATGATGTAGCGGAAGCCCATCCCCTCCTCGCCAATCAGGTTCTCGGCGGGGACCTCCAGATCGTCGAAGAAGAGGGCGTTGGTGTGATGGTTGAACATCATGTCCAGCGGACGTACCTGCAGGTGGTCGCCCGCCCCACGGATGTCCACGATGAATGCCGACAGCCCCATCGTTTTGTTCTCCAACTCGTCGTAGGGCGTCGTGCGCGCCAGTAGCAGCATCAGGTCCGACTGCAGCACCCGGGAGATGAATATCTTTTCCCCATTGACCACGTAGCGATCGCCCTTCTTTACAGCGGTCGTCTCGATGCGCGTGGTCTCGGAGCCCGCATTCGGTTCCGTGACGCCGAACGCCTGAAGCCGCAGCTTGCCGTTGGCCACGTCGGGCAGGTAGCGCTGCTTCTGCTCGTCGCTGCCGTGGCGTAGCACGATGCCCATTGTGTACATCTGCGCGTGGCAGGCCGCGGCATGGCCGCCAGAGCGGTTGATCTCCTCGAGGATGACGCTTGCCTCGGTGACGCTCATACCGCCGCCGCCGTACTCCTCCGGGATGAGCGCACTGAGCCAGCCGAGGTCGGTCATCTCCTTCACGAACGCATCGGGGTACGCGTGGTCCTGATCCATGCGGCGCCAGTACTCGGAGCCATAGCTCTTGCACACATCGCGGACCGCCATGCGTACGGCGTTGAGGTTGTCGGTCTCCTGTTGATTCACGTGGATTCCTTGTGGAGTAGCGTGCGGCCTGGCGAACATAGGAGTCGGCCTCGCCGGTGTCAACCGCGGGCATCCGGTTGCGAGGAGTAGCATAGCTGCTGCCATGGTGCCATCGCTTCTCGACATGCCCGTGCCTGCTCAGTTCAATCAGGCCGACTTCTTGGTGGACCGTCACCTGCGAGACGGGCGAGGCGGCCAGACCGCCTTCCACTTTCGAGACCAAACCATCACCTACGCGGAGCTCGCCCAAGAGTGCAACCGTGCGGGCAACGCGCTCCGTTCGCTTGGTGTCGGGCGCGAACAGCGCGTCGCCATTGTGCTCCCGGACCGTCCAGAGCTCGCCTACACTTACCTTGGGGCCATGAAGATCGGCGCGATCCCGGTTCCGCTGAATGCGCTGCAAACAGCTGAAGAGCTAGCCTACTGCTTCGCCGGCGCCGACGCTCGCGTGGTCGTGGCTGACGAGCAGCACGCGGCGAAGGTGTTCGAGGCACACCCCAACGGCCAAGTGATCGTCGTCGCCGATGCCGCCACATCATTGGGCGGAGCGCTCGACTATCGGGCACTCGTGGCCACGCAGTCCTCGGTGCTCGAACCCGCCGAAACGGCCCCGGAAGACATGGCGTTCTGGATGTACAGCTCCGGCACCACGGGCCGCCCCAAGGCGGTCGTGCACCGACACCGGGACATACTCTTCTATCAGCCACCCTTCGCCGAGGCAGCCCTCGGCGTGACCGAGGGCGACGTGCTCTTCGCCACGTCGAAGGCCTTCTTCTCCTACGGCCGCAATGCCACGATCGAGATGCCGCTGCTCTACGGCGCGTCGGCGGTGCTGTTCCCCGATCGTCCCTCCCCCGAGCCGGTGCTGGAGGCGATCGCGCGCCACCGGCCCACCATCTTCTTCAGCGTGCCCACGTTCTACTTGGCGCTGATGGAGCATGCGCAGGCAGCGGGCCGGGAGCAGGACCTGTCGAGCCTGCGCCTCACCGTGTCCTCTGGTGAGGCGCTACCGCGCTTGCTGTTCGACCGCTGGCGGGCCATGTTTAGCCTGGAGATCGTAGAAACGTTGGGTAGCACCGACGCGGGAGCGCAATACCTATCAAACGTACCCGGCGCCGTGAAGCCCGGCAGCGCCGGCACGTTGCTGCCGACGTTCGAGTCTCGGCTGCTCGACGTGGATGGCGCGCCCGTGGCCGACGGTGACGTGGGCACCTTGCACCTGAAGAGCCGCGGCGCGGCTCCGCTCTACTGGAACCAGCCCGAGCAGTCGGCCGAGACCTTCCTGGGCGAGTGGCTGAACACCGGCGACCTGTTCCACCGCGACGAGGACGGGTACTACTGGTTCGTGGGTCGGTCTAACGACATGTTCAAGGTGCGCGGGATGTGGGTCGCGCCGGTGGAGGTGGAGAACGAGTTGCTGGGCCATCCTTCTGTGCTGGAATGCGCCATCGTGGACGCACCTGATGCCCGCGGCCTGATGCAGGCGAAGGCGATCGTGGTCACCCGCGAGGGCCAAGAGCCCAGCGATGCGCTTGCCGCCGAGCTTCGCAATCACCTGGCGGGCCGGGTCGCGCCCTTCAAGGTGCCGGCCATATGGGCCTTCGCCGACGCATTGCCCCGCACCGCCACCGGCAAGGTGCAACGCTTCGCACTCAGAGACTAGGCCACCGCCGCGTAGGCGATCTCCTCGTCGATCGCGCCAGTGCTGGCACCGCTGATGCCGCAGGCGCCTACGAACTCGCCGCCCTCGATGATGGGCACGCCACCCTGGGCGAACACGAACCCCTCGTGGATCATCTGGTACTGGAACACGGGGCGCCCCGCTCGATCAGCCATCTCGACGGTCGGCCGCTCAGTGCCGGCGCAGGCGAGCGCTTTGCCGAGACCGATGCCGATCGTCGTGAATCGCGCACCCTCGCGGGCGAGCAGGCCCCGCTGCATGCCGTTGGCGTCCACCACGACGATGGTCACGTTCAGGCCCATGGCCTCGGCCTTCGCATCGCCTTGCTCCAATATTTTCTTCACGCGCGCTGTGGTCAGGCTCATCGGTTCAACTCCTCCGTCGGTCATATGTCATCCCCAAGCCGCCCAGCCAGCCGCAGCGTCGCGCGGGCACGCTCGACGATGGGCAGGTCCACGAGCTGTCCGCCGAAGGCTATGGAGCCGTCGCCGCGAGTCATGGCCTCGTCGAAGGCCGTGCTTACCCGTTGACAGTAGTCGATCTCCTCGGGCGTCGGTGAGAAAGACGCGTTGATAGCGTCGATCTGCGACGGGTGGAAGAGCGACTTGCCGCTGAATCCGAGCCGCCGCGACTGGGTGATGTCGCGCATCAGGCCGTCCGTGTCCTGCAGATTCGGCCATACGCCGTCGACGACCTGGACGTGGGCGGCGCGCGCGGCCATGACGATCGAGGAGCGAGCGTGGATCAGCTCCGCCGCCTCCCCCTCGCGGATCGCGGGCAGCCCCAGCTCCCAGCCGTAGTCCTCGGCGCCGAACATGAGCCCGACGACGCGCGGCGAGGACTCCGCGATGGCCAACGCGTTGAACATGCCCCGCGGGCTCTCGATGGCGATGTGCAGCTCGATGCTGCCCGGCGCGATGCCCATCTCCGGCTCGCGCTTGTCGAGGTAGCTCGCGATCTGCTGTACCTCCTCAGCGTACTGCACTTTGGGCAGCGCTAGACCGTCTAGGCCGGGGCGCACGACCCACTCGAGGTCTGCCTCGCTCCGCTCGTGTCCCACGGCGTTGATGCGCACAAAGCGGGTAGGGGACCCGGGCTGACGTTCCCAGCCTAGCGCCTCGGCGATCAGCTCGCGTGCGGCCTGTTTCTCGTCGGGCGGCACGCCATCCTCGATGTCCAGCATCATCAGGTCGCAGGCCAGCCCCATGGCCTTCTCGACGAACCGATGCCGGTGGCCCGGCACGAACATCCAGCTTCGCTTGAGATCCACAGTGGTTCCTCTCGCTGAAAAAGCTCCCGCAGATCGCCGACGAGGCCTGCGGCAGGCGGGGGCCTGGCGCGTGCTATAGTGCGCGCATTCTAAGCCGGGTGCCCGCGCTCTGCCACGGGGCTCGGGGAGGAGCGATCGCGATGGCCGACCCGGCCTTGCCACTCGACGGGTTCCGCGTGGTGGCCTTCGAGATCGCTGCCGCTGGCCCGTTCTGCACGCAGCTATTGGCCGACATGGGCGCCGACGTGGTCAAGATCGAGCGCCCCGGCACCGGCGACACGATCCGCGGCTGGGACAATGCGGTGCACGGGCTCTCCTCCGGCTACGTGTGGGTGAACCGCAACAAGCGCTCGATCGCGGTCGACGTGAAGAGCGAAGGCGGCAAGGTCGTGATGCGGCGCCTCGCCCAGCGCGCTGACGTGTTCCTGGAGAATTTCGCACCCGGTGTCGTCGACGGGCTGGGTCTGGGCTACCGCGATCTCTCCGCGCTCAACCCCCGCCTCGTGTACTGCTCCATCTCCGGCTACGGCCAGGACGGCCCCTACCGCGATCGCAAGGCGTTCGACCTACTGATCCAGGGCGAGACCGGTATCATCTCCAGCACCGGCTACCCCGACGCTCCCGCCAAGGCCAGCGTGCCCGTGGCCGACATCGCAGCGGGCATGTATGCGTCGAACGCCATCCTCATGGCGCTGCTCCAGCGCGAGCGCACCGGCGAGGGACGGTACATAGACATCGCGATGTTCGACGCCATGCTCTCGTGGCTCGCCTACTTCCCGCACCACTACTGGCACCAGGGCGAACTGCCTGAGCGCGTTGGCATGCGGCACCACTACGTCACGCCCTACGGCCCGTTCAAGGCCAAGGACGGGCGCTATGTGAACTTCGCGGTCGCCTCGCCTCGCGATTGGGATCTGTTCTGCAAGCGTGTCTTACGGCGCGAAGACATGTTCGCCGACGAGCTTTACGCGACCGTGGAAGGGAGGCGGCGGCACCGCGTCGAGCTCGAGGCGGTGATCGACGAAGCATTCGCTTCTGCAGACTCGAAGGTCTGGCTAGAGCGGCTCGCGGAAGCCGAGCTCCCCTACGGCAGCGTGCGCGATATCGCAGAGGTGCTCGACCATCCCCAGGTACTGGCGCGTGGCATGGTGCGCGAGGTGGACTCCCCCGTGGGCCCGGTCCCCGTGATAGCGAACCCCATCAAGATGTCCGGCGCCGAGCCTCGCCACGGCCCGATACCAAGCCTCGGGGGTGACACCGACGACGTACTACGCGACGCCGACTTCGCCGACGATGAGATCGCGAGCATGCGTGCCCACGGTGCGGTAGCGTAGGGCCGCGGTGGACCAGAAGCTTGTCTACGTCACTGCGAGGGACGGCACCCGCATCTGCTACGCCGTAGCAGGCCACGGGCCCGTGCTGGTCAAGGCGGCCAACTGGCTGACCCACGTCGAGTACGACTGGCATAGCCCGAGCTGGCGCTAAACCGTCGCCCAGCGGCTTTAATCCTGAGCAGTCAGGTGCACAGTCAAACCCTTCGCCACCCATCGCCAACTGCCGACGTTCGTGGTACAGAGGAGATGCCGCATGCTCGCGACGCTAGAGGCGGCAGATCGGACGGCTCGCCATGAGCGCTGAGGCTCCACCCTTCGAAGCGCGGGACATCGCGTTTAGCTACGGCTCACTTCAGGTGCTAAACGGCCTATCGCTCAGCGTGACGCGTGGCGAGATATTCGGCGTGCTTGGTGCGAACGGCGCCGGCAAGACGACGTTGATGCGGTTGCTCATGGGCCTCCTGAAGCCGTCGTCGGGTCAGGCGCTGGTGTTCGGCGAGCCTGCGTCCCCCAAGCAGTCGACGCGTGTCGGTTACATGCCTCAGCTCAGCGCCCTTTACACCGAGCTGTCGGTGCAGCAGAACGTCGACTTCTTCGCCCGCATGTACGGCATGTCGGATCGTGGTGAGCGACGCGAGGCCGTCGGCCGTGCGCTGGAGTGGGTGGCGCTTAGCGAGCGGCGCGGCGATTCGCTGCTCAAGTTGAGCGGCGGCATGCGCCAGCGGGTGAGCCTGGCCATCGCACTGGTGCACAGACCGCCGCTGCTGGTGCTCGACGAGCCGACCGTGGGGCTCGACCCGGAGTTACGCGCCTCGTTCTGGGGGCGCTTCCGCAGCGCCGCGGCCGCCGGCGACACCATCGTCATCTCGAGCCACACCATGGACGACGCGGCGCACTGCGAGCGTCTTGCGTTCATCCAGGAGGGACGTGTGATCGCGCTGGGCAGCCCCACGGAGCTGCGTTCGGCCGTGGGCACGCCGGACGCCAGTCTCGAAGACGCCTTCCTACACTTCGTCCGGCACGGCGGTACGCGATGAGCATCGACCGAACGCTGGCCATCGCCATCCGCATTGTGAGTCAGATCCTGCGGGATCGGCGCTCCATCGGACTGATCTTCGTGGCGCCGATCATGGTCATGTCACTGGTGGGCTTCAGCTTTGCCGACCAGCGTCTGGTGCTCGACCGTGTGGCGCCCGCGTTGATCGCGACGTTCGCTTTGTTCTTCACGTTCATGCTCACCGGCGTGAGTTTCCTACGCGAGCGCTCGCAAGGGACGCTGGAGCGCCTGCTGACCACGCCCGTGGGGCGGGCCGACATCCTCGTCGGCTACCTGCTTGGCTTCTTGGTGTTCGCCGCGATCCAGTCGTTGGTCGTTCTGCTGTACACGATCGTGGCGCTCCAGATCGACTACCAGGGCTCGTTCGCGGAGATGGTTGTCGTGTTGCTGGTGCTGACCGTGGCGGCGGTGAACCTCGGCATCTTCGTGTCGACGTTCGCGCGCAACGAGTTCCAGGTGGTGCAGTTCATCCCCGTCATCTTGGCGCCTCAGATCTTCCTGTCGGGCGTCATCCTGCCGGTGGCGCAGCTCCCCGCATACTTCCAAGCGGTCTCCAACGTGCTGCCGCTCACGTACGCTGTTTCAGGGCTCAAGGCGATCATGCTGGAAGGCCGGGGGTTATCGGGCGCTGCGGGCGACATCGCCGTGCTGACCAGCTTCGCGGTCGCGCTACTGGCGCTGGCCGCGTTGACCGTGCGCCGGACGTAGCTCCATCAGCCGCGGCTATACTGTCGCCCGCTAGCCTGACGTTTGAGAGGGGGTCGCATGCGCATCGACATCCACACGCACCTGTACTTCACCGAGTTCGCCGAGTATCTGATCGGCCGCAGCTCGCTGCCGAACGCGGTCAGGCAGGGGGGCACGTTCGTGACCAACTGCTCGGCTGCCATGAGCGTCGTGTCGCCTCCGGGCCATATGGAGATCGATGCGAAGCTGAAGTCGATGGACGACATGGGCTTGGACGTAGCAGTGCTCACCCACGGCATACCCGGTCCAGAGCTGCTGGGCGGCGACGAGGCCGACGACTGGGCGTCGCGCATCAACGACTTCCTGGCCGCGACGGTGGAGCAGTACCCGGACAAGTTCGTCGCCATGGGCAGCATCGGCTTCGGTACGCCCGAGCGCTCCATCGCCGAGGTCAATCGCTGCGTTAACGAGCTGGGCTTCAAGGGCTTCCAACTCTTCTCCAACACGAACCAGAAGGTGCTCGATTCCCCGGAGTTCATGCCCGTTTACCGCCGCATCGCCGAGCTCGGCGTGCCCATGAACATGCACCCCACCGCGCCGCTGAACACGGTGGGCATGGCGGGCACGCCGATGGTCCCGGGCATGGCGTTCATCTACGACACGAGCCTGGGTGCCGTGCGGCTGCTGCGCAGCGGCCTGTTCGACGAGGCGCCCGACTTTCGGCTCATCGTGCCGCACGTCGGCGGCATCATCCCCTACCTGGGCGGCCGGCTGGGGGCGAGCATCGAGAGTGCGCCGGAGACGACGCAGCCGGCCAAGCACTACCTGGACAAGCTGTATGTCGACTCCATCGGCCACAGCCCAGAGGCGCTGGACATGTGCTACAAGGTGGTCGGCGCCGACAAGATACTGCTGGGCACCGACCATCCCTTCGGCGACGGTCGCCACATCGGCATGGTCGACCGCCTCGACTGCACCGAGTCTGAGCGCGAGGCGATCTACCACGGCAACGCGGAGCGGTTGCTTGGGTTGTAGCCTCCCTTAGTTGTCCAGCCTCCTGTACACCCCCGGCACGTCGGGCTCGCGGTCGTCGAGGTACATGAGCTTGGCCGGGTTGTCGTTCAGCATGAGCTTGATCTCGTCGGGCTCCAGGCCGAAGCCGAGCAGTGCGCGGATGAAGATGCGCATGCCGTCGACGGTGTTGACGTGCAGCACTTGGCCGAAGTCGCTGCCGATGATGCAGCGCTCGGCGCCGATCGCCTTGATCGTGCGGATTGTCTCCATGGGGTCGGCGACGGGCTGGTAGAGGCTGGGGATCATGGGCTGGCAGTACGTGCCCACGAAAACGCCCTGGTCGGCGAGCTCCTGCATCTCGTCCAGCAACAGCTTGTTCAGCTCCAGCAGCGGGTGGTCGAGCGTGGCGCGCACACCGAGCTCCTTCGCCTTCTTTGCCAGCGGCAGCAGCTCCTGGAAGTCGGTGTGGCCGAAGCCGATGCCCACCTTGTTGTCTGCGGCGAGTTGCATGATCTCGACCACCTCGGGCAGCACCTCGCCATCCTCCACAAGCACCACACCCTCGTGCTCCGGGACGCCGGCGCCGCGCCAGAAGCCCTTGGAGGTGAACGTGGGGAACCAGATCATGCGGAAGTTCGGGTACTTCACCGCCTGACGCACATACTCCACGTTCATGCCGAGGCACATGCCGGCCCCACCGTAGACCTCGATGCCCTGCTCCAGCTCGCCCATGTCGACCAGGTGCTCAACGTGGAGCTGGGCGAGGTAGGCGGCGTTGGCGCTGATGTTCCAGTGGTCCTTGAACGCAACCGCGCGCATGCCTGCGCGAGCCGCGTCCACGGACACACCGATCATGTCCTGCGCGCGGTGCACGAAGTCCGGGTACGCGTGGACGTGGCAGTCGATGGCGCCTAGCAGCAGGTCGTCCTCGATGCCGGGATGGATCTTCAGTATCTCCGGGTTGTCCTTCAGCATCTGGTAGAAGTAGTCCTTGGCGTTGAGCTGCCGCACCCGTTCAAGAGTCAGCGTCCGGCCCACCAGGATGCCAGCTGCCTCGGCGTCTGCTGCGAAGTCACACATGCGTCGTCTCCTCCGGTCGTTCTGCTTTGGGCGGCGGCCTCGCGCCGCGGACGCAATACTAGCCCATCGGCGCTGATCGGGTACGTGGCGGCGTCGACCTCAACGCAACGCCATCAGTGTGGCGGATTCGGAGGACATGACGTACACGGCGGTCGCGGTTGCGACGACTGGCCCAACCATTCGGACGCCCACGTCCAGAGATTGGCGCAGTCCTCCGATATGCCGATCCATCACGTGGACTGCCCCGTCCTCCGAGCCGACGTACACCAGGTTCCCGGCGACGCTCGGAGCAGTGCGCACCGTTACACCTGCTTCGTAGCTCCACAGCGGGGTGCCGTCTGCCACCGCGATGGCAACCAGGGTGCGCCGTCTCCGGCGTCGCGGCTCACGCTACCGCCCCGCGTTGGCTTCCCACGCTGCCATGAACTTCTTCGCGTCCTCCACCACCGCGTCGCCCGCCGGGACGTAGGGCACGATGATGCGTGTGGCGCCCGCCTCCACGTAGCGGGCCAGACGCTCTTTCACCTCGCCGATCGACGTGGCGGCGAGCGCCGGCAGCTGGTCCATATAGTCGTCGGAGATGGCCGTGACCGCCTGCTTGAAGCCGCCCGCCTTGAAGCCCTCGCGCACGGCCGCGACCTGCTTGCCGAAGCCTTGGGCCACCAGCATGTCGCCGTAGAACTCGGCGATGTTGTAGAAGGTGAGCACCTGTCGCAGCCGCTCGCGCGCGGTGGCCCGGTCGGGGTGTAGCGACACTCGTGCCTTGGCGATGATCTCGACCCGGTCGGGGTCGCGGCCTGCTTTTTCGGCCGCCTCGCGGACGCGAATGGAGATTTCGCGTATCTTCTCCGGCGTCGCCATGTTCAGTACCACGCCCTCGCCGATGCGCCCGATCATGCGCGTCATCTGCTCGCCCAGACCCGCGACGAACACCGGAACCTCGGGGTGCGATGGCTTCCACGACAGGCGGAACGCCTTGCCCGTCTGCTGCGTCTCGCCGTCGTACTCGACCCGCTCACCTCGCGCTGCCGCCTTCGTGACCTCGATGTACTCGCGCATGCGACGCAGAGGGCGGTCGAACGTACCGCCGTGCCAGGCAGCGATGGCGTGGTTCGCCACACCGAGGCCCAACAGCAAGCGGCCGCCTGAAAGGTCCTGCAACGTCGCGGACTGGATGCCGAGTGTGACAGGGCTGCGGCCATAGATGTGGTAGATGGCGGTGCCGAGCTTGATGGTGCTCGTACGCGATGCGATGGCCGAGAGCAAGACGAATGGGTCGGTGCTGTTGGACTCGCCCTTCCAGTAGGCGCCGAACCCGGCGGCCTCGGCGCGCTCGGCGAGCGCCGGAACCTCGGGGGCGGGGAAGTGAGCGGCGGAGTTGAGCTCGATGTCGTAAATGACGGTCATGGCGCCCGTGAGGTTATCGCGGGCGTCGTGTGCCGCACAAGCTCGCGGCGCGCTAGCTGGGCGTGTGCCCCTGCTCTCGGTAGTAGCGTCCGGCGCCAGGGTGCACGGGTATGTCCAGCTTCTCCCACATGGGGTGCTCCGCGAACTTGCCCGTCATGCCCTGACCCGGTGAGAACGACGCGTCGATCGTGCCGCTCACCTCGTCCAGCGCCTTGGTCATGTCGTAGACGAGGTCCTCCGGGAGGCTCTCGTCGCAGACCATCACCCAGCCCTCCATGTCGATCGTCGGCAGGTCGCGGTCGACTCCGCGCAGGCGGCCCTTCGGGATGAACCCCTTCTTCATGCCGTACGCCTCGAGCAGGTCGAGCTGCGGACCATCGATCGGCAGGTACTCGAGGTCGACCTCGTCCGATACCTGGAGCCATCGCTTGGTCATCAGCCCCTCGTCGAACACGCCGTCGAGTTCGCCGCCCTTGATCAGGTGCGTCCAGCCCTTCTGCCAAGTGGCGTACTCGAGCTGGACCCACGTGTTCCCGCGCTGCTCGAACTCGTCGTAGTCGGCCTCGTACGCCTTAAGCACCTCGCGGATGAATCGCGGGCCCGCGAAGTGCAGGCTGATCTTGAGCCCCTCGGCGCGTTGGATCAGTTCTGGGAAGCTTTTGATGCCCAGCTCCTTGCGCACCGCGAAGGCGTACTGGTCGAAGTGAGGGAAGCTCGCGATCGACCGTAGGCCGTACTTCGGCCCGCCCTCCGCGAAGCCCGTGCCACTCGCGTCCATCAGTCCGACCCACGGCGGCGTGTAGAACGCCACCTGCACCTCGCCGGTATGCAGCGCCTCGGCTGGGTTCTCGATATGCGTCGCCCACACCTTGAACTTGTCCTGCGGCCGGCGGTCGCGCAGGCCTACCCCCAAGATGCCAAGGATCTTGGCGAAGTTGTTGGAGAACGCCTGCATGGTGACTTCCATGGCTGGCTCCTATAGGTCGGGTTGGCCTACAGGCCGTACAGCGCGACCGCGTTCTCACCCATGATCTTGTCGATGATGCGTGGTTCCACCTCGCCCTTCTCCCGCATCAGCCGCATCGCTTCGATCTCCGACGATTGGTCCTGGTGCCCGTAGTCCGTGCCCACCACGATGTTGTCCTCCCCCGCGTACTTCAGCACGTAGGGCAGGTCGTCGTCGGTCTGGCACGTCACCCAGATGTTGTTCGTCTTCATCGGGTCGTCGTCCAGCTTGCGCCCGCGCGTCTCCAGGCGGCGTTTCAGGTCGTGCAACATGTAAGGCACCCACTGCGCGCTCGCCTCGATGAACCCGAACTTCAGGCCAGGGAACTGCTTCGGAATCTCGTTCGTGAACAGCATGTGGCACGCTGCCACAGACATCAGCCGCAGCCTGCCGAACGTACCTCCCACGCCATCGCCGAAGTAGAGGTCGTTGATGTAGTCGTTCGAGCTGCCGATGTGCACCGTCACCGGCACGTTCAGGCGCGCGGCCTCCTCGTACAACGGGAAGAAGTGCGGATCCACCACTATGCGCTCGTCCTCGAGACTGCGCATGGTGATTCCGCAGGCCCCGTTCTCCATTGCGTAGTGCAACTCCTCGATCGCCGCCTCGATCGTCGACATGGGCAACATGGCGGTATAGCGCAGACGGCCCGCGCTGCGCTCCCAGATGTTCGCGAGCCAGCGGTTGTACCCCTTGGAGATTGCGATCTCCGCGTCGGGCGAATCGCACATGCGGCTGATGTACATCGTGGGGTAGAGCACTTGCACGTCGATCCCCAGCTCGTCCATGTGGGCGACGCGTCCGGGTATGTCCTCCATGTAGCGCATGCTGTCGTTAACCTGCATCTTGCGCTCCACCTTGTCGGAGATACCCTTCGCGTTCACGGGGCCGCGGGCCCTCCCGCGCTCCTTGCCCTCGATCACCCAGTAATCGACCCCGTCCCGGTTCACGATCTCAGGCCGGTACTGAGCGTCCGACGGGAGCATGAACTCCCAAGTGTTCGGTCCTTCGATGACGTGAGCGTCCGAGTCGATGACGGTCATGGCATGCCTCCAGAGGGTGCGCCTGCTGTTTCTTTGGGAGGACGCTAGCACCGGGGTTGGGCGCTGTCAAAGCGCCCCGCAGTGCGGAAGTGCCTCGCGTCCCGCGAGCCGCTACACTACGCGCGCTGCGGAGCAAGATAGCGCGAGGTTCCCATGGCGGTTCGGATCGGCGTGATTGGGGTCGGTTTCGGTGCGAAGGTGCATATACCCGCCTACCAGGCTGAGGGACTGGAGGTCGTGGCCGTGTGCGCCCGCCGAGCCGAGCGTGGCGCCGATGCCGCTGACCGCTTCGGCGTCCCCAACGTGTTCACCGACCACCGGGAGATGCTGAAGATGCCCGGGTTGGACGCCGTCACGGTCGCCAGTCCTCGCCCCCTGCACTATGAGATGACTATGGACGCGCTGGAGGCGGGCAAGCACGTGATCTGTGAGAAGCCCTTCGCCACCCAGCTCCACCAGGCCCGTCAGATGTGGGAGGCCTCGCGCCACGCTGACGTCACGTCCATGGTCGCGCACGAGTTCCGCTTCGCCCCCGCGCGGGCACTGGCGCGGGGGCTCATCCATGACGGCTACATTGGCAAGCTCCAGATGGCAACGGTGTCTGTGATGCGCCGCAACGACAGTCTGTTCGAGGACGCGCTGTGGTCCGACGCGGACGACGCGGCTGCCGGCAACGGATTGTTGTGGAGCCAGGGCTCGCACTACGTCGACTGTCTTCGCCATTGGTTCGGCGAGGTCACCACCGTATCAGGCAAGGTGTTCACCCACGCGCCTCCAAGGATTGTCGACGACAGTGGCCAGACGGCGCTGCCCACAGCCGACGACGCCTTCACCTTCACGCTGGAATTCGAAGATGGTGGCTGGGCGACCATGACCGCGAGCTACGCGTCGGCCCATGGCCCCGGCGTGCGCGTCGAGGTCTACGGCACCGATGGCACCTTGGTAACACCGCAGCCCAACGTGGATTCGCCCAACCCGCCGCCCCACGGGAAGCTGCTCGGCGCTCGTGTCGGCCATTCGGAGCTGGCCGAGATTCCCATTCCTGAATGGCTGGACCCCTATCACGACGAGGGCCACGAGGGCCTCATGCCGATGCGGATGCTGGCACGTGAGTTCGTACGCGGCGTCGAGTCCGGCACCTCGCCTAGCCCGAGCTTCTACGACGGCTACCGATGCCAGCAGGTGCTGCACGCGGTGCGCGAATCGTCAAGGACCGGCCGGGAGGTCGTCATCCCGCCGGGAGACATTGACTCCTAGACGAGAGAGGAACCCATGAAAGCGCTCGACGCCGTTGCCGAGATACTGAAGAGGGAAGGCGTGGAATACCTCTTCTGCTTCCCAACCACACCCCTGATCGACGCCGCCACGCGGGCGGGCATCCGGCCCATCGTTTGCCGCCAGGAGCGGGTAGGCCTGGGCATGGCGGATGCATACAGCCGCGTGACCAACGGCAAGCGGATTGGCGTCTTCGCGATGCAGGGCGGTCCCGGGGCCGAGAACGCGTTCCCCGGCGTAGCCACAGCTTATTCGGACTCGACTCCAGTGTTGTTGTTGCCGTCCGGTTACCCGAGGGAGCGTGAAGGTTGGCCTCGCTTCTTTACCGCGCCTCGGGGTTACGCAGGCATCACGAAATGGCTCGAGCAGGTCAACGACGTCTCCCAGGTCGAGGAGGCGATGCGCCGTGCTTTCTCTCGGTCGCGGATGGGAAGGCCGGGTCCGGTGATGGTCGAGCTCCCGTTGGACCTGGCGTCGGAGGAGCTCGGCGAGGCTCCGCTGGCATACCAACCGGTGCGCTCCGCACGGGCCTCCGGCGATCCCGCCGATATTGAGCGAGCAGCGCGTGCGTTGGTTCAAGCGGCCGTGCCCGTCATTCACGCCGGACAGGGCGTGCTGTACGCCGAGGCGACGCCCGAGCTGGTCGAGCTCGCCGAGCTCCTCGATGCCCCCGTCGTGACGACGCTTCTGGGCAAGAGCGGGTTCCCGGAGGATCATTCCCTATCGCTTGGAACGGCTGCCGGCGCCGTAACGGGTCCAGCCTCGCACTTCCTGCGCAAGGCCGACGTAGTCCTCGCGGTGGGCGCGAGCCTAGCGAAGCACACCATGTCGGCGACGATCCCCGATGGCAAGACATTCATCCAGATCACCAACGACGAGGCAGACCTGAACCGCAACTACGCTGTGGAGCACCCGATCCTCGGCGATGCCAAGCTGGCGCTGCACCAGCTTATCGACGCGGTGCGCGACGTGCAGGGCGCAAAGGGGAAAGCGTCCGGCGGCGCCGCGGCTGAGATCGAAGCGGTCCGTGGCGAGTGGCTGGCCCGCTGGATGCCAAAGCTCGAGTCCAACGACGCGCCGATCAACCCCTATCGCGTCATCTGGGAGCTGAACAGGACCATCCCTGCCTCAGAGGCCATCGTGACACACGACTCCGGCAGCCCGCGCGATCAGATGGTCCCGTTCTACCGTTCGGCGGGGCCGCGCAGCTACATCGGCTGGGGCAAGTCGCATGCGCTCGGCACGGGGCTAGGATTCGCCATGGGCGCGAAGCTCGCCGCGCCCGACAAGGTTTGCATCAATTGGATGGGCGATGCCGCCTTTGGCATGACGGGGCTGGACTTCGAGACCGCCGTGCGCGCCAGGATTCCCATCACGACCATCGTGTCGGCCAACTCCACCATGGCCGTCGAGACGTCGCACATGACCGACTCGCACGAGGCGTACGCGGCTCGTGACTTGGGCGGCAACTATGCGGACCTAGCACGCGCGCTAGGTGGCTGGTCGGAGCGTGTCGAGGACCCGGCGGAGATAGGCCCCGCGCTGCTGCGGGCCCGCAAGGTCAACGAAGAAGAGGGCCGTCCCGCGTTGCTCGAGATGATTACGTCAGCCGAGACCGAACGCTCGCAAGGCTAGCCCGACGAGGCCCGTCTCCTGAGCGGCGCCCCGGCCGCGTGCAAAGAGGCCAGGATCTCCCGGTAAGACCGCCACGTGCCGGTCTCGTGGTAGGAGATGCCATGCGTCTCGCAGAACGCCTTTACGATCTTTCCCGCTTCGCCAAGCTTGTTGCGCGGCATGGACGGGAAGAGGTGATGTTCGATCTGATGATTCAGGCCGCCGTACATGAAGTCGGTCACGACGCTGGCCTTGACGTTGCGCGTAGTGAGTACCTGCGTGCGCATGAAATCCATGTCGTTATCGGCGTCGATGATCAGCATACCCTTGTGGTTGGGCGCGAAGATCAGGCCGTAGTACAGGCCGAATAGAGCCTGGTGGACGGTGACGAAGCCCAGCACCTGCAAGGGACTCAGGAAAGTAAAGAGCAGACCTAAGTACATCGCAAAATGCAGCACCATCAGAAGCGGCTCCACCACAGGATATTTCACCTGCCGTGGCGAAGACAGAAACATCGCGCTCGCCAGCCGGATACCCAGGCCTTCCAACAGCAGGAGAGGTGGGTAGTAGAACGCTTGATGGACCACCATGCGTTGTAAGAACGGTGGCTTGCCGACCGCCGCCTCCGGGGAGAAGGCCATCAGGGGGAGTAGCGTGTGTGGGTCCAGCTCCAGGTTGTTGGGCGTGTCGTGATGCTGATTGTGCTTCGTCACCCACCAGCTTCGGCTCAGACCGACCAGGAAGATGACACCGAGACTGACCATCTCGTTCCCTCGGATCGAGCGGGTGATCCCCCGATGACCGGCATCGTGGCCCAGGTAACCAAGCTGGCCGAACACCAGGGCCAGGAACGCCGCGTTCGCCATCTGCAGCCAGAAGTTATCTACTACCACGAGAACCGCGATGCTGACCGCGAGGAGCGCCAGGGTCGAGATGATCTTGAACGTGTAGTACGCCGGCTGTCTGTCGAGGAGCCCGCGCTCCTTGATGATGCCCCGAAGCTCCGGGAAGTGATCTGGCTGTTTGTCTTGAGACGCTTGGCCAGTCTGTTCAGAAATTCTGGTGCTAAGCAAATCGATTCCCTGGGGTCTCCATCAAGATTCGCCCTGAATCAATGGCGCTGGGCGTGTAGGCGGTGCAGTCTACACGGAAACACTGATTGACCGGACCGCTTTCCCAACGCCGCTACACGGCTCTTCCGCGATTCGCTGAGCGCACATCCAACAACTAGCTGGCGTGCCATGAAGCCAACCGCTTGTGGGCGCCAGGCCTGCTGAGCCGGATCGAATGGGACTACGAGAACCACCATGACACCCACGCGCCGTACCTGTCGCTCACGCCCAAGGAGGTTTTTCAGCGCAACTGCTGGGCGAGCATGGAGGGCACGGAGCCGGAGGTCTCGCACACGGCGGAGCTGATCGGCGCGGAGAACCTGTGTGGGTAGTCCGACTACCCACACTTCGACTCCGACTTCTCGCACGTGTCCAACAACGTGATCGCCAACGTGGGCCGAGAGGCACCGGTGAAGATATCCATGGGCGGAGCGACGCTCTATGGCTTCACCGGCGAAGACTTCGCCAAGGCTGCCGCCGCCGGCGAGCGCCGGAGGCAGCCAGGACTAGCGGTTCTCCCGGCCCGCGTTCTCGGACATGCCGAGCCCGTAGGCGGTGGCGTCCGCCGGCACCTGCGTGCCCTCCGTCGTGAGGTGTTGTGGACCGAGCTCCGCGATGCTGTTCACGCCCAGCATGCCCATCGTCGCCATCATCTCGTCGCGTAGCATGCCGAGCGTCTGTTCCAGGCCCTCGGTGCCGCCGGCGGCCACTGCCCAGCAGAGCAACTTACCCACGCAGACCACGTCCGCGCCGAGCGCTAGCCCCTTCAGAATGTCGGTGCCGCGCAGGAAACCGCTGTCGACGATTACTTGGGCGCGCCCGGCCACCGCCTCGACGATCGACGGCAGGATGTCGACGGTCGCGGGCGCGTAGTCGAGCTCCTGGCCGCCGTGGTTGGACACGTAGACCGCATCGACGCCATGTTCGACCGCGAGGACCGCGTCCTCGGTGGTCAGCACGCCCTTCAGGATCAGGGGCAACTTGGTCGTCTCTCGCACCCAGGCGATGTCCTCCCAGTCCAGCCCGGCCTGGTGTTCGCTGTGGGCTCCGGTGGCGCCCATGAGGTTGGGGTGATCCGGGCTGAAGCCGCCCACGAAGCGATTCTGCAGGTTGCGCTCGCGATACGCGGAAACGGGCGAGTCGGCCGTGATGCAGACGGCGCTGAAGCCCGCTTCTTCGACACGCCGAACCAACCCCAACAGCCACTCTCGGTCACCCCGCACGTAGATCTGGTACAGCATCGGGCCTGTGGCCTCTGCCATCACGTCCTCCATGGGGACCGTGGTCAGCCCGCCCATGAATCCCGCGGCCCCTAGATTGCCAAGCACGCGAGCCACGGTCTTCGGCCCATCGGGGTGATAACGGCCAAGGGAGCCCACCGGCGCAGGCAGCACAGGTAGATCCAGGTCCAAGCCGAGGAACGTGGTCTTGAGATTGCGATGCTGCACGCCGCGCAGCATGCGTGGCTTGAAGGCGTAGCGCTCGATCGCCGCACGGTTCCGGCGGATCGTCGTCTCGGCGCCCGCGCCACCTGCTGCGAAATCCCACTGATCCTTCGGCAGATTGGCTCTCGCCGCCGCTATCACTTCGGGGACGGTTGCTAGATCGGCCAAGACGGCACGCCCTTGTGGGGAGGTTCAGCGATGCGCTCGGCACGGCTGTCGGCGCCATGGTAGTTCATCCCGGAGCCATAGCCATAGCCATAGCCATAGGCGGGGGCGCATTGTTAACCCAGAGGCCCACGGTTAGGCTTGCGCTCGCGCCACCAGACGCGGGTACACGGTCGGCATCGCGACCGCGCCGGCCAGGAAGATGGCCCCGGCGATCCAGAACGTGATTTCGAGCCCCATGGCGGCCGCGATCATGCCGAAGGCGGCGGGTACCACGAGCTGCGCAGTTCCCCAGTACAAGCCAACGTAGCCCATCGCCACGCCGCGCTGCTCGGGGACGCTGTGCTGCGATGCGGTCAGCGGGTACATGATGCCCATGACGCCGTGCAACACGCCGTAGGCCAGCATCAGCAGTATGAGCACCGCCGTGGAATCGCCGACGAATGGGATGATGCCGACGGTCATGCCCATGAGCCCGAAGGCAGCGGTGAACAGCGCCTGGCTTCCGAGCCTCGCAAACACCCGCCCGAACACGATGCCGAGGATGATGCTCGAGACCACTCCGACCGAGCGGAGCATGCCGTTGCTCGCTTCGTCGTAACCGATCTCTCGGAAGTAAGGGATGAACAGCACCATGGTTAGGATCATGGAGGTCGACGCGTAGAACGCCGCGATGCCACCCATCAGCATGCCCTTGCTGCGAGCGATACCGGGGACAGGCGCAAGCGACTGGCGGAAGCCTCTCAGGGCAGCCTTGCGTGGCAGTGGTGGCAGGCCGAGGCTGCCCAGCAGACCGGCCAGTGCCACGCCGGCCACGAGCCAGAAAGTCACCTCGTATCCCAGCGCGATCACCAGGATACCGCTGAGGAACGTACCGATCACACTGCCGGTATTACCCGAGCTCCCGATCCTGCCGAGGATCTCAGCAGCCTTGGCCCGATTGATGCTCGATGCGTAAGTCTGGGTCGCGGTCCAATAGGTAGCGCGCGAGAAGCCTAAGAACGTCTGCGCACCGACAAGCGCCCAGAAGGACGTCGAGAAGGCGAACACCGCCGCGCCCGCGACCATGGTGGCGAAGCTGAACCACAGCACCCACCGCTCGCCGAACCGGTCGGCGATGGCCCCGGCGAACAGCCGCAGCGTCAGGCCGAAGATGGCCTGCGAGCCCACGAGGAATCCGAGTTCGGCCAGGTCGTAGCCGAGTGAGAGCGCATACAGCGGGATCAGCACCCCGGTGAGGCCCAGCGTGATCATGTAGGTAAACGCAGCGACATAGACCAGCGTCTTGGCCCGGCTCTCGGTGGCGCTCGACAGCACGGAGGCTGAAGCGTCAGAGGTTATGATGCGAACCGAGCTGGAGCGTAGGCGTCGATGGGCACGTCCGTCTTGCCACGCACGATGAGGTCTGCCGTGATGCGGCCCATGGCGGGTCCCATCATGATGCCCTGCCTGCCCGCCCCTGAGCTAACGTACACACCGTCCAGGCTGGGCACACGGCCGAGCACCAGCGCGCCATCGGGTGCCACGGGCCGCAGACATGCGGTTTGCAGCGCCAGCTCTGCATCCACCAACGACGGAAGCATGAGGAGTACCGAGTCGATGATCCTGTCACGCGCATCGGTGGTCTTCGACTCGTCGAAGCCGGCCTCCTCCTCGGTGGTGCCCGTCCACACGAGGCCATCGGCCGGCTTGGTCATGGCGTAGTTCTTGCCGTGGCCCACGCTGATCGCGTACGGCTCGCCCTGGGCGCGTAGCCGAAGGATCTGACCCTTGAGTGGCCTGATGGGGAGCGGCGTGTCGACCCACGCCGCGGCCTCTGCGGTCCACGGCCCCATGGCCAGCACCACGTGCTCCGCAGCGACCTCGCCGTCTTCGAGCATCACCGCCTGCACCCGGTCCCCTGCCTTGCGCAGCCCGGTCACGCGCCCGGTGCGGATCGTGGCGCCGCCCTTTTCCGCGGCCTCAGCTAGCGCCAGCGTCAGGCGGTAGGGCTCCACGTCGGCCGAGCCCTCCACGTGCAGCGCGCCCACGGTCGCTGGGTTCAACCGGGGCTCCATGCGCCGAGCCTCGCCACCGTCCAGCCAGCGCACGGTGAATCCGGGCTGGGCCTGCTGCCAATCGAGGTGCTGGCGCCCCGTTGCCGCCTCATCCTCGGAGAGCGCGATACGCAGCACCGGCCGGTCCTGGAACTGGATGTCGACGCTGGAGCGCTCCGGGAGCTCCTTCGCCAGCTCACGGTGCAGGCGCATGCCTTCGGCGATCGCCGGATAGTTGGTCTGCGGACCGTTGGGTATGCCGCCGCTGAGCCCGCCGTAGGCGAAACCGGATGCGTGGGACGCCAAGCTGTCGCGCTCGATGACCGTGCTCGCTATACCCTCGCGTGCCAGGTAGTAGGCCGCGGCGATGCCGCAGATGCCCCCACCGATGATGACGATGCCGCTGGCGCTCGGCGAAGTCGTCACGTCTTGAAGCCGCCGACCATCGCCTGGCCGAGGCGCTTCCAGAAGCAATCGACGGAGGTGAATCCCGCCGCCTTCAGCCACTCGATATGGCGCACGAGCGTCGCGTCGCGGTGGTGCAGCATCGCGTCGTGTGCAAGTTGCTCCGGTGTGCGGGTGGTTGCGGCCCGAGGCAGATCACCAGGCGAGCGCGTGACACTGCGGAACTTCTCCCGCAGGAAGTCGGTCTCCGGCGAGGCGGTGTCGATGTTGAAGAAGGCGCCACCCGACTTGAGGCTCGCGTGGATGCTGGCGTACAGGCTCTTCATGCCCTCGGCCGGCAGATGGTGGATCGCCCGAGCGGAAACCACCGCATCGAAGGGACCGGCCGCCACGGCCTGGGGCGGCAGCACGCCCTCGGCGAAGTCGCCGACCATGTAGGAGAAACGGTCGCCGAAGCGCGCCATCCGCTCGCGGCCCACGTCCATCATGGCGTCGGATATGTCGAGCGCTATCGCCGTCGCGTTGGGCCGTGCGTCGAGGCATGCCGCCGCCACTGGCGCGTAACCGCTGCCCACGTCGAGTATCAGCATCCCGTCGCCAGGCTTGCCGGGGAGCAGCTCGGTCATCAGCGAGAAGATCACCGCCCGATCCTGCTCCTGACGGTCCATGCGGGAGACGTACTCGGCGACGCGGTCCGGCTCCTGCCAGTGGTAGCCCGCCCGCTCTTCGGGCTGTGCCGTCGTCATGGGGCCTCTCCTTCGCCCGAGTGCGGTCTTGCTAAAGTGGCGCTGCTACAGACGATAGAAGCGCTTGGCGTTCCCGCCGAGCACCGCTTCTTTCTCCTCAGCGCTCAGGTCGCTGCGCTGCAGCGTCTCGTCGATCATGTTGCGGGCGGCCACCACGTCGACCTCATGAGGGTAGTCGGAGGCGAAGGCGAAGGCTTCGATGCCCACGCGGGCCGACAGGTAGGAGAGGATCTCCTCGTTGCCCTCACAGCCGATCAGCACTTGGCCGCTGGAGAAGTAGTCGCGCAGCGCCCGACCGCTGCCCCCGCCCACGTACACGCTGTCGTCGCGGACCATGCGGTCGAGCAGTACCGCGGGCCAGGCGGCGCCGCCCTCGAAGAACCCGATGTGGAAGTCCGGGAAGCGGTCGAGCACGCCATGGTAGATCATCGAGGTCAGTGCGAGCAGCAGTGGCACCGGGTGGCGTACGGCGCGCGCGGCCCAGGCGCTGGTGTAGCTGTCGGCGCCGAAGCCGACGCTGGACCCGCCGTGGATGCCCAGCGCGCAGCCAAGCTCCGCCGCCTCCTTGTACACGGGCCAGTAGAACTCGTGGCCGTGGTGCAGCGAGAGGCCGGTGGACGGCAGCATCGCCCCTGGCAGACCAAGCTCCTTCACCAACCTTCGCAGCTCCAGGGCGGCTGCGGAGGGATCCGACATCGGGATGAGCCCCATCGGTCGTAGGCGACTACTGACCCGCGCGTAGCGGTCCGCCACGTAGTCGTTGAATGCGCGGCACACGCGTACCGCGTAGTCCGACTGCTGGATGAAGCCGACCGACAGACCCTCCGACGTGAACAGCACGGAGGTCTCGATCCCCGCCTTGTCCTGGAACGCCGCGATGTCCTCGCCGGACCCCTTGCGGAAGTCGCTGGCGACGACGTACTCGCGGGTCTCTTGCTCGACGTCGGCCAGCGACTCGTTGTCGCGTGGGTAGTGCATGCCGTCAAGGCCGGGAAACACGCCCATGCGGTTGCGCGACGGATTCGTGGCCAACGGCTTGATAACCGGGTCCATGAACTCGGCCATCTCAGGGATAGACTCGATGATATGTCCGTCACAGTCGAAGATGGCGGGACTTGCGCTTGCCATGAGCTGCCTCCCGATGAGCAGATGTGCGGCCGCCTCGACCGTAGCGGGGCGACCTGCGTCGCGTCAAGGGTAGGTGTGCAGGCGGAGCGCAATCGCCATTCCGACGCGGGCCGGAATCCAGGCCCCGTCGTGATAGGGGCGCGGCCGTCCCGCGCTCCCACCCTTCGGCCGCGATCCAGGCGCACAGTCAAACCCTGGTCAGCCGGCGGAACGCCGGTTGACAGCTTGGGCGCCAGGCCATAGCGTCCGCACCAGCCGTTAAGGGGAGGGATGTTCCCATGTTGAAGGACAAGGTTGTCGTGCTGACCGGTTCGGCCAAGGGGATCGGACGCTACAACGCCCACCGATTCGCGCAGGCCGGCGCGAAAGTCGTGATCGCGGACATAGACACGGAGCGCATGGCGCAGACGCTCGCGGAGCTCGAGGACTACGGTGGCGGGGCGATGGCCGTGGAGACCAGCGTGCGGGATGAGGAGCAGGTGCGCGGACTCATGGCCGCGGTGGCCGAGCGCTTCGGCGGCATCGACATACTCATCAACAACGCCGGTATCGTCCCGCACTTCAACTGGGGCGTGCCCCGCTGGCCCGCCGTGCGCGATATGGAGTTCAGCTTCTGGCAGAGCGTCATGGGCACGAATCTCGGCGGCACGTTCCTGTGCAGCAAGCATGTCACGCCCTACATGGAGCAGCGTGGCGGCGGGAACATCGTGAACCTGTACGGCGGTGGCGGACTCACCCCTGCAGGCGCCAACGCCTACGTCACCTCCAAGGAGGCGATCGTCATCTTCTCCCAGTTCCACGCCGAAGAGGTGCGCGACGCGAACATCGTCGTCGTGTCGATCTCCCCGGGTGGCGCCATCGCAACCGAGGACGCGCCCGACGAGGCACGAGGCCGCATGCCGGGGCCCGACCTCGCAGGCGACCGCTTCCTGCTGGCGGCGGAGGCACCCATGGAGATGACCGGGCATCTGTTGAACCTGGAGGGTGACAAGCTCGTCATCGAGCGCTAGAGCGCCATGGTCATCGGCACCGAGCGGACGAATTGGTACAACGACCACCCTCCTGCATGCACCTGCGCCGACTGCACGGCGCGCAACGCCTCGCAGCGCAAGTTCGACGCCCTCACGCAGGGGCGCAAGGTGGGGCGGAACGAGTCGTGTCCGTGCGGCAGCGGCGTGAAGTACAAGAAATGCCACGGCCGCTAGCATGGTGAAAGTAACTACAGCTGCGAGGGAACAGCTTGCGCGGGTCGTCGCGGAACGCAAGCTCGACCCGGGCCGTTTCCTCCGCCTCGCCATACCGCCCACGTGGACCGGCGACGGCGACTTCGGCATCGTCATCGACAGCCGGACGGCTACCGATGCGGGGATCATGCACAACCGCAACACGGTCCTGTTGATCGATACCGATGTGAACGAGGAGATCCCCAACTCGATCCTCGACTACAAGACCGTCCCCGAGGGCGCTCACTTCTCGTTGGACGTGTATTAGGGCGACGTCGCTAGTCGTCGACGATCGCCACGACCTCGATCTGGATCTTCATCCCTCGCGGTGGGTCGTAGGATGACGTGTGCCGGGCAGGGCGGTCGTGCTCGTCCGGAAACATGGCGATCCACTCGTTGTTCAGCACCTCGCGGTCGCTCAAATCTTTCAGGAAGCACGTCATGCGCACGATGTCATCCGCCGTGGCGCCCGCCACGACTAGGAACGTGCGCAGATTGTTGAAGCAATGCTTCGCTTGCTCCACCACGTCCTCCGACAGCTCGCCGGTCGCCGCATCGATGCCCTGAATCGCCGACGAATAGATCGTATTGCCGACCCTGGCTCCGTAGGGGATCGGCGCGGCATGGTGCACGCCGGGGATCTGAAAGCTCTTTCGTCGACCCATGGGTGGCTCCTCGCGGTGTGATGCTGGGCCCGGATGATACCGGAGTGGGGTATCTTGAACGCAGCGAAGCGACGGGCTATGTTCGCGAGGCCCTGGGCGCCGAGATGTACTCGGCAGCCCCTGGCTAGCCCGCTGCCTCGGTGCCACTGAGCGCGCCGGGCAGGGCGAACGCCTCGGCGATGAGCTCGTAGGACCGGATACGGTCCTCCAGCCGATACGTGATCGTCACGATCCCCACGTCGCTCGTTCCGTAGCGCTCCGCCGTCGTTTCGATCGCCGCCTTCACCTGTTCGGGATCGCCGTCGTGGTACCCGCCGCGGTGCTCCTCGAGATGCTCCAACGCTCGCTCGCTCAGGGGGACCGCTGCCGCCTCGTCCGGCGGCAGCAGTCCCTCGATACGGTCGCTGCCCTCGGCTTCGAGCACCCGCCGGGCACGATTCACGTTCCGGCTCGTGGCCAGGTGCGCCGCCTCTTCTTCGGTGGGCGCGCACAGCACCTGAAGCGTGACGTTCAGGCGTGGCTCCGGACAGAGCGCGGATGGTTTGAATTCTTGGCGGTATCGCTCTGCGACGCTGGGTCCATGCGCCCCCGTGTTGCCGAAGAAGTCCGCGAAAGCGAAGGGCAGGCCCAGGTACGCGGCGAGACCTGCGGAGTAGGCGCTGGAGCCGAGCAGCCACACCTCTGGGGCGCTATCTGGCAGCTCGCCGGGCTGTGCCTTGATAGTGGCGAAGGGGTGGTTGGGCTGCAGGGCGCCGTGCAGATAGCCGATCAGGTCGGCCACCTGCTGAGGGAAGTGCTCGACCTCCACGGGCCGCTTGGGATAGGCGAGCGCGATCAGCGTTCGCTGGTCGCTGCCCGGTGCGCGGCCGATACCCAGGTCAACGCGTCCTGGATAGAACGAGTCGAGGATGCGGAACTGCTCCGCGATCTTTAGCGATGAGTAGTGGGAGAGCATGACCCCGCCGCTACCAACGCGGATACGGTCGGTGTGCGCGAGGATCTGCCCGATGAGTATCTCGGGGCTGGTGCCAGCGAAGGTGCCCGCGCTGTGGTGCTCCGCGACCCAGTAGCGGGCGTAACCGAGTCGCTCCGCGGCCTGCGCCATCCTCACCGTGTCGCGCAGCGCGTCGCCCGCCGTCTCGCCGTGACGCATGGGAGACTGATCGACGGCGCTGAGGGTCAGGCTCTGGGCCAAGGGACGCTCCGATCCTGCAGGGCTCGCATGTCCCTGATTATTGCTGCAAACCGGCGTGCGCATCCAAACGTAGTTCGGTTCAGGCAGGACCGCAACCGGCGATGCGTACCTGAGGCAACAGTGGCACCGCATCAGTAAGACTACGGGAAAGGTTGACACGTGTAGGAGCGGATAATAGAGTTTTGAGAACAGCCGAAGGCACCACAAGCAGGCGTGGCGAGCAGAGATGCAGATCTCTGCCTGCCGCGCTCGGTTAGGTTTAGAGCGTCAGCGAAGGTGGCCTGAGGAAGGACTGAGGAGGAATCTCATGCGATCCGGACTTCGAAGATTCACTGCGCTGGGTGTGCTTGGCATGGCACTCGTGCTGATCGTGGCCGCCTGCGGTGGCGATGACCCTACCCCAACCCCGGTGCCGAAGGCAGCACCCGCGCCCACCGCAACGCCTGTGCCCGCGGCAGCACCCACCGCAACGCCCGTGCCCGCGGCAGCGCCAAAGGCAGCTCCGAAGGCGACAGCGACCCCAAGGCCCCCGACCCCCACGCCTGCGCCGTCCTTCGATGCTGAGGCCTACTTCAAAGGCAAGACCATCCGCCTGCTCGTTGGATACAACCCCGGTGGCGGAACCGACGCACAGGCCCGGTACATGGGCCGTGGGTGGAGCAAGTTCATCCCGGGCAACCCCCGTATCGTGGTCACGAACCTGACGCCCGATCTCACGATGCGCAACTTCGTGAACGCTGCGGAGCCTGACGGCTTCACCATCGCCATAGGTGCCACCCCTGGCATCTTCGACATGTACGAGGCAGCTGCCGAGTTCGACGTCGGCAATCAGTCCTTCATCGGTGGGTCTTCAGGTAAGGAGAGCTTCTGGGCCATTTGGGGTAAAGCAGACGACGACCATGCTCTGGATTACGCCTGCCTGGACTCCGCGATGGGCGCCTCCGATACCATCATCGTCGCGGACTCCGTGCCGTCGGCTACCGAGATCGGTGCCAACGTGTTCCTGACCTCCTGGCTCGCCGACCAGTTCGACCTGCCGTTCAAGATCATATCGGTCTCCAGCACCGGCTCGGCCTCGCAGATGCTGATGCTCGAGCGCGGCGACGTGAACAGCTGGACCAGCGCCACGGTTTGGAGCCAGCTCCCGCGGACCAGGCCCGGTTGGGTCAAGAATGGCACTCTGCGACCCTTCGCGGACATGTCGTTCCCCGGCACAACCCAGGGTGCGAACTCCGAGGGTCCGTTCAGCTGCCCGCAGGTGACGACCTACATGAACGATGCGCAGCAAGCCGAGTGGCTCACGTTCAACGCACCGCGCACCTACCTCTCGAAGAATGTCTGGGGTCCTCCGGGCATGAACGTCGATGTGCTGGGCGCATTGCGCAAGTCCTGGGTGGAAGCGTTCACCGACGATGCGTTCTTGGCCGACATCGCCAAGTTCACCGGCATCCCGACGATCCTGCAGGAGGGAGCCGAGGGCCAGGAGGTCCTACGGTCCGTCAGCAAGAGCTTTGCCGAGAACCAGCCCCGGTTTAAGGAGCTTCAGAAGAAGTTCTTCAACAAGTACCTCTAGCATCCGGTCACCGCTGAACCAACGGTGACGAAAGCGAGAGAGAACCGCCCCACGTACTGCACAATGAAAGCGCATGCGTGGGGCGGTGGCGTGTTTGCAGTGACCGCGTGAGGGATCGCGAACATCGCGGTATCCGCAACGATCGATAGCGAGGGTCTGCAGTGTTCGACTCGACGATCCAAGCCCTGTCAAGCCTAGGGAACCCGGTCTACTGGTTCGCTGTCACCAGCGCGGTTCTGGTGGCCGGGATCACCGGAATCATCCCGGGCGCATCCGGCATCTTGGTGATGTCGCTGGCGATCCCGTTCATCGTCTTCGAGATCGATGATCCGGCCATCGGCCTGGTGATGCTCGCGACGATGACCGGCGTGAACAACACGCTGGACTCCATTCCGGCGGTGCTTCTCGGCCAGCCGGGCGCGGCCACTCAGGTCACCTTCCTCGAAGGCCATCAGCTCGCACGGCAGGGAAAGGCGGCCCATACCTTGGGCGCCGTCTATGCCGTCTCGGCCATGGGCGGCATCATCGGCGCCGTCGTGCTGGCCATCCTGATCCCCATCATCAAGCCATTCGTGCTGGCCTTCGGCTTCCCTGAGATCGCGGCCATGGCGCTGTTCGGCATCGCTATGGTCTCCGCGCTCAGCGCCGGGGCGATGGCGAAGGGGCTGGCCGCTGGCATGATGGGCATCCTGTTCGGGACCGTCGGCATCAGCGGCGTGACCGGAGACGTGCGCTACGTGTTCCAGCAGCCGTCGCTGTGGAACGGCTTGCCGCTGATCGCGACAACGCTCGGGCTGTTCGCGCTGCCCGAGATGCTGGACCTCACCATGCGGCGCACGGCCGTGGCGCCACCCGACGCCAACATATCCACCCGCGAGGTGTTCCGCGGAGCACAGTACGGCTTGAGCCGCTGGAAGATCATGCTCCGGCAGTCGCTCTTCGGCGTGCTCATGGGTGCCATCCCCGGCGTTGGAGCGGCGGTCATCGACTGGCTCTCCTACGCCTTCGGTATCTTCTTCACCAAGGACAAATCCGAGTTCGGCAAGGGTTCGCTGGACGGCGTGCTCTTCGCGGAGTCGGCGCAGAACTCGAAGGAGGCCGGTCAGGCCATCCCAACGCTCGCGCTTGGCGTGCCTGGTGGCCTGGCCTGGGCGTTGGTGCTGGTGGCGATGCTCGCCTACAACGTACCGCCCGGCCCGCAGATGCTGAGCACCCACGCCCACGTCACCATCCTGCTCGTGATCACGCTGGGCATCGGCAACCTCATGGTCACCATGATGGGCATGCTCGCGACGGGAACGCTGGCGAAGCTCACGTTGATTCCGTACCCGATGATCGGGGCCATCATCATCCCGGTCGCCTTCCTAACCGGCTTCATCAACATGACCAACTGGCTCTCGCTTCCCATCATGCTCACGTTCATGGGCATGGGCCTCATCATGAAGCACTACCAGTGGCCCCGGCCCCCCCTCTTGCTCGGCGTGATCCTCGGGCCCATCATCGAGGACAACCTGCTGTCCGCTATCAACGTCCACGGGACTCTTGGCGTGGCCACGCGGCCTTTGACGGTGGGGCTGGTCTTGGTCGCCGTATCGACCGCGGTGATATTCGCCCGGTCTGCTAGCTCGCGCAAGATGCCGGACATGCCGCCAGCCAGCGGCGAAGCTGCTCCTCCCATCGCCGGCGGAGCGCCGGATTCCGGCACGGAGGGATACATTCACCTGACGTTCGTGCAAGCTGCGCTGCAGATGCGCAACGTGCCGGTGCTTCTGGCGATGGGCGGAGCCATGGCATTCGCCGCCGCCGCGCTCGGGTTCCAGATGAATGCCCGCTGGTTCCCCATGGGCATGGGATTCGGCGTCGTGCTGCTCACCACGATCCAGCTCATCATGCACCTGCGCCAGCGCACCGTGCGACCCACGGAGATCATGGACCTGGGCATGGTCAGCATCGGCATGCCGGGGGCGAAGCAGGCGGCCTACATCCTGGCGGGCATGTTCGCGGTGTTCTTGCTCGGCGCGGGCATCCTCGGCCTGAAGTGGGGCGCTCTGCTCTTCGCAGGCCTCGGCCCACTGATGCTGATGAGCGGCAAGTGGCGCTACATCGGCTCCGCGATCGCGGTCGGCTTCGTTGGTCTGTTCATCGAGGTTATGATGGAGCGAGTGCTCTACGTGATCTGGCCCCAGGCGAACCTGTTCGGCTGGCTCGGCGAGAAGGTTTTTTAGCCGGCCCACCGTGAGGCCTACATCGAGACCGGCGAGCTGGCGGGCACTCCAACTTAGTCGACCCGCTTCGAAGCGGCCTCGCACGCGGGTCTGCGTGGTTGTCAGCGAGGTTGCGGTCTGCTACCGTCGGCGACGTGGCTCGGCAACGTGCCCGTGGAGGGCGGCAACCCAGACAGCGCGTGACGATCAAGGCGGCGCTGTGCGCCACTTGCCTCGTCGACCAGTTCTATCCCGAGGTAGGCGAGGCGGCCGTGAAGGTCCTACGCCACCTAGGCGTTGACGTTTCATTCCCCGAAGAGCAGACGTGTTGTGCACAGATCGGCTTCAACGGCGGCTATCGCCGGGAGGCCGAGGAGATCGCGCGCCACTTCCTCGACGTGTTCGAGGAGTACGATCACGTCGTGATGCCTTCAGGATCCTGCGCGAGCATGGTCAAGGTCTACTACCCAGAGCTCCTTGCCGGCGACTCCGAGGCGCTCGAGCGGGCGAAAGCGCTGGGCGAGCGCACGCACGAGCTGACGGACTTCATCGTAAACGTGCTCGGCGTCACCGACGTGGGTGCTGCCTCCAGTGGACTCGTGACCTACCACGATGCGTGCCACCTGCTTCGCGAGCTGCACATCTCCAGCGAGCCGCGTGCGCTGATCCAGGAAGTGGACGGCGTGGAGCTTCAGGAGATGGCCGGCTGCGACACCTGCTGCGGATTCGGTGGCCTGTTCTCTGTCAAGTTCCCCGAGATCTCAGCCGCGATCCTCAACGAGAAACTTCAGAACATCGGCGCCTCGGGTGCCTCCACCCTCGTGGCGAACGACTGCGGCTGTCTGATGCATATGCGAGGGGCGATGCAACGCAGGGGGATGAACGTCCGCCCGATGCACATCGCCGAACTTCTGGCGGAGGGGCTGGGCGACGCTTCCCCGCCGCAAGGGAGCCGCTGATGGCAGAGGTGAAGACGGCCGAATTCAAGCAGGCGTCCGGGCGTGCGATCCGTAACCCAGGGATCCAGCACGCGCTGGACCACGTCATGAGCCACTTCACGGAGGCTCGTGCGGCGGTGATAGAAGCGGACTACGGCGACGAGAGCTGGGAGAGCATGCGCACGCGCGCCGCGGCGCTGAAGTCGCACACCATCGAGCGGCTCGACTATTACCTGGACCTCGTCGACAAGAACGTACGGCGCAACGGTGGCCACGTGTACTTCGCCGACGATGCCGCGCATGCCAATCGCATCGTGCTGGAGATCGCGGAGCGCGCCGGCGTCAAGCGGGTGATCAAGTCCAAGTCCATGGTCTCGGAGGAGATGGGCATCAACCCTGCTCTGGAGGGCGCGGGGATCGAGCCGGTGGAAACGGACCTGGGTGAGTACATCATTCAGCTCGCTGGGGAAACGCCCTTCCACATCATCGCCCCGGCCATGCACAAGACGCGCCAAGAGGTCTCGGACCTGTTCCAGGATTGGCTGAAGACCGCGCCCACCGACGACATCAAGCGGCTGTGCGTGATCGCGCGCGACGCCCTGCGCGAGAAGTTCGAGGCGGCCGACATGGGCATCAGCGGCGCGAACTTCGTCGTGGCCGAGACCGGCACCGTGGTGCTCGTGACCAACGAGGGCAACGGGCGTATGACCACGTCCGTGCCCCGTGTGCACGTCGCCATCAGCGGCATGGAGAAGATACTCCCCGCCATGGAGGACCTGCCGCTCTTCCTGCGCCTACTGCCGCGCTCGGCCACGGGACAACGCATCACCAGCTACAACACCTTCGTCGGCGGACCGCGAGCCGCCTCTGACGAGGACGGACCAGAGGAGTTCCACCTGATCCTGGTGGACAACGGACGCCTCAATCTGCTCAAGGACGAGGTGCTGCGCGAAGCGCTGAACTGCATCCGCTGCGGCGCTTGCCTCAACCATTGCCCCGTCTATCGCAAGATCGGTGGTCACGCCTACGGTTGGGTGTACTCCGGGCCGATCGGCGCCGTGGTCACGCCGCCCATGACCAACACCAAGATCGCCCGCGATCTGCCCTTCGCGTCAACGTTGTGCGGCGCATGCCGCGACGTGTGCCCCGTGAAGATCGACCTGCCCCGCCTGCTGCTACACCTGCGCCAGCGGGTTGCTGAGGGTGACGGCGTGGACGGCCCCGCGAACGGGTGGAGCGAGCGGGCCTTCGCTCGCCGTTGGTACAACGCGGTGAAGACGAGGAAGGCGCTCGAGAGTTCGACTCGCCTTGCTCGGATGCTACAACGGCCCATCGTACGCCGAGGCGTCATCCGGAAGCTGCCACTGCCGCTGGTGGCGGGCTGGACCAAGGACCGCGACTTCCCGGCACTGGCCCCCAAGCCCTTCCGGCAACGATGGCGCGAGGGCCTGGGCGGCGACTAACACCATGCCCACGCCTGACGAGCATGAGAACAAAGAAGCGTTCCTGAAGCGTGTACGCGAGGCGCTGGGCCGCTCCGAGCCGATCCTGCATACGCCGGACCATGCGTCCTTGAAGACGACGCCCCCTCGGCAGGAGGAGAAGGTCCGCACCATACAGGCCAAAGTGGAGGCTCGCCGCCCTCAGCTGATCGCCAGGCTCGCGGAAATCGCCGGAGCCGCTTCGTGGAACGTGCACCGCGTGAACACCGTTGAGGGAGCTGCTGCCACCGTCGCTGAGATCGCGGGCCGGGCCAACGCCAAGAGCATCGTCCGGTCTGCGGAGGAGGTGTTCAGCCGGGTGGACGTGGACGGCGCGCTCCGCAGACGCGGGTTGAGTTGGACCGTGCTGGCCTCCGGCGGCAGGCGGCGGCGCAGCGACCTGAAGCGGCTGGCTTTCGCCTCCGATCTGGGAATCACGGGGGTGACGTTCGCTATCGCGGAGACGGGAAGCTGCGTGATCACGCCCCGCCGGGGCGTCGCGCGGCTCACTTCGCTCGCACCAGCGACCCTCGTGTTGATCGTGGAGGCTGAACAGGTGTTGGAGAGCCTGGACGATTTCTTCGCCATCACACGTCTGGGCTACCAACGGGACCGAGGCAGGTCGCCGAGCTATTTCAACTTCATCTCAGGGCCGTCGCGCACGGCGGATATCGAGCAGACGCTGACGATCGGCGTTCACGGGCCCGGTGAGGTGCACATGGTGCTGGTGGGTCAATAGCGGGCCGCGGCACCCCGCACGAAACTGCAGCGAACGGGAGGGCGTGTGACAAGCGAGCGGGTGGACCTGAGCGGGAAGACGGCGCTGGTGACCGGTGCGAGCCGTGGGCTCGGCCGTGGCTTCGCCGAGGGGCTAGCCGCTGCAGGCGCATCCGTGGCGCTCGTGTCCCGCTCCGGCGGGGACCTGAGCGAGACGAAACGGCTCATCGAGAAGGCAGGCGGAACAGCCATCGCCATCACCGTCGACATCACCGACCGGGCCAGCGTCGAGCGAGTCGTCGCGCAGGTGGAGCGCGAGCTGGGTCCGCTGGACGTGCTGGTGAACAACGCCGGTGCCTCCGATACCGAGATCCCACCCTGGGAGGCGGACCCGGACGATTGGTGGCACGTGCTCGAGGTCAACCTGCGCGGGACGTTCCTCGTCACCCGAGCGGTTCTTCCCGCCATGATCGAGCGCGGTTCTGGGCGCGTCGTGATCCTATCGAGCGAAGCGGGGAACAATCCGGAGCCCAACCTGTCCGGATACAGCACGTCCAAGGCCGCGCTGATGCACCTGGCCAACGCTCTATCGTTGGCGTGCGCCGACCACGGCGTGCAGGTGTTCGCCTACCACCCTGGCATCGTGCGCACCGGCATGACGGACGCACTCACCAAGACCGAGCGTACCGACGGCATGGGTGGCCGGCTGCGTGCCGCGTTCGAGGGAGGCAACGACACCTCCGTCGAGACCGCCGTCGCCAAGTTCATGGTGCTCGCCGGCGGGCAGGCCGACTTCCTGTCGGGCCGCTTCGTGCGTGCCCGTGACGTGGACGCGGAGCTGTTGGCGAGAGCGGCCGAGATCGAGCAGGGAGACCTGTATCGGCTGCGCGTCCTGCGCTAGGCCCGCTACGCGGCCATCGCTTCGGCCAGCACGAGAAACCTTGTCCCCACCGCGTATGTGGCCCGTCACCTTCATCGCCGAGTCGTCGCCTGACTCGGCAGACTCGATCGAGCGGTGGTTGATCTGCATCGTGCCCACCGGCTGAACGAAGCCCGCCATGTGCCCGGACAGGAGCACGTACTCTTCCGCCCGCAGCGGTAGCCGGATGTCCAGCACCGCTACACCCAAGGGGGAGAAGTAGTGGGTCACCCTGCCTGCGAGAACCGCACGCATCACACACCTCCCTCTACGACGGAGCACCTCGGTGTCCATAAACATACTTTAGGTGCGATGTATGAAGGCCGTGTGGGGCAGCCGCGCATCTGTGTGAGCGAGTCGTGGGGCTCAGGCGAACGGCCTTGCGAGCCACCGGGCCATCGCTCGTTCAGCGGCGTCTGCAACCGCGGCCGTCGCATCGCCCTGGCTCGCCGGCATCGGAGCGTCCGGTGCGGACGAGGCTTCGTAGAGCGCTATGCCGTGCGATAGCCCGTCCTCGGCCCCTTCACCCACGCTTCCGGCCACGACGATGCCCGGCACCCCTCGGGCGCTCGCGCGCTCAGCCGCCACGATCGGTGCCTTGTGGTACACGGTCTGCCAGTCGAGCCTGCCTTCGCCGGTGACGAGCAGATCGGCGTCACTCAGGTGCTGGTCGAAGTCGAGCGCGTCCAGCACCACGTCAGCGCCCCACGATAGCTCCGCGCCGAGGAACGCCAAAAGCCCCGCCGCCAGCCCCCCGGCCGCGCCTGCGCCGGGTAGATCACGCAGGCGTATACCTAGGTCGCGTTCGACCACGTCGGCCATGTTGGCGAGCGCTGCATCGAGTATCGGCAGCATGCCTGGCGTACCGCCCTTCTGTGGGCCGTACGTCATCGCCGCGCCGGTGGGTCCCGTCAGTGGGTTCGACACGTCGGTCGCCACCTCGATCGTGGCGTTGGCGATCGAGGGCAAGCGTCCGGCCACGTCGATATGCGCCAACTGCAGGAGGCCCGCCGCCCCGAAGGCCAGGTCGTTCCCGCTGGCATCGCGAAGCTGCACGCCAAGCGCCTGAGCAGCACCGGCACCCCCATCGTTCGTCGCGCTGCCGCCGACCCCCACGATGATCCGCCGGTGGCCCGCGCTGAGCGCTGCTCCGATGAGCTGGCCAGTGCCGTAGGTCGTGGCGCGCATGGGGTCGCGCATGGTTCCCGGAACGAGCGTCAGCCCGGACCCTTGCGCCATCTCGACAACGGCGGATGGCTCACTGCCGCCGGTCACGCCCCACTCTGCATCCACCGTCGCGCCGAGCGGGCCGGTGACACGTAATCTGTGGCGCTCGCCCGCCGTCGCCGCCATGAGCGCCTCCAACGTGCCGTGACCACCGTCCGCGATGGGCAGGAGCGTCAGCTCCGCATCCGGTAGCACACGGTGCACGCCTTCGGCGATCGCCTCGGCGGCTTCCCAGCCGGTGAGTGTGCCCTTGAAGCCCTGCGGCGCGACAAGGATCCTCATGCACAGAGTATACGAGCGGTGCCGTGCGCACAGCAGTGCTTGGCGCACGGCCTTATACTGCCGCTCACTTACCGGAGCTTCGCTGGGGCGGCCGGGGCGGCAACAGCCGCGACGCTTTAGTCCGGAGCCGCAAGGCGCACAGCCAAACAGGCTAACGAGGGATGCCATGGATCGCGAGAAGCTGAAGGACCGTGTCCGGGAGAAGGTGCGCCAGCATGCTCCGGCCGCCATCGACTTGGCGCGCGACATACTCGAAAACCCCGAGACAGGGTTCCGCGAGGTGCGCACCGCCGGGTTGGCGGCACAATGGTTCACAAGCCTCGGCCTGCCGCATCGCGATAAGCTGGCCATCACCGGCGTGCGTGCCGATCTGGCAGGCGGCGCTCCCGGGCCGCGCGTCGCGGTCATGGGTGAGCTCGACTCGCTGATCGTCCCGGGCCATCCGCATGCGGCGAAGGACTCCGCCTTCGCGCACGCGTGCGGCCACCACACGCAGATCGCGACCATGCTCGCCGTCTCCGCGGCCCTCAGCGACCCGGAGGTACGGGGAGAGCTGCATGGAAACGTTGCCTTCTTCGCGGTCCCGGCCGAGGAGTACATCGAGTTGGAGTACCGCCAGGAGTTGGTGGCCCAAGGCAAGCTCGAGTTCATGGGCGGCAAGGCTGAGCTCGTGCGCGTCGGGGAGCTCGACGATGTCGACATCGCCATGCTCACCCACTCCAGCAGCACGCCCAACGAGGGGCTGATCGCCGTGGATTCGGTTAACAACGGAGCCATTGCCAAGCAGGCGCGGTTCATCGGCGTCCAGGCCCACGCGGGGAGCAGTCCGCACCGGGGCGTTAACGCGCTCCAGGCGGCTATGCTCGCCATGGCCGGGATCAACGCCAACCGCGAGACGTTTCAGGACCCCGATTCGATCCGCGTGCACCCCATCGTGACCAAGGGCGGCGACGTGGTGAACGCCGTGCCCGCCGACGTGCGCATGGAGATGTTCGTGCGCGGCCGCACGCTGGATGCCATCGCCGACGCCGACCGCAAGGTAGAGCGCGCCCTGAGGGCAGGGGCCATGGCCATGGGCGCCAAGGTGGAGATATCCACCTACTCTGCCTACCTCCCTCTCAAGCACGATCACTCGATCTCGGAGTTGTACCGCCGCAACGCCGCCAGCGTTGTCGGCGAGGCAAACGTGTCCACGGCGGGCCCGCGTGGCTCCTCGACCGACATGGGCGACCTCACCCACATCATGCCGGCCATCCAGCCGAACGCGAAGGGCGCCAGCGGCACGGTCCATGGTGCAGACTTCATGATCGACGACTACGAGGTCGCGGTCACGAACCCGGCGCTCGCCACGGCGCTGACTGTGGTGGACCTACTCGCCGAGGGCGGCGACGGTCCCGGGATCGTGCAAGGCTTCACCCCGCTACTGAGCAAACAGGCGTATCTCGAGCTGCAGCGCAGCTTCAACCGCAAGGCGCTCTACGAGGAGTAGTGCGCAGGCAGGGAGGCGAGACATGGATCTGTTGGACAGTTTTCTCATATCCAAGGGCGACGGCCGGGCGTTCGTGGTCCAGGCGGGCCAACGCCTGCGCCTGACGCAGCCTGAGGGGCCTCAGGTGATCGACTTCGACGCCTTCAACCTGGACAACCCACGCGAGCACCTGGGCTCCTCGGTGACGCGGCGTCGCGAGAAGATCCACATCACGGCCGGCAACACCCTGTGGACCTGTCCTCCATGGGAGCGCGAGATGATGGACATCGTCGCCGACACCGTGCGCCACACCACCGTGCCCAGCGGCGCCATCACGCATGACATATTCTCGGGCCGGTGCAGCCGTGCTTCGCGCATCGTGCGCTACGGCGACGACTCCCCTGGATGCCAGGAGATACTCGCGAAGGCGATCGAGCCGTTCGGGCTGACCGAGGACTACGTCCACGACCCTTTCAACATATTCATGCGCACGGGGGTCCATCCCGATGGCATCGTCTTCTGGGACCTGCCCAATGACGTCGCGCCGGGCGACTACATCGAGCTTGCCCCCAGGATGCCGTGCATCGTCGCGATCTCCGCGTGCCCGGGGCGCTCCAGCGGCGAGGGAAGCCGGCCGGTGGGGGTGGAGATCTACGATCCGGCCTGAGCATAGGTGCACTCCACAACGACGGTCCGAAGACGTACACTGAGCGGAATCGTGGGTCAGAATCCGGCGATAAGCAGCAGGAGACATGCCAGATGCTAACCAAGGAGCAGAACGAGCGGATCACCCTGGTGGGACCCGGCACGCCCATGGGCAACCTGATGCGGCGCTACTGGCATCCCATCGCCGCCAGCGTCGATCTCAACGAGGAGACGCCGACCAAAGAGATTCGCCTGCTCGGCGAGGACCTGGTGATCTATCGCGATGCCAAGGGCACCGTTGGCTGCATCGAGCCGTCCTGCGCCCACCGCAAGGCGAACCTCTCCTACGGCATCCCCGAGGAGAACGGCATCCGCTGTGCGTACCATGGCTGGGTGTTCAACGAGATGGGTGCCTGCATGGAGCAGCCGTCGGAGCCCGAGGGCTCGCGCTTCAAGGACAAAGTCACCATCAAGGCCTACCCCGTGCAGGACGTGGCGGGCCTGGTCTTCGTCTACATGGGCCCGCAGCCCGCACCCATACTGCCCATGTGGGACCTGCTGGCGTGGACGAATGTCACGCGCAGCATCACCACGACTATGCTTCCTTGCAACTGGCTCCAGTGCCAGGAGAACTCGCTGGACCCGCTGCACTTCCAGTGGCTGCACCGGTACTACGGCGGCTGGTCCATCGGTCGCAAGCTCCCCGCCGACGAGCGCGACGACTGGTACAGCCGCACGCTCGGCAAGGGCCGCGACCACATCAAGATCGGTTTCGACCGCTTCGAGCACGGCGTCATCAAGCGCCGCCTGCTTGAAGGCGAGGACGAGAGCGACGAGTACTGGAAGACGGGCCACCCGATCCTGTTCCCGAACATCCTTCGCGTGGGCCGCGTCGACTTCCACTCGTTCCAGTTCCGCGTCCCGGTGGACGACACCCACACGCTGCACCTTGCCTACTCGGCGAAGGTGCCCGAGCACGGTACTACGGTGCCCGTCCAGGAGACGATCCCGCACCAGGTGCTGCCGCTCTACCAAGACGACGGCCGTATCGTGGACACCTACGTCATCGCGCAGGACCAGCTTGCCTGGGTGATCCAGGGCCCGCTGATGGACCGCTCCACCGAGGCACTCGGGGCGACCGACATCGGCATTATCATGTATCGCAAGATGCTCGAGGAGAACATCTCGATCGTCGAGGACGGTGGTGATCCGATGAACGTACACTGGACCGCGCCCGAGAGCGGCTACCTGCCGCTCTCGATCGAGCACTGCGTCTACCCCGACTACCAGCCCCAGACGTCCGAGTCGCAGGAGACGCGTGGCCCGGGCGGCGCGGTGGAGCTGGTGCAGGGCCTCAAGTAGCGAAGCACTCAGCTATGGCAGACCTAGAGGGCGGCGCATGCGCCGCCCTCTCTCGTCGTTCCGGCCAGCGCCGGAACCCAGACGCTACCGCTCTGCGATGCGGGCGCCATGTTCCCCGGCAAGGGTCTCACCTGTCCGGCGCATCTGCGCGTCTGGCCTCCATCGCTTCGACGATGCGAGCGACCGTCTGCTCCACAGCGTCGGTCTCGTTGACGATAACCGAGTCGAACCAATGGGCTTGCTCCATCTCCCCTTGAGCGGTCGCGATGCGTAACGCCATCTGGTCAGGCGACTCCGTCTTACGTGAAGTAAGACGTCGTACGAGCTCCTCTTCGGTCGGGGCCGCGAGGAACACCAGCATGGCGTCCGGTGCGACAGATCTGATCGTTGACGCACCCTGCACGTCGACCTTCACGATCACATCCTTGCCGTCGGCAAGCGCCTGGCGAACGCCGATCTTGGGCACGCCGTACCTGCGGCCATACACCTCCGCGTGCTCGAAGAACTCCCCCTGCTGCACGAGCTCATCGAACCGCTGAGCGCCAAGGAATATGTAGTCGTGGCCGTCGACCTCGCCGGGCCGCATGGGCCGCGTCGTCGCCGTAACCGCGTAGAAGAAATCAGGGTGCATCACGCGCAGGCTGGCGATCACGGCATCTTTACCGACCCCCGATGGGCCAGAGATGACAACGAGCAGCGAGGTCTTATGCGGGTCGCTCACGATCGCGTCGCCCCAAGCTCGCGCAAGTCGTCCCAGAACGACGGGTAGGAAACGGAAGCCGTCTCCGCTCCGCTGATAGTGGTCTTGCCGGAAGCCAGCAACCCTGCCACACCCAGCGTCATGGCGATACGGTGGTCGCCGTAGCTGCGGCCTGCCGCGCCCGTCAGCTTGCGTCCGCCGGTGATCGCGAGGCCGTCGTCGAGCTCCTCCACATGTGCACCGAGGCGCGAGAGCTCGCGAGCCGTCGCCCGGATGCGGTCGGACTCCTTCACGCGCAACTCCGCCGCATCGCGGATGACCGTGGTGCCCTTGGCGAAGCAGGCGGCTAGGGCGAGCACCGGCACCTCGTCGATGAGGCGGGGGATCAGATCGCCACCGAACTCGCCCGCCTCAAGCTTGCTGGAGCGGGCGACGAGGTCTGCGACCCGCTCGCCACCCTCATCGCGCTCATTCTCCACGCGCACGTCCGCACCCATGGCGGAGAGCGCATCGAGGATCCCGGTGCGGGTCGGGTTGACGCCCACGCCGTTCACCCGGACCTCCGCTTCCGGGTGGCAGACCCCGGCCACGAGCCAGTAGGCGGCCGACGAGATGTCCGCGGGGACAACCACGTCGATGGCACGAAGCGTTCCCGGCCTGACCGAGACGGTGAGCCCGTCCTCGATGACCTCGGCGCCCATGGCGCGGAACATCAGCTCCGTGTGGTCGCGGCTGAGCGCCGGCTGGTCGAGCACCGTCTCCCCGTCAGCATGCAGGCCGGCGAGCAGCAGAGCGCTCTTCACCTGGGCGCTGGCCACGGGCATGGTGTATCGGATGCCGTGCAGGTTGCCGCCCTGGAACGTGAGCGGGGCGAGCCTGCCGCCGTCGCGTCCGTCGATCTGCGCACCCATCTGCCGCAGCGGCTCGACGATCCTGGCCATGGGACGCGAGCGGATCGACCGGTCGCCGGAGAGCACGGACAGGAACGGCTGGCCCGCGAGCACCCCTGCCATGAGCCTGGTCGTCGTGCCGCTATTACCCGCGTTGAGGACGTCGCCCGGCTCGTGCAGACCCGTACCGCGGTCCGTGCGCGTGCCGCGTATGACGAACGAGGGACCGCTGCTGCTGATCTCTGTGCCCAGGGCGCGTAGGATGCGAAGCGTGGAGGCGCAATCGGCACCGGGGCCGTAGTTATCCACTCGCGCCTCGCCATCCGCGATGGCGTTGAAGATCGCCGCGCGGTGGGAGATCGACTTGTCGCCGGGCGGAGTGATGGAGCCACGGAGGCTCTTGGGGCGTCGGACGACCGCTTGCATGGGGGCTCCCCTGGAGATCGGTTGGCGGGGATCGGTTGGCCGGCCCGTGCTCGATGGGCTGTACCTAGCGGGATTGTACACTGCGGACCGAGCCCAGTCCGACGAGGTGACCATGACTTCAGCGAACGACCCCAGCAGCCCGACCACGGGTGAGCTCTACGCCCGCGCCCTGGACGCCACGAGGCGGTTCATCGCCGGCATCGCGCCGGAACAATGGGAGCTGCCCACGCCCTGCGACGAGTGGAACCTGCGCGAGCTGGTGGGCCACGTGATGTACGGCACGGTATGGATCGAAGACGCATTCGTCGGCAAGACCATGGAGGAGGTCGGCGACAAGTACGACGGCGACCTGATCGGCGACGACGCGCTCGCCGCCTACGACGCGGCGGTCGCCTCGGCGAAGCGCGGCCTCTCACAGCCCGGCGCGATGGAGATGTACTGCCATCTCAGCCGCGGCGACGTGTTGGGCTCGGATTATGCCCGCAGTATGTTCACCGACGTGTTCATCCACGGGTGGGACATCGCCAAGGCCACCGGCCAGGACACCGGGCTGGATGCCGAGCTGGTGACGGCCCTGTGGGCGCTGACCGAGCCGCGCCGGGAGCGCATGCTGTCGAGTCCGGCCTTCGGCGCCGGCAAGGTGCCCGAGCCACCAGCGTTGGCGGACCTGCAGACCAGGCTGTTGGCGATCCTGGGGCGAGAGGCGTAGGCGCGCTAGCCGCGAGAACCCCGGCCGTCCGAATCACCTCAGCGCAGGCACACGGTCAAGCGATCGTGCTCAGATCCCAGACGCCATCGGCCGAGCGCAACGGGATGACGTCGACGACGGCTGCTGTGTCGATCGGTCCGTGCACGTGTGGAAAGGTCACGCCCGGATATCCCTCCTCCTCGATCACGGAGGAGCTCAGCCGCTCCACGTCCAACACCAGCAGCGTCAGTTCCTGGGCGTTCTGGAAGTGGCGATCCAGTACACCCCCGAGCTGCTCCGGCCGACAGCAGTGGATGAAACCCTCCCGTGCATAAGTGGCGGGTGCGTAGGTTGGCTTGCTACGCGCGTTCTGCCATTCCTCGACGTTCGCCACATGGAGGATCTGCTGCTGAGCTATCATGACGCGGTTTTAGCCCCGGAGGAGTAGGTCATGGCTCTGAATACCCCCAATGATCGGAATCTGGTGAACGTCGTAGGCGCGTACGAGCGTGAGCTCGGCGGCAGGCGGCTCACCACCAACGAGATCACCCGGCTGGCCGAATCGGTCAAGCGGTACCTGATGGATGAGATCCATTCCCAGAAGTCGGTCAGGTAGAGGTGCGTGGTGCTCATGCCGAGAGGAGCGCGTGGGCCAGCCGGAGCACCGGTCCGAACACGTAGGCCAGCGGACTGAACACCCCCAGCAGCGACGACGCGATGACCACGATCAGCGCGATAGGGCCGATGCGCTGCAGCTTTGCCACCGCGGGCAGCCATCTTCGCGGCGCGATGCCCGCCAGGATGCCGCCTCCGTCCAACGGCGGGATCGGCAGTAGGTTGAACACGGCAAGGATCAGATTCAGGATCACGCTGTAGGTAGCGATGATCGTGACCCACGCGGTGACATCAAGGGCTCTCAGCGCGGTGAGCGATACGCCAATCTGTAGCCCGCCCAAGGTGAGCGATACGTTAGCCTCTAGCACGCTCAGCTGGAACAACAGCGCGAAGGCGACCACCAGGAGAAGGTTCGCGACCGGCCCCGCGACCGACACGATGGCCATGCCCCGGCGTCCGCTACGCAGCGCGTACGGATTCACGGGCACGGGCTTGCCCCAACCGAAGCCAGCGATCAGCAGCATGAGCGTGCCGGCCCGATCGAGATGTGCCTTGGGGTTGAGCGTGAGGCGGCCCATGCGCGTGGCGGTGAGATCACCCTGCCGGTTCGCAGCGTAGGCGTGGGCGAATTCGTGAAAGGTGATCCCGACAAGCAGCGCCGTGGACACGGCCACGACGTCTACGAAGAACCGGAACGGATCGCTGAACAGCAGATTGCTGTTGAAAAGCAGCATCGTGGACCGCGGCTATTCGTCTTCCCAGTCGTCGTCGTCGGGCTCAGGCTCGGGCGCCCGGCGGGCCGGTGCGTTGGCGCCCACCTGCGGCACGGTGGCGAACGAGTGTCCCTTGCCGTGATCACGCGGCTCCCGGGGAAGCTCGAGCAGCGCCTGCTTGCACGCCTGGATGTCGCTGGTGCTCAGGCCGTCCACCACGACC
>Ga0315338_1000769_pt1 | contig 57108 bp, 51 predicted proteins | sample ASW8metaG_FD_204518 | JGI IMG/M metagenome (GOLD analysis project Ga0315338, IMG submission 204518) | Ammonia-oxidizing marine archaeal communities from Monterey Bay, California, United States - ASW #8 | ecosystem: Environmental > Aquatic > Marine > Coastal | place: USA: California | collected... | reverse complement strand
CGTCCACTCTCGCCCCCAGAATCGACTCTCGAGTAGTGAACGTATACGATTTCTGAGACCCGACGCTCACCTTCCAAGCTGACTCGAACGATGCCGATACAGTGGTTTCTGCTCCTCGCCCAAGTTCTCGCATTCGAGCCTGGAGCCCAGGGTGAGCTTACCCACTTCGGGAACAAGTGGGGCTGGAGCGGGACCGACGAGGCTTTCGTCCCCCAGTTGGTCATGTACGCCACCCCCCCAAACTTCGTCGGCGATCCTGGCAAATTGGATCGTGACATCGCACTGTTTCTGAACGACTACGGTTTCAACGGGTTTCACGTCTTCATGGCTTGCCGTTGGTTCGACATCGGAGAGCCCGACTGTCGCGAAGCCGCCGGCGTCGACCCCGAGCTGGACCCGCGTACCTTCGAGGCGCTCGAGATGCTCATCCGAAAGACCCACGCAGCCGGAGGCATGGTGCACTTGTGGATGTGGGGCGACGAAGAGCGCGGTCAAACGCCGTCGGCGCGGGACGATTGGGGCGGTCTCTCCGGCCCGGTGGCTCGCAAAGTCGAGACAGCGATCGCAGAGCGACTTGGACCCTTGCCCGGATGGAGCTTGGGCTACGGTTTCGACCTCGACGAGTGGGTCGAGATGAGCGAGATCCACGCTTGGCGCGACCGCATGACAGCGCTGTCTTCGACGCCGCATTTCTGGGGCGGGAGGCCTCAAGGTCCCAACAACGGAAGGAGGCATCAACGTTATGCGCGGTGGAACCGAGGGCTCGACTACGCCAGCTATGAACACCACAAACCAAGCTACGCTGTCTATGTAGAGGCGATCGAGGCAACGCCGGACAAACCCGTCATGTCCGAGGATCGTTTCCGCGTGCTCCAGAGCTCCGACCAGAAGCACTATTCTCCGGAGGAAGTTCGTCGCGGTTTGTGGCACTCGACCCTCGCTGGCGGAGTCGCGAATATCTGGGGTTTTCTGAAAGACGGCGGCTCACATGAGCTGGGCTCGGCGCGGTTCCCGAATCGCGCTCAGATACGCACCTATTTCGAGTTCGTGCGCGGGCGTTTTTTGAAAACGATGACACGGTGTAGCCCGACAAAGGCGAAGCCGACCCGGCAAAGCCTGTGCCTGGACTCCCCCGCTGGCCATCACATCTTTTATCGCGAGAACGCACGAAAGGTCGAGCTCGACCTCCGCTCCGTTTCCGATACGCTGCCGGTGGTCGCGGTAGATACTCTTAAGTCCTACGAAGAGATACGGCTCGGCGCCTACAGGCCAGGACTGCATCAATGGTCGGCACCTTATCGCTCCGACTGGGCGATCGCGGTGGGCTCATTCGACCGTGACCCTAGGCCCGGCTTCGAGCCCAAGGTCCCGCCGTTCGATCTCTCGGTTCGAACAACGGACTCGGGCGCGGTCATGCTCGAGTGGAGTAGCGTTGATTCCGGTGGAGCGGACTACATCGTCGAGCGGGCATCCGCCGACGGCACGACACCCGGCTCGTTCGAGCCGATCGCGATGCTCTCCGACGGTCGAACCAGCTTCCTCGATGAGTCTCCACGCCCTGACGGCTCGCACTGGTACCGCGTGCGCGCAGGCAACCGCTTCACGGTGTCCCGACACCTGTTCTCGGGGACCCAGGGCACTTCCGTCGGAGAGTTGCGCCCTTCGCACTACCGTTTCGCGGCGGCGCGAACCGGCTTGCGCTACTACTCGGATCGGGACTATTCGCTCGCCTCTTTTCCGTCGTTTCTCGACCGGGCGCGCCTCCTGGTAGCACACAACGACGACAAAGCCGAGACCGACGAGCAATTCGTCTCGTTCAACCTTTCTCGACCGGCAACGCTCTATGTCGGCTTCGACCACCGGGCCAAGCGTATCCCGTACTGGCTCGATGAATGGGAGCCGGTCGGTAGACGAGTGAATGTCGAAGGCGACGGCATGCGCTACTTCGAGCTCTATCGGCGCGAAGTTCCGGAGGGGCCGGTCGTGCTGGGCGGCAACAGCTCTGCCGGCGGCGAATGGCCCGACGGCGCGAAGAGCCAATACATTCTCTTCCTCGTCGAACACCCCGCACCCTGACCGGGCATCGAGCCCATCACAATCCTCCACTAAGAAGGGCAAAGTAGTGGCAAAGTAAGATGGCCGCGTTTGCCCACGCCTACCCGCCGTCATACCATCATCGACGTCGTGTCCCTGAACGCTGGCAACAAGCTCGCGCATTACGAGGTGGTCGAGCCGATCGGCTCGGGTGGCATGGGCGACGTTTACCTCGCTGAAGACACGAAGCTCGCTCGGCAGGTCGCGCTCAAAGTCTTACCTCCAGAATTGGCCGACGACGACGAACGCCGCGTCCGATTCGAGCGAGAAGCCAAGGCGCTCGCCGCACTCGATCATCCGAACATCGTCCAGATCTTCTCCGTCGAGCAAGCCGAAGGCATCCACTTCATCACGATGCAGCTCGTTCGTGGGAAGACCCTAACGGAGCTGCTGCCCAAGAACGGCTTTCCGCTGACGGAGTTCTTGGACCTCGCGATACCGTTCGCGGACGCTGTCGTTGCGGCGCATCAAGAAGGCATTACCCACCGTGACCTGAAGCCCGACAACTTGATGTTAGGCGACGATGGGAGGACCAGAGTTCTCGACTTCGGACTTGCAAAGCCGACGAGCGGGTTAGTAGCCAGGGATGGCGCGAGCGAACTTCCCACGGCGATAAAGACCCAAGATGGAGCCATCGTCGGCACGGTAGCCTACATGTCGCCCGAGCAGGCCGAAGGCAAGACCGTCGATGCTCGCTCCGACATATTCTCGATGGGTGTCGTTCTCTATGAGATGGTGACGGGTCAGCGTCCCTTTCAAGGCGACACGACGGCTGCGATCTTGTCTTCGGTGATCAAGGACACGCCTGCTTCGGTCACCGAGCTCAACCCCGGCCTGCCCCAAATTCTGGGACGGACCATCAAACGGTGCTTAGCCAAAGATCCTTCTCGCCGTTATCAAACCGCCATCGATGTCCGAAACGAGCTAGAGGAGCTAAAGCGGGAGGTGGACTCAGGCGAGCTGAGCGAAGGGGTGCGCGCACGAAACAAGCCGCTCATGCTCATCGCCTCCTTCGCTTTGGTGTTCGTCGCGGGGACGATCGGTTACCTGTCGCGTTCAGAACGAGCTGACGTGCCATCCACGGAGGGCACTCTGACGCAGCTGACCTCGCAAGCCGGAGAGGAGCTCTTTCCCAGCCTGTCCCCGGACGGCGATACCGTCATCTATGCGAGCGCGGCTTCAGGCAACTGGGACATCTACCGGCGGAGGGTCGCAGGAGAAACCGCCTTCAACCTCACCGAGGACTCCGCGCACGACGACACCCAGCCCGTGTTCTCGCCCGACGGTGCATCGATTGCCTTTCGTTCCGAGCGAGACGACGGGGGCATCTTTCTCATGGGCGCGACCGGCGAATCGATTCGACGCTTGTCGGATTTCGGTTACAGCCCGGCCTGGTCGCCTGACGGCAAGGAGATTGTGGTCGCTACCGAGGGAGCCCCGCTATACCGGGGGGCCCGGGGCGGCGCCAGTGAGCTCTGGGTGGTCGACGTCATCACGGGGCAGGAACGTCTCCTTTCAGAGGGAGACGCCGCGATGCCGAGCTGGTCGCCGACCGGAGAATGGATCGCGGTCCAGGGAGCCAGCCAGGGTAGTTTCGGAACGAGGGGTAGCCAGCAGGACATTTGGATCCTGCCCGCCGCAGGAGGCGAGCCCAGGTCGGTCACGAACGATCCTTCTATCGACGAGAATCCCGTCTGGTCGGCGGACGGCGAGTACTTGTATTTCTCTAGCGACCGGGGTGGCACGATGAGCCTTTGGCGAGCAGCGATCAGTCCAGATTTAGAAATGTTCGGAGAGCCCGAGATCGTTTCGACCGCCGTGACAGCCGCCGTCAGCCATCTCACCGTTGCCCGTCAGTCCACATATGCGGCTTATGCAGCAAGAGTCACTTGGTACAGTTTTCGACGATTTCAGTTCGATGCCGCATCCGGGAACCTGGCCGGTGAGCCCCAAACGATTCGGCGCAGCACCGAGAAAGCGCACCGACCCAGCGCGTCACCCGATGGCGAGTGGATCGCCTTCACGATCGGTCAAATAGGCGACGTCGCTATCATGCGGGCCGATGGGACGTCACTGGCCCGCTTGACCCAGGACGACCACAGGGACACGTTCACGAGGTTGTCTCCGGACGGTCGACAGATCGCATTCCGCTCGAATCGGAGCGGCGAGGGCGAGCTGTGGGTGATGAATCGAGACGGGAGCTCACCCAGGCAGCTCACCGACATCCCTGGGACCCGCGTGAGCCATCCCGTCTGGTCACCGAATGGTCGTCTCATGGCATGCGACGGTCCTGAAGGACCTCTAGTGTTCGACTCGACCCAGCCGTGGAAAGAGCAGATTCCTCGGAAGCTTCGCCTCGCGCCCGGTCACAGGATGTTTCCGGACTCCTGGTCGCCGGACGGTATGAAGCTGGCGGGTCCATACAGACGGGGCGATCAGCCAATGGGGATTGCCGTGTATTTCTTGGATACCGACGACTACCGAGTGGTCACAGACTTTGGCAACGAGCCGAGATGGTTGGATGACGAGACGCTGGTCTTCGTGGACGACGAGAAGTTCTTCCTGCTAGATGTCGAATCCGGCGAGTCCCGGACGATCCCGATCGAGGGCCCCGAACTTTGGAGCTCTGGGGAATACGGGCTCAGCCGGACGGATGCCGCCATCACGTACGGGTGGGTCGAAGCGGAATCGGATATATGGCTGCTCGAGTTGAAGTAGAAGTGACCGAGTACGAACCGCGTACACACGGGCTGGCCAGCCTAGGACTGGCCCGTAGATCCAATCGCTGGAGGCCATTCGTCTGCTCCAGTAGTGGTATGGACACCACAGTGGGGTGGGGTCGAGTCTGAGCGCTGGATCCACCGCGGTTCGGCGCCGCGTGTCACCTGCCGAGCGACCAGGGTCCAGTGTCCCAACCGGCATGTCGCGAACCCTCCGATACCGAGGATCCACGCGAACCTACGTTGCCAATCGGTGAAATGACGATGTGACGGGGCAAGGCACCCAGTCGATGTGGCGACAGGCCGATTTTCAGTGAGAAATCGCCTTGTATCGATGGCACGGCGATTGCTCTTTCTTTGAACGGGAGGTCGCCATGATTCGAATGAGTCTCACCGCCTCTGCTCTCGTGCTCCTTTCGGGCCCTGCGCCCGGTGCAGCGACGACCGTCTTGACCGTGACGGAGAACGTAATCGTCGAAAAAGGAGATTCCAAATCCTTCGACGAATGGGCCGTCGCTCTCGACGGGAAGCGCGTCGCCTGGCCCGTCAAGAACGGCAAGCTCTGGAGCCTACACGTCGACGGCACCCCACTAGGCGCCGGCTTCAAGGAGATCGAGGACATCCGTTTCAGCCCCGATGGCGCGAGCGTCATGTATCGCGCGAAGCAGGACAAGAACTGGGTCGCCGTCGTCGACGGCAAGCCCGGAGCACCTTACCGCGAGATCGAAGCGATCGGGTTCGGCCCGCATAGTCGGCGGATCGCGTATCACGCGAAGCAGGGTAAGGGCTGGGTCGCAGTCGTGGACGAAAAGGCCGGGAATCAGTATCACGAGGTCGGCGCCATCCGGTTCAGCCGGGATGGTGGCCGATTCGCCTACCGCGCCGAGAAGCAAAAGTCGTGGGTGGTCGTCGTGGACCATCGTGAAGGCGCAGAGTATGACGAAGTGAGGAGCCCCGTTTTCAGCATCGACGGCCGGCACGTCGCCTATGCGGCCAAGAGAGACAAGAGGTGGCGAATGCTGGTCGACGGAGAAGAGCTCGGACCGGAGATGCGTGACGCCTCGAGTGTGATCGGGTTCTCACCCGAAAGCGAAGCACCAATCTTCGTCGGGAGTCTGGACGATCAGGGCTGGTCGGTGTTTCAAAACGGCGAGCCGGGCCCTGATTTCGCGCTCGTCAGCATTGGGAGCTCCTACGAGCCGGGAGGGGTGTTGCGCGCCTACGCCGGGGCTCGACGTTCCGGAAACCGCTTCACCGGGTCGGTGGTCATCGAGGGTGAGGAGGGGCCGCCCTTCGAGGGGGATCCCATCGAGAAGGGCACGACGACGATCTTCATCGGTTCGTGGCAAGAGTTGCTGGCCTCATCCATTGCGGCCGGTGTCGCGGCCGCGCTGACCTACGAATCCGGCCCTGGTCTGGAACGGACGTTCACGTCGTGGGGTCACGGAGTATCCTCTCCGGACGTGAGTCCCGACGGGGAGCACTTCGCATATGGCGCGCGGCGGGAAAAGAAGGACTACGTCGTTTTCCTCGATGGGGAGCCCGGGCCTTCGTTCGAGCGCGGCGTGTGCAATCCGGTCTTCGGGCCCGACGGCAAGCTGTACTACGTCGGCTTCGACAAGGACGCGCTGTACCGGGTCGTGGACGGCGAAAAAGGACGAGCTCTGGATTGGGAGGGATACGCTGCCTGCTCGCCGATGCGTTTCACGGACGACGGCGCCCACTCGGCAATCATCGTGGAGCGCGGGCGGACGGAGAAAGCGCGCAAGAGACTCGCCGACCGCCAGCTCTTCGTCGACGGTCGCGCCGAGCCCAAGTTCGAGGCGATCTGGCTGAAGAACATAACCTTCTTTTCGGACGCCGAGCGGTTTCATTGGGCGTACTTTGTCAGAGCACCGTTACACGAGAGAAAGGACGTCTCCTTCGCGATGTTCGACCGCTTTCGCGGCAAGGATTACGACGAGGTACTGCCCGGCTCGCTACGGTTCGAGGACGCGAGCACGCTCACGTTCATCGCTCGCACCAGTGGACGTATCCTTCGCGTAACCCACAGGCTGCCGGGACCGGCTTCCTCCACCGTGCTGCCGGACGTCTGGTCACGCGATCGGTGATCCGGCTCGGCAACAGCGTCGTTGGAGGTCGATTCTGGTTGGTTCTTTTCCAATCAGCGTTCAGCGGACACGAATCCACGAGATTCGACCAGCAAGATGGGTAGACTCACCTCGGATAGTTGCCGGAGCCGCACCGTCGTCATACCATCATCGACAACTTGTCCCTCGAAGCCGGTCGAAAGCTCGCCCATTACGAAATCGTCGAGCCGATCGGCAAGGGCGGCATGGGCGAGGTCTATCGCGCACGCGACACGAAGCTCGACCGCGATGTCGCCATCAAAATCCTTCCCGAAGAGCTCGCGGCCGACGAAGAACGAGTCGCTCGATTCGAGCGCGAGGCCAAGCTCCTCGCCTCGCTGAACCACCCGAGCATCGGGGGCATCTACGGCTTCGAGAACGAAGACGGCGTTAACGCCATCGTCCTGGAGATGATCGAGGGCCCGACACTTGCCGAGCGTATCGAAGGTGGTCCCATCCCCGTCCACGAAGCGATCGCAATCGCGAAGCAGATCGCAGAGGCGCTCGAAGCAGGTCACGCAGCGGGTGTCATCCACCGTGACTTGAAGCCCGCGAACATCAAGATGAGGGAACTAGGAAGGTAGCAGGCCGCTAAGTCCCGTAACTACGGAGCCTGAAGCAACCAACATGTTGGAATAGTATTCCTTTGCCTACCACTTGTCTACTGTTTTGTCGCTGTTTTCTTCGTTGGCGACGATCGTGTCGAGCGCATCAAGGGGACCTCGGTCGATCCTGCTTCGCCCTTTTCCGTACAGATCCACGGTTATCGTGATCGTCGAGTGGCCGAGAAGACGTTGCACGTATTCGATGGGCGTGCCGTTTTCAAGCAACTGCGTCGCGAAGGAATGACGAAGTGAGTGGGCGGTGAAGTGTCGCGGGAGCTCGGCCTCGGTTACGATTCTCTTGAACAGCTTCCCCAAGTGAGAGCCATGGCGGATCGTTCCGAAAACGAAAGGCGTGGAGCTCGGGCCAGTCGAGCGAAGGAGCTCGAGAGACTGCGCGATCTTGTAGAGACGCATTCGCTCGGACAGCTCTGCGCTCATCGGAACAACGCGGAACTTACCGCCCTTCGGCGGGTTGATGTTCCCGAAGCGGTCCACCGTCTGCTCGACCCGGACTTGCCCTTCCTTGAAGTCGACGTGTCGCCACTCGAGCGCTACGGCCTCGCCTCTTCGAAGTCCCGTGCGAGCCAGAAGTAGAACGTATGTGTGCCACCCGTTGTCGAGTTTCTTGGCGGCCGCTACGAGTTGTTCGACTTGTTCGCGGGTCAGCCACTTTGATTTGTCGACCCCTGCCCGCTGCGGGTTCGCGATCGCTACGCCCAGCCTCGTGGCCGGGTTGTGCGCCACGAGCTCGTCATCGATCGCAACGTTGAAGACGTTCGATAGAACGCGAGCGGTAAGTCGAACACGATTGACGGAGTAACCGTCGTTCAGCATCTGCGCCACGAAGTCGCGGCACATGTGCCGACGGATCAGAGACAGCCGGATATGGCCGAACGTCGGCATGAGTTGCGCGATCGCTCGCTCGTAATTCTCCAGCGAGCTCGGCCGAACGCGGAGCGCCGCAATCTTCAGCCACGTTTTCGAGTAGGCGGAGAACGTCACACCATCGTCGGAGATGCCGATTCGCTTTTGCTTCTCGACGTTGGTGCGAACTTCTTTCGCCTCGGCGTAGCTATAGCAGGTCTTCCAACGTCGTCGACCCCCGACGTCGTAGTAGTCCACTATCCATTTGTCTCGCTTTCCCGTTTTGCACTTTCGGATACATGCCACCGAGGCCTCCGCACTTTCATGCGACGGACCCATTCACGGAAGTCGGTCTTGTCGATCAGCCAGTGCTTCCCCGGCTTGATCGCAGGCATGTCTCCCTTTTTGCACCAATCGGAGACAACCCTTCGGTCGACGCGAAGCTTTCGCGCAACCTCTTCCGCGGTCATGAATTCGTCGTCTTCTTTACCGATCTAATGCGCATTCGAGTCGCGCACCGGATCACTTTTTCTTTCGCAGTTGCCTAAGCTCCCGAACTCTTCTCGAATCGTCGGATACGAAACGACCGCACGCCTACCCAACGTGGCATCCGTTTCGTAGACCTTCGAGTAGATGTCTTGGAAGCGGGCGACGAGAACGAGCACGGCCATCCTCTTGTCCCCGCTCTCCAGCGCGAGCTCGCGTCGTAGGGCTTCCCGGGTCCGCCGGATCTCGTCGGCCGGATGGCTCCAGATGTCGTGCGTAAACACGTGGGCGAACGATCGATCGTTGCTCATATCAACCCCATTTCTTTGAACGAGAAGTGTTGGCCTTCGTGGCCGAGGATGAGGTGGTCGAGGACGCGGATTCCCAAGATGTCACCGGCCTGCACGAGGCGGTCGGTGAGCTGACGGTCCTCGGGGCTCGGCGTGGTGTCGCCGCTCGGGTGATTGTGGACGCAGACGATCGAGACTGCGTTTTCAAGGATGGCAGCTTTGAAGGTCTCGCGCGGGCTCACGAGCGGGCTCACGAGCGAGCCGTTGAGCGTTCCGTTCTCGACCATGAAAGTATTATCCTACACCGCTGTAGGTTAATGCTGTGACGTGAGTCACAAAGAGGGAAACAACTTGATAAACCTACAGCGGTGTGCGATTCTTCAGTTGATGGCGACGAAGAATCCGCACGCAGTGGCGCTCGGCCGAAAGGGCGGCGCAGCTACGAAAGGCGTGAGGACAGAACGCAAAGCGGCGGCGTCTCGCAGCAACGGGAAGAGGGGCGGACGGCCGCCTATGATTTGTCCGAGGTGCGGCGGGACCGCGAGCGAGCATTGGACCGACGCTAAAGGGAAGCAGCGATGCCCGAAGAAGCGCGTCGTGATTGCTCCCAGCTAGTCAGAGGAGTGACGAAATGGGCGAGCAAAAATCGTTCTTTCACCGGAGCACCTTCGATTTCTTGTCACCCCACCATGTTTATCACGCGCACCCATGGCGGCATTCGCCCCCGCTGGTCAAGGGCGTCGCAATTCCACTACCTGACGGCGTGCTGGCTGACAGTTCACGCACTGTCGCGGGACTTCCTGCAGCCGCCAAGGATTTTCTTAAGCCCGCCGAGATCGGGCAGCTTACCGGGTTCGTCAGGCGAGTCCTGGATATCACTTCCAGAGACTTTGTTGAAATCAACGCGGAACTCGCCGAGCACTTTGCTCACTATCCCGATGACCTTCGTAGTCTGGATCCGCGAAAGTTTGAAGAGCTACTGGCGTACGTCTTCAAGAATAACGGATACGAGACGCACCTTGGGCCGGGACGCGGAGATCGCGGCGTGGATTTGCGCTTGCTCAGGAAAGACCCGGTAGGCGAAGTTCTCACCCTCGTGCAGGCGAAACGCTACACAAAAAACCCCATCCGTCTCGGCCCAGTGCAAGCGCTCTTGGGCGCGGTCGAGAGCGAGGACGCGAGTCGAGGGCTATTCGTAACCACGACGCGATATCTGCAGTCCGCTTCGGAGTTTGCGAATCGCCACCCGTCCCGCCTCGTGTTGGCTACCGGTAGCGATGTCGCTCGATGGTGTCGAGGGGCCGCTAAAGCCAATGCCTAGAAAATTTGCGACCCAAGCAGCAACGCGGAGCCAGATAGACGAAACTGGCGGCGTAGATTCGTAGTAACGCGGCCGTCCAAACAACCAAGGCGACTCGAGAAAAAAGTGAGCAATGACTATGAATTACCGGGACCTACCGAAGAAGCGAAGGCCCTCCTCAAGAAGACCGGTGGTTCGGTGACGGATTCGGCCGCGCTCGGGGACCTCGTGACTTGCGGCGACCCTGAGACGTACGGGACAACCGACGACAAGAAGGCTGCGGACGAACTGGCTCGTATCGAACAAGCGCTCCGGAACGACGGTTGGGCCGTCGAGGCATCAGACATCTCGTGGATGATCCGTGTATCCGGAGACTTCGATGGCGATCAACGTGGGCTTCGTCTCGAGGGTAAGCGCGCCGAACTCGAAGATGGGAAGGCGGGAACTCTCCTGTCGGACGTACGGAGAGCGTCGAAGCGGGCGCGCAGTCCGGGCAGTCCTAACCAAGCGTTCCTGGTGAACACCTACGGCATAAAGTCCATTCCTTGGGCGTCGGACTGAATCCCAGGGCTATCCCGAACCGTGGATTCACAAATGGCCACTCAATACGGTTTCGCTATGGGCGTCGTCGGCGTTGTCCTGACCATCGCCTCCATCTTGGCATCTATCTATTTTTATAGGCGGACGACCCGAAAGAGTCTAAGCATCTATCGTATCTTCGAGTCTCGGGTCATCGGAGGGATCGGAGGCGATGTCCGAGAGCGAGTGAAGATTTCATTCGAGGGACGAGAGGTTGACGACCTCTATCAGCTCATCTTCATCGTCGCCAACGACGGACACGTAGCCGTGAGCGGGTTGATACGCCCGCTCACTATGATCGTTCCACGAGACGTTCGACTGCTCGATTTTTTTGTAACCGAGCGACACCCTGCGGAAATCGACGTAGCCTCCGATATCGATCCAGTCGAGGACGACGACGGAACATACCAAACATACCGGACCCAGATAACATTCGATTTTCCTCTCCTGAACCGCGGTGACTATTTTGTGGTGAAGATGCTGACCGATAAGAAGCTGCCCGCTGAAGGCAGGGTATTCCGGCTCCTGGGGAGTGATCTTCCCCGAGAGCTTTCCTTGAAGGAGCGTCCCCCAGTGCGCGAGTCAAACCGCGAGATCATCAGTGCGACGCTGTGGCTCCCCTTGGTTTTCGTGTCGGAGTTTTTCATGCCGAGTTTCCCGGACGGAGCAGTCTTTGGAGGCCTCAGAACCGCAGTCGTCATTGCTTTGGCCATCGCTTGCGCCACTGGGATTATTCGAGTTTGGTATCGGTTCGCACCACGCGCCTTTTCTCTACCTCCTGAAGTCGTTTTCGGCGACCGAGAAAAGGCCTATAAGGCGCTGCGCAATGAGGGAACAAGTTGACAGATCCGGCGTTTGAGAAGCAATCATTCAGGTGCCCTCATTGCAATGTCGTGGCCCGTCAATACCGATGGGGCTATCCTCCGAACACACAGAACGCGAACCACATACCGTGGGGACATCCGAACCTGAACAAGACGTTTGCCCGATTAAGTCTTTGTGAGAATTGTTCGAAACCAGCAATTTGGGCCGAGTCGATCCTTGTATGGCCAGATAAGGGAACTGCGCCACCTGCCAACAATGCGATGCCGGCGGACGTCAAAGCCGACTACCTCGAGGCCAGCCGTATCCTTTCGAGGTCGCCAAGGGGCTCGGCAGCGCTGTTGCGCCTCGCAATACAGAAGCTCTGCGTTGATCTGGGTGAGAAGGGCAAGAACCTGAACGACGATATTGAGTCGCTAGTGAAGAAAGGGCTACCGTCTCAAGTCCAGCAGGCGCTTGACGTCGTTCGGGTCGTTGGAAACAACGCCGTTCATCCCGGGTTAATCGATGCCGCCGACGAAGACGTCGCCTCAAAACTCTTTCCGCTCGTAAACTTAATCGTTGAATACATGATCGAATTACCGATCAGGGTCGGAGCAATCTACACGGACGTGCTCCCAGAGACCGCAAGAGAGGCAATCGACAAGCGGGACGGAGGCCCAGAGAAATCGTAACCAGCCCCGCTACGGCCCTCCGTCAGCGATATCGGCCTCGACCACTAGACTGTCGAAGCCCTTGTTCGGAAACGTAGTCCGCTTCGCCCCAAGGGCTTCGACCTCCATAAGGTGGATCCCTTTCGCGCGTGGAATTTTGTCGGCGCCGGTACCCCAATCACCCGCGACCCACGGATACTGGACCACCCCGTTCGCCGCGTCGACGATCGTCATGTTCCGCGTGAGTTTCGTCACTTCGTCGTTTAGCGAGATGTGGAGATACGCGGCCTCGCCCGTCAGGTCGTGAACGCTCCCGTCCGGGTTCTTGAGCGTCATCTGGAGCGCCGTCCCCGTGTCGCCAGCTTTGAGGTAAAACTTGCCCATCGCGATCCTCAGCTACTACGACGCGCGGAAGAAGCCGGCCGAATCAACCTGAGCAGTAATGTCGGAACCGTCTGGAACGACCACGAAGTCATGCTGCGTCAGCGGCACGATGTTGGCATCCGTTCCGGCTCCGGTGTCACTGTCGTAGCAGACGAGGAGATCGTTCCATCCGTCGCCGCTAGCGACGGCCGTCCACGTCTGGTCCGGAATGTCGAGGTCGACGCGGTCGTTGACGTCGTCCGGAGCGAACGCGACGAGATCTGAGTCGACGAGTGTCTTGCGCGCGTAGTTCGTGTTCGTGACCTCGTTGGTCGCGCCGGCAACGACGGCCGCGAGGTCGTCCTTGTCTTTGAGGACGGCGTCGGATTCGATGCCCGACGTCGCCAATACGGCAACGATGAGGGCCGCGTTCGTCGGGTCGTTGAGATCGACCCTGTTGTAGAGCTCGGCGACTCTTCCTAGCGCGATGTTGAAGACTTGGTCAGCCATTTCTAGCTCGCCTCCTTACGGCAGTCGTAGTAGTTGATGACGTGGTAGCCGGCGGCATTCTCGGGATCGGGAGAATCCGCGTCCTCATGCAGCTCGGCGACGTGCGCCTGAGCGTTCTTGGCCTCCTGCTTGGAGTCGTTGTTCTTTCCGAGAGGCATCTGACAATGGCAGCAATATCCACCCGGGCTCCGGAGGATCGAGAAGACGACGTCTTCACGAGCGACTTCCTTGCCGTCTACCTCGTCGGGAAGCTGATGAATGGTGAGCTTGCCCTTCACGATCGACATCCATCCGATCGCGATCGCGTCTTCGGTGACGCTACGGTCGGAGAACTGGACCGTCTTTTCGCCGCGGCCGATGACGCCGTCGATGCGATCAAGGTCTGCCGCGGTATAGGCCACGGCACGAGTGTGGCCCAATTGGAAGACGAAATAATTGTTTGTATACAGAAAACGCTATCTAGCTAGCGTGTCCGCCTGGAATGCCCCGGACAAGTGGTGACATGATGGCGATTGATTTTGAGGCTATCGTTCCCATGGAAGATGATCCGAACGCCGCGAGAATAGAACAGGTGGAGTCCGAATTGGACGCTGCGAAGATGGAGCTACAGCGCACACAGCGCGAGCTAGCCGCCTACAAAAGGCGAGATGCGGCCGCCGCTCGCCTCGGCCAGAGCGCAGGAAAATTCGCCTTTCGCGTAATCCTCGGACGCCCTCTCGTCCACTCGCTCGAACGGGTGTTTCAGCGAATTGACGAGGGCGTCTGGCCGAACCCTGTTGAGCGAGCTGAAGTCGTTGCCGCAATTTTCAGGCGCGCGGTTCGTGTCGGGCTCGTCGGCGTCGCGCTTACGATGCTTCCTCACGTGGGCACGTTCTACATCGCGTATCGTCAGACGTTGATCATGGAACGGCAAGAGGAAATGACGTTCCAAGTGAGTGTCGTTGAGCCGTACGTAGAGGAGCGGGCGAGATTAACGAGCTTGATATCGCGTTTGGATTTTGTAGCGAAACGACTGGACGCCGCGTCCAGAACCGCGGAAGAACTTCGCGATGGAGGACGAGACGATATTGTTTGGGACTTACGCGATGAATTGGTGCTCGCGTCACAGACCATGCGTGGAACGCAGCGTCCGGAAGCGCCTGGGATCGCAGCGATGTTTGAGGACGTTGTCGTCCTTGTTAGCGGCCTTAACGATCTAGTGACAGATGACGATACCGAATTGACTCTGCGAGGCATTGACTTCAAATTCTACATCGATCCTGTTCGGCAACAGCTTAAGTCGTTTCGAACTGAGTGTGAACAGGAGCTCAAGCGAGTAGAAGACAAGTTGCGGATGGCCAGGCCGGAGAGCGGGCGGGAACCACCCCGTCGCTAGCTCTTGGGCCGGGAACGGACCAACGAATCCCGAAGAACTCTGTACACCGACGAATCGAGCTCAAGCGCACGACGAGCGTAGGCGTCATATAGCGACGCGGGTAAACGGAGGGGGACGACGACGGACCGCTCCTCTTTGCGAGGTCGACCCGGGCGGCGCTTCTTTGTCGGGCTCATTTCCCGGTTTCAGTCGGGGTAAGCTCGTTCGGGTTGACCGTGCTCTGGTAGGTCGTCCACCGCGTCGAACACGACCAGCACTCGTGTCGGCGCCGGCGGTAGGCGACACTTCGAGACTCCGCCGCCGGCATGCGGCGACTTTCCACGACACGACCGCGCTGCTCGCAGTCCGGACACCTCTCAGGGTCGGACGTGAGACACCCTCCTTCAACGATTGAGATACGAGCTCCTCCCAAGTTTACGCTTTCGCGGCATCGCGGCGGTTGGTTGCTGCTCGCCTTGTTGGGATTTCTCCGCCGGTCCTTGAGGCGGCGTAGCGGCGAGCTGCTCGAGCATCTGCCTGATATTCGGATTCAGAAGCCGAAGCGCCGCAAGGCAGAGCACCGCGCAGTCGAGGACCTCGTTCCGCTCGCGGTCCTGGACCCACGCCATCCCCGTCGCGATCCCCGCCTTGTTGTACTTCATCTCACGGTGCTCCGCACAGAGTTGAGAAAAAAACTCCTCGTCAATGGAGTCGACGTCCTCCGGGAAGTGCATCCGAGAAGTTCCCTCGTCGACGCGAGACAGGCTTTGCATGATGTCGGCCTTTGCGTCGTCGACGTTCACCGGGTACAAACGCACCGGTCGCGGGCGCTTACCGTATCTCTGGTCACTGGCCTTTCCTACGATCGGGCTTCCGCTCTTGCCCGCAAAGCCCTTCGTCGCGTAGATCCGCCGCGCCTGGTTGCGTAGCACAAAGTCGTAAACCTCATCCGTCGCGTATCCGCTATCGATGCACGTCGCTTGAATCGGGAGCTGGTGTCCTGACGCGTGGGCATATCGCCGCTCGAGCGCTTCCAACAACGCCTTGTGAGTCTCCGGGCGTCTCGGGTCGCCGGGTATCGAGCGACGGTCGACCACGCACCGACGGCCGCCGTTGCCCCAGCCGATGACGACGAGCTCGAAGCGGTCGATCTGGACGTCGACGCCGGCGGTGAGGACGGGCGCCCATGGGAGGACCTCTACGCCATCACCGTAGAACTCGCGACGACTCAAGAGCGTGTGCGGCTCCATCCGCGCCCCGCGCTCTTCCCAACCTTCGCCGAGCGTGGTGTTGATAAATACACGGAGCGCCTCGTGCCCTCGAGCTCGAGCGCTGAGCCACTTCTCGACGATGCTCGGAAGCGTGACACCTAGCGTCGAGATCATCGCCGGTAGATGGAACCCGACGAGGCCGTCCTCTTGCGCCTCTGCCGTCGCCCTCCACCCTTTGCCCTCGTCCTCGATCCACGCAGCCCGAATCATCTCGCGGCGCCGTGGCTCGTCGATAAGCTCGCCGCAACCACCGTGCTCGGAGGGGCACTCGATTCGAGCGGTTTCCGGATCCCGACCTTCGTACGTGATGCGAAAGTGGTCAGGCTCGCGCCACGTGACCCAATCCGCGCGCTGGCAGTTCGGGCACCGAAGGAAGAAGCGACGTTGGTCGCTCCTAGAGAAGAGCGTGTCGATGCGTCCGCCCTTGAGCGTTGGAGTCGAAACGAAGATCGCAAGCGCGTCGTGAAACGTCGTCGTGCGGTTTACGAGCAGGTCAGCGGGGTCACCTTCGTCACCGAGCGCATGCGGGAAGCGGTCGACGTCGTCGCCCATCGCGATCCGGACAGACCGCCGCGCGAAGGTGTTCGGGGTATTCGCGCCGCCGAGCGCGAGGAATCCACCCGGGAACATCTTGAGCGTGAGCGTGCTCTCGCCGTCGTGAGACCTTCTCGACGAGCCTTTCTCTCGAACGGCCGCGCTCAGTGCCGGCGACGTGCGGATCATGTCAGCGAGTCGGTCCTTGCTCCACTCTTGAGCGACGTCGTGCGTCGGGTGGACCATGAGCATCGGTGCCGGGTCGTACTGGATGAAGTAGCCCAGAATGTTGTGAAGGCACTCCGAGCCACCCGTCTGCACGGCCTTGACCAACGCGAGCGTCCTGGTGCCGTGGTCGTTGACCGCGTCCATGATGCCGGCGAGGTAGGGCGCCGTCTCGTTCTGCCACTTCGATCCTGCGGCAGAGCTCGACTCTGGGAGCATGCGCTCCGCCTCCGCCCACTCGCTGACGGTGAGTGACGGGGGCGGAGCGGCAGCGCTCGCCCACTCGGCTACGAGAGAGTTCTCCGACGCGCACATGTCTCTGTCGATTACTCGGACAACAAGTGTCTCGGTCGGACCAAATCGAGCGTTCGGGCATCACTCCGACTAGTCGGCATCATCAGGTCCCTGGTTCCGACGACGACCCTTGTCGTCCAACGCTCTATGCACCGCGCGAAGAGCGGTATCCGCGGCATCCACCACAGATGCGGTTTGCACGTTCGCGTGCACCCGCAGAATCTCCGCGACATTGCGGATTATTTCCGGATCATTAGACTTAGTCCCCGTACTCGTAAGAGCGCCCAGTTGACTCGCAGAGAGCGCCTTGCTCCTTCCTAGAGCATCCACCTCGGTGCGGGTGAGTACGGCCTTGTCCGCCGACGCCTGTTGAGAGATCACCTGCAACGAACTAGTCACCTGGCGTCGTGCCCAAAACATGAAGGCTACGGCCCCTAAAATCCCGAGGGCAAGACGAATGATGTCAGCGGATTCCACAAGAAACGCAACCAACGGATGCGAGAGCAGCTGGGACGGGGTGCTGGCAACAAGCTCAAAGAGCGTGACCGTTTTCCTATAAATCAGAGTTCCAAGGGTTGTGATTGTCGAGCCGAGAGGCGTTTCACTCCATAGAAGCACAGTTATGGACGCAGAACTGATGACGCCGCAGGCGCGGAGGTCGTATTTCGCGGCCAGGCGCCGTCTTCGCTCTTGGTCGCATTGAGCCCATTCGACTGATGTTCGAAATCCGAAATACGAAACTACGACGAAAAGAACCCAAGGGACGGCGCCCGGGCGCTCGAGTGCGTTGAAGAATGACCCAGTTTGCCCCTCCAGCCTCGACTGATCGACTCCGACGAGCTCCCAAGCTAGCAGTACGCCACTCCAAAGAACGAGTTGCTTCCTGGCCTTGTGATAAGACTCAGTTAGGGCTGGCACTGCTTGTGCCAGATAGGGGCGCGGTTCGTCGTCCGGAGCCGGAACGGCGCTCAAGTCGTCGACGGAGTCGAGTTGTTCGCGCGGCGTCGCGGCTCCGTCGTTCTCTTGTGGGCTCGCGGCGGGTTGGGACTGATGCTCCATAGAAATTTCTAGCCTATGCAATCAGGCGTATTCGGCCGACGATCCCTGGCACACTATTACAAATTCCTTACCCAAGCGAGAAGGCCTTTCACAAGTCCTTTCTCATTTGAGCTTCCGATCCCGAGGATGCAGTCCCCCACCTGCTGATCTCCTTGAGTACCTCGTTCAACATCCTAGAGATTTCTATCTCTCTATTCTTGGCGACGCATCCCGCTTGAACCATCGCTCGTGGAAGCGCGCGGATCTTCGCTACCCATGCCTTGGTATAGTTCTGGCCTGCAGCCACGACCTCGTCGCGGGGTAGGAGCTCTCCACGTTGGATCTTGAGCTTCAGCTCGTTCAAGTCCGCCTGCGCGTTGTAGGCACGCGTCTGCGCGTTCTCCTTCGCGTTCTTACCCTGGTTCTCGCGCCACCAAGCCACGCACTCGACCGCGTCGTAGGAGCTCCGCTTACCCGATCCCCCCTTGACGATCACCGGCATCCCTTCGCGGGTGTAGTGCGTCACGGTGTCGCGGTGCACACCAAGGAGTTTCGATAGTTGTAAGCGGTCTACGACTCGCCACGCATCAGTAGGCTTCTTCTTCGAGACAGGCGCCGGACTGCGGGTGGACTTCGATGCCGTGGTCACCTTCCGACTTCGCCGCGCCGGATTCTTCTTTGCCGCCGGCTTCTTTCGTGTGGCCTTCGTTTTGGTCATGCCCTACCTCGACTGCTACATGTTGTTGACGCTATAGGGGATCGTGGGAAGCGGAGGTATTTTGCGCCTCGCTCACCCGCTTTATCGCTCATGTGCACAGGGGCCCTCGCGTTCTTAGAAACGAAACGTCGCGTCGATGCGCGAGCGTGGCTCGATGAACAACTCGACACGGGACGGGGTACCTGGGGTGCAACACTTGCCACCCGCGGGGGAGGGGTAGATGGCGGGGCTATCCTCAGGTCATTCGTGACCGGCCTGCCTACCACCCGTGCGTCCAGACACGCCTCATTTGGCTCGTGTCTCGATCGTAGCGCGAGAGCTGTGACAAAAGCGCCGTCCAGGAGGGCGCGTTGCTAGTCCCCCTTGACCTCGAATCTACGCCTGCCATTCCCCGATACCGTGCCAAGCGTGCTCGAGCTCGCTGGCCTGAACTAGCGAACTAGCATGCAGTTGAACCTGTCGGTGCGCTTCTAACATCAAGGCCATTCCGCCTATCTCATGTAGCTCGGCTCCAATCTCCTTGGTGCGCACGACCGCTCCTTCCAGGAAGCCTCGCGGCCCTAACCCCACGAGCTCGTCCATAAGTACGTGCTCACGTTGGGCCTCTTCGGTGTCCCGAGTCGCCTCGTCCGAAGTTGGTGCTTCCGTCGGTTCATGGGCCCCCGCCTGCCGCAGCGCGTCTATTAAATCCCGGATGTCGTCATGCTCGATTCGCAACCCGTGTTCCGACCTGCTGACATCTGGAATTGTGAGGTCGTAGCCGTTGAACTCCGCAAGCAGTTTTGAAAGTGCGGTTTCGCCATCGACTGTGACTGCGTTCACGTCCGCGCCTGCCTCGATAAGGTGTCGAGCCGCTAGGAGGCGGCGCACCCCCTGCCCGTAGGCGTAGGCGGTGCAGGCGAGGATTAGCGGCGTGTAGCCGTCCACCTTGGCTAGATTTGGATCCGCACCTGCCTTGAGCAGGGCGGCAACCGAAGTGCATTGCACTCTGCGAGGCGCTTCGCCAGCGGCCCACATCAGCGCGGTGACATGGTCGCTTCCCGCCACAAGATTGACATCGGCTCCTGCTTCAACCAGCATCCGAATCATATCGACGCGATCTTCCAGCGCGGCGATGCCGAGGGGAGTTTTGTCAATCAAGTGGTTGTCGTATGGACACACCCAGTTGGTGTCTGCTCCACCCTGAACGATGGCTCGTGCCCTTTCGACTTTGCCGTGGCCGACCTCCTTTATCAAGCGATCTTGCTTGCGCTGCTGACTGCCGAACTTTTCCAAGAAATCTCGAATTCCCATGTGACCTTCCTCCCGATTTCTTAAACTATAGTCGTAGTCTCACATCCTCCCGTTGAAGTCGAGCTCTTCGTACGTGGGCTCGGAGTTTCCGTCACTTTTTCTCATCTTTGCACGCAGCGCATCGGAATTGTGGGTCGTATACGATCGTCGAAGCTAGAGCTTCCAACGTCACAAAAAGCGATTGCTCGTGTACACCAAGAGCATTAAGTTCGGCCAGGAGCCGGCACTGACTCGATCGTGGGATGCGATATCGAATAAGGCTCTTGTCTCCGATAAGATTTGGAATTTCGAGCGTCACCGGAGGCCTCGGAGTGGGGTGAATCGTGAAGACAGACTGCTGCGAGGATATCCTTGGAAACGACAATATCGGCTCGATAGCCAAGGGCTTCGACGGCGGCTCCGTGAGGCCCAACTTCTTTGCCGTAGTTTCGGGCTGCTTGAGCCACGCCTCGTTGGCGAAATAGCGCAACTTCGGGTTCGTCAATAGCGGAAACCCGTTCACCTCCGATTCCTTGTTTAACCCGGTCGGTTCTAACGCCACGATCTCGCCGTCATAAGAGTGGTCTCGAGAGTCGCGAACTGCGAAGTACAGAGCAACCAGAACGCTCGCGGACCAATCAAGTAATCGAGTTGGCGCGCCGTGGTGCTGCATAAGGAATAACCAGTTCAGCGCTGCGCCACTCAATTTACTTGCATCCACCGGCGCAGGAGTGTCATCGGTCAAACCGGGTGAGCGGATCATGAACCTGTTGATGAAATTCATCTCCACGCGCCCTCCCTGACTGACAAAAGGGGCTCGGAACATTCTGGGCGTCAAGGTCCATTCGGACCGACCGTGACCTCGGAAGAACCATCCTCTCTTCTTGAGTCCTACGCTTACCGCATCTTCCAGGCTATTCACATTGCTCACTTTGCCCTCCGTCAGTTCGTCTCGCCGGATTTCCCGTGAAATGTTCTGATGTTACGCTTTTTTCATGCTCACCATTTGTCGGAAGCGAATGCCAATGAGCGAAACTCGAGTAGGGCACCGCCGTAAGGAAAACTGGAGCTCGCACCCGACCATGGCCGAGTGGGACCGCGGTCGCGGACCACCTCTTGCCGCCTTGCTTTGATGTGTTCGCTTTCGAACATTGGGTAGTGGAAACTGGGTACGTGGGGCTCCGGTGGGTCGACAAACTCCGACGTCTTGTGGCTCTCAGCCTGGTTTCCCTACGCCTTGGACGGATCTCGAAGTTCCAGCGGTCGCAACCCGAGAAGGCGCTCGTCCACGCGAAACGCGCGCTTGGTTTGCTGCGGGCGCCGTACGTCCGGAGAGCGGACGCTCTCGACGGCTGCCTCCTGGTAGCGACGACTCTCATCGCTGAGTCCCTAGCGCGGAGAACGCATATGCCGGGCGCGGCTGCGCACGACCTCCGAGACTCGGCGTCGTTCTTACAGTCGGCACCCGATGGGGACTTACACGCGATTTCTTTGTACGTCAGGAGCTCCACCGGGTTCAAAACCCCGGAAGGCACCGATGTTCCGACGTTTCTTCGAGGCGGCGTTCGCTCGTACTTGGTCCAGCGCCTCGAGGAAACCATCGCGTAGCTGCTGACGCGATGGTCGTAACGCGCTTCCATAGATCAAGCTTCCTGACTGCTTCGTCCGTTGTGCGTTCGTCGGCCGTACTCGGCCAGTAGCAACGCCTCAGCCATCCCGTCGTCTTGCGTCCTGCACCGTTCGGTGCGCCGAAGATCGACGTTCGGGAAGAGCCGTTGGGCGGCGGTGATCGATTTGAGTTTCGTGTCGTCGCCCGCGCAGCCCTCGTGCATGACCTTCTGCCACGCCTTCGGCTTGACGAGCTGGTGCGGGATACCCATCCCCATGAGCAACCAATCCCACCCGCGCGTTACGCCGCGGTTGTACTGCGCGAGCGATCCGGCCTTGACACGTGGAGATATCGGGCCGGGATCCTCGACCATCACGAAGATCTCCGGCCCACCCGTGGCGAGCTCGAGCATGGCGTCCCGAATGGCGCCGACGTCGTACTCGGGTTTGCCTTTGGCCGGCTTGAACACCGGGATAGGAAACGCGGTGGCGCTGTCCGCATCGATTCGCGCGATCGCGCCCTGTTTTCCGGGGTCGATGCCGACGTAGATCACAAGGCCTCTCCCGGAATCGCTGTCGATGGAATGCTCACGACGCTGGGCTCCTCGACGTCCTCTCCGCTCAGCCATCGGCGCTTGCTCTCGCCGGCCGGACACGGGCACGGGTGCATGAGACGCTCGCCGCTTTCCCTCGTCGCGTAAATGAGGCCCTGGTGGCATTTCCCGCAGCCTCCGACCGCTTCACGGCCTCGCCGAAATTTCGCTGCGAGCCCTCGGATCTCGTTGACCGATGGCCAGAAGGGCCGTGGCTGGTTGTCGATCCATGACTCGACGCGGCCTTGAAATCCTCGTCGTCGAGTCCCTTGAACGACAGGCACCATAGGTCGTCCGTGTCGTCCGGGATTGCGAGCGCCGGCCAGTTAGCGCGCAAGAGGGCGGCGCCCTTGCGTATCGTGCTCTCCAGTGCCATGTCGTTCTCTCTCCTGTGCTTCTCGAATCTTTTGCTTTCGTCGGTCGTCGTCGGCGTTGCGGTGTTGCTCCTTCGTCGCGGGCGAGGCGCGAGGCGATGCGCGACTGGCGGCGCCCGCTAGGTCCTTCCGGAGCCAACCGACGAACTCCTCGGTCAGCCGTTGAGGCCCGACGCGGTGACCGCGAGTCTTGCCGCAGCGATCGCGCCTGGAGTACTCGGCGACGAACCGTTCTCGGGTTCGCTGCACGATGCGCGCTAGCTCCGAGCGAGGGACGCGCAACCCGAGCTCGCTCGCCTTCTCGACGACGAGCTCCTCTAGCCCTTCGACCGGTTCCACGCGTACCGCGAAATCACGCTCGGTCGTTGCGTCTTGCCAGTAGGCGACGAATCGGAACGGGTTGGGGGAAGACTTCGCGAGCGCGATTGCCGCGCTCGGATCTTGCAAACGTCTCCCGTCTCCTACGTCTTCACTTCCTCTTCCTTCTCCCTGGCTCGAAGTCGTTGAGGGAATTGGGAGTTGCGGCGTTTCGTGACCTCGATTCGATGTCACGGTGATCGCGGATCGCGATCGGGGGTGATCGCGATTCGATGTCACGGGTGATCGCGATTCGCTGTCAGCCTGATCGCGATTCGAGGTCACGGTTTCTGGCTCATGTGATCGCGATTCGAGGTCATCGTGATCGCGATTCGAGGTCACGTTGTCGGAGCTCAGTGATCGCGAATCGCGATCACCTACGACGCGTCGTCCACGGCCGAGTCGGGCCTTCGCAATGCGCCAGCCGCCGGTCGGATAGCGCGTGATGTATCGACCCTTCTCGAGCCGAGTGAGGGCGCGCTGGACGGTCGAGAGGGCGAGACCAAGGAAGCGCGCGACCTGGCGCCCTGAGACGACGGAGACGCCGATAGGGGGCGTCTTCCGATTCTGCAGTAGGACCAAGAACGCGAACACCCAACCGGCAGTAGGTCCGCCAAGTCTCTCGGTGTGCTCGAACACGCCGGCGTGAAGTGGGGCGAACGCGTCGCTGTTCATCCTGGCCCGGATCTCTTCGTCCGTCATGTCGCGCTAGTCGCTTTGTGCTGCTCGTCGCCACACGTCGACCTTGCGCGCCTTGGAGCCCTTGTGCTTCGACGTGACGCGCTTGCCAGTGGGCTCGAAGTCCGGTGCCCCGGTGAAGATGGAGCCGGGCCAGCCTGGACGCCACGGGAGCTCGATGCCTTGCGCCTCGAGGTGAAAGCGGACACGGTCGACGTCGACGTCTCCGTCCCGTGCGCAGACCTCGCGCGCGGCCTGCCTCGCGATCTCTCGGTACTGCGCGTTCAGCTCGCCGGAGCCCTTCATCGCGCGGAGCTTCTTCTTCTCCTCGATAACGCCTTGGCGGCGCGCGAGCTCTGCCGCCGACGGCTGTCGTCGCTCCGGGACCAGGTCAAACGCGAGCTGGTTGCCCACTATGCTGTCACCTCGTCAACCGTTGGCAACGAGACGCCCTCGGTCGCCACTCGCCCATCGGCGACGAACAGACGCACATCCGCGCGCTCCCAGATCTCCCGCTGGTGTGAGACGAAGAGAACCTGGTCGAAGCCCCCGAGCTCGAGCGCCTTCCGGAGCATCGCGAGGTAGGCCTCAGCGTTCTGCGGGTCGAGAGCTCCGCTCGTCTCGTCGCGGAAGAGCGTGCGCCACTTCACCCCGCTCCGCTGGGCGTTGAAGATTGCGAGCGCGAGACCGATGGCCTCGCCGATGATGACTCGCTCACCGCCGGAGAGAGCCTCCGCCGGTCTCTCGGCGCCGGCGTCGTACACGCGGACGTCGAAAGCCTCGGAGTACTCTCCCGCCTTCGTGCGCTTCTCTCTGAGCGTCTCGAACGTGACCGAGAACCGAGGGCCGTAGCACGACTCCAACAGCTCGTTGACGGTCGACGTCACGACGGGGCCAGCTGCATCGATCTCGAGCGCCTGGATGCCGTCCGGCCCGAGAGCCGCCTCGAGGAGTCGCCAGTCGCCGAGCTCGCGCTCGTTGGTCCCGATGTGCTGGCGCTCTTGCTCCAGCGCCCTCTCCTTCTTCGTCAGAGATTCGAGCTGTGCGTCGAGACGGTCGACGACTCGCTCCGATTGCCGGAGGAGGTGCTCGGCTTCCTCGCGCTGGACGGTGGCGCCGGCCAGCTCCCTCTCGGCCGCGGGCACGTCGCCGGCCTCCGCGCTCGCCCTACGGAGCGCCGCCTCCACGCCGCTGCAGCGCCCGCTCGCTTCGGCTAGAGCATCGTCGGCATCGGTCGACTGGCGGCCTATCCCGGCGAGCTCTTTCGCGAACTCCGACTCAAGCTCGAGCATTTCGGCGTGGAGGTCCTCAAGAGCGTTCTGCACGGCCTGGAGCGCCCGCTCGAGCTCGGCGTCGACGCGCTCCCGTTCTCCGTTGAGCTCGGCCAGTTGGGCTCTCGCGTCGGCGATGCGCTCGCCGAGCTGGATGTTGCGGACAGCCTCTTCGCGCTCGGACTGAATATCAACAAGGCGGACCGGGTCGCACTCCAAGGCCGCCTGCTCACAGAGAGCACGCGAAGAATCTGCCTTTTCCGTCGCCGCCGAGGCTTCATTCCCAGCCTCCAGGAGCTCGAATGCCGCCGGCCTGAGTTTTTCTCGGGCCTTCGAGGCGTCGCTGAGGAGAGGGCAATCCCGTGACAGTTGCTGAGCGGCGCCTCCCGAGGGCATATGTGCAGGCGTCCACGCTTCAGCCTCAGCGCATGGAACGTCCAGTAGCATGCCGGCTTGTTTCGTGAGCACCTCGGTCTTCTCTGACAGCGCATTGACGCGGTCGCGCGCCTTGGCTTCGGCCGCCTCATCCGTTCGGCTTTGCTCCCGTGCTTCCTCGGCCCGCTTTTCGGCGTCGCGGAGCTCGCTCTCTTCCGCCTTGAGCTCTTCGAGTCGCGTCTTCGCCTCGGCGACTTTCGACTCGGAGCCAAGCATCTCGACGAGCGTCGATCGGCGCTCGTCCAACCGTTGAATAGCGTCTCGGTGTCGCTGGCGAGCTGCGTCCTCGGTGTTCCCCGCTCGGCGAGCTTCAATGGCCGCCTTCCGCTTTTCGAAGCGAGACTCGGCATCGCTTTGAGCGCGCCGCGCTGCTGCGACGGCTGACGTTGTGTCCGACTTCGCACGCTCGGCCATCACCAGCCGTTCCTTGAGGTGCTTCAGCGAGTCGGCGCTAAGCCTCGCGCGCTCGAGCGACTCGCGCGCTTGTGCTTCGTCGACGTTCGACTGCTCGACGCGCTCGGCCCTGAGCTTGCTCTCCTCCACTGCGACGGCGTGTTGCTCGCGGAGTTCCGTCAGCAGCTTCACCTCTTCCTCGAGGCCGGCCGCGGCGGCCCGTGAGAGTGCGAGCTGTGTCTCGGCTTCGGAGCGTTGCTCTTTCGCTCGCCCGTGGTACTACTGGAGGTGGTTCAGTCCGAGCAGCTCCGCCATGAGCGCTTTGCGATCGCGCTTCGTCATCCGGAGGAAGTCGCCGGCCTTGGACTGCGACGCGAAGACGGACGCGAGGAGAAGCTCGTACGAGCCAAAGAGCTCCGCGACCTGCTCACGGTTGTCCGCTGCCTTGCCGGTAGTCAGCGGCTCGCCGTCGCAGAAAAGGAACTGCTCGGTCTTGCGTGTCTCCGCATCGATGTTGAGACGCACCTCGAACTCGGTGCCCCACTGGTCTTCGAAGACCGCCTGGACGAAGGCGTCCTTTCCGTGACAGTAGTCGTACAGGCTGCCCGGTCGGTCGGGCATCGCCCGGTACAGCGCTGCCGGTACCGACGAGAGGAGAGAGGTCTTCCCGCTACCGTTCTCGCCTACAACCGCGATGAGTCCATCGGCCATCGAGCCGAGGTCGATGCGGACGGGATCGGCACTAGTGAATGTCGTGAGGCCCCGAAGGGTAAGGCGCTTGAGCTTCACGCGCGCACCTCTGTAACGGCCGCCGTCTTCACGGCGAGGCGTTCCCATTGCCCGGCGTCGACCTCGACGGACTTCGCTTCGAAGTACGCCGTGAGTTTGTCGTTGAGCGAGTCAACTTTGGCGATCTCCGGCACGCGAGCGCGCGTCTCCGCGACGACGAATCGCTCGATCTGGATTTCGTGCGCTCCGTCGGCTCGAAGCATTCGCTCGATGACTCCGACGTCAACAAGGTGGGTGTCCTCTTTGTTGATCCGGAAGCGGAAACGCACCAAAGCATCGCGCGCGCAGCCCTGAGCGTGCGCGCGAGAGACCACTTGCTCGACACCGTTGACGGTCAGATCGCCCGCGGCGTCCGACGTCGACCAATCGCAGTCGATGAGCACGATCTGTCGTGAGGGTAGCTCCACGAACTCATTGCTGACAAATCGCCCATCATCGTCGAACGTGACGAGCCGGTATCCCTTCGGCTCGGTCTCTCCGAAGTTCTGGCGCGTTGGGCTGCCGGCGTATGCGACCTTGCCGTCAAGGAACTCTTGCGTCTTGTGGATGTGGCCGCACGCTGCGTACTCGCACCCGATATCGAGCAGGTCGTTCGGCGAGAGCTCGAGCCCTTGACCGATAAGCATCTGCCCTGTCGAGACCACCGAGCCGCCGAGCATGACGTGAGCACAGAGGACGGGGATGAAGCCGGCGGAACGAACACGCGAGGCCTCGGCGCGTAGACATGTCAGGAGCTCGCGGATGGCCGCGATGCCACGCGCCGAGACCTCTTCGCTACTTGCCGAGGGAGCAAGCGTGGCAGCGAATCTCGACTTTTCGATCCAAGGGAGAGCGAGCACTCGGAAGCGGAACGGCTCGGCCCATTGCTCCATGAGGTCGCTGACCCACGCGCTACCGGGCGCGGCTGTTGGGCGCTCGAAAAACTTGACCGGGTTCAGCGTCTCCAGCCGGTTGAGAATGTCGACGTCGCCCTCAGCGTCGTGGTTGCCGCGGACGCCCACGATTGGAGCGAGCTCGGACGTCTGCTGAAGGAACTCCGCGAAGAAGCTCCGTTCTTCGGGCGTCGAGCGACGCTCGTAGATGTCACCGGAGACCAGCACGAGGTCGACGCCTCCGCGGTTGCGGATGTCCTCGCGGAACGCGTCGAGCACGTGACAGAGGTCGTCGAGGCGGCCGCGGCCGTCGACATGAATGTCACTGAGATGTGCCAAGCGGGCTGTCATAGGGTCGCCTCGCGCTTGTCGCGTTCGCTAGGCTCGAGATACGTCAGCCCTCTCACGATCTTTCCGATCGTTCCGTGCGTGACGCCGTACTTTCGGCCCAGCGCTGTGGTGCTATACCCGACAACACCCTTCCGGTACTCTCGCCGGATGTCTTGAGCCTGGCTAAAGCTGAGCTTCCGCGAGGCCCTCCCGCCACGAGCTTTGCACTCTCCTCGACCTCGCCCCTTCGCGGTCATGTCCGCGACGTTGTCTGAGTTGGTGCCAAGGAACAGGTGCTTCGGATTCACGCAAGGTGGGTTGTCGCAGCGATGGAGTACGTGGAGGCCATTCGGAATCAGACCGTTGTGGATTTCCCACGAGTACCGATGGGCCCTTACGGTTCGATAGTCGATGCGCATTCCGCCGTAACCCCTCCTGTCGGCCTTGAACCCCAGCCACACCCAGCATCCGGACTTCTGGTCGACGCGATACCGGCGATGGAACCGCTGCTGGCGCTCCTCTGCTGGCAGTAGCCCCTTCATCGCTTGCCTTCCTTCCTCAGCACCTCGATCACGCGGTCGGCCGTCAGCCCAGGGAGCTTTGGGAGTCCAAGGTCTTTGAGATCTTTGTGACGGTCGTAGTCGAACCCCGATGCTGGAAAGCACGGCTCGCACCGAGGCGACCCATATCTTTCTGAGGTAATGCGCGCGACCTCTTCGGTCAGCTCAACCTGGCAAGAGCAACTGCAACCGCACGTGTAAATGAGCCCGGGATCCGGGTCCGGGAAATCCGTCGGCTCGAATGCCGGCGCTTCTGGCTCGGCCTGTAGTTTTGTCTCCTCATTTGAGGGGGCAGAATCATTGACCGTCGGCGCCGGCGTTATGTCTTTGAGCTCGCGCGTCTCGCCCGGAGGCAACGCAATCGGCGGGCCGAAGAGAAGCTCCTCTTTTCCGAGAGCTGACGCGATCAACGCTTGCTTCTGGTCCGGGTCGGACGGGTCGAGGTTAGGGATCAGCTTTGGGATCACGAACGGCTTGGAAAGCTCGTCGAGCGTGTACTTCTGCTTGATCGAGAGCAGCAACCGTAGTGCCCGATAGAACGCCTTCGTCTCCGTATGGCTCTGAATGTGGGCCCGCTTGTTCGCCAACGCCGACGGATCCAGCGGGATCATGTTTCCGGTCTTCATGGCCCATTTGTCCCTTGGCCCCTTCTTCTTTTCGGGCTTCATGGCCTCGGGTGCGCCGTCGTTGAGATCAAGCGACTTGGCCTTCGTGGCGGTTCGCGTCACGCCGTCGAAGTCTCGGATAGAGACGGTCACCTCGATCTCGCAATAGTTCGGATCGGTTCGATCGTCGAGCCGGGATCGTTTTGTGATCTCCGCTCCAGCCGCCGCGGCAATTTTCGACAATGCGACTCCGCCTAGCGCGGCCTCGTCCTTATCGCAGAACGAAGCGTTTCGATACACTTCGCGCCCGCTCCCGTAATCGTCCATCGTCGGATCGATCGTCACTGCGCGCAGGCTGATCGCGTGCATTTGCGGAATCGCGTTGACGCTTGCCACCGGGGAAACGAGGTTCGCCACGGCCTCGAGGCTCTGCCACGTTTCATGTAGCGCGGCTACGTCGGAGATCGGACCCGACGGGAGTTTCTCGAGCTTCGTCAGTGCGTTGCTCATTCCGAGCTCCTCAGCTCGCTCGGAGTGGTGTCGATGTTCCGGCAGTCCATCCTCGTGTGAGGGGAGTGGGCTGGGTTCTTGGCTTTGTGTTCGATGACTTGCTTGCGCGCGAAGAGCTCCGCGTTGAAGTCCTCGGTCGACCCGGATAGGAACGTGTTCGCGCGCCGCCCGAATGAGCATTCCTCGCACCAGTATTCGTGCTGCGTCGTTGGAGGAAGGGGCTTGACGTTCAATTCGGAGATGATTAGAGTTGGCATGTCGACTTACTCCTTTCGCAATGGGGTTGGGATGACATCCGGAGCCGGGTTGCAGCCCGGCTCTTTCCTTTTGTGGTCGCACTCGCCGCCGAAGTGGGCGGTCTCGCCGAACATCACTACGGCGACAACGACGACGGCGAGGTAGAGAATCGCCAGCTCCGTCATGCGGCACCGGTGTTGCGCCATTCGCCGTCTGGGCGAGACAGGCACCAACGAATCATCTGGGCGACAAGCGCAGACATCCCGTCCGGTTCGGAGAGCTCACGCAGACGGCGTTTCTCGCTCGTCGTGAGTGTCGCTGTGACTTTGTCGTCGCGCCGACGCCGAGCCGGCAGCGAGGGTCGACCTGGGCCCCGTGGTTTTGTCACCGTAGACGCCTCCAAGTAACCACCGGATAACTACCGGCGTATCAGCATCCAAGCCGCTTTAGGCGTTCCGTAGTTTCGTAGCGACCGACGTCATCCACCCGCGATCGCCGAATAGCTACAATCGGTTACGGTCGTTCTTTGTCCTGCTGCGCTCCAGTTCCGTGATCATCAAGCTCAAAGAAGATGGCACGGTGAAGGTGCTCGACTATGGACTCGCGAAGGCGCTGGAAGGAGATGCTGACGGCGAGGCGAGTCGAGAGCTTTCGCACTCCCCCACCCGCCTTCGCCAAGGCTCCGGCGCGGCAGGCGCGACCGGGATAGGAGTCATCCTCGGGACCGCCTCTTATATGAGCCCGGAGCAGGCCACGGGCAAACGCGTCGACGAACGCACCGACATCTGGGCGTTCGGCACCGTGCTGCACGAGATGTTCGTCGGCGAAGCGCTGTTCTCCGGCGAGACGGTATCGGACATCCTCGCCGCCGTGCTTCGCGCGGAGATCGATGGGACGAGACTGCCGGCCGACACACCGGAGGCGGTGCGGCGTTTGCTCCGCCGATGCTTGAGCCGAGATCCGGCCCGCCGCCTCCCTCATATCGGTGCCGCGCGGCTCGAGCTCGAAGACGCCCTCGACGCACCGTCACAACCGCAGGCCGAGAGAAGAAACCCTTCCCATCGATGGGCGCTCGCGCTCGTCGCCGTGGCAGGCGTGCTCGCGGGGCTCGCGCTCTACCGTACTCTGAGTGCTCCTTCGCCTCCGCCTCGTCCGATACGAGCGAGCATCGATCTACCTCCCGGTACCCAGCTCGCCTTCGGTCCGGCGGCGCGTTCCTCGATGGCAGTGTCTCGCGACGGATCGACCCTCGCCTTCGTCGCGGTCCCGGTCGGGAGCCTTTCCTACTTCGAAAGCGACCAGTGGTCGCTGAACCGGGATACGAGGATCTACGTCAGACGACTCGATACCGGCGTTACGACGTTGCTGCCCGACAGCGATGGGGCGCACCACGTCTTCTTCTCGCCGGACGGCCGCTCGGTCGGTTTCTTCGCCGACGGCGAGCTGAAGACCATTTCGGTGACCGGCGGAGCACCGGTAGGTATATGCCCGGTACGGAACCCTTGGGGCGCCGCGTGGCTCGAAGGCGACCGTATCGTGTTCTTCGACGCGGCCGCCAACGCCACGGGACTCTCGGTCGTGTCGGTCGCGGGCGGCGAGCGTGAAACGTACAGCACCCCCGATGTCGAACGGGGCGACCTCGACCATAGTTTCCCGGCGCCGGTTCCCGGCACCTCCGACTTGCTCGTCACGATGTGGACGGAGAACGACTACCCCACCGCCCGGGTCGGGTGGCTCTCCGCCGACGGCGGGCCGGTGGAACATCTCGTCGAGGGCGGAAGTCATGCTCAGGCGCTGAGCTCCGGATACCTCGTCTACGCGCGCGCGCCGCGCCTACTGGCGGCGCCTTTCGACGCGAAGAGCGGGCGTCTCACGGGCAACCCGGAAATCGTGCTCGACGATCTCCTCGCCGAACCCTCGTTCCTGACACCGCACTTTGCGATGTCCCCAAACGGCGTCTTGATCTGGGCCGCGGGTGGCGTCGTCGAACCGGGAAAACTGTGGCGAATCGATCCCAAACCGACTCAGCCCCGTTTCGAGCTTGTTATCGATGACGTCAAAGTAGGGTCGCCGCAGATGTTCCCGGGGCGGAGCGTCATCGCGGTCGAAGCGATCGGGGATAGCAGTGATGACCTCTACGCCTATGACCTGGACAGAGACGTTTTGACAGGCCTGGGGCTTCAGAGTGGTGGCAATTTATACGCGGTGCCGGACCATACGGAGAGCACCATCTACTACAGTACCCTCGATGGCGTCTATCGGCGGGAGCTGAACCGACACGAACCCACGCTCGTCTGGCATTGGGAGCAAAACACCGCGCGGCTGAGCTCGGTTGCCGCCGATAGCTCCTTCTTGGCCTACTCCTATACTCCGGTGGGAAAGATTGACCGCGATATCGGTGTGCTCGATCTCGACAACGGCACCGAAGGCCGTGGCATCATCACGACCGATGCCTTCGAGAACGACCCGATGTTCTCTCCGACCGCCTCCGTGATCGCGTACGAGTCGGACCGCACGATTCGCCTTCAACGCTTCGACTCGAACCGGGGCACGATCACCAACGATGCGCCGGTTCAGGTGTCACGGAGCGAGAGTCGAAAGCCGTTTTGGTCCCCCGATGGACGAACGCTCTATTTCACGAGCGAGTCACGCCTCATGGCCACGAAGGTGCGCACGACACCCGCGCTTTCGGCGTCGCCCCCGGTAGCGGTACTCGAGCTCGGGCCTTCGTTTCTCGAGCCTCACGGTATCGGGCGAATGGAGATCTTTGGGCAGGACAGCGACGGCCGCTTCATCGGAACTGGACTTCGGGATAGATCCGTCATCACCCAGCTCGAGGCCATCTTCCACTGGCGGCCCGAGCTGGACGAGCCATAGCCTTCAGCGAATCTTGGCGCTTCGTTCTACTAGAATCGAACAGATTCCACCGCTACCCGCCGACGAAAAGGGCAAAGTCGGGCTGTGTCGAAAGCAGCTTCGTCCCAAGGTCATTGAACCGCTCTGCCGCCCCAGTTAGAATCGGCGCAGTTTTGATCGGCCAAACCCTCGCCCACTACGAGATCGACAAGAAGATCGGCTCAGGTGGAATGGGGGTGTCGTGCGCCCTCCTCTCGAGAGAAGCCCGTCGTCCATGAGCAGTGCCGCCGAACAACCTCAACCGCTGACGGACATCGAGTACAAGCTGCTGCTCGTCGCCTACATCCACACGCAGCCGGACGACGCGCTCAACAAGGGCCGGATCATCAGTACCCTTTTTGCCTCCGCAGGCCCGGTGGGCAACAACCCAGCCTCGATGCCCCAACTCCTCTCCGAGTTGAAAGTCGACAACGTTAGCCAGATCGAGTCGGCTGTGAACGACTTCGCGCTCAACGCGAAGAAGGACTTCATCATCGCGCTGAAGCGGACGCGGACCTCGATCATCAACGCTCTCCCTCCCGACTTCCCCGCGGGCTCGCGCGAGGAGTCCGACATCGCCGTCAAGCCGGTCCTCAGCTCCATCGCGAAGAAGGTCCAGGCGATGCAGGCTGCCGCGAAAGAGGCTCCGCCGCCGCCTGTCAAGGCCGGCGAGGAGCCGCTCGGACCCGTACCCGCGCCACTGGTCCGCGCAATGATCTGGCAGCCGCCGATCGTCTTCACCCACGCGCAGAAGCTGGGTCGGGACACATCGCGGAATCTGACGATGCTCTTCGACGGCGACCTCGTGTTCGGCGCCGGCATGCTGATGTACCGCATCCGCGTCGAGGATCGGCAGGTTCGCGTGACGCACTACGAGATGTACGGCGAGCTCCGCGTGAACGAAGACGCCACGTACCCGATCGGGCAGCGCATCGTCATCGGTCGCGGCTCGAAAGCGGATCACCAGCGCCCCGACCAGGACGCCGACATGAGCTCGCGGGGCCTATCGCGCCTGCACGCGGCCGTGACGGTTAGCATGTCCGAACAGCTGAACATGCTGATGTTCGAGCTCGTGGATCTAGGCTCGACGAACGGGACGCCGGTCTGGTGGAACGACCCGCAGGGAGCACCTCCTGTCGCCATGCAGAGCCGTCAGGTGCTCGACAATGCGCACGGCCGCTCGCTGGCCACGCCCATCGCGGGCGGCGAGGCCTGGCTGTCCGCGGGCTCCATGCTCTACCGCGTCACCATCGACGGTGGCGTCATGGAGATCAGCCATCACGGCACGAACTTGCAGGGGCTCGCTCCGATCGCGCCGCGGCTGCACTCGGTCGGGACGGCCCTCACCATCGGACGCGACCCCGCTCTCGCGCACCCGGTCGACGCCGAACACCCGGGCGCGACGGGCTTGTCGCGCAAGCACGTCACTCTGAACGTGCAGGACTTCGGCGGTGGAAAGCTCCACCTACGCGTCGACGATCACTCGTCGAACGGCACCACCGTATGGTGGAACCCGCCGCCCTCAGCCTGACGCCGGCTCGAACTGACGCGTCGCGATCGCAGGTCACTCGTCGCACCGGATCGCGGATAGGTCGACCGTCCACGCCTCTTACTCGTGGAAACCGTCGCGTGTGGCCGGACTCGCCACCATCCGATCTAACTGCGCCTCGAGCTTCTGAACGGTGGCCTGCTCCTGAGCCTCGACATTGTGCCGCTCCGACGGATCCTGCGTCAGCTCGAACAATTGGTCGCTCTCCACGAGCCCCGACTCCAGGTCCTTGTCCTCTCGAATCCACTCGTAACCCACTTCGGAGGCCGGACGGATGTATTTCCATTCGCCGACTCGAAGCGCGAGCGTGTACGACTCCTCGATCAGGAAGGGGCGGCCTTCACTCGACCTGCCGAGCCAAGTATCCAGCATCTCCAAACTATCAGGCGCGTCCTCGGGACCCAACGGCGTGTCTGTCAGAGCAGCGATGGACGCGAACAGGTCGAGCTGGCTGACCAGCGCGTCACTCGTCCCCGGCTCGACATGCGTCGGCCAATGAACGATCGTCGGCACGCGGGTACCCGCTTCGTAGGCACTGTACTTCCCGCCTCGAAACGATCCGGCCGGTTCGTGATTTCCGAGACGCTCGACGGCCTCGTCGCCGTAGCCATCATCGAGGACAGGGCCGTTGTCGCTGGTGAAGATGACGAGCGTGTGTTCGTCCAGGTCGTGCTCTTCGAGGATCTGAATCAGACGGCCGGTCACCCAGTCCATTTGCGAGATAGTGTCGCCCCTGGGTCCCATATTCGTTGTCCCCACGAATCGTTCATTCGGTACTCGCGGGACGTGAATATCGTGAAACGAGAAGAGGAGAAAGAAGGGGTCGTCCTTGTTCTCCTCGATGAACTGTCTCGCCTTGGCGGTCAAGACATCGGGAAACTCGCGATCTTTCCATCGCGCGTTCGTCCCACCCGTCATGAAGCCGATGCGGCTAATGCCGTCAACGATCGTGTCGCTGTGCTGTGAGTCCGCCGTTTGCGTGAGCTGCTCCGGGTTTGACGTCCCCGTTGGATCGGTCCCGATGCGGGCGTCATAGCTCACTTGAATCGGGTCGCTCTCGTCCAAACCCACCACATGGTGGTTCTCGACGTAAACACTGGGAACCCGATCGCCGGTCGCGGGGATGATAAACGAGTAGTCGAACCCGACCTCTATGGGCCCGGGGGCGATGGCTACGTTCCAGTTCACATCGCCATCACCAAGACCAAGATGCCACTTCCCCACGATGCCGGTCGTATACCCCGCGCTCTGGAGCAGACCGGCGACCGTCCTGGTCGTTGTTGGAATCAAGAGCGGAGCGTCGCCTGGCAACACGGCCGCGTCTCTTCGAAACGCATGGCTACCCGTGAGCAAGGAATATCGCGACGGCGTACACGTGGCCGCCGAGCTATGCCCGTCCGTGAACAGCAGGCCCTCGTTCGCAAGTCGATCGATATTCGGAGTGAGGCCCGCCGCAGCACCGTACGCGCCCACATCCCCGTACCCCAGATCATCAGCGTAGATAATCAAGATGTTGGGTTTTCGAGGTACGGTCTCGTCGGGTGCCCCACACGCCGTGAGGAGCGCCAACGAGATCCAAGTCACGTTGAATGTCTTTCGCCACACTGGATGCATCACCAATATCCCGCGCCAGATTCTAGCCCAGATGATCCTGGCCATGAGAGCAACATTCGTAGTGTCCGGACCGCAGGCCTAACAGCTTTTCGGACGGGGGCCTCTAATCCCGCATCGTCCCGGGGTCACGCTTGGGTTGGGGAGCACTGCGACCAGAGTTCGTTGATGCGCCCGGTGCTGCCGGGGCTCAGAATCGAACTGGCGCTTCGCGGACGCAAGGATTTTCAGTCCGATCACCTACCCTGCTCGATCCGTCGCTATCTGCACAATACGAGCGACTTCCAAAAAAGCCTATTTCGTTCTCGTCGGCACTGCGCTCTCCTCGAGCGGCCCATCTGACGGCTGCGGACGCGGCGGTTCTAATCTCCTCAGGCCTAGCAGGATCGCTATCCATCGTGTCTCTTCCGAGCGCTCCAGAGAAGAGCGAAGAGCGATACCGATGGGTACGGCCAGCAGTACGCCGGTGGGGCCGAAAACCCAGCCCCAGAGCAGTAGGGAAACGAGGATAGTAACCGGCGACATGCCCAAGCCTTCTCCCATCACGCGAGGCTCGAGAATATTCGCGAAGCCCAAATTGACAACGAGATACGTCACCGCAACCAGGAGCGCTGGCCAGGGTCCCATTTCGAGAAACGCAAGCAAGATGGGCGGGCCCGCGGCGATGATCGAGCCCACATTCGGTACGTAGTTCAGGAGAAATGTCAAAAAGCCCCACAAAAGGGCATGGTCGACGCCGATGATGGCGATGAGAATGCCGGCCGTGGCGCCGGTACCGAGCCCGATCCAGGTCTTGATGAGAACGTAGCGGTCGATGCCGCCAACGACGAGCTTGGCGCGGTCGAGGTCCAGCGTCGCCCTGCTCGACAGAGCCTGGAATTTGGGAAAGTGCCGGGGCAACTCCAGGAGCGCGAATAGAACGAGGAGCATCACGAACACCAATTGGGCGAACGTCACGCCAACGCGTTGTGCTGCCACGGCAGCGTAGCCCACCAAGCTGCCGGGGTCGAGCAAATGTTCGATGCTTCCGACCGAAACCTCCACGTTCCAGCTCTCCAGGCGTCGAGTCCATGCGCGTATGAGCACGTCGAGCTGCTGCTCATAGATAGGGGCACGCCTCGTCAGCTCCGCGATGGATGACGCGACCAGCGTGGATAGAGCCACCAGGATCGAGGTGAGCGCCACGACCACGGAGAACACTGCCAGAAAGTGCGGCAATCTCCGTCTCCGCAGCCAGAGAACGGGCTTCGCTGCGAGGAGCGTGAGGAAGCCCGCCTGCAGAACGGGAACCAGCACCGGAGATAGCGTTCGGAGCGCGATCAGGAGCAAGCCTACCAGGACGCAGACGAAGAGCGGTCGCGAATAGAGGTCTCTCTGGCCAGTTGGTTCCCTTTGTTGGACCGCCATTCGGTTGGGAGGGAACGATACCACCCCCTGAGCGAGTTCGAAAGACTCAGAGGAACAAAGAACTCTGACCTGGTTGCGTCTATCGTGAAATGGAGGCGGGGTCGCCGAGGAGACGCGATCACTCCCGCTTCGCCTCGAACAAGTCTCCGATGGAGCGACTAGCTGCGCGGCCCGGCCGTTTCAAGGAAGTTACCAACTCCGAGGAGGCGGGCGACTCGCTGACATCGAGCTCTTCCCCCTGCCTCTATAGCCAACTCGTCAACGATCGTCTCGAAGCTTGATGACTGACTCTACCGGCCCTTCGTAGTAGCGCTCTAGCGCCGCTTCCATCTCGTCGCGTGCCGGCAGCACCTGCTGCCGGTGAAGCTTCACGAGATCGCTCTTGTGCTCGGTCATGTCCCGGACCTCTCTGATGCATCGGGCAGTGAGGTAAAGGCCAGCGATCGTCGGCTTAGCCGAGCGGCTCGGGCGAGCTCTTAACGGATTCGAGCCGCTCGTAGAATTGCGATTTCGCGGGCTCCGTGACGATGTCCAGCGCCTCGCTCCTCAACCGAACGGTCACAATGTTTTCGACCAGTTTCGACTCGAAGCTTTCCGTCATCAACTCGAGATTGCTCATGCTGCGTAGTCTACCCTTGTAGCGCGTGGCCCGGGACACGGAAGAAGATGGCATAGAGCACCGGGACGAACACCAGCGTCAGCACCGTCGCGAAGCCGAGGCCGCACATGATGGTAACTGCCATCGCCACGAAGAAGGCGTCGGTCAACAGAGGCATCATCCCGAAGATCGTCGTCGCGGCGGCCATGCACACGGGACGCAGACGGCTGACTCCGGAGTCCACGATCGCCAGATAAGGATCCTTCCCTTCCCGGATCTCGACGTCGATCTGGTCGATGAGAACGATAGCGTTCTTGATCAACATGCCCATGAGACTCAGCGCACCCAGAAGCGCCATGAAGCCGAAAGGCTGATCGAACGCCAGGAGGCCAAAAGCGACACCGATGATGGCGAGAGGCACCGTCAACCAGATGATCGCGGGCTGGCGAAGGGCGTTGAAGAGCATGACGGTGATGATGACCATGAGCGCGACGAAGAATGGAATCGGCTCTAGCACCATGGTCGAGGCACGCGCGGAGTTCTCGGCATCGCCGCCCCAGGCCATGTAGTAACCGGGTCGATCCTTCAGAGGAAGCAGGTCGTCGTCTACGACCGGTATCGTCGCGGCATCCCAAGACTCCGGAGAGAGACCCAGCTCTTGCTCGACGTCGACTCCAAGAGTCCTTTCGATTTTCGCTTTCACGCGCGCCATCACCTCGCTCGGAAGCTCGTCGGCGGGGTCGGCATGGATGGTGATGGTAGTCCTGCGGTCACGCCGCCAGATATAGGCGTCCTCGAAGACCGTGGAGATGCTCGAGACCACCTGGCGTGCCGGGATCAACCGTCCCGCGGTGCGACTCCAGACGAGAAAGTTCATGCCCACGCCCCGATCACGTTCGACTTCCGGTGCCCGGGCGACGATGGGGATGAGCTCATCTCGCTCACGGTAGACGCCGACGCGCCTCCCGAGAGTGGCCTCCTGGTAGGCCCGCGCGACATCGGGGCGCTCGATGCCGTTGACGCGCGCCGGTTGCTCCAGAAGCTGCGGCCGAAGCACTTTGACTTTCTCGAGCCAGTCGGAGCGGATGCCTTTGACACCGCCGTCCCCTTCGAGGACGGCGATGGCCTTCGACGCCAATCCCCGGACAACATCACGCTCGATGCCGCTCACCCGCAATTGGAGCTTCCCGCCCTCGCCCGGCCCCAGGCTGAACTGCCTAACATTAATATTGTATGCGGGCAGAATCTCCTCGAGCTCCTTCTGAGCTCGGGAGGTCAAGGTCGGGATCTCGCGGAAGTCGTCGACGTTGACGAGAATCTGACCATAGCCTGGATAGGGATCCTCGGGCGCATAAGTGAGAAGGAAACGCACCTGGCCTCCCCCGATAGCGGTGATCGCGTTCGAAACGCCTTCGAGGCCCAATAGGTATTCCTCGGCCTTTCGGAGATCCTCGGAAACACTCTCGATGTGTGTCCCTTCTTGAGCCCAGAAGTCGACGAAGAACTGCGGCCGGGAGGAATCCGGAAAAAACGCTCGGGAGACGTAGCCGAAGGCGACCAGGCTCGAGACGAAGAGTGCGAACACGAAAGCCACCGTCACCCATCGAAAGCGAATGGCGGAAATCAGCCCGCGCCGGTACATCTGGAAGAATTTGCCGGCGTAGGGATCCGACGCCTCGCCGTCTCCTGAGCCCTCACGCAGAAACATCTTGCAAAGCAGAGGGGTCAGAGTCACCGCGGTGATCCAGCTCATGAACAGTGACACAAGAATGACCTGAAAAAGGGACTTACAGATCTCACCGCTGTTGTCGTCCGAGGTTCCGATGGCTGCGAAAGCGAGAATGGCGATGACCGTCGCTCCGAGAAGAGGCATCCCCGTTTGCGCCACGACCTCGGATGCGGCTTTGATACCAGCCATCTTCCGCTCGATCCGTATCATCATGCCTTCGGTGACGACGATGGCGTTGTCGACCAGCATCCCGAGCGCAATGATGAGTGCGCCCAGGGATATCCTCTCCAGCACGATACCCCACGCTTCCAGAAAGACGAACGACGCGACGATGGTGACGAAGAGAACGGTTCCGATGATGAGACCACTTCGCAGGCCCATGGCGATGAGCAAGGTGACGACAACGATGACGATCGCGACGAGGAGGTTTTTGACAAAGTCGTCGATCGATTCCACCACCGTCTTCGACTGAAGAGAGACGACGCGGAGATCCATGCCCTGAGGAATTTGCGCCTGGAGCTCAGAGAGCCTCTGCTCGATCGCCTCACCCATGGTCACCACGTTGCCACCCTGCACTGTGGAGACACCGATTCCGATCGCGGGCTGCCCGTCGTAACGCATCAACCTCGCCGGCGGGTCCTGGTAGCCGCGAGTGATGGTGGAGACGTCCTTCAAGAAGACGAGGCGGTTCGAGCCAGGGGGGCTCACTAGCAGCTCGCCGAACTGTTCCTCGGAGGTGAACTCGCCCGTAGGAACGATCGCGATATCTTCGCGCCCAGCTTTGACACGTCCCGCGTCGACGGCGACGTTCTTGGCGCCGAGCGTGGCGTAGATTTGTTCCTGCGTGACGCCGAGCTCGGACATCGCCTCCCGGGACATCTCCACGTAGACGGTCTCTCGCTGCTGGCCGTAGATCACCACCTTCTTGACGTCTTGAACCTTCTGAAGTTCTCTCTGGAGAAAGTCGGAAAAGTCCCAGAGCTCTCGAGAGCTGTACCCCTCCCCCGTCACAGCCACGAACACACCGTAGACGTCCCCGAAATCGTCGAAAACCACGGACGGGCCGCCGCCGGGAGGAAGCTGGTTCTGATAGTCGTTGACCTTGCGGCGAAGCTCGTCCCAAACCTGTGGAAGTCGATCTTCTTTGTACTCGTCGTGGACGCTCACCTTGACGATCGAGAGGCCTCGCGACGAGCGCGACTCGACGTGGCGCACCTGACCGAGCTCCTGCGCGGCACGTTCGATAACGTCCGTCACCTCCAGCTCGACTTCTTCAGCGCTCGCACCTGGGTAAGAGGTGAAGACGAGGGCCTTTTTGATGAGGAACTCGGGATCTTCGAGACGCCCCATCCTGTTGAAGGAACTGATTCCCGCGACGACGAACGCCACGGTCAGGACGATGGTCGTGACGCTCTTCCGGATCGATAGCTCGCCGATGTTCATAGAGGATTCCCGTCTAACGGAACTCTCGGATTCTCATGCCTTCGGAGAGGCGGCTCACGGCGCTGGACGCAATGGTTTCCCCCACCTCCAGACCATTCAGAATTTCCACTTCCGCCGTTCCCACTGGCTCACCGGTGACGACCGCCCGCTTGCTTACCATCATCTCGGCCCTCTCGACCACCCATACGTAGGATCCACGCGTCTCATCCGAAAAGATCACAGCGATGGGAACGACGACCCGTGGAGTTGCGGCAATGCCTAGTCGGGACGTGACCGTCGCCGTCATGCCGGGAAGAAGATTGATGCCTTCCGGTTGAGGCATGGTGAGGGTGGCGCGGAAAGTTTGGGTCCGGGGGTCGGCCTGGGTGGCGGCCTCTTTGAGCCTCAGCTCGAACTCGCGTCCCGGGGCAGCCTCGAAACGGGCGACGGCTTCGTATTCCATTCCGCTCGTGTATTGAGCCGCCACCGACTCCGGAAAGTCGACCTCTATATCTATGTTCCGGACATCGACGAGGCTCACGATCGGTTGCTGGGGCCGCACGTGCTGGAAGTTCTCGACGAAGCGCTCGCCGACGCGAGAGCCGAAGGGAGCCAGGAGACGTGTGTCCGCGAGCGCCGCTTCCGCATCGTCCAACGCGGCCAGGGCAACCTCTCGAACGGCGCGGCTCTGGTCGAGCTGAGCGAGCGAAATCGCTTCTCTCTCATAGAGGGCGATGAATCGGTCGAAGTCGGCTTCCGTGCGCTCGTAATCGGCCTTGGCAGCGTTGAGGCGAATCTGGAAGTCGCGGGGATCGACGCGCGCTACGAGTTGCCCCTCACGCATGACCTCGCCTTCGTTCACCGGCAGCTCGATGAGAGGACCGCCGACACGGAACGAAAGGTCGACCTGGTTCGAAGCCGTCACCCGTCCGGGAAAGCTTCTCGAAGCGTCGCCGCCGGCCGCCACCTCTATCAGTCTTACCGGGCGGGCCGTTGGCTCAGGCTCGGGTGTCTCCTCCTGTCGGCAGGCGCCGAGGAGCAACGCTCCAGCCAGCCCAGCGAGAAGTGCCTTTTTCATCATGCTCGCGCTCCTTGCAACGTTGACGGTCATCTCTGCTCGCGTCCTTCAATAGTGGCGAGGATGGCGACAATCTCCTGATAGAAGCTCTCGCGCTCCGCTTCTGTTTTTTCCGCTTCGAACCAGGAGAGCGCCCGTTGAAGATTCACGAGATCGATCAGGAAGTCGAACACGGCCGCGGCGGCCAGCTGCTCCGCGATCAGCCTCTCGTTCTGCGCGGAGGTGAGGTCGGTCACATCCACGATGCCCTCGGAGTACTTGTCCTGGACGATTTCGAGATTCCCTGTTGCCGCTTCGACGGCCTGCTGCCCGAAGCGAATACGAGGAAAGGAAGCCTCGGCGCGACGAAAGGCCGTTCGTGTCTCCTGCTCGATCAACTGTTCCGTGAAGACGCGTTGCCGATCGAGAGCGCGCCCATCGGCCTCGGATTTGCGTAGAGCTGAGAGCCTCTGCCCGCCGAGAAACAAAGGGTAGTCTGCTCTGACCCTCAGGTCCCAAAAGAGATTCCCGCTGGAAGGATTATTCCTCGCCCCTCCGGTCAGCTGACGATTGAGGTTGAACGTGAACAGGCCGCTCGGCACGTAGAAGCGCCTTCCAAGAGCGGCAACCTGAAGGTCGAGAGCGTCGAGTTGTTTGTTGATCGCCTTGATCTCAGGCGAATTTTGGACCGCCAGGGGCACGAGAGCACCGGGTAGTCTGTCCACATCCTCGGGTCGATCGAAGATCGGATCGAGCCTTCCGCCGAGGAAGGGAAAGACCTCGGGGTCCACCGAGATCGGCTCGGGCAGCCACCGCCGGCCCTGTGCGCCGCCAAGCACGCGGTTCAGCGTGATACGGGCCGCTTCGACGTCCTCGATGCTTGCAAAAAGATCCGCGCGGCTTTGTGCTCCCGCCGCTTCCCACCGCAGGATCTCGTCGGCGCCCGAATAGCCAACTTCGCGCCGCAGCTGGGCGAGCTCCAGAAACGTCTCCGTCAGCCGGAGGTTGTCCACCGCGATACGATAGAACGCTTGGGTGAGGGCCAAACCATAAAAGCTGAGCCCGGTATCCCCCAAAATCCCAATGCGGTCCGCCTCACGTTGAAACTCACTGCCCTCGAAGAGACGGAGCGACGAGCGGTAGTTCGTGATCGCCTGATCGTCGAAGATCATTTGACCGATCGAAAGGCCGAGGAAGCTCGAGTCCCGGGGAAAGAGAGGCTGGAGGGGCTCGCCCACGTTCGAGTTCCGATAGCGCACGTCCATGGCCACTTGCGGCAGCAAGGCGCTCTTTGCGAGACCTCGTTCTTGCCGCACGCTCTCCACGAGCTCGTCCTGGATGGACAAGAATGCGTTGTTCAACGCCGACTCGCTGAAGGCGTCCGCGAGCTCGAGAACCGCGGCGCCCCGCTCATCGAGCATGTCCTCGTGGAGAAAAGTGGCGAAGACCCGCGTCTCCCAGGACGGCCTGAATCCCACCGCGGCCGCCGTGCGTCCGTTGATCCGAAGTCGCGCATCGACTGCCATCAGCACCGGCAACTCCGTCGTGGACTCCCCGCGAATGATGCGCGCCAGATTCAGGGCCACCCGACGGACCAGAGGGCCGGTAACGTCCGGCGTGAGCGTCGCGAGAGCGCCCAGCTCGAGCTCTGGATCCCCGGCCATACTGAAGGTCGGAATCCGCTGCCTGGTCAAGGACTGAATGAGCTCTTCCTTCTGCGCAGGCGTCAATTGAGGCAATTGCGTAAGGTAAACCGCCTCGGCATCACCGATGGCGCCAAGAGAATCGGAGACGTCATCCGCCAGCGTAGCGAATCGGATGTCGATAGCCAGGTTCTGCTCGAGGCTTTCGAGACGTGCGGCGAGGCCTGGTACCAGCTGCATGTCGTCGGGGGCGAGCGTAACGGTCACGGAATCGAATGGGACAAGCTCATGGAAGGTCCGAAGATCGCTCTCGACACTCAGCGAGAGAACGGTGAAGCTCAAGTTGGGTTTCATCGAACGATCCTCGCCCGAAAGAGGCAGGCGAAAGACGTCCGATCGCTGGAGATACGCGCTCACCACTGACTTGTCGAGCTCGAGATCGTCCCTTGCGGACTCAAGAGTCGCGTACAGCCCGTCCACCAAAACGATATCCACCTCGGGATCGTCGAGGGCGGCTCGAAGCGCGTCGGGCACTCGATCGGCGTTCCATTGCGCGTTGAAGTTCGAATCCTCTTTGAAGCGGACGGTGGTTCCGCCTGGCAAGTGACTTTGAAGCTCGGTCTCAATCATGGGAACGACATTGGTAACGCCGGGGGAACCATCCCGCACGATACCGATCACGACCGGCTCCGACGCCTGCTGAGCAGCGAGACTGCCCACACACGATAGGGTTAGAACGACCCACGCCACGAAAAGCTCCGCCAGGCGACTTCGTTGGAACACAGCTGTATTTGGGGTCCGGCTGCTCATCTAGGGATGTGTTTTTGGCCTTTCTGAAGGCGCTGCCGGCTTTCTTGCACGGTATATGCTACTGTCTTCGCGCCCTCTCTTGCGAGCCCGCCAATATCCCCAGCCCCTCCATCTCGCACCGCAATGATGCCGGGCACGTTGTCCACTGACATGGAGTGCGTGTAGCTGCCGGGTTGGCCCTTGTAGGCGACCGGAATGACTTGGCCCGATTCCATGTACGAACCGCCCCGATGAATCGGGCATCCGGATCCACTCATAGAGCAGTTGGTCGCTCGCCGGTTTCAGCGGCGCCGCCACGAATTTCTCCCGTGTGGGTCGGTCCGGTAGGTGATCAGGATGAGCTCGCGATTCACAAAGTGGATGGGTGGGCGCGGGTGCGCCGCATTCGAAATCGGCATCGCGACCGCGCGGTCTTTCACTTCCTGTTCCTTCATCACCACTCCGCTTGCGGGTGGTGGGTCAGCAACCGCACGACAGCACCGCCACAAGATCGCGGAGCGTACCACGAGAGCGTCGCGGTATCACGCAAGACAGCGCGGCGACGACACGCGAAAGACGAGCTGTCGAGAAAACTCATCGCGTTTCCGTCTCGGGAATAAGGGCTCGAGTCGCTCATATCGATCGCGTCTTTGAGGTCGAAACGTCGTTCGTGGGCGCTCTCGTGAGGCCATCCGGGCGGCTGCGGTCGACGCGGATCAGGTAGAGAAAGCCCTAGTCGCTCAGAAACCGAACTGAGCTTGCAATTTGAGGTACATCTGCCCACCTTCGTCCGCAGGAAGCCAACCGAGAGCCCCCGACGGGGCGACCACAGTATCGTTCAACGCCTCGAAAAGGTGTCCTAGTTCCGCGGAGAACTTCCAGCGGTTCGTCCACGCGAACGGAAAGTAACTGTAGCCGAAGGCGAGCGAGTTGAACGCCACGAGCTCGCCGGGTTGGTCCCCCGGGTCGACGAGATTGTACTGAGCGTAGAGTTGACTCATCGGCGTGAGAAAGTATCCGCCTTGCACGAGGAAGCCATAGTTGGTGAACGAGTCGAGAGCCGCGGGCTCGACCCACGTCGCCGATCCGGCCAAGACGATCTGGTAGCCGTCGCCGTTGAAGCTCAAGTCGAGATTCACTTGCCCCGCCTGTTTGGCGCCCTCGGTGACCTCGACACGCTTGCCCTGATAGCCCCCACTGAGGCCGAGCATCATGACGCGGGAACGCCCGCGGCGGCCGACTTGATCGTCCCATACGTCCCAGTCGTCGCCGACGAAGTTCCACTCCCATCGCACCGTGCCGGCGGTGTCGGTCTCCGGCGATGGAAACACATCGCGGCCGCCGAAAGCACCATTGTGAAACGACAGCCATACACGGTGCCGCCGACCGTGATAGTTGGCGAAGGCGCCGAGCGAGGAACCGATCGCAAAGGTGGAATTGTTCGGGGAGAACTCGATTGTGAGCAAGTCCTGAGGGAACATCCAGTCTTCCCGCGAAAGCGGGATGAACTGCTTTCCAAAGCGCAGGCTCCACTGGTCGGAGATCTTGAGCTGTCCCCACGCGACCAGCAGCTCAGTATCGAAGGAATCGTTCGTGTTGGTGCGAAAATGGTACGCGTACCGATCGGTATACTTACCTTCGAAGAAGAGGCGAGTCCGGTTCAGCGACCATCCCCGGGTAACGTCGTCGTTGCCGAAGCCCGGATCGTTTCCCAGTGGAGCGTCGCGCCAGTTCGCGTTGTAGCGTATCTGCGTGTAGATACCGAGCTGCAACCGGAACTCCCCATCGGCGCTCTGGAGGAAGGCGCCGTTGCCGGGACTCTGATCGTAGCCGGCCGTCGGGAGTGGCCCTTCACTCGTAATGGGTTCGATATCCAGAGAGCCCGCGCGGACGTCGACGAAGCCCTCGGGAATCTGAACCTTCTCGGGCTGTTGTGGCGTGTCGTCCTGCGCAGCCGACTCTTGTTGACCATGCGTTAACGTGCCGGCATCAGCCGGAGCAAGCCCGACTATGAGAAGGAGTGAACCCGAACGGACCAGCCGCGCCATCCCCATGTTCGAAGGGTTCTATCAGGCGCGCGTAACGCAGTCAACATCGCAGCGACTCGCACGGGTCAAGCGGACCGGCGTAGGATACGCTGCTAGCTGAGCAAAGAGCGTGGAGATGACATGGACCCATCAGAATTATTAGCACGAGCGACAGCTCTACTGATCACGGCCAACGACATCGTGTGGGGCTGGCCCACCATCGTCTTGCTCGCGGGTACCGGGCTCTGGTTGACGTTCACGCTCCGCGGCCTGCAATTTCGCCAACTGATTCCGGCGATACGCCTCGTCGTTGGCCTCGATCGGGAGGAAGACGACAGCACTGCCGAGGCCGAAGACGGCGACATCTCCAACTTCCAGGCGCTCATGACCGCACTCTCAGCCACGGTCGGAACCGGCAATATCGCCGGCGTGGCCACCGCGATCTCGATCGGCGGTCCCGGCGCGCTTTTCTGGATGTGGGTGATGGGTTTGATCGGTATGGCGACGAAATTCTCCGAAGCCCTACTCGCGGTGGAGTATCGCATCACCGATGAGAACGGGAAGATGTCGGGTGGACCCATGTACTACCTGTCTCGCGGGCTGGGATGGAAATCCCTGGGGTCGTTTTTCGCAGTGTGTACTGTGGGGGCGTCACTGCTCGGCATCGGAAACCTGGTCCAGTCGAACACGATCGCGCACGCGCTCAAGACCACGTTCGGGGTACCCGAGATGTGGACTGCCGCATTGCTGATGCTCACGATCGGCCTGGTGCTTCTTGGGGGGATCGAGAGCATCGGCCGAGTTGCGGGCCTCGTCGTTCCGACCATGATTGTGGTCTACGTCGCGACGACGCTCGTCGTTCTCATCACCCACGCCGCACAGCTGCCGGCCGCGATCGCACTCGTCTTCGAGGAGGCATTCACGCCCACGGGAGCGAGCGGTGGTTTCGCCGGCGCAGGCGTGCTCATGGGCCTACGCATGGGGGTCGCACGCGGTCTGTTCTCGAACGAATCCGGCCTGGGGAGCGCTCCGATAGCCGCCGCCGCCGCACGCACGAAGCATCCCGTCCATCAAGCGCTCTTCTCCATGACCCAAACCTTCATCGATACCGTCGTCATTTGCTCGATGACGGGTCTCGCCCTGATCGTCACCGACCAGTGGCACAGCGGCCGCACCGGCGCCGACCTGACCTCGGAGGCGTTCGGTGTCGCGATACCAGGTGGGCGGGCGATCGTATCCCTGTCTCTCGTCTTGTTCGCATGGACGACGATGCTCGGATGGAGCTATTACGGTGAGAAGTCAATGGAATACCTCGCGGGCGTGCGGGCGATCCCTCCATTCCGGATCGCATTCGTGCTTTGCGTGGGGATCGGCGCGATCGTCGGACTCGACGCGGTGTGGATGTTGGGAGATATCCTCAACGCGCTCATGGCGTTTCCCAATCTCCTGGCGCTTTTGGCGCTGTCTCCCGTGATCGTGCGTCTGACCAGAGAGTACTTTGAACGCTCGAGACCGCCGGGCCAGGACTAGAGTGCCCGAAACCGCTTATCCTGTGCGGTGAATTACTTGCGCAGAAACACCTGTCTCGAAGTGGTCCCCTTTCTTACAATACTCATGCGGCCTTGCGGCAGTAGAAGTTCAGCAGCCCGCCGAGACGTTCGCGACAGCGAATCGCTCGCCCACCGGCTAGTGGTGCCGGGGCCCAGAAACGAATCGACGCTTCCCGGACGCAAGGATCTTCAGGCCTCGCGGATCATGTCGTTACACGTCGGTCCATGTCGATTCTCGTTAGTTCTCCGGTCCGAGCCGACGCCGAATTGACGCGAATCCACGGGAACCCCCCGCAAGACGGGAAAAGTAGGGCAAAGTCAAACGGTCGAGTTGGTCGCAGCCAAGAAGCCAACATACAATCGCGGCAGCGCCACGCAGCCAAAGCAGCGGCGACGCCGAAAGAGGTGGCCGGATGTGTTGCTTCACCAAACGCGTAGAAAGTGTAAGGGCAACTAGTATCTTCACCCGCCATGAAGGCGGAAGGCAGTATGTCGCCTACGCGATGCGACTGACGAGTCAAGAAGATGTCGCCATGGTTCTACCGCTTCCCGTCCTTCCTGGAACGAAGGAAGACGAGCTGGAATTCGTCTCGTTGGAGCCGGTCCCCGACTTCTTTGCACGTCTGAAGCGCCTTTTCCGGTTGAGTCCCAACATCTCCGATGGAGTGAATCCAAGGACTCACGAGTTGTTGTCAGCCCCACGGCTCGCGGTTCACGAAGTGGGACTCTTCGAGGCATCATTCGTACCGCGTCGTTCGGACTTCGGCCGGCTTGATTCTCGATTTCGATTGCCCACCGAGATCTGGAACGACGCACCCGAGTACGCGGATTACGGCTTCGCAGTGTTTCAACTGAAAGCTGGCACGAACGTGCAAGTGCACCCAATGGCATTTTCCTTCCCGACGCGGTTTCCCCAAATGCTCGTTTTTCCAACGCTACATATCCATGACGGCCAATATCACCCCGAAGCCCATTTCGATCACGAACTGTTCTTTCAGGCCCCGGAGCTCCGAACGGTCGAAGACCCAAAGGTGGGCGCAATCGGGAGACTCCGGACAAGCCATGGGGAGCGAATTCTCGAATCAAATACGACCCCCATCACGGATGAACTCGATTTGAATGAACTAAGTGGGCTCTTCAACGAACAACAACGCTGCTACAAGTTCGACATGGTAGGACGATTCCAGAACTCGGATGTTCGGGTGCGCGAGGAGTCCTAGCAGGCGAATCAACGAACTAAACTCATCGAATGGGCACGCATCACGAGTGATGCCCAACTGAGACTAGGTTCAACGTTTGATTGGTGGTGCCGGGGTCCAGAATCGAACTGGGGACGCAAGGATTTTCAGGCCTCGCGGATCATGTCGTTCGTGGTCGATTCTGGTGGAATCTCGCGAGTTCAGGGCCTCGATCAGGGGCTCAACTGACCAGAATCCACCACCATCCACCACCATCCACCAGCAAGAAGGGCAAAGTCGTAGCAAAGTCAGATGACTTCCCCCAATGGGGCGAACGCGGGTTGCCGACGTACCCGCATCGTCATACCATCATCGACACTTTGTCCCTCGAAGCTGGTCAGAAGGCTCGCGCGTTCGACGCTTGGGGATGCCGTCGCGGGCGCCGCATGACCTAAATAGGGAAGTCTGCGACCGGGACCGGCTCGCGTGCGCGAGGGCAATTCGACAATCCTTTTCTTGACGTTCACGACCCTGGCTCTTGGCCAGGGCGGCTCAAAGCAGTTTGCGGCCAGGTCCTGCACCCCGGACACAAGGGGCCTATCCCTCATCTCTTACTTAGCTTGCTGGACACACTTTCTGTGTTTACGGTGGACTCTGGTGGATTTGCGCGCCGCCATCGATGCATCTCTTCGATTTCGATGTATCGAGAAGCCGATTCGAAAAGGTCGCGGGGTCAAGAGCGATTCCGCGCGCCCACCCCGTGACCTATCCAAGAAAACTGCGGTAACCGATCACCCCGTTCCAGCGTCTAAAGCTGTAGATGATTGGCCTAATGCAAGACCTCGCCCACGCGCTGAGATCCATTCGGAGCAACCCGGGGTTCACCGTTACTGTCGTGCTGACACTCGCGCTCGGCGTCGGTGCCAACACTGCCATTTTCAGCGTCGTGCATGCGGTTCTGCTCGACCCCGTTCCATATCCGGCCGACAACGCGGGCGACGTCCTCGTTATTGGCGAGAGTCCACCCCGGGGCGGGCGGATGGGCGTTTCGTATCCCACTTTCGTCGACTGGTTGGAGCAGGTCCAATCGTTCGAGCTGATGGCAGGTTTCCGCGACTACTCCTACAACCTAACCGCGCGTGCCGAGCCGCTCCGGGTGCGAGCGCGGATGACGAACGCGAGCTATTTCGAGATCCAGGGAGTTCAGCCGCTTCTAGGCCGCTTCTACACAGCCGAGGAGGACACCGGTGCGGGCCCGTCCGTGACGGTAATGAACAACGGCATGTGGCGAAACCAGTTCGGGGCTCGTGCCGATGTGATCGGCGAGGTGGTCGTACTAGACGAAGTGCCGCACACCGTGATCGGTGTGCTCCCGCCGAACTTCGAGCTCTTGCCCGAGGACCGTTTCTACGTCCCGCTCATGCAGTGGGCGGAGCGGGATGCGTCGAAGCATCGGGGCGACCACCAGTCGATCTACGTTCTCGCGAGATTGAAATCGGCCACGTCGTTCGAGCAAGCGAACGCTGAAATGAACGCCATCGCCGAGCGCTTCCAAACCGAGTACCCCGACACCAATTCGGGTGTGGGTGCCGTCGTGGAGCGTCTTGCCGAGCGGCGCCTACGGGAATTCCGTCCAATTCTATGGCTTCTTCTCGGGGCGGTCGGTTTCGTGCTACTAATCGCGTGCACGAACGTCGCGAACCTGTTGCTCGCACGTTCCACGTCGCGACAACGGGAAACGGCCATTTGCTCAGCGCTCGGCGCTAGCCGGGTGAGACTCATGCAGCAAGCGCTCACCGAGAGTCTAGCGCTCGGCGTGCTCGGCGGCGTTGCCGGTCTCGCTATGGCCTACGTGGGGCTCTTGTGGATCCGGTCGACGACGCCGTTCGACGTGCCGCGTTTGGCGCAAGCGGGACTCAACGTGCCCGTTCTCGGCTATGCACTAGGCATTTCCGTTCTAACGGGAATTCTGTTCGGATTGGTGCCCGCTGTGTCCGCGTCACGCAGCCGCGTGAACGACCACCTCAACGAAGGTGCCCGGAACGTGGGCTCCGCCCTCGGAAAAAAGCGGCTCGGCCGCGTACTCCTCGTGGTCGAGGTAGCACTCGCGACGGTACTTCTCATCAGCGCCGGACTCCTCATCCGTACGGTGATGAATCTAACCCAAGTGAAGCCCGGTTTCCGGCCCGACAATATTCTCGTGCTGCAGATGGGCCTTTCCGGTGACGAGTACCCGGAAGAACGACGCGTGCCGTTTTACCAAGAGTTGCGCGAGCGTCTTCTCGGACTTCCCGGGGTCGACTCGGCTGCGATGGGCTCAACGCTCCCCATGCTGGGATCCAACTGGACATCGATTTTTACCGTTGCCGACCAGCCCGTCCCGCCTCGCGCCGAGCTCCCCTCATCCGCGATGACGCCGGTGGGACTCGGCTATTTCGAAACGCTGGGCATGACGCTTCTCGAAGGGCGCTTGTTCGACGAGCGCGACGCGAAGAAATCGCAATCGGTCATCGTCGTCAACCAGACGCTCGCTCGCCGCATTTGGCCGAACGAAAGTGCAGTCGGAAAGCGCCTGAAGCAAGGCTGGCCCGAAAGCGTCGGAGAGCGCCACCCGTGGCGAGAGGTTGTTGGCATCGTCGCTGATGCCAAACAAGACAGTCTTGACCAAGACGCGCGCATGGAGACGTTCATCCCAATGACGCAGAACCCTTCGTCGTACGTGAACATTGTGCTCCACACCGAGACCGACCCGTTGAGCCTCGCCAAACCCGTGCGCGACATCGTCTTGTCGGCGGACCCCGACCTTCCGGTTTTCCGTGTCCGCTCGATGGAGCAAGTCATCGCGGCGTCGCTGGCGCCACGGCGGTTCACGATGTGGCTTCTCGGCGTGTTCGCGTCGCTCGCCATGATTCTTGCCGCCGTCGGTATCTATGGCGTGATCGCGTACTCGGTCGCGCAGCGAACCCGAGAGCTCGGCCTTCGTATCGCGCTCGGTGCTCAGCGCGCGCAGATTTTCGGCCTCGTCGTTTCTCAAGGTATGTTACTCACGGGCGCCGGACTGTTGCTCGGCATCGGTGGCGCGTTCGCCATGACCCGGACGATGGAGAGCTTTCTCTTCGGCGTGGTTCCGACCGATCCCGGAATGTTCCTTTCCGTGCCGCTCGTTTTGGCCACAGTCGCCTTCGCCGCATCGTCGTTGCCCGCCCTCAGAGCCACCGGGGCTGATCCCTTATCGACGCTTAGAGCTGATTGACGAGTCTGCGCTCCGAGAACCAGGATCGAACGACGATGAGCTCAGCGACGCTTCGCCCTGAGTCCAACCTGGTCCGCGGATGTGGCACGTGGTTCTAAGTTCGAATGCCTCACCCATATACATACAGTCTCGTGTAGGCTGGCCCGAACGGTTTCAGGCGAGCCTTGTATGAACGGGTGGCCGTGGCCCCATAGTACGGCGTCGATCGTCCGATGATTCGCAAGACCCTTGAGAGCCCGCCCATCTTGAGCGGCCGATTCGTCGGTTCGACGGCCCCTGGCTTCAAACCGTTTTCAAACCAAACGCCCCAGCACCACCCGGATCGCCGACACTCGCCGACACGACACGAACTGCGAACACCCCACCAGTCAACACTATACGGCAAATCCGTCACTCGCCGTCATCCCCTGATACACGGCCCACCCATTCCCCCTTCGGACCAGCTCAATACCGATCTAGCGGGCTCAATAACTACGAGCCGAATCGACTGTCGTTGCTAACGAATTGCTAACGCGGCGTTTTCGGGAGCCCTCAGATATCTCTCCCAATCGCGCCCGCCGCTGGTTCGTGAAAAGTCAACGTGCGGCCAACATTTTTTCAATTCGCGGTGGGAACGAGGCGCTTCAACTCTTCGAACCAGTTCTGCACGGACGATGAGTCGACTCGACCTGCGGTACGCCTCGTCCGCCCGCTTTATCATCAGGAAACGCTGGCCGTCAGGCGAGATGTCGAACGGGCGGCGGCCCGAGTTGTCGAAATAGGAGCCACCCTCGATGAGCGTCTCCGCGTTGCCATGCTGTTCCTCAATGGTGCCGGGGCCCAGAATCGAACTGGGGGCGCAAGGATTTCAGGCCTCGCGGATCGTGTCGTTCGTGGTCGATTCTGGTGGATTCTGGCGAGTTTAGGGCCTCGGCCAAGGGCTCAACTGACCACCATCCACCACCATCCGCCAGCAAGAAGGGCAAAGTCGTGGCAAAGTCAGACCTGGTCTAGAGCGGATTGGTCCCAGGGTCATTGAACCACTCTCCCGCCCCAGTTAGAATCGGCGCAGTTTGATCGGCCAAACCCTCGCCCACTACAAGATCGTCAAGAAGATCGGCGCGGGTGGCATGGGCGACGTTTACCTCGCTGAGGACACGAAGCTCTCTCGGCAGGTCGCGCTCAAAGTCCTACCTCCAGAATTGGCCGAGAACGAGGAACGCCGTGCGCGGTTTCAGCGCGAAGCGAAAGCCATCGCCGCTCTCGATCATTCCAACATTGTTCAAGTGTTCTCGGTCGAGGAAGCCGACGGCGTCCACTTCATCGCCATGCAGTTGGTAAAGGGGAAGACGCTGGCGGAACTGATACCCAAGGGGGGCCTCCCGCTCGACAAGTTCTTCGACTGCTCGATTCCTCTGGCCGGCGCCGTGGCCGCGGCGCACGAGGCCGGAATCATCCACCGCGACCTCAAACCAGCCAACGTGATGGTGTCGGACGAAGGCATCGTCAAAGTGCTCGATTTCGGCCTCGCTCGGCAGGACGCTCCCATTCGTGTGCACGACGTCAGCGAGTCTCCGACCGCACTGAAGACACAAGAAGGCATCATTGCGGGAACGCTTCACTACATGTCTCCCGAGCAAGCCGAAGGGAAGCGCGTCGACCAGCGCAGTGACATCTTTTCGCTGGGCATCATGTTCTACGAAATGCTAACGGGCGCGAGACCGTTTCAAGGAAATACAGCGACCGCGGTTCTGTCGTCGATTCTCAAGGACACACCTGACTCGATCTCGGATCTGAAAGCGGGCGTTCCGAACGAGCTAGCCAAAATCGTTCGACGGTGCTTGGCGAAGGAACCAGGGCGGAGGTACCAAACTACGTTCGACGTGAGAAACGAGCTCAAAGAGGCGGGCGCGATCAAGGCGAGCCGAAGCTCCAGAGGCCCATGGCTGGCGGCGGCCGGGCTAACTGTAGCCGTCATCGTCTGGTTGAGCGGAATCAACCCGACCGCGGACAGAACGAGCTCGGTGCCGCGACTGGCGAATCCCATCCAGATCACGTCCGCGACGGGGATCGAGGACCATCCGGATTGGTCGCCGGATGGAAGCACGCTCGCGTTCTCCGGTGGGCAAGCGGTGAATCTGATGGGCGGTAATTGGGACATCTGGGTGAAGCAGGCAGGAGGCGGCCCCGCCGTCAACAGGACCCCAGATTATGCTGGGGACGATCGGTACCCCACGTGGTCCCCAGATGGCACGCAGATCGCATTTTGGTCGGAACGCGACGGCGGCGGTTACTACGTCATGCCCGCTCTCGCTGGGCCGGCTCGAAGGGTCTTTGCGGCGCCGCTCCATCAGCCTAGCCCGCCGCAGTGGTCCGTGGACGGCGAGGAACTCGCCGGTCTCATAAAGGATGAGTCCAGTAACTATGTGCATATCGTTTCGCTAAAGACGGGTGAGACTCGACGCGTGTCGGCGCCTGGGCGTCGTGAGGAGCGTTTCGACCTTGCTTGGTCTTCTGATGGGCGCTATTTCGCCTATGTCGATGGAGACGACCTTTACAACAACCTTTCGCAGCTTTGGATACTCCGAGCTGCGGACGGCGAAGCCTTCGCCGTTACCGACGGCACGTCAAGCGACTGGGGGCCAAGCTGGTCCGCCGATGGACGCACGGTCTATTTCGTTTCAAACCGCGGCGGGAGTTCAGACATGTGGCAGCTGAGCGTCGCGACAGACGGCTCCCGAGAGAATGAACCCAATGCGATCACGGTCGGTATCGGCATTCGGCACGCGTTTCTATCTCCGGACGGGAAGAAGCTCGCATACTCGAAGGGCAGAACGATCTCGAATGTGTGGCGACTGCCAATTTTGGCGGATCGCCCCGCAACCTGGGAGGATGCGCAACAAATCACGTTCGACCAATCGTTGATCGAGATGGTTGACGTTTCCCCAGATGGTAGGCAGTTGCTCATCGATTCCGACCGTGCAGGCAACGCGGATCTTTGGACGTTTCCCGCGGACGGTGGAGAGATGCGACAACTCACCACAGGCGCTGCCCTCGATTGGGGAGCTAGATGGTCGCCGGAAGCTGACGAGATAGCTTTCTACTCGACTCGAAGCGGAAACCGTGACCTCTGGAGTATGTCCGCTCGCGGGGGCGCGGCAACTCGGTTGACGAACTATGACGGCATCGACCGCTATCCGGCCTGGTCTCACGATGGTCGCGAAATAGCGTTCCACTCGGACCGCAGCGGCAACCCCGACATCTGGGTCCTGACCCGGGAGAGCGGCGAGCTTCGCCGTTTGACCACGAATCCGAGCGCGGATCAGTTCGCGGATTGGTCTCTGGACAATCAATATCTCGTTTTTCACTCCGACCGCGATGGTCAACATCTGTGGCGCATTCCCGCGTCGGGCGGTGAGCCGGAACTCCTAACCGAGAGAGCTGCCGGATGGCACGCCCGATGGTCGCTCAGCGGAAAGGAGGTCTACTTTCAGGGAGCCGACGCCCAAGACGGAAACGTCTGGTCCATTTCCGTCGATGACAGAGTCGAACGCCAACTCACCGATCTCCGTGAACGTCCAGGTTTTTCGTTGGCATTGGACACGGACGGAGCGTACATTTATCTCGTCTGGCTCGAGGAGCTTGGAGATCTCTGGGTCATGGATGTCATCCACGAGTAAGACTCCGGAACCACCTTGAGCGCGTGAAAAAAACCACTGCATGATGATGCCGGAGCCCAGAATTGAACTGGGGGACGCAGGATTTTCAGGCCTCGCGCACCACATTGTTGCGCATCGGTCGATTCTCGCTCGTTTTCTGACTCAAGTCGGAGTCCAGCTGACGAGAATCCACACGCTTCAAGGGAGCCACCCAACGAGGGAATCCGTACGGCCATTCGTCACGCTCCAAGTACGTGACCACCATCGTGATCGCCAGAAGTTCACGGAAGCGCTCGCTGAGTACTGAAGAGTACTATTCTCGCATCTGGACCTCCGGGGAGAACGGGCTCAAATAAACTGCGATCGATTCTTGTCCCCTCTCGCGTCATCTGCCGCGACCCCTTTGGTGTGACCCCTGAAAACTGGCCCGAACAGAGCTGTGGTGCGCGGACTACAAAGGCGAGTTCATGTTGACGGACAAGCGCTACTGCTACCCGTTGACCATCACAGACTTCGCGAGCCGCTATCTACTCGCTTGCGATGCACTCGCCACAACCAAAGAAGTCTACGCTTTCACCGTGTTTGAGCGGGCTTTCAAGGACTTCGGACTGCCAAAGGCCATACGCACCAACAACGGCGTTCCCTTCTCATGCTCCCACGCCCTCTTCGGGCTCAGCAGGCTTTCCGTCTGGTGGCTGCGTCTTGGCATCGATATCGAACGCATCAAGCCCGGGCATCCTCAGCAGAACGGACGGCACGAACGCATGAACCTCACCCTGAAGCTCGAAGCCACCAAGCCCGCCTCAGACAACTTCCTGCAGCAGCAAGCACGCTTCGACGACTTCATCGATGGCTTCAACAACGAGCGGCCTCATCAGGCGCTTGGGATGCAATATCCGGCTGAACGGTATCAGCCTTCAACAAGGCCTTATCGAGGCTTGGCAGAACTCAACTACCCGTTTCATGACCGAACCATCACTGTCACGCGATGCGGACGCATCTGTTTCGACAGGCTCAAGATCAATCTCT
>Ga0315338_1000768_pt1 | contig 57187 bp, 50 predicted proteins | sample ASW8metaG_FD_204518 | JGI IMG/M metagenome (GOLD analysis project Ga0315338, IMG submission 204518) | Ammonia-oxidizing marine archaeal communities from Monterey Bay, California, United States - ASW #8 | ecosystem: Environmental > Aquatic > Marine > Coastal | place: USA: California | collected... | reverse complement strand
AGCACCAACAGCGCAGTCACTATGGCAATCAATACCAACACCAACAACCCAAGCACCAACAACCCAAGCACCAACAGCGCAGTCACTATGGCAATCAATACCAACACCAACAACCCAAGCACCAACAGCGCAGTCACCAACAACCCAAGCACCAACAGCACAGTCACTATGGCAATCAACACCAACAACCCAAGCACCAGTATGGCTACCAACACCACCAACCCAAGCACCAACACCAACAACCCAAGCACCAGCGCAACCAGAACCACCAACACAAACAACCCAAGCACCACCTAAACCAATCATCAAAGATTGGTCATTTATGTATATATAAATAAGTTTACAAATAAACAATTAGAGTAGAATAGTATAGTGTTTTTTTATTTGTAAACTTATCAATTTATAATAAAGAATGACGTGTTGTCATTAAATTTGATGAATTATCAAAAGATAAGTTATGAAGTGTGGCTTGTAAATTATCTGTGATTTGATCAAAAGTGCCAGACCATAAAGGATTATTATTGTGGGTATATACATTATCTATTATATTATTTGTGTTATCGATAGAAAACACTGATCGTGGTGAAGTATTTGGAATAGTTGATGTATCATTGTTAAAGGATAATATCAAAGGAGGTATATTTAACTGAGATGTAGAAAAATAGCTTGTTGAAGAAGGAGTTATATTATCAGCATCAGCATTAGCATCAGCATTAGCATCAGCATTAGCATCAGCATTAGCATCAGCATCAGCATCAGCATCAGCATCAGCATCAGCATTAGCATCAGCATTAGCATCAGCATCAGCATTAGCATCAGCATTGGTATTATTATTTTCCGGTATTGGTTCTAACGAATCATGATCACGAATATCTATTCTACATAAAGGACATCTTGGGCTTAATTGAAACCATCTATGTAAAGCACTCGGAGTAAATATATGACCGCAGGGAATAATTTGAACAACATTATCTGCCGATAAAAACCCTTGTTGCATTATGGGGCATATTCTATTATATGGTTGTTGAATGTTACTAAATAATATTTCTCTTGTTGCGTTTTGAACTTGTTCTTGTGTAGGTCTTACTATAACAGGCGATAAATTGGTATAATTATTTTCTGGTGGGTAAACAGAGTCTGAACGATATAAATAACGTGCTCTTCTAACTCTTTGACCTGTTCTCCTTTCGTGTAATGAACTATTATTAGGATTGCCTGTGGCATTGTTTATGTTATTGGCAGGCTGATTATGATAAAACCCAGTACTTGTATTAAATCCAGACGGATTTACAACTTGAGGCAAAGGCAAAGGCAAAGATGAACGGGAAATATTTATTAAATTATCAAAAGTATTATTTTGAGACTGTATAATATTAATTATAGAATTTAAAGTATCATTTGTATTTTCAATTTGTCTCATATATAACCTAATATCATTAGTTAAAAATCCGCTCATTAATATCTAACTATATTAATTAAAATATGTTTAAATATATCTATAGTTTATCATATAATAATACAAAATGAGTAATGGGGAATGTAAAGAAACAATCGACTCTGTTTATAGTGGTTTAGGTTTAACGGGACTTGCGAATACAGGTAATTCTTGTTACCTGAACTCATGTATGCAAATACTTTCTCATACGTATGAATTAAACGATATGTTTAAAAAAAAACAATACCAAAAAAGATTAAATAGAATTGCCGATTCTGCTTTACTTTTAGAATGGGATAAATTGCGAGAGATGATGTGGAGCAGCAATTGCACCATCGCCCCGTGGGGCTTTGTTAAAGCAGTTCAAAAAGTATCAACGTTAAAAAATATTGAGTTGTTTTCAGGATATGCTCAAAATGATATACAAGAGTATCTATTATTTGTAATTGATTGTTTTCATAATGCATTAGCGAGAGAGGTTGATATGGAAGTATCTGGAATAGTCAAAAATGGAACCGATAAATTGGCTCAAACATGTTATTCAATGATGAAAACTATGTATGGTAAAGAATATTCGGAAATGCTTAATATTTTTTATGGCATTCATGTCTCAGAAATAACATCCATGACTACTGGGGAATCTCTTAGCTTAAGACCAGAACCATTTTCAGTGTTGAGTTTGTCTTTACCTGATAAAAATAACATATCTCTCATGGAATGTGTTGATTTATATTGCAAGAGGGAAAAAATGGAGGGAGATAATGCTTGGTTAAATGATAAAACAAATAAAAAGGAAGATGTTAACCGTGGTATTATCTTTTGGAGTTTACCAAATATTTTAATTATTGATTTGAAACGTTGGGGTGGAACAGGAAGAAAAGTAAATAGCATGGTAAGTGCTCCCATTAAAGACGCCGATTTTTCTACATATGTTAGAGGATATAATAGTAAATCGTATATTTATGATTTATATGGGGTTTGCAATCATTCAGGAGGTTCTTTAGGTGGACACTACACTGCGTATGTAAAAAATGCTAATGATAAATGGTATGAATTTGATGATACATCAGTCACAGAAATCAAAGAGGAAAATGTTATAACAACTCGTTCTTATTGTTTCTTCTATCGTAAAAAAAAATAACTAAATAAATATATATAATAATGGATGTTAATTTGAATTCAATTACTGGAATACCATATTCAACGAATTATTTAACGAATCTCGGCACAAACCCAACTGTTCTTTTGGTTATCACCGTAATTATTATATTATATTATGTGTTGTTTGCTTCTTTAGGAGTAGCGAAAGGACAACCTATTGGTGAAACTATTTCAAATAGTGCTCAGGGGATTGTTATGTTAGAAGTCTTATTATGGGGTGTATTTGTTGTTCTTTTGTTATTAAACGGCATGTCTTATATTTTTAATATTGATATTACCGCAAGCATAAAAAATCTTTTTACGGCAATACCAGAGGTAGACATTAAGGTTGATACTACGGAAGTTCCACAAGATGATGTTATACCAGAAACTACTGTTCAGGAGTTAACTACTGCCAAACAAGTATTTCATGTACCTGGCAATAAATATACATATGAAAATTCAAAAGCTATTTGTAAGGCATATGGAGGTCGTTTAGCTAATTATGATGAAATCAATAAAGCGTATGATGAAGGAGCGGATTGGTGTAGTTATGGTTGGTCTGATAAACAAATGGCATTATTTCCAACTCAAAAAGAAAAGTGGGAGCATTTACAGAAAATAAAAGGACACGAACACGATTGTGGTCGTCAAGGAATTAATGGCGGTTATATTGCCAATCCTAATGTGCGTTTTGGTGTAAATTGTTATGGATACAAACCCAAAATTACAAAAGAGGAAATAGATTTAATGGCAAACACACCGTTGTATCCAAGAACACAACGTGAAATTGATTTTGATAAACGTGTTAATTATTGGAGAGATAAATTGCCGGAAATTCTGGTTGCTCCATTTAATAATAATAATTGGAGTATTATTTAAGAAAAATAACAAAATAGTTAAATAATCAATTAATATTATTTATAATTCTTAATTAAATATATATGAGTTCAATTAAGAATTATGTTAGTAAGATTAATAAATCAATAAATAATCACATTTTTACATTAAAATATTATGATAACTACCATAAACAATCTATTATAAAACTAATAGTTATTTTAGTCATGACTCTTTATGTAGGTAAAAACTTTAAATTAAATAAACAATTAATGGAATTAATTGATAGTCATAAAATATTACGTTTGTTAGCAGTGTATATATTGTGTTTGACGTATGTTACTTCAAATGATAGTAGTATTGCAATAAATGATTTAGTTGTTGCGGGAATTGTTACGTCTATCTTTATTTTATTAATTCAACATACATAAATTAATCTTTATCATAAAATATTATTATATTCGTTTGGGTTTTTTACGGGTTTTTACGAGTTTTACGGGTTTTTACGGTCTTTTTATTGTTAACATTTCTTCTTGTCTTTTTACGAATAGCTGACTTATCGGAAGAGTCACTAAATGAAGCTAAATCAAATAATTTATCATATAAACTATCAGATATAGGTTCATCTTTATCCGTTTCTAAATAATTTCTAGAGAGACTTTGCTGTAAATACAAAAGACCTGCCGGAACAGCTAAATTTTTTAAACCATTTAAAATAGCACTGCTATTTCCACCTGTTTGACCTTTTAAAATATTTGAATCTACTCTAGATTCAGTTTTTGCCTCACCATTTATTATTGAAAGGTCAAATCCTCCAGCACAACCTTTATCATTATTTCTTATAACCATATCATTTACTCCCAAAACCATAACACTTATATATTAAGTAAGCACATTTTTCCCAAGTATTATTTAGCGTAACTTCTTTTAATATCTGGATTATATTTTATATCTCTAGCTTCTTTAATACTGTTAATAATCATATCAACTTGATCTTTATTAGTTATAAATTTTGCTAAACAATCTTCAACTAATTTAAAAGTTAAGGGTGATGTTTGTTTGACTGAACTAAATCGTAATTTGCCATCTGAAATCTCAACAATAGCATTATTTAAATTATTTGTTTCTACATAATTAAATATAATGTTTTCCTCACTGATTCTGTTTTGTTTTAATTCTTTTATTTTGGTATTAAGTTGTTGAATATGATTATCTAAAGTGACCCATTTCTTAACATGCTCATTGAAATCCATTTTATTATTATAAAAGAGATAATATCTAAATATCTTTTATAATAATTTATTTATTAATTATTTAATAGCGTCTCGTTTTATTGGCGTGTTTGCTTCTCTTGTGATGTTTATTCGATTTGCGAGACTTCATTAATCTCTGAAGTCCCAAAAGACCAAAGGGAACAATTGCCGTAGAAATAACACCACCTCCTTTCTTCATGCTTCTGTGGCTCTTCATGCTTTTGTGGTGGCTCTTCTTGCTTTTGTGGTGGCTCTTCTTGCTTTTGTGGCTCTTCATGCTTTTACGCGTGTGGGTGCGACGTTTTCCACCTCCCATGACGTTGGTAACGGCACCGGCGGCACCGGTTACGGCACCGGTTACGGCATTGGTTACGTCCTGAACAGCCTTAGCAACAGGTTTAAAACAATCCATTATACACTATAATAAGAAAATTCTATAATATAAATTATTATTTTGAAAAGAATGATTTATTACGCAAGAGTAATACAAAAATTCCTAAATGAAGAAGAAAACTAATTATAACGAATATAAGTGACAAGTAGATATAAGGATATATTTCAATAATAATGAGTTCTAATAAAGGTGTTAAAAGAGTTTTTAATTCAGTTTTAACGTCTTCTCTCTTTAGAATTAACAAACATTGTTCAATAATAGTATCTTTCATTTTTATTCTATTTACACTTAATGTTTAAAATTATTTTGAAATCTCTGCGTGTTAAAACCCAGTAAATTTTCTTGAAAAAGTTTAAATGGAACCATATGAACCAAATAAATCATTTGACTATTCCAATGTAACTTTAGAAAACCCGCGACCAGTTCAAGGGGGTTCATATTTTACAAAAATAACAATGGGTCAAAATAAATTACTCTATCTTCAGTTTCCAAAATGTTATACGAAACAAGGTATTATTGCTACTAAACGTGGTAAATATTGCGATTTATTGTATGACCGCGCAGATGAAACCGAACTTGTAGAGTGGATTGAAGGATTTGAGTCAGCGTGTCATGCCTTGATTGATGAAAAAAAAAATGTATGGTTTCAAAGTGAGCTTTCTAAAGATGATATAGAAACTATGATGGCTCCCATGTGTCGTCTCTACAAGTCAGGAAAGAAACTTTTACTAAGAGTTAATATTGATGGCAACAAGCACAATGGTAAAGACAAGTGTATTGTATATAACGAAAGAGAAGTATTAATAGATTTAGAAAGCATTAGTGATGACAATATGATAATACCTTTAGTGCATATTGATGGAATTAAATTTTCATCACGGAGTTTTGAAGTTGAAATAAAATTAGTCCAGTTAATGATTTTAGATTCAGTGCCTGAGCAGAGTCCATTGTGTATGATCAAGCGAACTTCTAACAATTCTCCTATGAAAATAGATGTTTGCGTAGCAGATAATAAATCAGAATTTAGCGAGAGAGAACAAGAAACTGAATCTATTTTAGAAGAAACCAAACCTATTTTAGAAGAAACCAAACCTATTTTAGAAGAAACCAAACCTATTTTAGAAGAAACTGAGCCTATTTTAGAAGAAACTGAGCCTATTTTAGAAGAAACTGAACCTGTTTTAGAAGAAACTGAACCTGTTTTAGAAGAAACTGAACCTGTTTTAGAAGAAACTGAGCCTGTTTTAGAAGAAACTAATAATAGGGTAAATCAAGAATCTGAAAATGAATCTGAAAATCCGCAATCTTTAGGTAAATTAGAGGAAATCAATTATTTAGAAATAGTTGGGGATACAAATGAATTAAACGGATTAAATGAAGTAGATTTAGAAATTAATGAAGATTCAGAATGTATATCATTGAAAAAACCAAATGAAGTTTATTATGAAATTTATAGGTCAGCTAGAAATAAAGCAAAACATATGAGGGAAGTTGCGGTACAAGCATATTTAGAGGCAAAAGAACTAAAAACAAAATATCTGTTATCAGATGTTGAAGATTCTGATGATGAAAGTATTTTTGATCAGTAATATTAATTAAATTTTCTTAATTTTAGAAAAATATTTTATCCAGCATTTTATATAATGGGTTTCCTCAAAGATTTACAGAAAAAGATTAAGGCTCATCACGTTATTGCTCTTTTGGGATTTGTAGTTTTAGCTGTTGCTTTAGTTAATTATTCGTCGGGAAAATCTTCTTTGACGGACAACATGACTGGTGGTCGCGCAAGTAGTGCTCAAGCTGTCACACAGGCAGCCGACGCTGGTACCGCTCAGGCCGCCAATCCCGCTGGTCAGAACGAGGTATATGCTGACGTGTCTGATATGGCTTCCCCGTCGTCTATGGGTCTCCCTCCCAGCTGTTCCAAAGGAGCTGCCACTAACCCGGGAGATCTGCTCCCCAAAGATGTCAACTCTGAATGGAGCCGTCTTAACCCCAATGGCAACAATGACCTTGCCAATGTCAACCTGTTGAGCGCCGGTGCTTTAGCAGGTATTGATACTGTTGGAAGTTCTCTGCGCAATGCTAATCTCCAGGTTCGTTCCGAACCCCCGAATCCTACAAAGAATGTGAGTCCTTGGATGAACACAACGATTGAACCCGACCTTATGCGTGTTCCTCTTGAGATTGGATGTGGACCGCAGTAAATAGACCGCAGTAAATAGACCGCAGTAAATAGACAAATTTACAATCTTCTTCTTATTTAATTTAAAGTATTTTAAATAAGAAATTTTTTATCATATATTGTCGATATAATATATAGAATGAAAATTAATTTACTGGGTTATGCTCTTATTGCTTTAATAATATATATATGTATCCGTATTTATAAAGAAAGCATTTATTTTAATTTAAAATGTATTATTTCTGGTGTGGATGGAAACAAATATTGTGTTCGCGAACGAGGTAAGTTAGAAATGGCTGCTGATAGATTAGCGAATGTTAATGGAAATATGAAAACTCTGGTAAATCATTGTGGTAACAAATATCCAGAACGTGAAAATATGAAAAGGTTAGTGAATGGTTATAATCCAAAGCAAATTTATGAAACTCTTCCTACGAGTGTGCATACTGCGTATAGTGAAAACAAGGGTGAAAAACTCGCCTTCTGTCTCGATACAAAAAAAAATGGTGGCCAATTGATTGATATGAATACACTTACTTTTGTCGCCATTCATGAATTGGCGCATATAGCGACACAAAGTATAGGACATACAGATGAGTTCTGGTCTAATTTCAAATTTTTATTACAAGAAGCAGCGAAGATTAATGTTTATGATCCAGTGGATTACAAAAAAGAGCCGCGACAATATTGCGGTATGACCATTACAGATAATCCATATTATGATTATTGATAATTATTTATAAGATTATTGATGAATCACATTTATTTACAAATAAATGATATTTCAATATGCAATACACAATACACAATACGATAATATATGATTTACATTAATTATATATTATCATAAATGATAGGTTTAGAGAAATAAAATACCATTATTTTATATATGTCCACGATTTTCAAGTTTGGTTATAATGTTAATAATAGTGTTACACAAATATATATATTTATTGGTGAACGAATTGTTAATCTTAAAACTGATGTAAATCTAAATAAATTATTTCAATCAGAACCAAATAATGACATTTTTAAGGATATTTTCTCTCCAAAAGAATTACTTGAAATTAAAAAAGAAAGTATTGAATTGATATTTGTAAATGAACAAATACATTTAGATGATACAATTGAAACTATAAAGAAAAAACTGATTGTGGCTATGAAAACCAAATATTTGTCTTTTGGTGAAATTTACATGTTTGCCAAGCATAAAAGACAGTTAAATAGTGTATTAGTATATCAACTTTTAACACAGAATGGTAAACTTGAATTAACAAAGGAACGTCTTGTGCAATTTTTATTAAATATAGATAATGTTAATATTCAGGATATTGTAGACAAAGAAATATATGACTATGACGATATAATTAATTTAAATCTAGACAAGTCGCCCGTTTTAGTAAGTGAACCAATAGGACAGAAATTCATTGCGGTGGAAACCACTTATCCATATACAGTAAATCCTTTTAATGCTATCATTTATGATAAATTATTGGAGAGATTTGTAGAAGAATTGACCACAACAACAAATCAAAGTTTATTGATGGATACTGGAAAAATAGAAGATAACATGATTTTCATATGTGCCGCCGAAAAAGCTTTAATGTATGCCGAACAAAATAATATGTCAGAAGAAAGCACCATCAAAATATATTTTCCGTATTTATTTGAAAAAGAAATTATTAATCTCTCTCAATTAAAATCCGAAAAGGAAAATTTATTGATTGAAACTTTGAAAATGACAGAAGAAGAAGCTTGGTTAGATACCATTAATAATATTAATTTATTTAACGATATATACAATTATAGAAATACTGAATTAAATTATATAGAGTCCGGAATAAAAGAGATTGATTTAACTATTAATGCCGAATATTCGTTTAATCTTCCTCTAGATGTCGTATTTAAATTAATACATGTAACGGAAACAGTTCCTTTTATTAAGTATAATCCAACAAAACGCCAGGAAAAAATTTATCGTTTATATACTGATAAAATGGCGACAAACGGGAAAAAAATACCTTATCTTACCAAAGCAACTATTTTTAAATTAATTAGACAAATTGGCGGAAACAAGGGAGTATTCGTTTATATAGAACACAAGTTGAATAATGATACGATAGTGCCTATTATATGTGAATTTCAAGACAATGGTAATATTATTATTAAATCTAAATTTACAGAGGTTATATCCATATCTCAATTAGATGAACTAATCAAAAATGCGGCGAATCCTGTGATTGATATTATAAAAAATTATCTTATGCAAAGTGGTTATAAAATGAATAATTTCAACTCTATAAATTCACCTGATATTAATATAAATAAATTAGAATATGTAACCAAAATTCCTATTAAAAAAAAAATGAATCTTACAAAAATATTGAAATGCGTATCGAGTATTTTTAGTGTGACTAGTGACAATATAGACGAAGGTGCTGTAATGCGATATAAACGTGTTTCAAATTATGATGCTATGAGCAGTGAAGAAGCTTATATTATTGAAATGATAAATAATGGGGCGAGAGATATTGAGATTATTCAAGGATTAATGGATTATCATAATGTAAAACCAAGAAGTAAAGCGCAGGAAAAACTAGCCAATTTTGTTTCATCGTTGGAAACAGTGCAAACAGTATTCAAGAGTAAAAAATTAAAAATAAAAAACAATCCCGGGTTTTTAACTACTATGACAAAGGAGAATTTTACATCTAATCTTACTATTACAGTTTCAGGAATTAATGATATTTCATATATCACTACGATTCCTTTATATATTGATTCAATTATTCGTATTACTCAAGATCCAGAAACAACGGATATTTCAAGTAAAATAATTAATGCGAGGTGTAAAGGTAAAGAAATAACTAAAGAAATTACTAAAATTAAAGACATTATTGCGCCTGCTGAAAATATTAGAGAAGGTAAGGGTAATATTGATATTGTAGCGAACGAGATTGTTTTTAATGAACCCGACGAAGAGTTAGAGAAACAACAACAAACTATGTTGGATTTATTATTAAACTATAGCGATGATGATGACGAGGATGACGACGACACAGGAGACGAAGACGACGCAGGCGACACAGAAGACGAAGACGAAGATGACACGCAAAAAGGAGGTGGTGATGATATAGATGTAAATATTACAGGAATGAATTTATCTAATCCAAATCCATTTTTCAACAAGTTACAAAAACTTGAACCTTCGCTTTTTTTACAGGAGAATGAAGGTGGATTTTCTGCGTATTCAAGAATTTGTCCATGGAATGTTCGTAGACAACCAGTAATACTTACAAAAGAAGAAAAAGAACGAATTGATAAAGACCACAAGGGATCATACGATAAAGCATTAGAATATAAAAGTAGTAAAGATGGTGAAGAGTATTACTATATTTGTCCGCGTTATTGGAGTTTAAAAGATGGAGTAAGTTTAACAGAGGAACAAGCAAAATCGGGAAAATATGGAAAAATCATTCCAAAAAATGCGAAAAAGGTTCCAGAAGGGGCAAATGTATTTGAATTTACATCAAAGAATCATATTTCGGATGAAACGCAAAAATATATGAACATGTATCCAGGATTTTTAAAATCAGATAAACATCCGGATGGTTCGTGTATACCCTGTTGTTTTAAATCGTGGGATAGTCCAGAACAACAAAAAAGACGTGATACTTGTAAAGAAAACGTTGGTACAAAAAAAACGACTGACAAAAATAAACAAAGTTTTCCAGATGAATATATTAAAGCTTCTGATAAGTTTCCACTTGAACCAAATCGTTATGGTTATTTACCATTTATCTTACAAAGATTTTTAAATACAGATAATCGCGAGTGTCAAATTAGCAACAAAAATACAAATTTAAAACTAAATCATCCCTGTTTATTGCGGCATGGTGTCGAGGTAAGTAAATCACAATCTTTTGTTGCGTGTATTGCTGATATTTGGGTTGATACAAAAGATAAATCAATACCAACTATTGCCGAAATGAAGAAAATATTAATTGATGCGATGGACATAGATAAATTTATGACACTTCAAAATGGAACTCTTGTAGATACTTTTAATAATGATAAAGAGGTGTCAATAAGCGAATTTAAAAAATCCAAATTATATAAAAATACAAATCTTAAAAATGAAAGCGAACTTTCTGTTTTAAAAAAAATAGCCAGTGCTTATACTAATTTTATTGATTTTTTGAACGACCCCACAATAACAATTGATTATAGATATTTATGGGATTTAATATGTATGCCAAATAATAAATTATTTACTCGGGGAATTAATTTAGTTATTGTTGAAATAAAAGATGATGATATTACCAGTAATGTCGAAATAATTTGCCCAACTAATCATTACTCTAGTTCCTTTTTTGATGCTAATAAAAAAACGGTTGTTATAATGAAAAAAGGGAATTATTATGAGCCGTTATATGCGTTTGAAGACACGGGTGATAAGTTTTTAGTCACACGACAGTTTAATTTAAAAAACAAGACTATTTTACCGGACTTGTATAAATCATTAGAACTTATTAAAATGTCAATGAATACTGGTTGCGGTGCTATGCCAAGCCTTCCTAATGTTTATAAATTTAAACAAAATATTCCACTAGATAAATTGGTGGATTTATTAAACCTGAAAAATTTCAATATTGAAACACAAATAATCAACTATAATAACAAAGTTATTGCTGTAGTAGCAAGCAAAGAAGGTGTAAAGGGAATAATTCCGTGTTATCCTTCGAGTTTAATTATTGATTTAACAGATAAATATACTTGGATGGATGATAATTTGGGAAATCCCTATAAGGAAACAAGGGATTTTTTATTATATGTTTATGAATTATTTAAAGGTCGTATTCCGTGCAAACCTTCAATAAAGATAATAGAAGATGGTTTAATTGTGGGAATTTTAACTCAAACTAATCAATTTGTGCCAATATCCGAACCTATAGTTGATATATTTGGAGATGATGTGCCAGCAGTTTCAAACTCAAATTATGCGGTTATTGATAAGATTTCTTTGACAAATAAAAATGTTGATAGGGAGAGAATTGAATATATTAAAAAAATAAAATTGGAAACAAACTTTTTCAATGTTTTCAGGAATACAATTAGAATATTATTAGGCGAATTTAAACATAGTAAAATAAGAGAAGAAATTGAAAAAATTATGAATTCGCCAACAATTCTTTACTTAAATAAATTACAACAAATAGATAATTTATTACGCGAATTAACTAAAAACGAAGTTATTTTTTCAAGTTATTCAAAAAAAATTTTAAATGAATTAACTGAAATATCCAGTTGTTATACAAGTGATGAAAGTTGTAAATCAAAGAGATTTTGTTTAACAAAAGATGATGGAAAGTGTGCTTTGTTAATACCAAAAAAAAATCTTATTAGTAACAAAAATAATGAACAAATGTATTATGGACAAATGGCAGATGAAATAATTAGATATAATAGAATTAGGTCATTTATTTTTAAACCAAATACATTTTTGTCATTTTCCGAGTTGAAATATAATTTACGTGACGATGAAATTATTTTATTACATTCTTTATTAACGCAAGGATATTTTGATGATTTAATAGTCTCTCCAACAAATAAATACGTAAAGCATAACACATATGATAATGTCGAACCATTGAAAACACAAACATACACAAATGTAATTGATATTAGTAAGTATCTACGTGAAGATGTAAATGTAGATGCCGATGAAAATGATACTGGAAGTGTTAAAATAACACACTTAGATACTAGTAAAAGCAATTGTATTGATAAAGTAATGCCTGTTATTAGAAAATGGCATAAAGAATTTCCTACTAACACAATGGAATTAGTTTTTAAAAGTGACCCACCTTCGTGTTCCTTTGAAATTATTTTATTATTAATAAATCAACATACTAATAAATCTCTAACAATTGCAGAGTTAAAAGAAATATTATTCGAGGAATATATATCTGTCTATAAAGACTATAGTGGTAAAATATTGGAAATATTAAGAAGTCAAGGAAAAATACACATGGTAAAAGATGTAAAGAAAAATATTATTTCATTTGATACAATGATTATGAATGATAATTATTATGCTACAAATTTGGATATATGGGTGTTGGCCGTTAAATTTAATATACCTTTAATTTTTTATTCATCAACCGAATTACGAGAAAATTTTGGAAGAATATTAGTTGCGAATAGTGATGACACAGATAAATATTATTTTATTAAATCACCTGGAGTGCGAAACAATGATGCTCCAAGTTATCGTTTAACTATTATTCCAACAAATATATCATTAATTCCATTAAATAGTTTAAATTTTGAGTTTCAAAAAGAAATAAGAACCATGACAAATAAAACGCGTTTATTAAAATATATTTCTAATTTTAAAAATCTTACACGTGTGGACAAGTTAAACAATGATTAGTATACGAGTTTATTACAATATATGTATCTAGATAGTTAGATGTATTTATAAATAATTTTCATCTTCATCTTCATCATCATCTTCTTCATCATCTTCTTCATCTTCATCATCTTCTTCATAATCATCATAATCTTCTTCTTCGTCTATATTTCCTTCTTCATCTATATTTCCTTCTTCGTCTTCAATTCCTTCTTCATCTCCATTTCCATTTCCATTTCCATTTCCTTCTTCATTTCCATTTCCTTCTTCATTTCCATTTCCATTTCCATTTTCTATTAATTCTTGATTATTATTAATAGAAACATCTTCTATCTCTATTTGTATATTGTGATTACGCGATAACCTAGGTATGGTATCAGAAGGTCGAATAGTTGGGCTTGTATTATTTACAGTATCTATAAAATGTATTGAATTTGGTATTGTTCTTCCATTAAAATTAAAGATTTCAGGTATGTCCGTAAAGATGTTACTATTCGATTCTGTTAATTGTTGAGGGTGTGACCACATTGAAACGCTAATGCGTTGTCCAAACGTTGGGTTTAATCTTTTAAAACGCATAAGAAGCTTCGATAGTAAACATTTACTAGAATGCCGCAGATCTGGATTTAATGAAAATAATTCAATAAGATAATAACGTAAATATTTGGAAAAAGCAGCTATCAATTTTGGAATAGGAAAATCAGGATGTATATTTATTCCACGCATACAATGTTTATAAGCTATAAGCATTTCTTTTATATAATAGTGTTTATCTTGATCTGAAGCAGTATTAATAAAATTTTTTATAGAATGTTCTCTTATATAACATTCATTATATTGGGCAAATTTGTCAATTTTAAAATTGTGAAGATAAAACATATGAAATAATGTCGGCATGGTATATCTACTTTTTTTAACTTTAAAATAGATTGTATATAATTGTGCTGTGGTAAATTCTACATTAGTGTAGGGATTCTTTGGAAAGATTGTATCAGAAAAAAAATCATTTGTATTGCCTAGTGAATTTTCAATAATATTAACAAGGTCAGATAAGCGAAATTTATAAATAGTTCGCGTTGGATCATCATAAAGCGAAATAACTATTTTACTAGGCAATTTGCTCAACCTATTCATATAAAAATCTCTATCTGCCGAATATTTTTTTGCATTTTTTAATTTATATATGCGAGCTAATTTACAAAATCCACTATACGCGCGCTGTGCTTTACAAAATGCATCTATTAATATTTTCTTTTGAGAAGTTTTAATAAACTTATTATTAATCAATTCGCCATCTAGTATTTCAAATTTAGTTAAATGGTCTTCCTTCGCACTTTTTGAATGTAAAGTATATAAAAAACCATAATTCACTAAATCATCATCATCATTATTTAAATTATCATAATCAATAACAGATAACTGGGAAATTTTAAATATATCAATTGATGGGAAAAATGATGATATTATATAGGTAAATGAGTTCATAATATCATATTATAATTTTTTTTTTATATCTTTTAGTTTTAATTAAAATCCTGGGTCGTAATCATCAATGTCTCCCATATCTGTGGCTACAATATTCTGAATATTATTTTGTATTTCAAGATTAGCAATAGAACACGGATCATTTTCACTATTAACTAGCCCAGCAAATCCTGCTTCAATTTCCTTGGATTTGTTTTCTTCGTTCCATTCCTGGGGTTGAATTTGTGTAATTTTATCAATATCAAGCACTACTTGAAACGCGCTTGTTCCGAAATAACCTTCCTGTCCACACATAACATTCGCCGAAACTCCCCTCATAGGGTCAATTTCCGCGTGTCTGGCCGCTTTCAAAAACATTTCAGGTGTTTCTTCAAATGAAGCTTTGGCAACAGGACCAATATTATCACTATTAATACCATGGCGAAATATAGAAACCATTGTGCTGTTACACGTCATGCGGTCACACAACAAACTTAAATGGTGATAGTTGATATATGTGCTGTCAAATTCAATAACCTCTGATATTTCATTAAATATAGCTTGTCTTGCTGCTTCAATACCAAGAACATTATAAATTTCCTGAATATCATTTGTATATGTACGATTTACATCAATATAGTCAAGTCCCAGAAGATCAAGCAAATTTGTTCCTACTGTATCAACAACCCAAGTTTCCGTCTTGACATATGAACCATCTTCTTTCACAAGACTATCTGTAATTTTCCGAGGGACCACTTTGTTAATGTTTTTGACTCCACGCAATATCAGATTATCCAATAGCTGGTCTTGGAAATTCTTAAGCATATAAATTTCGTCTTGTTGATCTAGGGATTGTTGTTTATTTGTTGATTTCTTTTTAGAACTAATAATATTATTTAATCTAATTCTAAATATTAATTTGTCTGCATTATAGTCACTATAAACACAAGACACATCATTATTATATGCGTTTTTAATTGCAAAATGAATATCATCCGTGGAAATATTTCTATCCAACATTTCTTCAATATTTAATTTCATACGAATTATCCATTTAGATTTTTCTGTATCTTCTTTTTCCTCGCCAAGACAATTATCTATCAAGTTTTCAAATTCTTTGTATTGTTCCATGGTGTTTACATCTTCATCTATGAGAGTATTAAAGTCATCCGGATCGAAACAAATTTGAATTGATTCCACAACCTCTCTCAATTTTGTGTGTTCAAGTTGAACCATGATACTTTGTGAATTTTCTTGGTTTCTTTCTTCGTCGGGAAACAGGTGAACTGTGCAAGATGGATTTTTGGGATTTTCGGACAATGAAAGAATCTCTTCAATACGCGGAACACCACGAGTAACATTTGACTTGCTCGCAACACCTGCAAAATGAAATGTGTTAAGAGTCATTTGTGTAGTAGGCTCACCAATAGATTGAGCCGCAATCATCCCTACCATTTCTCCAGGAGAAACAATCGATTTTTTATAAGAGCTTACGATTTGACTAACTAAATCAATCAAAGAGTTTTTATTAAACCGTTTAACCATAAGCAAGTCTTTTGGATTCATGTAATAATAGTATAATGTTTTGAATAATTCAGTGGGTTTAATATAATATAAGCTTTCTATCTGTTTAAAACCTTCATCAATAATATCAAATGCTTCTAGCGGTGTAATATCAACCATAGAGTTAGCATTAATAAAATGCTGCCCTTGAACATTATTGATTATGTAGGAGAAGGCAACTGGCAAATTTACTACTTTATTATCTTTATTACTAAATACTTTGCTAGCAATTCCTTCGCGCGTTTTAATGACAAATTCAATCAGTTCCTTACATCTATTAACAAGAGATTTGCGTTGGGTTTTAAGACGACGCAAAGCTGCCTTTGTATAAGAAGTTGTATATACCGCATCTTTCAAATCATCCGAGGGCATTTGATAGTGGGCATAAATTTCTTCAAGCGACATTTGAACGACTGGCAATATTTGGTTTTCTACTCTAACTGTATCGAAACCATCATCACCATAAGTAAATTGAATAATTTTGCGTTTATTATTACGAACAGTCATATCATATTCTATTTTCAAATCCTCTAGTCCTTTAATTAGACGACGTTGAATATAACCAGTTTGACTGGTTTTAACAGCAGTATCAATAAGACCTACGCGACCACCCATCGCATGAAAGAATAGTTCTTCAGGAGTTAATCCTGAAATAAAGGAGTTCTCTACAAAACCGCGTGAAGCCGGTGAATCGTCGAATTTAACAAAATGCGGCAAAGTGCGGTCCTCAAATCCATAAGGAATACGCTTACCATCTACATTTTGCTGACCCAAACAAGAAATCATTTGCGAAATATTAAGATCACTACCTTTTGAACCGGCGTTTACCATAATAACAAAACGGTTATCACTGCTCAAACTTTCACGCCCAATTTTACCAGCATCGTTAGAAGCGCGATTTAAAATATTATTTACTTGCGTTTCAAATTCCTGCTCATTTGTTTTTCCTGTTTTATTTTCAAAAATGCCCAAATGTGTTTCATCAATAATGGTTTTCACTTCCTTTTTTTTCTGAGTAATTACAGAGGTGATTTTTTCATTAGTCTTAGAATCCGCAATTAAATCACTAATACCTACACTATACGCGCTGGTTTTCATATATTCGGTGACAATATTTTGCAGGTCATCAATAAATGCGGCCGATTTCATATTACCGAAATCATTACATATACGATGGATAAGACCCTTTGTCCCGTCACCGAGAATTCCTTTTTCCATTTGTCCGCGAATATATTCGCCATTTTGAATTTCAAGAACATTATTTGATGTTTTATAGTCATCATCGTCTTTGAAACGCTTGGACTTATATTTGATTGAAAGAGGCGGGAGAATTTGACTCATAATCTCAAAATTAGTTACTTCTTTCGAATTAAGTTTGCTAACATCTACTCTATCATATGCCATTAAAAGATTCATCGCATCCCTTGGTGAAAACTTAATATCTGGCCGAGTGAAACGGTATGCTCCCAAAAGAGAATCTTGAAAAATACCTACAATTGATTTATTGTTTGCAGGACTGATAATTTGCCACGGAACAGCGGCCAAATTGCGCAATTCTGATGCGCTTTCAATATCTTGGGGCATATGTAAATTCATTTCATCACCATCAAAATCAGCATTATACGGCTTAGTATCACCAACGTTCATACGAAATGTGTCACCTATTGGCATAATTCGTGCGATATGACACATCATAGACATTCTATGAAGAGTTGGCTGACGATTAAATAGAACTGGGTCTCCATCCATCATATGGCGATGCACAACATCACCAACCTCCAATTTAATTGAATCGCGGTCTACGTAACGAAGTGAAATATTATCACCATTTTTCTTTTCAAGAATTTTTGCGCCTGGATGAACATCCGGTCCATTTTGAACTAATTTCTCCAAGAAAGATTTATTTAGTGAATTTACCTGAACAGGACATGTAATATTTTTGGCAATTTTTAGTGGAATACCTAACTCTTTAATAGAAAGATTAGGATCGGGAGTAATAACTGAACGAGCACTAAAATCAACACGTTTTCCCATTAAATTACCTCTAACGCGCCCGCCTTTACCATTGAGACGTTCCTTAATTGCCTTAAGTGGGCGACCAGAACGCTGGGCAACAGATGCAACTCCCGGGATTTTATTATCAACCAAAGTTGCCACATAATATTGAAGAAATGTTGTCCAATCGTTAATAATGTGTGCGCTTGCGTTTGATTGAATTTTATCTTGAAGCGTTTTGTTTGCTTTAATAATATTAACAATAATATGACTTAAATCATCTTCACTTCGCTGCTGAGAATCATGTTTAACTGACGGGCGAACAGCTGGAGGAGGAACCGCCAATACTTGACATATCATCCAGTCGGGTCTTGATAAAATAGGGCTAAATCCCATGAAAGACACATCCTCATCAGATATACGACGGAAATTTTTAAGAACAATTTCTGGTGTCATATTCATTGTAAGTGTGCTAGAATTTTCACTGCTTATTCCATCGATATTTTCCCACTCTGCTATAAGTGTAGCCAATCCCTCTTTCTTAATTTTATTTGGCTGTTTACATCCACAACCGTCGGTTGTATCCTCGCCACATCTTTTTACCTTACTTGCCAACGAAAATATAAATTGCCAACGCTCTTCGGATGACATATTCAACGCATGTTTGTATTTTTCTTTACTAATCAAAAGTTTACTACATTTAACACAAACACATCGAAGGATTTTAATAGTCGTGGTCAAATATTGAATATAAAAGAGAGGTCGCGCGAGTTCAATGTGTCCGAAATACCCAGGTGTCTGCATATAGTCAAGACCGTCTGTTGGACAAATAAATCCTGGTTCGAGGACACCCATACGTGGATCAAATAATCCATTAATTACTGGTTTATTATTTACATATGTGTCCCTGCTTGTGATTTCAGCAACAGATCCATTGCGAATTTCCTCGGGCGATAATATACTAAATTGAATGCCAAGAATTTTCGAGGCATTTTTTTTATTAATGATTCCTGTGGTTCGTGGAGACATCTTTCTTATAATAACATAATAATATTTAGATTATTTTAAATCAATTTTATTATGTTATTTATCAATGAAGATTATATCGGCATATCTTGTGTAACCTATTAATTAATTTATCGGTAGTGTTTCTCTTAAAGTAGAACTGCTGTCTATAAATATAATCAAAATATATTTTATATTTTTCATCATAAAATTGAAATTATAAATAAATTAAATAATTATTAATATATAGAATTAAGCAATGGCCCCCAACAAAAAATCTACCCACAAATACAATACTCGTTTTAATAAGGATAGCAGTAAAGGTAAGGAATTACAATATAAAAATAATGCTTCCTCTGACGACGACGATGAATTTATTTCTGATGAGGAAGAGGTTGAGTATGATGTAAAAGAATATAGAAATTATCTATCAGAAATATTTCCTTCTAAATACATGAGTGAAAAAGCGAATGCCACTCCTCCGTCTAAAAATAAACCTAAAAATAAATCTAAAAAGACCAATTCTAAAATGTCTAAAACAAAAGACCCAGATTATGAAGCAGAAGAGGAGGAAGATTCATCTTCATCGTGCACAACTGACGACGAGGATATTGAATTAGATAAAGAATTAGATTCAATGTTAGGAAAAGGGGCAAAGATGAATATTATTTTCACAATAGGCAATGGCGCATATGATGAGGAGGATGATGAGGATGATGAAGATGATGAGGATGATGAGGATGATGAAGATGATGAGATTAATAAAACAATTAAAAATATTGTTTCTACTTTAAAAGGAAAAGAAAAAAATATGATTGTAGAAGATGAAGAAGATATAGAAGATAAAGAAGATATAGAAGATATAGAAGATAAAGAAGATGGTGTTACTGATGAAGAAGCACTTATAAAATTAAAAGCACTCACAGAAGGGTTATCGGAAAAAGAAAAGAAAAATACAATTTTTAAAAGTTTAATTAGCCAATATAAAGAAAAAGAAAAACAACATCGTAAAACACTTGAGAAAAAATCAAAAAGGGCAAAAACAAATAATATAAAAAAATTTAGAATGCTATTAAAAGACAAAAATGTTATGAACGATGTAAAATTCTTTCAAGATAAGATGGACACCACACAGCAAAAAATAGTTATAGATCAGCTTGAGGAAATCAAATCACACTGTAACGTGGATAAACCATATCGACTCACTTTATTGGATTCAAACATACCAATGGAATACAAAGCAATCGCTTACAAAAAAATTGGAACTTTGTCTTATATGGATCAAGGTAGCGGAGAATATTATAAAATAAAAAAATGGGTGGATACTTTTATGCGCATTCCATTTGGTGTATATAAAAGTCTACCATTAACAATAGACGATGGAATAGAAAAATGTAACGAATTTATGAATAATGCGAAAACTACTCTAGACAAGGCGGCATTTGGATTAGATGACGCAAAACTACAAATTATGCAAATGATGGGACAATGGATTACTAATCCAAACGCAGTTGGAACGGCTATAGCCATAAAAGGTCCAATGGGAACAGGTAAGACAACTCTCGTCAAGGAAGGAATTAGTAAAATTCTCGGTCGCGATTTCTCCTTCATTGCGCTTGGAGGAGCAACCGATAGTAGTTTTCTAGAAGGACATTCGTATACATATGAAGGTTCTCAGTGGGGTAAAATCATTGATACTCTAATACAATGTAAAAGTAGTAATCCAATCTTCTTCTTTGATGAGTTAGATAAAGTAAGTGATACACCCAAAGGTGAAGAAATTATTGGTATTTTAACCCATCTCACGGATACTAGTCAAAATAATAAATTCCACGATAAATATTTCGCGGAGATTAATTTTGATTTAAGTCGTTGTTTGTTTATATTTAGTTATAATGATGAATCAAAGGTAAATCCTATTTTGCGCGATCGTATGTATAGAATCAATACAAAAGGATATAATGATAAAGAAAAAATTACAATAGCAAATGATTATTTGATGCCTACTATCAGGGAACAAATTAAATTTAATAAAGAAGATATTGTTATCCCTGATGATGTATTGAGTTATATTATCACTAATCACACTGAAAAGGAAGATGGCGTAAGAAATTTGAAAAGATGTTTAGAGATTGTCCATACTAAACTGAATTTATATAGGCTTGTGAAGCCTGGAACAAATCTATTTGAAAAAAACATGTCTTTATCCATTGAATTTCCACTAACAGTCACTAAAGAAATTGTAGATAAATTTATTAAAAAAGAAGAGGATGGTGGTAATTGGAGAAACATGTATGCTTAAATGCAATATACAAAATAAGCAATTATAGCAAATATAAAATAATTAAAAAGATGTATTTTTTTTAATTATTTTATGAAATAATATCAATATTTAATATTCTGTGGTCAACGTTCTGTTTCCACCGCGCTGGTTAAGATATTTCATCTGTTCAGACGAAGCACATACACAACCCGTAGAGGAAGAATAAGTAGATGGACAACATTCAGGTTTTGAAACATTTTGGTCAAACATATAAAGCTGTCCCTCGGGAAGGGGGACAGGACCGCCGTGATTCGTATCTAAATGTTCATAATCCCCAGCATTTTTAGGTTCAGTATTTTCCCAACTTACGCTAACTCCTTTACCCATAGAATAATCAAGACCAGCACCTAGAAGTTTAGTTCCTGTCTGAAATCCTTCTTTAACGCCACCAGCACAAGAGCAAAACATATTTAAAGAAATAAATCCACCCACAATCATACTCAAGATAACAATTTCTAATCGCATTTTATGTCCCAGGACACTAATTTCCATTCTTATAATAGTAAGTTAGATAAAAATTTATTTTTATTTTGTATTAAGATGCATATCGATTCCTATATTAAGATGCATATCGATTCATATATTAAGATGCATGTCGATTCCTGTATTATAATCGCCAATGCGAACTCCATCAACAACATATGTTCCAGTATTTGTTAATATATGATACAGAAATTTCGGTTTTTCAATTTCTAACCCAGAGAGATTTCCTACGTTAAAAATTCCTAAATCTGTATCTTTAATTAAAATATGTTTGCTTGATTTTATTTTTTTGTCTCCCTCTAAATGATATTCATAAACACCATTTAATTCCGAAGCGTCAATTTTAACTATTCCATATACTTGTTCACCGAATCGTAAAATATCATTTACTTCTATATCTTTTATACTTACTTGTTTACCATCTTTTAATTCTATCATCATATCTTCATGTATTCCTACATCTAAATATTTATGAATATCACTATGTTTGAAATTCTTCGGTAAAAATCCATCTACAATACAATTACAACGCAACTCTTTTAATTTCATATAATCTATTTCATCCCAATCTAAAAATATATCATCAGACAATTTTATGAGTTTTGTATTTGTATTAAGACAATATAGATATGGCTCTCTGAAATCATCAACACGTATACTGTTTGGATGTTTATCGACCGTAATCCACTCCATATCTTTGTATACTCTGTGTGTTCCGGATACTAAAATACCATTTAATTTATACATATCTTCTCCTCCGGAAGATAATTTTAGAAAGGTCGTTATAACAGAACCATCCCATAATTCGTCTCCAACTTCTAAATTTTCAAACAATTTATTTTCTTTATTTTTCAATTTTACTATTGTTTTTCCTGAAAAGCATGATGGTTTGCTTGGTATTCCAGGGGGGCTAGGTGTTGGTAAGTCCATTACTCTATTCAAAAAAACCTCCACTATTATAAATGGAATTAACAAAGCAATCATCATAGCGGTTGTAGAAATCGCAACTATATCAGCGGGTGGGAAAAAAAACCCAACAATCCATGATATTATAATTAATGAGGTCATTGCCAAAAGAATATCAAATATAAGCTGTATAATAAAATTCAACAGAGACTGCATTCCTAGATAACTACCGAATAACGTATATAATGCCGCAGTCATGGTTCCGGTTGTTTTGCCGATAACATCGCGTGCGGCAATAACCATTTCTATTAAAGGAATTGTAATATTAAGACTTCTTCCCATAACATCTTCTGAAACAACTTTAATTGAATTTCTTATTTTATTCATTAATGCTCTTATTGAGTTAGAAGCGCTAGTTACTTCTGTAATTGTTTCAGTTAATACATTCATAGTATAAAAAATCGGCTGAAGAGCATAACCTACAATATTTTGTAAAATTGTTTGAACACAACCGGTGAAATTCTCTCCAGTATATTCTAAAGATTCTATTCCTGATTTACCTTGTATCAATCCAGCAAACGGAATTACCGCTGGGTTACATCTTTCATTTGCCCAGTTGTTTTTAATAGGTTGAATATGATTAAGGGAATAAAAATATGCGGTTGCTATAAAAAAGGTTAAAATTATAAAAGCGGTTGACCACACATCTAAACCATATCTTGCTAAAAAACCTTTTTTATTATAAAGATCATTTATCTTTGTAAAAATATTATCCATATATAGTATTTGGATAATATTCAATAACTTTATAGTATTTAATTACATTTGTCGAAGTTTATATATAGTTCATATAGTTCATAAATTTTTAGAAATTGAACCGTTATTATCCTCCCAATCATGAAATGTCCATTCACCAATAGGTATTGTATGGTTTGAAGTAATTAAACATGAAAATGTTTTACATTCTATAGAAGTTTTTACTGAAGGTGTTTTTCCTTTTAAATCTTTAACATAAACATATTTATTTATTTTTGGGTCATGAATAAGATGGCTACCAGAAACAAGAATATCTTCATTATTCTCTCCACCTTTTACGTTATAAACATCTTCTATTTGTTTTCCATCATCATCTATATTACTAATATTCATAACTGCTCTAACACGAGCGTTATTCTTTAATGTTGCGCCTAATGGTATATCTTTCATTGAAACAAATGTTCCATCTTTTAATTGTAATTTAGTATCAGGGTGAAAGCATAAAGCTCTTACCATTTGTCCAGGTGGTCCACCCCAAGCACTGTTCATAGTCATTATAGAACCATCCAAAGTATACATAAGGGCGGCTAAAATACCTACAGTTTTTGAAAACATGTCTTTAATATTAATGATTAAGCGTTGGAATTCAATAAGGATGTTTAACAATGTTCCAAATACACTTTGAATAATGTTAGTTATATAACCACGTAAATTATTAAAGAAAGCCCGCACAGAATTAATTGCGGTAATAAGTGTATTTGTAGTATCACCTAAAACACTCATATTATAATGAATCGGTTGAGTTAAATAACCCATATAATTAGTTTGCATAGTTTGAATACAATATGTGAAATTTTGTGCTGGGTCTTGGCCAAATAATGAAGCAAAAGGCATCACTACTGGATTACATCTATATTTCGGCCAATTATTTTTTATATTTTTTATTCCTACCACTAAAATATTGAATACATATAATAAAATAAATATTAATATTATAATTATTGAAAGTGAAATGTCTGATGACTTCATAATAAAATATAGCATTATTTTTTTATTATGACAAATTTGTTTAAAAATTAATAGTAATGAGCTCCGCTTACGATGGAACCATCCAATCCGCTGGAACCAAGAGGATGATGACTTCTGCCAAAGCCAAACCTGTTACGTAAAAAATTGCGAAAAATTCTTCTTCCTCCATGTTGTGATGTTTTTAAACCTCCTTTCATACAAGAATTTGTTGCAAAGCAATCACCGGCAGCATCATTAAAGCTATTTATTTTTGCTTGATTATTATTTATCGAAGCAGAATTAGCACCAACAGGGCTTACAGCCGGACCAACTTGACTAAATTGAGGCACGTCAGCAGTTTTAGGCCTGCCGGCAATACAACCACCACCACCACCCTTTGTATGGGTTCGCTTACCCTTTTTATAAGTTCGCTTACCCTTTGTGTGTGTTCGCTTACCCTTTGTGTGGGTTCGCTTACCCTTTGTATAGGTTCGCTTACCCTTTGTATAGGTTCGCTTACCCTTTGTATGGGTCAGCTTACCCTTTTTATAAGTCCGCTTTTTGCCGCCATGTATTTTATTCAATCCATTCTGCAGTGTATTTTGGTTTTGTGTAAAACCAGAAGAATTATTTCTAGGGTCACTACCATGTGTAAATCCATAAACTTTTACTGGTGCTGGTTGTAATAAATTAGGTTTATTAATAAGTGACATGTATATATTAATTAATAAGAAAATAAGTTTGATTTAAAAAAATACTATTATAATTAAATATAAATGGATGACACAGAGAGATTAAATCTACAAAAAATGATTTCGGCGAATGAGGTTGAAGATTGCACAGAGTCAATTCGCAATAAAAAACACAGCCAAAAAATACGCGACGATGTAACACGTATGGTTAATTTAAAAACTAAATACGCACGTCTCACGAAAAGCAATCCCCAGCAATTTGATACTATGGTAGTATCCCAATGTAATTTCTTATTTAATAATTATACTGATATTTATAATAAAGTTTTAAAGGATGAAATTGACCTTAAAATCTTGTGGGATTTTCTTAAAGTTTTAGAATCAATTGAGAAAGGAACAATTGACCAGCACGAAGGGGCATTCGAAGTTGGTAAGCTTCTTAAATCTATTTATATTGATAGTGCCTTAAGAAAGGCAGACAAAATAGATAAAAAGACTGGAAAGAAAATTCCAGCTAAACCTATTAAAGAAAAAAAGATTTCATGGAGAGAATATAAGAAAACCCAAGTAAATAACGATTAAAATAAGTAATTAGGTTTTTACATTTTTTACAAGATTAAGAACATAATTGAAATAAATTAAAACTATAAATTAAGTATTATTAACTATGACGTACACAGTTGTTATTGTTGAATCTCCTGCAAAATGTCAAAAAATAGAAAAATTCCTTGGACCAGGTTATAAATGTATAGCCAGTTATGGTCATATTAGGGAATTAAATGGATTGAACTCTATTAATATATCTAATAATTTTAAACCGTCATTTAATATTATTGACAGCAAAAAAACTCAAATTTCTAAAATGCGAAAGATGATTCTAGGCGCAAAAGAGGTAATGTTAGCGGCGGATGATGATCGCGAGGGCGAAGCTATTGCTTGGCATATATGTGAAACATTCAAACTGCCAGTAGAAACAACAAAGCGCATTATCTTTCATGAAATTACTGAAACAGCGCTTAAAAAAGCAGTGAAAGATGCGACATTGTTAAATATGGATATCATCCACGCGCAGCAAGCCAGACAAATTTTAGATTTGATTGTTGGTTTTAAATTATCACCTATTTTGTGGCAAAAGATATCATATAAAACAAAAAAAAGTTTATCTGCTGGACGTTGTCAAACACCTGCTCTGCGTCTTATATATGATAATCAAAAAGAGATTGATGTTTCACCTGGTAGAAAAGTATATAATACAACTGGTTATTTCACAAGTAAAAATCTTGGATTTACTTTGAATTTTAATCATGAAGGAGAAGAAGCAATGACGACATTTTTGGAGGAGTCTGTAAATCATGACCATGTTTATAATTGCGGAAAGGTGAGAAATACCACTAAAACGCCACCATTACCTCTAACCACAAGTGCGATTCAGCAGCTATCAAGTAATGAATTGCGCATATCGCCCAAAAATACAATGGCCGCGTGTCAAAAACTGTATGAAGGCGGTTATATTACCTATATGCGAACAGACAGCACTACATATTGTATTGAATTTATTCATAAAGCCGCAAAATATATTAAGAAAGAATATGGTGACGAATATGTAAGTGAAAATATTGAAAAACTGGCGGAAAGAAAAGAAGAAAAAACAAAATCAGAGAAAACCTCCAAAAAGGCGCAAAAGGCGCAAAATGCAAAAAAGACAAAAAAGGAAGAAAATAATGTTCAAGAGGCGCACGAGGCAATTCGCCCAACAAATATTGAATGCGTAGAGGCAGATAAAGAAATGGGCAGCCGCGAAGTCCGTCTGTACCGTCTTATCCGGCGTGTAGCGTTAGAAAGCTGTATGCCTCCTGCGAAATACAACGCATTAACCGCATCAGTTACCGCTCCAGAAGAGCACACATATAAATATTCTACGGAACAAGTTGTATTTCCGGGGTTTAAAATTGTGGCTGGTTATGAAAAGGAGAGTAGTGATTATGCTTATTTACAAACTATAAAAAGTAAAACCATAATCGATTATAAGAAACTAACTTCTAAAGTAAGTATGAAAGATTTAAAATCGCATCATACAGAAGCAAAATTAGTCCAACTTTTAGAACAAAATGGTATAGGTCGTCCATCTACGTTTTCATCGTTAATAGATAAAATTCAAGAAAGAGAATATGTAAAATGTGAAAATGTAAAAGGTAAATCCATAGAGTGTATCGATTTTGAATTGGAAGGCGAGGAATTAAGCGAAACTAAAACATCGCGTGAATTCGGCAATGAAAAAAATAAATTAGTTATACAACCTTTAGGTATTTTAGTTATAGAATTCTTAATAAAACACTATGACGATTTGTTTCAATACGAATATACAAAGTCAATGGAAGACACACTGGATTTAATCGCAAAAGGAAATAAAATATGGCACGAATTATGTAAAGAATGTTTTGATGAAATTAATAGATTAACAATTGATGTTGGAGAATTAAAACGCGAAACTATAGAACTAGATAAGAACCATACTTATATGATAGCAAAATATGGACCTGTTATAAAATGCGTTAATGGTGATAAAACGACCTTTAAATCAGTGCGCGATGATATTGATATTGATAAACTTAGAAGGAAAGAATATAAATTAAATGATATTATAGTTGAAAAGAAATTTAGTGGAAAACATCTAGGTGTTCATGATGGAAAAGATGTAATTATTAAAAAAGGAAAATATGGATTATATGTTGAGTGGGGTGATGTAAAGAAATCAATCACTACCATCGCGGAGACGGAGGCGACAGAAGCGACAGAAGCGACAGAGGCGACAGAGGCTGTAGATGCTTGTGAAAACATTAAATTAGAAAACGTAATAAAATTACTGACTACCGACATATCAACTACATTTATCAGAAAAATAGATGATAATACATCTATTAGAACAGGGAAATATGGCGATTATATATTTCATAAAAAACCTAATTGGAAAAAACCATCATTTTTAAAATTAGATAAATTCATAAAAGAATACGGATCAGATACATATAAAACATGCGATCTTGCCGTAATAAAAAAATGGATATATGAAACTTATAAGATTTGACACCTTTGCGCATTTCAAACGCGCATGGTAACGTTACCTTCGTCACTCATTTAACGCCGGCTTGTCGACATTTTAAATATGCGAAGGTGGAATAAATAAAAATAATTATATAAATTATATATAATTATTATGGCAGCTGATAATATTAAATATGATATAACAATTATGGTGGTATTTTCAATTATAGGGATTTTTATTAAACTTTTTTTTGGTAACACAATAACAAGTGATGGCAGTCAGGGTCCAGCGAGTGCGGCAATATGGGGATATGGAATTGTAGCAATGTCTATATTATCAGTTATATTTATTACATTTGCTTTAGCAAGTCGTATGGTTCATCTTAATGAAGGGTCATTTAAATTTGTTACACAATTAATAAAAACTTCTCTCCCACCACTGTTATTATTTTCGGTGCTTGTTTGGATAATCGCATTAAATGCGACATATTTCCATAGAATTAATGAAGGTAAAGTTGCGAACGAGTATAATATGTATTCAACCATGTCAACCGTTTTAATTGTTGTTCAATTAATTATTTTATTTAAATATTTGAAAGATACTTTAATGATAACCCAAGGTGGATCATTTACCAAACTCGGTATTGATAAAGCTCTTAAAAGTGAAATGGCATCAGTCACCTATGTTTTGACTATTCTCAATTTAATTTTTGCAGGAATAATGAATATTATTTTAGAATTTTTCTCTACCGATGGTTAAGCAGATTGATTAATTGACATAAATTTATAAGTTAATCCATATTCTTTATCACTTTCCCAAATACCAGATATTTTTAAAATAAATTCATCTTCGAATTTACCATTTTTTTTAACAATATCCGTAAATAATTTAATATTTTCATTAGCGAATTGGTTATATATACTAAACACCGCAGATTTCCTGGGAATATTAAACATACATAATATAAGTTTTTCTATATTTGAAATCATATTTAAAAAAGTTTTATTTTCTTCATAACTAAAATTATATTTATATTTATTGTAGTATTTCTCAGTATTTTTAATCTTTAATATTACTTTAAGAAAAATTCCGTTTAACATAAAAAGCTCGTTTGAGTATATGATTCTACTAAAATCACAATCTTCTATAATTGTATTTTTTACCGAGTTTTGAAATATAACATAATTCGGATCAAACTTTTCTATATCTGTTACTACGTTCATTTTTTAGATATTGTTGTATTAATATACATCTTAATATTTAAGTATTATTTTCATTTGCCATTTCATTTGCCATTTCATGCTTTAACATAATTAAAAATGGCAAAGTTTCAAGAGGTATATCTTGATTTTCATTTATTGTATCAATGATTTTATTTCCTTGCTCAAGTAATAATTCCAAATTTTCCTTTTTAATTTTCATATAATTAATCCAAAGTGTTGCTATATTTGGATGGGTTTCACTATGTGTCTTAAATTTATACATTAAATCATCTAATCTCTCCATTAATAAATCTATTATAAGTGTTATAAAATAAAGATAAGATACAAACTTAATTAAGAATGAAATTTTACGACACACATTTCGAAGAATATCTCGAAAGTAATAAGCGAATATCTCTCCATCCAAAACTTTCTAATTTATATAAAACTTTCCCCGATTGCATATCTAAATTAAAAAATATGATATTCTATGGTCCAAAGGGTGTTGGTAAATATACACAAGTATTAAGTGCTATAAAAAAATACAGCGCAAGCGAGTTAAAATATGAAAAAAAGATGACAATAACTTATAATAAAAATACCTATTATTTTAAGATTAGTGATATACATTTTGAAATAGATATGTCTCTCTTAGGATGTAATTCTAAAATGTTATGGAATGAAGTTTATAATCAAATTATTGATGTGATCTTGGCTAAAACTGAAAAAAACGGAATTATAGTATGTAAGAATTTCCAAGATATACATAGTGACCTATTGGAGTCATTTTATAGTTATATGCAAACATTAAACAATAAGTCACTGGATTTAAAATTCATAATTATTAGTGAAGAGATTAGTTTTATTCCCGATAACATAGTAAACTGTTGTAAATTAATTTCGGTTCCCCGCCCATCGCGAACATTATATAATAAATGTATTAGTAACAAAATAAAAAATTTTGTTGAATTAGATAAAATAACGAATATAAAAAATATCACTGCTTCTGTTACGCAATTAATGAATCCACATGAAGTCATTTGTACAAAAATATTGGATAGTATTTTAAATAATGAGAATTTTAATTTTTTATTGATAAGAGATCAGATATATGATATATTTATTTATAATTTAGATGTTACTGATTGCATCTGGTTTCTTTTAAATAGCTTAATTAAAATAAACAAAATTAAGGAAGATGACATGGGTGATATTTTAATAAAAACATATACCTGTTTAAGGTATTATAATAATAATTATCGTCCAATTTATCATTTAGAGAGTTATGTCTTTTATTTAATAAAAAAGATATATGAATTTTGAAAAAGCGTGCTCAATATTAGAGTTAAAAAGCACATTTACAAAGGTTGAATTAAAGAAAGCATATTATCGTTTAGCTTTAAAATATCATCCTGATAAAAATCCTGATGATTTTGAAAGTAATGAAAAGTTCCGTGAATTACATGAAGCGTATAAATTTCTAGGGGATTCAATAAGTATTGAAAATGAGGATTTAATTAATGAAGAAAACGAGACTATTAATTTTAAATCTCTCTTCAACAAATTTATTAATCTCATGACAGAAAAAAGAATTGATGTTACAACCATATTATCCACCGTTAAAACACTAAAACAGAATTACCAATCTATTTCTATAAAAGTATTTGAAGATTTAGATAAAGAAACGGCAATATCTGTTTTAGAATACATAGAGAATTTTTCGGGGGTCTTAGGCATAAAGAATGACATTATTCAAGCGATGAAAAAAATAATCAAGGACAAAACAAAGAATGATACATTAATTATTTTAAATCCAACCTTGGAAAATTTATTTAATGAAGATGTATATGAATTAAAATACGATGGATATACGCATTATGTTCCTTTATGGCATGATGAAATTACGTATGATTTATCTGGTGAATCTATAATTGTAAAATGTATTCCAGATATTCCCGAGCATGTATATATAGATCAAAAAAATAATATCAACATAAATATTAACATTGCTATTTGTGATATATTAGATAGAATATCTATTCCTATTAAATTGGGTAACAAAACATTTGATATTACCGTTGCAAAATTAAACATAAAAAAAACACAACAATATGTTTTTTATGATTATGGTATTCCAGTTATTAATGTCGCAGACTTATTTGATAATAAAAAAAAAAGTAATATAATAGTAAATATTACTCTTGTAAATAAATAAGATTATTATATTTTTATAATTTTATTTATCATTGTCATTTTGTATTTGTCATTTTGTATTTGTCATTGTCATTTTATTTATCATTTTATTTGTATTTGTATTTGTCATTTTGTATTTGTCATTTTATTTGTATTTGTATTTGTCATTTTGTATTTGTCATTATTCTGCTGCCTTTTTGCGACGAACAATCTTTTTAACCGTTTTTGTTGGAGCAGCAGCAACGGGCTGAGCGGCAACAACAGCAACAGGCTCAGCGACAGCAGCAGCAGTAGCAGTAGCATCTTCGTCATCACTGTCATCGGCCAACTCCAATCCTACAGATGTTTCTTCCTCATCCTCAGGTTCTTTTTGAGATTTAAGTCGTTGAGTTTCCTCGCTAGACAAATTAATAAGACAGCGCCCCTTATAACTTGCGCGAGGCTTTACAACTGCCTGTTCGAGCTTCCATGTGCAACCAAACTTGCCATTTGCAAACCATAGACCACCACACTTAATAACACACGCTACGTTAACACCCTTCGCAATCAACTCACACGGTCCAACACTTTCATTGTCAGAAGGAAAGATCTGTTTCTGCTCCAAATCATAAATTTCACAGTTAAATGCTGAATCCCAGAAGTCCAACTTAAGTTTAAGAGTTGGCGACCGCGTATAATCTGGCTCTCCCGTGTTCTTATCCTTAGGATACTTCAGCATTGGATGAAACAGCGCATCTACCACTTCATCTGACATCTTGCTTTTGTTCAACCATTCCTTTGAATTAGCAACTGCGTCCGACTTAAGTTTAGACTGAAACTCATTCATCGCCTCGAGAAACTGTGTAGTTTGTTCTGTAGCATAATCACCGCTGGGAAATTGTAGAGCCATATCATAACTAACGCGACCGGTTGCTTCGTCCACAAATTTGTTAGCACCCCAAGTCAGCATAAGCGGTGTGCTCAACATCAACTGTTTATTCGTTTTTTTATTCAAAATTCCAATCGATTTTCCACCGGACTTATTAACGCGGGGTTTAGTATAGCTAACATCTTTCTTGGGGGAGAAAGACGTCGCGCTAATACAAAAGTTCTCGGTAGTCTGTTGCTGGCTGGTCATGATGTTGTTGTATTAATTTAATATAGAAGTTAATTTTTAAATCAATTTTCTGGGAAATTCAAAGAAAAAATACGAATTTAAAGAAAAAAATTTATGATAACTACATTTATGTTTTTATACCTGTTTATGTATCAAAAATATTATGTACAATTTTCTTTTGAAAAACCAATAACAGCACACGCAATTCTCTTACCAGCATTGCCAGTTTTTAAGCTTTCAGCATTTTTACCTTTTCCACAATCATCTTCATCTTCGTGAATAATTAAACCCCTACCAATAATATTACATTTCGTTCCCCTAAGTTTAATAACATTATCATAAAATGTGTATTTTGCTTCACCCTTATTATTTGTTTTTATATTACCTAAATCGCCGACATGTCTTTTGCTCATACCAGGACATCCATGAGTATTTTTATAAGGATTGAAGTGAGCGCACATACTAGCGCATTTATCAGTTAAATCCCCTGACTCATGAACATGAAAACCATGTAAAGAATTCGGGGATAATCCGCGAATATTTAAATCTATTTTTACTCTATGATTAGTTAAATCTTCACTAAATTTAACATTACCTTTAATACTATCATTAAATACAGCAACAGCATACACTGGTTTATTTGTCATTATCTTATATAAATAATATATAATTAAAAAACAAACTATAACAAATAAAGATGTGTTACAATATATTACTGCTTTCATTATGTATTATATTTTGAAATTAAATGTCCAAAGGTGTAAAAAGTATTTGAAAATATAATTTAAATTTAAAAAATAAATATAATAAATAATATGGAAGTTGATATCATAGAAAAAACTATACCTTGTAATTCAAAGCAATCAATTATTAATTATTACATAAGTTTTTCAAATTCTTATAATAAATATCAAAATAAAATAATTAGTTCAACAAAAAGAGTTTATCCAGCAATTCAAAATAAAATGCAAATGGTATTTACTAGAAAATAATTTACCCTCTCGAAGATTTATAGGCAATAAGATATAATATTAATAATTTTTTTATGAGTTATTAATATTTTAATTTTTTTATATATTTTTAATTTTTTTATAATAATTAAAGGTTAACTATTTAAGCAGAAGCGGGGGCCTTGTCAGCCTTGGCAAAGTGAGGGCTCATGAACTTCTGGAGGTTGAAGTAAGTAAGCTCGTCACTCTTCTCCAGCTTAAGAAGGCTGGACAACTTAGTGTCAGCATTAATCTTGCGACCATTCTGGGGATCCTGGAGTTTGTGCTCGCGGATATAAGCATTAATCTCGCGGGTTACCTCAGTGCGAGCCATCTCGCTTCCCTGGGTCTTACCAAGGAAAGTGGCCAGCTCATTGCTGATAAGGGTCGGCTTTACAAAACCACTGGGATTGCGGTTTCCAGCCTTGCGCTTGCGCTTAGCAACGACCTTATGTGCCGCACGAAGTTCGCGAGTTGCCTTTTTCTCCAGAGAGCGGAACTCTGTTTTAAGGGAAGTCAGCATAGAAGTCACCTGCTGAAGTTTAGCCATAAACTCCGTGAACTCAGTAGCAATTGTCGAAACGGGGGCAGCATCAACATTCTCAGTGGCTTCAGCAACAACGGGGGTCGCAGCAACAACGGGAGTAGCAGCGGCGGTCTTAGTGGCCTTGGGCTTGGCAGCGGTCTTGGCAGCGGCAGGCTTGGCAGCGGCAGGCTTGGCAGCAGCGGTCTTGGCGGCGGCAGGCTTGGCAGCAGAAGCAGGCTTGGTAGCGGTGGTGGTCTTGGATTTGGCCATTTTTATTATACTATACCTTAATAATTCTTTTTTAAGTGATTTAACGCAATATATTAAATTATGACACCTTATACATCTTAATTTCCTAAATAAACATACTCAAATATGTGATACGGACTGATATAGCCATGGTAGAGCATTAGCAGCATCATTATTTACAAGAGTCAATGCACACAATACGAAATTTGCTCCTAAACATTTACTAGGAGTATTAATTCCTCTGCGAACAAGTTTTTCTATTATTTTTAAAGCTATTATTTTTACATCTAACATTGATAAATTATTAATATAATTAACATTGATTTCTGCAAAAGGATTACCTACAGGAGGACATATTTCTCGTTTTGTTTCTAAAGAAAGTTCAGCTCTATACATCCAAATATCTGTTAGTTCCCTAATAAACCTAATTAAGTGTATTTTATCCAATGACCAAAACCAATTTTTGTCAGTATAATTTCCTAAATTATCAATATCATGAAATATAGACAATGTTTTTAATTCTAACCTTTTTATCGTGGAAATTTCTTCGGGTTCGTCTATTTTTACAGTTATTTTCTCTCCAATAATTTTTGAAAAAAGGATAAGTCTATCAATATTTCTTCTCAGATCATTCGGAATGGGGTTTCTATTGTATGGATTTGTATATTCTGTAATTCCATTCTTTTTTGTTAAAAGATTATAGAGAGATAATATGTCAAAACCATATATCATTTTATCTACATCTTCGTAACTGATAAATTGGTTATAAGATATATTACTGATTTTTTCCATTGTATAAAAATCGGTTTCGTTTACACATAAATTTCTATTACGTCGCGCGGGACCATGTAATCGGTCATATATTTTTACAACGTAATTTCGCCAGCAAATTTGTATTTTATTTGCAAAATAAGATTGGTGTAAATAATTATAAATTCTCGCCACTAATTCATCTTTATTTCCTGATTTTTTTTGTTTATAATATTTACATATTTCTTTCAAATTTTTTATATTATACTTATGTGTCATAAACAAATTATAATCTTCAAATCTTGGTATAACAAATTCATCCTCTTTTATTTTGGGCAAAGTTCTACCCTTTTTTCTTTTCCTTATTTGTTTTGGAGAACAATCTGTTAGGATTTCAATATGTTTTAGTGGAGAGATTTCATTATTAATCACAATAGAATTCATATATTATATATACTATAATTACTTTTTAATGTTATTTAATTTTTAATATAAAAATATACTTTGATTATGACATTGTCAATGATGATAAAAAAAACAATTAAAAACAAATAAAAAATAATAATAAAACTAAATATAATTATTTTTTCGATAAATATCTTCGATGAATATCTACGTGAGTGTCATTCCAAAATATTATACAAATAAGAACCCGTAATCATATAAGAATATGTGTAATTCTATATCATTTATGGGACCATTTATAATTTTCTGCTTGTCAAATTTTTTTACATTCATACCTGATAGATCAAACATCACTAATGTAGCCATCAAGTTACAATAATCCTTTATATAATTGGTATTTTTATCTAACCAATCGTAAAAATTTAACTTATCAGTTTTTGAATTTTTATTAAAATCCATGTACTTTTCAAACCATTTTACTGTTTCAAACAAATTAGTATTTTTGGTGCTATCTATATTATAATCACTTCCAGATAAAACACAAATTTGCTGAAATTCATCACTTGTCCAATGTAAATTATTTAATATTTCATTAAAATCATACATAACAACAGTGGAGTTTAATAAACTCAAGTAGCGTAAAACCCTAGGGCATTTATATACAAACATATCCATATCTTCACTCAAACACGCATACGCTTTATTCTTTATAACCAATTTTGCACATAGCTGATCCGCTTCACCATCAGCATCATAATATGTAATACCACATAACTTAATCAATTGCTTAACCTCTGATATATCCTTGTTTTTCAATCTAATAAATTTCTTTTTCAAAGAAACCATTTCTGCTTGTATTTCAACCTCTTCTTCTTTGCTACAACAAGATAACCGTTCCTTTACCATATTATATTTTATTTCAGCTTCATCTTTATTAACCTTTCGCAGGTTCAATAGTTTTTTCTTTTCCTGCGGTGCTTCTCCATCAAACACGAATACTGGAGTTATATTATAATATCTAAATAACGAAATTAATTGATATATACCATCGATTAATCCTTCATCGCCTTTAAATTTATACATATAAATGCTTGTGTCTATGACTATTTTCTTACCTTGTAATTCTTTAAGTGAAATCTGTTTTATTTCGGACTTACATTTTTCTCTTAGAAACCTATTTAAATTTCGAACCCCCATTATTGTTTACTTTTGTAAGATAGTTACATACATTATTTAATACATCAATTTTATCTTTAATCAATGTAATAAATATTTATTCAATGTGATAAATATTTATTCAATATAACAAATAAATATAAATATAGAAATATAAATAAGAATAGAAATATAAATAAGAATAGAAATATAAATAAGAATAGAAATATCAGTGTATAATGAACTCTTCTTTAAATAACTTGAATACCACTAATGATAATGAACGTAACACTCCTGGACTTATAGATGTTCATCCCAAAGGATGGACAAAAAACGAACACTATTCTTCGTTCGGCGGTTTTTGTGGACAGAATTGCCCTTGTTGCCGTGCTCATTTTAAAGATTTTGGAAGTTGTCCTATATGTTTAAAACAAACTAATATTATTGAGAACGACCCCGATAGTAAACAATCTAACATGAAAACACAAAACTAAATTTCTATACGCCTTGTAAACATTTACAATAATTCAATACAAGACATTCGTGTAGTATTACCAACCCATTTACGCTGTTCTTCAAGTAGTTCCGGCGATTTTCCCGCGTATTTGTTTTTATATAATTTATTATTAATTGAATTACTTATACAATCTAATCCTTGATGCATACTTTTAGTATTATATAAATCTTTAATTAATTCACCAAAATCTCTCAAATTTTTTTCTGTTGAATTAAACCTGATAAAACCAATATTGTTTTGTTCACACCATCTCATAAAACCATAATAATCATTTAATAGTATAGCTGTCAAAATATAATATGAAAACACATTAGTATCTTCTCTATATAAATTTTTTCTTAAATACATGCTTTTTTCACTATTACTATATATATCCTCATAGGTTAATCCCATAAAATTCAAAACTTTGTTACACTGATATAAGGCAAATAATCTTTCGCTTTGCAGACAAAAATTCATATACAACAAAAACTCTTTCTTTTCTTCTTTTTTCTTTTCGCCCATAGAATTATAACTAGTAAAGGCGCAATTTATTATTCTTGCCCATGTTTCGGCATATGCTTCTTCTATAATAAAATCACTTTGAATAGGAAATATTTGTTTAATTGATTCTTTAATACTTGACGACGAATATGAACTAAAGTCTAAGCCATATGAATGAAATGTCTCGTGAATAAATACTTTCATCCATTCCTCTTTTCGAAATAAAACTATCTCTCCATTAACGGCACACGCTAAAGTAAATGCTGTGTTAACATTATTTGTACCTATTGTTGTTGTTAGTTTGTCCGGTAAATTCTTATTAAAAGGTGTTAAATAAACATAAACTGATAATGTATTCGCGCATTTTTTTAGTGAATACATATCACAGATATATAACCATATATACATAAGATGGGCATAGTTATCATATTTAGTTAAATGGTTTAAATCATTTTCGGAAAAAAGGGTAAATCTAATTGTAATCTCTCTGTTATTTATTGAACATTTATAAGTAAGTTGGTATTTTCCTGTATCCTCAATATACGTTTTTATAGTTTGCGGAAAAAATCTGCTCTCATATATTTCCGGTTTTTCAGGTACACCTAATGGTTTCAATATTGCTTTCATACATCCTCGTTTTAATTTGTATTTTACAAAATTATGTCCTTCAACTATATCATTGTATAGTTTGATAAGTAATTTATCTAATGCAGTTTTATTTTTCAAATTTTTATAAATCATACATTCTTTGAATTTGGGTAATATTAATTTAACTATCTCTCCCGAATTTTTTGATAAATTCATTGTAGATAACCTATACATATAGCATTTGAAAAATTTTAAATGATATATATTGTATATATTGTATATATTGTATATATTGTATATATTGTATATTATAATAAGTCACGTCTAACTCGCATCATATTATTAAATATAACTGGTGGTTTTCCTCTACTAAAATGCTGTAACTTTGCCCGTTTTGTTGCCAATAACAATGTTTTAAGATCTGCATTTTGCGTAAACTTTGCCCGCATGGCATCTTCCATTTCTTTTTCATTGCGTCCTGAAAAAAAATCCGAGTCAATCGAAACACCTTTTGGTCTAATAAGCTTTCCTTGATATTTACCCGTCTTGCCTCCAGCAGATTTCGCCATTGCTGGTTCATGAGATAACTCATCGTCAAAATTTCCATCAAGCGTAAATTTCAAATAAAAATCAGGATTATCACGTTTAAACTTGGACGCCTGATAATAGTGTTCTACAGAACTCCATTCGTGTCCATCCAACATAAACTTTTGCACCCAAAAATTAGACAATTTTTTACGCCATTCTGGAATGCGAGCTAATTCGGCGTATTCTTTGTTGCCTTCTGGGCCGAGTGTTTCACCTGCTCCCATTCCAGGTAACGGCTTATTTCCTGATTTTGAATAAAACTGAAACACAGTATCTTCATTATATAAATCGGATTTAAATTCTTGTGGAGATTCTTCCGGCATTATAATTTGTTGCTCTTCCATAAAATTTCTAAAATCGGGTATGATATAATATGGTCCTGCTAAACGCTCTAGGCACTTATCAACAATAAGTTTTTTAACATCAAACGGTAATTCATTAAACATAAATGCCCCGCGCTCTTTATAAGTAATTAATTTATAATGATTACCCATATAATCAACCATAATATAGTAATCGGGTTTGAATTCACCTTTTTCTTCTAAAATCGTATCGTTTAATTGACCACACGTCATAACATTATCCATATCTTTTTCCATGTACGACTCTTCGGAGAATAAAATCAATTTAACATTTAAAACTCGTTCAAGGGTGGAAATAGCCCACGTCTCTCCCCAAAATTCACATGTTTGTAAGACACTTTTAAATTCATCTAAATTATTTATGCCTTTCATAAAAACAAACTCTTGTAAAAGGGCCAGTGTTGATGAACGTTGTAGTTTTGCAATTTTATGTCGCTCTCCAATTATTTCCGCTTCATCTATAATGATTTTCTTTTCATTTCTGTCCTTTGTTGATTTAAGACGTTTCTTTAAATCAGAATGTTCTTTAGCTAAATCACTAATTTCTATTTTAAGAAATTCGGCTTCATTCAAAGCCATTTCATAGTGGTTTTTATATCCCTGAAATAATTCTTCGTTTGCCTCGTCTGCCAAAATTTTACGCATTTCCTCAACAGACACTTTTTTCCCGACTTTTTCAAGACCGTCTCTTATTGTAGCAAATAAACAATGACCTCCCCCTTCATTATCAATTATTTTATAATTGTTATTTTTCATAAATTTTTGAATCCAAGGATTCGTTGGTTTTTTAACATAAACATCGCGCTCAATTTGTGCCTGAATAGCATCTTGTGTTTTAATAGGCGAACTTACTTGTTTAATTGATTTTACCTCAACATCTTGGTCAACATCTTGGTCAACATCTTGGTCAACATCTTGGTCAACATCTTGGTCAACATCTTGGTCAACATCTTGGTCAACATCTTGGTCAACATCTTGGTCAACATCTTGGTCAACATCTTGGTCAACATCCGCATCAACATCCGCGTCTACATCTTGCTCTATATCTTGCTCTACATCTTGGTCAACATCCGCAATTAAGGCTTCATCTACAAAAGAATACAATAATAAATCACCCAGTTCATTTACATCAATATCTCCATCATCATCTAAAATATCAGGTTGTCTATTTGCCATAATCTCATATACACCAATTTGTGTATCTACTTTGTCATCTTTAACAATATAAACAGGAAAATAAATGATATTTTTATCTATAAACGAGAATTTTTCTTGCCCTAAAGCAATCACAATGTTTTTATCAAAAATATTAGTTTCATAAATAGATGTCTCATAATTTATGTCTTCACTATTAAGTTTTCTAATTTCTGGATAGTTAATTGATGGGTCTAATATAGATTTCACCATTATAGATTAAATATATATAATTTTTACGTTGTTTATAATTAAAAAATAATAAACTTACTAAAATATTTGTCATCCTTTAGTTCTTTAATATTTTCCCATAATCGTCGCCTACGTGATACCGCCTCAAAATTATTAGCATCTTCCTCAAATAATACAATTAACTGAACCATCTCATCTTTGCGTAATTTTTGTTTACTAATTCCATAATAATCAAGTATTTTCACCAAATCCTTTACCCCATAATTAGTATTATATTCTAATTCTAAGACATGCGATGTATCAGTCCGTATCTTTGCTTTTATCTCTCCAATATTAGAAAAATATTCCTCATTGAGTTCATTTAATAATTTATTTTCATCGATATTATTTAATTCATCAATATCTTCCGTGTTTTTTTCTGTAATATTATAAAAAATATTTTGCATCTATAATACTACTAATACTCTATTTAATTATTATTTACTTTAATAAAGATTATTCCAACACATCCATAATATCCATATATTTGAATATCGTCTTACTAGAAATACTGGGCTTGGTTTTTGCCTTCATATTGGCGATATGGGTAATGTTGCTAATTAATCCTCTCCACTTAGAATGTGTTCCTAACATTTCAACAGAGTTTGTTACCAAAATATACATGATTTCAGACAATTCTTCTACTATATTTTTTTGATCTTCTTCACAAATCAACCTATCCACATCAATTTGCAATTCCATAATAATATTGATAATATCATCCTTATCAATAAGATTATATTTCATTAAATTAATATAAAAATCACTAATTGCTCTTCGTTTTTCGTTTGTTTTATTATTTTCACAAAATTTATCATAATCATCATTAGGATGACAATACTCAACCTTTTTGAAGAGAGAACTAAATTCATCAAAGTTCGTTCGTAGAATAGGCTCCATAAAACTAAACTCCTCCATCAGTTCTTTATACAACCTGGCATACATTTCAGAATAAAATTTATTACTGCTCGCAATACCAAATAGCGAATTCCCAATTTTATTCAATTCTGTCAACAAATTATCATCAATTTCCCCCGATTCAGGTATAAGCTTTTTTATTTCTATTACGATACTGGTTTTTAATGTATCATATGTTCTGTCTGTCATCTTATTCAAATGTTTACGAATATTATCAATCACAGCCTCGATTCCTTCTTTTTTCGCCATTTCCGTTGCTTGAAATGTTCTAATCATTTCCCAATCCTCGTCATTTATTTTTTCATCTCGTCTCGACTTGATATGTTTTTGATTATTTCGTTTAGGAAAATATGGCGTTTTAATATACTCTGGTGACCCAACCTGATCAGCAATTGATTGAATGATGGATAATATACTAGGGTCTAAATTATATGAAAATCCATCAAACATAATTTTCTTAAAATCATCGATTCCGTATTTTGTTACAGAAGTAGCCATGTTTAATTACCTATAAATATATGTAGTCACATATTTATATCAATTTAATTTAAAATATATAACTTAATGATAACACACTTAAACGCATTTTACAAAATATTATAAGATTATAATGTCAGACATCAATACAACCGGTAGCGAAAATAAATATTGTGATGAAATTAATCAATGGGATGATTTAAATTGTAAGAGTAACTTGCTAAGAGGTATTTACGCTTATGGTTTCGAAAGTCCAAGTCCAATTCAAAAAAAAGCCATATCACCTCTGTTTAATAAAAAGGATATTATTGCTCAAGCACAATCGGGAACGGGTAAAACGGGGTGTTTCGCAATTGGAACACTTCAATTAATAGACACTGAAAAACCTGTAACACAGGCATTGATTATTTCCCCCACGCGAGAACTATCTATTCAAACCAAAGATGTTATTAATTCTATAGGAAATATGATGACTGGATTAAAAACACAATTACTGATTGGAGGAACATCAATAGAAGATGATGTTGATAGTCTCAATAGCAATACTCCTCATGTTATTATAGGTTGTCCTGGACGTATTCACGATATGCTCCGCAGAAAGAAGTTGAAGACAGAAAATCTAGGTCTAATTGTGTTGGATGAAGCCGATGAAATGCTTTCTTCCGGATTTAAGGAACAGATATATAATATTTTCCAATATTTGCCAAAAGACATCCAGGTTGCCCTTTTTAGTGCGACCATGCCCGTCGAACTAAATTCTTTGACCGATAAATTTATGAGAGATCCAGTAAAAATTCTTGTTAAAACAGAGGCGCTCACTTTAGAAGGTATTGAACAACACTATATTGCTTTAGACTGCGATGAACAAAAATACGATACTCTCAAGGATTTGTATGGAATCTTGAGTATGAGTCAATGTATTATATATTGCAATAGTGTTAGGCGTGTACAAGATCTTTACGATGCTATGATGGCTGATGATTTTCCTGTATGTCAAATTCATAGCAATATGGATAATGCAGAACGTAAAAAAAGTTATACTGATTTCAAAAATGGAGTAAACCGTGTTCTTATTTCTTCTAATGTTACTGCGAGAGGAATTGATGTTCAGCAAGTCAGCACGGTTATTAATTTCGATGTTCCAAACTGTATTCATACTTATTTGCATCGAATTGGTCGCAGTGGCAGGTGGGGGCGTAAGGGAGTGGGAATTAACTTTGTAACGCGAAGAGACTCACGTAAAATTAAGGAAATTGAACAACATTATTCAACTGAAATCACCGAATTGCCTGCTTCCTGGGCCGCCAAATAATATATTCGTTTCATATAATTACTAATATTCTATTTCTGTGTATAATGACTCCAGAAATAGAACAGTTTCAACTCCCAATTTATCATTTAGAGGATAAAATAAAGTTGGAAGACCACATTACAAATGATTTAGAATTAAAAAAAACCGAAACAGAAACGTCACTATATAACAATGTTTTCAATCCAGGCAATATAGAATACGCAAATTCCACACTACCATTATGGAGTGAATATTACACAGCGAATAAACAATTTTTAAAAGATTCGCAAAAAATAATCAGCGCCGATATACCTATAATTGATATCAGCAATAATTATGATAATATTAGAGAGATATGGACCGAAATTACTACAGAAACTAGTTTTGAGGAAAAATATCAGTATTTAGACTGGTCGTGGCTTAAAACATTAAATAATAGCGCTGAATTTCTACAATGCATGAGTTTATACAACATGACTTCGCCTATTATTTCTTTAGCGTTACCTATTTTTTTATTAATTATTCCATTCTTTTTACTTAAAATACAAGGTATCCCAATTACAACTGCGAAATATTTGGAAATTCTTAAAAAGGTTTTTCAAAAACATCAACTAGGACAAATTTTCAGCGTGGCCTCGGCATCTTGGGAAAAACGCATATACATACTTGTCACTTTTGTATTTTATTGTGTTCAGGTCTATCAAAATGTAATGTCATGTATTAGATTTACATCTAATATGGAAAAATTACATCAACAAATATTTATCATGAGAGATTATGCCGACGAAACTATAAAAAAGATGGATAAATTCGCCGAATGCTGCGAAAAATTAAATACTTACGAGTCGTTTGTTGATAAAATGAAAATGAAACGATATGTTCTTTGTGCTATGCGCGATGATTTTAACAAAGTTACTCCGTATAAATTCTCTCTTAAAAAAATATTTCAAACTGGTCATCTTCTCAAATGTTTCTATCAATTATACAAAAGACAGCCATATCATGATGCCTTGGAATATTCATTTAAATTCAATGGATATTTACACAATATTACAATGATGAAAAAATCACTGAAAGATAAACATATCGCCAAATGTAAATTTGGTAGAGGGAAAACTAAATTTGTTGACGCATATTTCCCCGCATTGATGGAAAGTAGTCCTGTAAAGAATACATATGATTTAAATAAACATATTCTTATTACTGGACCAAATGCGGCGGGTAAAACAACATTATTGAAAACCACCATTTTCAATATTCTTTTCTCTCAACAAACAGGATATGGATTTTATAAATCGGCAACCATTACACCGTTTGATTACATACATAGTTATATTAATATACCAGATACTTCTGCCAGAGATAGTCTTTTTCAAGCAGAGGCCCGGCGGTGTAAAAACATATTAAAGGTAATCGAAGAATCCGGAAATACAACACGTCATTTTTGTATTTTCGATGAACTTTATTCGGGAACAAATCCTTACGAAGCCATCGGTAGTGCGACGTCTTTTTTGAAATATTTAAATAAAAACAAAAATATTACATATATGATTACTACACATTTCTTGGATTTATGTCGCCGTTTAAATAAAGAAAAATGTGTTTTAAACAGCCATATGAAAATTGATAAAGTCGGTGATGATTTTACATATAGTTATAAACTGGCGGAAGGAATATCGGATATAAAGGGTGGAATAAAAGTATTAAAAGATTTAGAATATCCTGAAGAAATTATTACAATGACAAAAAAAATTATAGATGAATTAGTTATTTAAGATAATTCGTTTAATAAAGATTTAAAATATATGAGTGAGTTGTAAATAATGAGCTTTAATTTATCAGGATTATTCGCAAGTAATTTTATTATAACGATTGGTATTACATTATTATTGGCTGGAGTAATAGTTTATTATTGTAACATTCGTTTTGTAACATTAGAGAGAAACTTAAACCGTCAAAATCAAGTTTTAGCGGATTTTATTAGTAATGTCCAAACACAACTACAATATAGTGGAGGTGGTGGGATGCCTATTCAAGCGCCGTCTGGGCCAAGCGTAAATGAATTAGCGACTAATGAGGCTATTAACGCAGTTGAAGAATTAAATACAGATCAATCGGTATATTCCGGTCACTTAAATACAAGTGATAAGATCGAAGTATCTGACGACAGTGAGAGTGATGGCGATAGTGATGGCGATAGTGATAGTGAAAGTGATAGTGACGATAATGACAACAACGATAATGACAATAACGATAATGACAATGAAACTACTCACGTTGTAGATTATGTCGCCAACCATAATAAACAAAATAGTGATGAATTATCTCTTGATAATTTAAATCTTATTGAAAATATTATTGGATCTATGCCGGGACTCAGTGAGTTTAACAACACAAACGATTCATCTATAAAGGTAATTTCTATGATGTCAGCGAATGAAATTTCTTTAGATGATATTTCTCATTTAGTCTCCCCACAGCAACATCAAGAACCAAATATACGTGAAATCACAGAAATCACAGATAACGTCGAAGAAGTCACTGATAACATTAAAGATTTAGAAGAAAGTTCTAGTGATGATGATGATGATAGTGACGAAGAAGAAAACGACACAGCGTCTCTTATTTCCAATAAAAAAGATGCTTTTGAAATATTAAACATTTCTCCAGATCAACAGACAAATACAGATTCAAGCAAGATGAGTGTAGCCGCTTTAAGAGAAATAATTGTTGACCGTAAATTAGCTTCAAAAAGTGATGCCAAAAAAATGAAAAAAAATGCATTGCTAGAAGTTTTGAATAAATAATTATCTTCTATAATTATATTAATATGAGTTGGGGAACTTGCTATGCGGGATCAAATAATATTCATTTTGACTTTCCACCAATTATGGCAGATGGGCGAAATTATGCCAAGTGGCAGCCCGGGGCAGCAATTAATGCTGAAATCAGAAAGACGGAAGGTATTACAACCAACTGGCAATACCGTAAATATCTTACGCATAATGCAGATAATATAATCAAGCACAACCAGTTATCTGCTTGTGACCAATGTTGTAGTTGTCCAGCGCGTTATGGTGATGGCAAAAACGTATCAAATACGCCATATCTTTATAAATCATGCACTGATAATGCTCAGCCATACGGGTATGAAAATAGTGATTTAAAGAAGGATTATCTCTCTAGATATCAACTTCAATGCCGCATGGTCACACCAGTAATGACACAGGCACAACTATTACAGAATGGTGTTCGTAGCGCTAATTAAGTGTTATTATTTTTTAATATAAAATAATAACACAGTCATTTATATATATATATATATGAAAATATTAAGCATAGACGTTGGAATTAAAAATTTAGCGTGTTGTATTATTGAAACCAAACCAGATATGATGTTTAAAATAGAAAAATGGGAAGTTATTAATTTGTGCGGGGAACATCCCACGTGTTGTTTTAATACGAAAAAAGGCATTTGTGGTAACAAGTCGAAATATTGTAAGAATGATGTATATTACTGTAGAATACATTCAAAAAAATCCGAATTTTTAGTTCCAACGTCAGAGTTGTTAAAAATAAAATTAAAAAGAACAAAAATTAGCACTTTATTAGAAATCGCAGAGAAATACGATATTAATATTGATGGCGATAAATCTCTCAATAAATCTCTCAATAAATCGCTCAATAAATCGCAAATAACTGAAAAAATTATAAAATATACAGATGAAAAAATGCTTGAACCAGTTAAAGAACAATCAGCAAATAACATGAATTTAGTATCTATCGGCATATCATTAAAAAATGAATTAGAAAAATACTCTGATATTCAAAATGTTGATCAAATTGTTATTGAAAATCAAATTAGTCCTATTGCAAACAGAATGAAAAGTATTCAAGGTATGATTGCGCAATATTTTATTATGAAAGATATTACAAATATCGACTTTGTATCTTCGTCTAATAAATTAAAAGAGTTTATTGGAGATCAAAAAACAACATATGCCGAAAGAAAGAAAATCGGCGTTAACATTACAAAAGATATTTTAGCAAAAAATCAGTTAAATATGGATTGGTTGCCATTTGTGTCAAAACATAAAAAAAAAGATGATTTAGCAGATTCATTGTTACAGGGTCTTTGGTTTTTAAGAAATAAAAAATTAATCAAAATAGAATAGAATATATTGCGTTATGAATTACTTAAAAATTAAACCTTATAAATATATCATAAATGGTTGAAGTTAATCCGGAAGTTATAAATTTACAAGGAGGTGATAATGAATCTATTATTAATTTAAATACAAGTGATATTACATCCAAACCATCGGTTAATTTTGGAGGCGGTATTGAACTTTTAATGAATGATAAATTAAAGTCTGATGGAAATAAAGATAGAAACGAAGACATCAATTTAGATGATATTACCGATTTGGAAAACGAACTAAATGACCTCTCTGATATTGAACCTACATCTAGCAAATCCCCATCAAAGTCAGGATTATTTAATAATTCTCTTAAACTCAACTTTTCGGATGATGTGGAAACGGTTAACATTGACACAGATGATAATCCAGGTATTAGTATTGGAAAATCCACTGCTGAACAACTTGGCAGTGACTCGGCGAAAACATGGGATGGTTTTGGAAAGTTTAATAATATTCCTATTGATCCAGATAAAAATATTTCTACGAAACCAAGATTAAGTAATGAGGAATTGCTTAAAGAAAAATTCAAAGTTTTGCGAAATTTAGAAAAGTTAGAGGCAAAAGGCGTAAAACTAACCAAACGATACAACATGGAATCGTCGTTAGACGAAATGAAAGGCGAATATGAGATGATTATTGCTGACAAAGAAAAAGACAACAGTTGTAAGTTTCAAGGTCGTATGTTAATGGCTGCTGTTACTGGTTTGGAATTTTTAAATAATAGGTTTGACCCCTTTGATTTTAAATTAGATGGATGGGCTGAACAAGTTAATGAAAATGTAAACGACTATGATGAAATTTTCGGTGAGCTTCATGAAAAATATAAATCAAAAGCCACAATGGCTCCTGAACTCAAACTGTTGTTTCAACTTGGCGGATCGGCAATTATGGTTCATATGACAAATACTATGTTTAAGTCTGCAATGCCTGGTATGGATGATATTATGCGCCAAAATCCAGAACTTGCCCAACAATTTACCCAGGCAGCAGTGAATAGCATGGGTAACAACAACCCAGGATTTGGTGGATTTATGAATGATGTCATGGGCGATAGAAAACCCCCTCCACCAAATGTAGCACCAGGACCTCCTCCTCCGCCCATGGAAACGCAAGTTAACAAAAGTCAGCGTTCACAAGTTCCGACAAACAGACCCGATATGTCTGCTGCGAGAGGCAATAACGACGGGGTTAATATTCAGGGACAATACAGCAATGTAGGTCCACAGCCCCCACAACGTTCTACTAGAGAAAATGCTCCAAAACGTCCTGAAATGAGAGGACCTACTGATATTTCGGATCTTTTAGGGGGATTAAAAACAAAGACTATCAATATTCAGGAAAATAAACATGATATAAAAGATAGTAGTACTATTAGTATTCAAGATTTAAAAGAAATTTCAAAAGCCAAACAACCTGGACGATCAAAAAATAGAAAAAGTAGCGAAAAAAATACTATAAGTCTAGATATGTAAAACTGTAGGATTTAGGAGTATAATAAATAAAAATTTACAATCAATTCGTATAAAATTACAAAATTTATTTATATTATAATTTTATACTTTAGCAATAAAGTTGTTTATCTCGCGATAGCTCAGTTGGTAGAGCGTGGGTCTGTAGTGGAAATTATACTTTGAAAACCTACTGTCGCTGGTTCGAATCCGGCTCGCGAGAATTTTTATAAATCGTTTAAATCCATATAATAATACCATTATGGTTTATAATATGGATATTATTTCTACGCTTACAAAGGCTTTAGATAAACTAAATTCTAAATCTAAAATTCTTAAAACTAAAATAACCAATGACATGCAAGAAAGAGATAATTTAAACAACGCTATCGAAGAAATTAAACTGAAAATTCAAAATTTAGATTATACAATTCAACAATCAGAAAAAGAATTGGAAGATTTAGATTCTACAATCCAACAAACAAAGGGTGGATATGAAAGAATATTAGAAGCAGGGGAAACATTAATGTCTATTGTTTCTCAAAATTTACCCAATATTGATAATTAGTATATTACGGATATTGTTGTTTTCATGATTTTTTATATAAATTATATTTTTTACCATATAATTCATATTTTTACCATATAATTCATATTTTTACCATATAATTCATATTTTTTACCATATAATTCATTTTTACCATATAATTCATTTTTTTACAAATCTTTATCAATAATGACTTCCTTGGCAATGTTTTTGACAACTTTATTTTTGTTTTTTTCGTAATCACCTTTTCCACCCATAGTTTCTATCAAAATATTAAGATATTCGTCATTTTCTCTCGTGGTTGAATTGGTAAACTTGGGATGTTTATCAGTCCATTCACTTATCAATTTTATATTTTTCTTTTCTACGGTTCTTATTGCCTTTTTAATTTTTATATTTTCTGAACATTCTTTTTCCCACTTATCTTCATCTTTAACATATAATGTTTCTCTCTTAGCATCACTACAGTGAACCGGGCGTTTTGTTATATCTAGTTCATTAAGTTCTTTGAGTATTATTGAAGAAATACCATTAACATAACCGTTTGAACCCACGTGTTCAAGATCCTTTAACTGTAATGTAATTGAATTAGCGAAATCCATAATATTCATAGCATCCTTGCACTGCTCATTAAGAAACATATTTAAGTTAAATGTCTTATTATGACTATTAATAGTGTGATTATTTATCATGTTTGGTTGTATATTCTTACAAATCTCTAATACCTGCTTTTGCAGCTCGTTATTCTGCTTTTGCAGCTCGCTATTTTGTTTTTGTAATTCTACATTACTTTTTATAATTTCCATAGCTAAACTGGTAATATTTTCATTTTCGGTTTTATTCATATCGTCACAAATAATTTCTTGGTTTTTTTTACATTTTTTGGTGTGAGCCCATAATCCATTTCGTGATTTATAGACCTTATTACATAACAAACAATTAAATTTAACTGGGCTCGTTTTTGCGTCACCAAATCCGTCACCAACCGTCACCAAAAGAGCTTTATTATGTTTTGCTGTGGAAATATGTCTCTTCCAGTTAGCATTCTTAAAGCATTTATAGTCACATTCTTCGCATACAAATTTATAATTATTTTCTGGCTCGTTTTTTGTCACCATCCGTCACTATATATTGGTGACATAAAAAAGAGCCGCCTAAATATTTTATAAAATTTTTAAAAAACACAAAAAAGTAGATGGTCACAAATGAAATTCTCAAAAACCAAAATGAAAGCATTATGCTCTAAACCCAATTTTCACGTTTTTCATTTTTAATTCTCTATTTCTAAAACTCATTTTGGACATTTATAAATGTCCTTTTTTCATTTTTGAAATTACAAATCCAAAAACACGTTTTATTAAAAAAAAGTGCCTACATTCCCTACAAACTACCCATATAGTTCCTTTTTTAAAGCACTACTATAATGTTTTATGGAGAGATATATCTATTATTCAGCATAATTTTAATTAAATTGAAATAATCATTATCTATAATTATTATAACATAAACTTAAAAGGATTATTATTTTATAATAACTCAACAATGAATTTCATTCTAATCGATGGTAGCTATTATATATTTTATAGATATTATGCGCTGGAAATGTGGTGGAAACACGCAAAAAAAGATGAAAATCAAGAAAACATTTTGCAGTCAGAAAGCACCGAATTTATAGAGAAATTCCAAAAAACATTTGCGTCAAATATAGATGACATAGATAAGAAATTAGGTATTCATAAATCCAAAATTCCGTCTATTAAAATTGTAGGAAAGGATTGTCCTAGACAGCAAATATGGCGTAATAAATTGTATCCAAACTATAAAGAAACGCGCAAAAATAATACCGGTGTTGGTAATTTCTTTAAGATGGTATATGAAAATGATTTATTTCAAAAAGCGGGCGTTCAAAAAATAGTATCATATCATCAACTCGAAGCGGATGATTGTATAGCTATTACTGCAAAACATATATACGAAAAATATCCTGAAGCAAATATATGGATTATTACAAGTGATATGGATTATTTACAACTAGCATGTGATAGAATTAGAATTTTCAATTTGAAATATAAAGAACTAATTGAAAGTAAAAAAGCAAACGGGGATTCCAAAATGGATCTATTTTGTAAAATAGTCGCGGGCGATAAGAGTGATAACATACCAGCAGTATTTAATAATTGTGGTATAAAAACAGCAATAAAATATTACAATTCTCCTGAATTATTTAATGAAAAGTTACATAGCGACCCAGACGCACAACAAAGGTATGACAGAAACCAAAAAATAATTGATTTTAATTTTATTCCAGATGAATTGATAAATGGTTTTAAGAGAGATATATTAGGATTATAGATTATTTCTTTGTTTTGTTTGCCTTACTTTTGCGCGTTTTGCTTGCTCTGCTTTTGCGCGTTTTGCTTTGACATGCTCTGCTTTTACCTGCTTTGTTTTTACCTTTGCCACCTACGCGTTTACGTTTTGTTCCAGGTTGCAAATTAACAGGTTGCTTATTCGATTGTGTTTGTTGTGGCTTATATCCAAATGAATAATTGGGTGGTTGTTGTGGCTTATATCCAGGAGGATTATATCTTTGTTGAGGATTATATCCAGGAGGATAATACGGTGTTTGTTGTGGTTTTTTTTTGCCAGTTGTCACACCTGTTTTAGAACTTGTATACATAACCGGTGGAGGCCTCATTGGTAGGGTATAGTCTCCCAACCCAAGATTAATGCCTAATACTTTCTTAGCTTGTTCATCTAAATTTTTAGCTTGATCTTTACATTTTGCTCTTTTAAATCCAACCATATTAGGTTGTTTTTTACCATCAATAAGCGCCAATTCTATTTCTATTGAAAAAGGTGAATTAGATGTAATATTTTGTTTTACAATTTTACTTTCACGAATAATGTAAACCTTTCCATCAATAAAAAATTTACCCTTGTATGGAAAATACATTTTCATTAAAAAATTAATATTATTATCAACAATGCCTTGTTTCTTTGCTTGTTGTAAAGTAAGTGGTTTAAATCCACTTCCAGGACGCATCGCATATTGAAGCAATCGTGTAAAATCACCGGGGTTACTAAATATATCTTTTGTACGGACACCTAAATTAGCATCTTCAATTAATTTATTTGTTAACTTTATATTTGATGTAAAATAAATAGGAGAAATTATTTTATTGTTAGGGTCAATCATATTAGTCGTAAATATAATAGGTTTGTTTGTACCTGTAACATAATCGCCTCTTGTTTTAATTTTAATATCAATAGTATTACTTATGGTATTTTTTTTGGGTGGCATATTATATTTTTTATCTTATATTAAAGAGATAAAAGATTATTTACATTTTGTTGGCTATAAAATAACTCTTATATTTGTTTTGTAAGTTTTTTGTTTTTTGTAATTCGGCTTTACGTAATATGTCTAATGCTGCGCGCTCTTCTTCGTCAGATATATGTCCATCTTTATCAGCATCAACTTCAACAGAAATTGCTCGTAATTTTTCAGGAACTATACAAAGTTGACTGTTTTCATTTAATAAGAAATCAGATAAAACAACAAACGCGGCTGTTAATAGAATTGACATAATTATATCATGCGTAGCCATAAATACAATAGCAAAAATCAATAATTCTCTCGCCAATCCATTTCTTAAAGCCTGTTCTTGAGTTTTACTAAATCCTATTTCAATATATTTTGATCCAATATTTAAAAGCAACATTGTTAATCCTGCTAGCAATTTACTATTATTTAATGAATCTATAAATTGCCTTCCATATCCCAAACCTACATTTATGTTATTTATCTTTTTATTTACCATGTTTATTAATACATATATAGAAATTAAATTTTCAGTGGTTTAATAGTTATAAATCAAACACCTATTTGTCGCATAATTCTATTTCCAGTTGAAGTAATGTAACCATAAACATTGTTACTTTGATTTCTTACCCTTCTATTGGCTTTTCTATAGCCTGATTTTATTTTATCTTGGGTAGCATAAAAACCTTCACTATTTTTACTATTTAAAAATAGTATAATTATCGCGATGATTACACTAAAGATTAATATATATGCTAACATTGTAATATATATTGATTCTATAAAATTTATTGATTCTATAAAATTTATTCATTCTATAAAATTTATTCTATATAATTTATTCTATAAAATTTATTGATTCTATATAATTTATTGATTCCCTTTCAAAATAAGAATACTTAATGTAACCGCGCCATTCATACAACCTCCACCTGTATTATATACTAAAACTGGTATCTGTCCGTCTTTATGATACCATTTACCGCCATTTATCATAGCAATCGGTCCCCCGGTTGATCCATAATTACCTGTATATTCATTAATTGTGATTTGTGCGGTATCACCTTCAGATGGTTTATAGGCAGGAGTATGAATTTTAAATTGGTGTGAGCCACCGGTACATCCGGTCATTGTTTGAGTTTTCACTTTAAAATATTGCGCATTAGGGTCAGTAGCTACAACATCAGTATCAGCATTTGTATGTTGTTCAATATATTCATACGGAAAATTTACGAACCCATTATCAGTTTTATCACCTCCACACGCAGGTTTTGGTGCTTTCATTTTACATGTAAAAGGATTTGTGGCATAATCCAAAGGCACCCATTGGCCTCCTCCCTTAGAACAATTATCCTTGGCGCAGGATTCATTGCAATTCTGAGTAGATAGCGTGGTGCAGTCACCAGAAGCATTCGGTCCTTCATATCCTTCAGGGCATTTAAGTTCGGTTGAAGTAGTTGCTGGCGCAGGTGCTGGCGCAGGTGTAGGTGCAATAGACCCATCAATATAAAATTCAGAAGGGTTTTTGTTTATGGTAAGTCTAACTCCATTTCCTACACTATTATAGCCAAGGTAATCTTGACACCGTGAATTAGGTTCGTTACATCCATTTTTAATATAAAAAACACCTGGTTTTTCAGTTTTAATTAATTCCCATTCCACACGACCTGGTCCAATAATCGCATCATATCCTGTGTATGTAATATAATAATTACACCGTTTATCTCCTTTATCACAATGCCAAGTATTTTGTATATAAAAATGGTTTGCTTTGCCTTGAACTGGAATGAATTTCCAATACACTCTATTTTCTACAGAACTTGTTTCATATAACTGAACTTTATTCCCTCCAAATTCAACCATCTTAGTTTTATCTGGTGTTTGAATCATTTGATTACCATTAATGGTAATTTGTTGTGTTGTGGTGTCGGTAAAACCTTCATAAATCTGTTCCGCAAATACAACTATGACTAAAGCAATTAAAATACCATGAAAAGTGCTTCGAAGAGTTGCAAAAATCAATGTAATTAATAAAATAATTTTTCCTATTGTAGATTTACTAAAATTAACCAAAACATTTGGACGTGTATAAAGTAATAAGGAAACAATTAATATAAATATAATATATTCTCCTTGTGAAATCATATATATAATATAAATATATAATTACAAATTTTAAATTCAGTATTCATTATTTAACAACCAGTTTTACAATTATCGAATGTTATTTTCAACATATCAGAATCTGTTGAACTATCATACGAAGCAGGCATTTGGAAAATATGCTGTTTTCCAGATTTAGTATCTGAGTATGGAACAATATTATATGTTGGGTCTGGTATAGAAGGATACGATGTGGATGAAGGCATAATCATCGAAGGAGATGTGTGCGGTATAATTTGACCTGGAATAGTTGGTTTAGTGTGTTTGGGTGGAGCGTGATGGAAAAATCCAGAAATGGCCTTCATAATATCTTTATAATGAGATGGTTCGACGTGTATTTTAGGGATTACACGCGCATGTTCTGGTATATGTGCTGGTGTTGATGCTTTCATTTTACACGTATAAGGATTTGTGGAATAATCCAACGGCACCCATTGACCTCCTCCTTTAGAACAATTATCTTTAGCACAATCTTCTTGACATGAGTATGACCAACCAGTCGTGCAATCACCTGAAGCATTGGGTCCTTCATATCCTTTAGGGCATTTAAGTTCTGTTGATGATGGAGTAGTTTTAGGTGATGGTGCTGGTGTTGATGCTTTCATTTTACACGTATAAGGATTTGTGGAATAATCCAACGGCACCCATTGACCTCCTCCTTTAGAACAATTATCTTTAGCACAATCTTCTTGACATGAGTATGACCAACCAGTCGTGCAATCACCTGAAGCATTGGGTCCTTCATATCCTTTAGGGCATTTAAGTTCTGTTGATGATGGAGTAGTTTTAGGTACTGGTACTAGTGCTGGTGGTGAAATGGTAGACGGTTTTGAGCTTGGTGTAGAGGGACCACAAGTGAAAGGATTTTTACTATAATCTAAAGGAATCCATTTACTACCAAACACATCACATCGTAGTTTTGCACAACTTTCTCCACAGTTTGCAGAACTTGACATTTCACAATTTTTAGCATTATCATTATGCTTATAACCCAAAGGACATTCTCCCCCAATTGATTTTAAAACTAAAGTATCACATTTACGATCAGCCCATTCTTTTTGGTCATTAGCACTATTCATTGTCCCCCAACCTTGACCAATATCAACATTATATTTTTGGTATTGACTTTTACACCAATCTAAATCACTCGTAGGATCAGGTGTGGGAGTAGTTTTAGGTACTGGTGCTGGTGTTGATGATGGTATTGACGCTGGAGTACTTTTAGGTACTGGTACTTGGGCTGGTAATGGTGTTGGAACTTGTGCTGGTGCTGGTGCTGGTGCTGGTGCTGGTGCTGGTGCTGGTGCTGGTGCTGGTGCTGGTGCTGGTGCTGGTGCTGGTGCTGGTGCTGGTGCTGGTGCTGGTGCTGGTGCTGGTGCTGGTGCTGG
>Ga0315338_1000767_pt1 | contig 57292 bp, 31 predicted proteins | sample ASW8metaG_FD_204518 | JGI IMG/M metagenome (GOLD analysis project Ga0315338, IMG submission 204518) | Ammonia-oxidizing marine archaeal communities from Monterey Bay, California, United States - ASW #8 | ecosystem: Environmental > Aquatic > Marine > Coastal | place: USA: California | collected... | reverse complement strand
CATTGATAATAGCGGTGCGAGCATCGCCCGTTACCAGCAACCACCCAATCAGCGTCAGGGCCGCCAGGCCGTGAACAACGGGCACATAGAGTCGCGCCGCTTGATCTGCCAGCTTGACGTATCTTGATCGACTTTGCTCACCGGCCTCGACCAGGCGCGTGATTTCAGAGAGGAGAGAATCGTCGCGTGATGCAACGGCCTCGATAATCAGAGGTGATTCAAGATTGAGAATGCCCGAATGCAGACGCGTCCCGACCACGGCTGCGATCGGCGCGGTTTCTCCCGTCACCAGCGAGCCGTCAAGCGTGCCACTCCCTTCCACCACATCGCCATCGACAGGAACACGATCACCCGCCGCCAACATCAAGCGGTCTCCCGGGATGACGTCCCGCGCTGGGATCGCCTCAACCCTGCCATCGGCTCCGACCCGATTGGCGGTTGCCGCCTGCATCGACGCCAAACTTTGTGCCGCCTCGCCGGCCTTGGCACGCAGACGCATGTCGAGGAAACGGCCGATCAGTAGAAAGAAAAGCAACATGACGGCAGCGTCGAAATAAGTTTCGCCGTGGCCAATAAAGGTCTCATAGAGGGAAAGCGCTGTTGCCAACAGAACCGCCAATGAAATCGGGACATCCATATTCACATGTCCCGTCCGCAAGGCCGTCCAAGCAGACCCAAAAAATGGGCGCCCGGAATAGGCGACGGTTGGGAGTACAATCAAGGCGGAAAGACGATGCATCAAAGCCTGCATGGTCTCTGTCATTTCGCCATCGCCCGACCAAACCGACACAGAAAGCAGCATGACGTTGGCCATCGCAAACCCGGCGACAGCAAGCGCGCGCATCAGGCGGCGCTCCTCTCGTTTCTTGGGATCGTCGCCGGTTTCGGGCTGGTAGGCTGTGGCCGGATATCCCATGCCTTCCAACTGGTCGACAAAACCCAGCGCCGCGGCGCGCTCTCCGGTCCAGGAAAGAGAGAGGCGGCCGGTGGACAGATTGAGCCGGGCCGCCGTGACACGCGCATCTTCACGGAGGCCCGATTCGATCCGCGTTATACATCCGGCGCAAACCGCACCCTGAACCAGCAAATCGAGCGCACATTTGTCCCCTTCCTGGCGGACGAATGCCTGGGGATCAGCATGCCCGGAGGGGCTTATCGCAGCGGCAGACCTCATGGACCGACCAATTCATATTCAACTTCGAATGGCGGCAAGCTTTGATGACTCAATCGGACTAGCCACCGCCCGTCCAGGGCGCACGGCAACTCCGTCTGATAGCGGCCCTCTCCCAACGATTGCATCGAAATCGGACAATCAAGCGCGGTCCGCGTCGGGTGACGCATCTGCCCGCTCAGAGACAGGCCAGACAGGGGATTTCCCTCTCGGTCGAGGACTTGAAGTAGTAATTGATTGCCTACCAGATTAAACCGGGCTTGCCAGCCCAGATTTTCCTGGACCCGGCGTCGCTCGAGGGTCTCGTTGTAATTGAGCCCCTGCGTATAGGAGCGCTCCACGTCCTCACCCGGATGCGATCGAAGCGCCAGCGTGACCATGGTCGCGTTGACGCTGATCATCACGCCGAAAAATAGCAATATCATCATCAAGACATGCCAACCGCGCAACGGATTGAAAGGCGATTTCATAACTCAAATCCTGTGACAATTATGGATGCCGCATCGGCGAATTCTTCTGTAGAGAGATCGATCACGCGGAAGGTTATTGGCTCCCTCGCCTCATCAATGGCGTCCGAAGGAAGTGTGAGGTAGACGATAAAGTCCTGAGTTCGATCACTGGCGACCATCAAACTCCGAGGAGCATTTGCGTCAGCACCAAGCACCCGAACCTGTATGCGCGGATCGCCCTCGACTACAAATTCCAGATGCCGCGTTTCGTGAGCCTTATTGATCACTTTGATGGTGTAGCCATTGCGAACTGAACCGTCTGACAGGCGCACAAAGTTCGGATTACGATCCCGCAGCGCATTCAGTTCTAATTCGGTGCGATTGAGCAATCCTGTCAACATCACGGACGCAACCAAAACAAGCGCGCCGGCATACACCAATGTCCGACCCCGAACGAAGCGATAGCGCGGCGGCTCACCGGCCGTGAAACGATCGACATTGTCGTCGGTCTCATAGGTGATCAACCCTGTCGGCCGATCGATCTTGCGCATAATATCGTCACAGGCGTCGATGCACAGCCCGCACTGGATGCACTCGAGCTGGGCACCGTCACGGATATCAATGCCCATGGGGCACACCGCCACGCATTGGCGGCAGGAAATGCAATCGCCTCGCCCCTCCCAGCTTGCACCTTTCTTGTGCGCACCGCGTGGCTCGCCTCGATCCGTCCGATAAATGACATTCACGGCTTCACGGTCGGTCATCGCAGCCTGAATGCGCGGCCATGGGCACATATAGGTGCAAACCTGCTCTCGCATCGTGCCGGCGAGCGTATAGGTCGTGAAGGTAAGCAGGCCGAAAAAGATATAGGCCGTCAGCGGCGCCTCGCCGGCGAAGAAGTCACGCAGAACATCAAAAGCATCATGGAAATACAATATCCAGGCACCACCCGTTCCCATCCCGATCAATAGCCAGACGGCATGCTTAGCGATCTTTCGCCAAGCTTTATTGAAGGACCAGGTAGAACGATCAAGTTTGATCCGAGCGTTTCGATCTCCTTCAAAAAGGCGCTCGACGGTGATGAACAAATCCGTCCACACTGTTTGTGGACACGCATACCCGCACCAGACGCGCCCGAACAGGGCAGAGGCCAAAAACAAGGCCAGCGCTGCAAGGATCAACAGTCCGGAAATATAGTACACTTCCTGGGGCCAGATCTCGATAAAGAAGAAGTAGAAACGACGGCCGGCGAAATCGATCAGCACGGCCTGATCGGGCAAATCTGCGCCACGATCCCACCGCAAAAAAGGTACCAAATAATAGACACTAAGGGTGAGGATCATGATGATCCATTTTGCGAGGCGAAACTTTCCCTTGGCCAGTTTCGGGTAAATTTGCTGACGCTTTTCGTACAGCTCGCGGGTCTCCGCGGCGTTAACGGCTTTCGCCTTGGAACGCTGAACGCCCGGGGCGACCATTTTGGGGATCAGATTGTGCGTCATGGTCGTCCTGGCCCGTTCGGGTTACTCGGCGGGGTCTGCGGATTCTCCCCCGCCCAGCAAATATACATACGCGGTCAACGCATCGATCATCCCCTCATCAAGACGCGCCTCCCATGCGGGCATTACACCAAAGGGACCACGCTCGATCGTTGTGATGATCTGATCACGTGTACCGCCATAAAGCCAATCATGATCAATCAGTCCCGGCGCACCGACGGCCCTGTCTCCAGACCCATCAGCCAAATGGCAGGACGCGCATTGAGCGGCATAGACGGTACGACCCCGCGCGACAGCATCGGCATTTTCAATGGCTGCATCAGGGGCAAGGCTGAGGACATAATCCGTGACATCGCGAATTTCTTGAAAGGACAAAATATTATCCCGGCCGAAGGCGGGCATTTGCGAGTAACGCGACTGCTCGTGCTCGGTGCGGATTCCAAAGCGTATCGTTGTACGAATATCGTCGTAACTTCCGCCCCAGAGCCAGACATCATCATTTAGATTGGGATAACCAATCGCACCCTGCGCACCCATGCCATGGCAAGTGCCGCAATTATCTCCGAAAGCGGATTGTCCGGCAGCCCTGACAAAGCCAAGTAATTGTGGATCAGCTTCTATCCCCTCAATTGAGATGCCTTCAAGGCGACTAAAACCGTCGGCCCTGGCTGCGTCAAGCGCGGCCAAATCCCGCGCCACATTGGCACGCTCCGAATTACCGATAACTCCGCGCGTATGATCACTATCACCCGAGCTCATGCCCGGCAGTGCGGGTAGGGCTGGCATCAACACCATATAGATAACGCTATAGACGATGGAGGCGTAGAAAATCCACAACCACCAACGTGGGAGAGGATTGTCGAGCTCCTTGATCCCATCCCATTCATGACCGGTGGTCTCGATGCCGGAAATTTCGTCTGTGTCAGGTTTTTGTGGTGTTTCAGACATGGGTGACGTCCTCTTTGTCCAATCCGCCAACCGGCGTGTCGGGCTCGTTCAGGGGCAGGCTGGCGGCACGATCGAAGCGCTCCTGACTTTTTGGCCAAAATGCATAAACGAGCGCACCCGCGAACAGAGCAATGAAGAGCATCAAGCCCCAAGTTTGCGCAAAACTCAGAAGTATCTCATACATGAATCACCTCAAATTTTCGTCGGCTTCAGCCTCGTAGGTCGAAAAATCGACCATAGTACCAAGCACTTGCAGATAAGCGATCAATGCATCGAGTTCGGTTACGCGCTGAGCGTTACCATCGAAATTGCGCAGCGCCGCGCCCGGGTAGCGGGCGACAAAACCATCATAATCGTCCGCAAATGGGTCCAGCTGAGTGCGAACATCGCTCTCAGCGGCGGCAATCATTTCGTCGGTATATGGGACACCGACCATGCGCAACGTGCGCAATTGCGCGGAGACATTATCGTAATCAAGCGTCGAGGTTTCCAGGAAACCATAGGCGGGCATAATCGATTCAGGCACGACAGATTGAGGCCGCCGCATGTGATCGCGATGCCATTCATCGGAATACTTTTCTCCAACGCGCGCCAGGTCCGGGCCGGTTCGTTTCGAACCCCACTGGAACGGGTGGTCGTACATGCTTTCAGCGGCCAAGGAATAATGGCCATAGCGCTCGACCTCATCCCGAAGCGGCCGGATCATCTGGGAGTGGCAGTTATAACACCCTTCGCGGACATATATATTGCGACCCAATTGCTCCAACGGCGTGTAGGGACGCACGCCCTCCACTTCTTCAATGGTAGAGTCCAGATAGAAGAGTGGGGCAATCTCAACGATGCCGCCAATACTCACAGTCACCAGAATACCGACCGTCAGTATAAGTGAGTTTTTCTCGAACAGTTTCTTGTGAAGATCACTCCAGCTTGGCTTGCGATCGCTCATGACACGGCTCCTTTTGAGCGCTCGGTAAGGCCCTCTTGCGGCTGCACTGAATCATCAACCTCGCACCCATCTCCCTTAATCGTCCGATAGACATTGTAGGCCATGACCAACGCGCCGGAGAGGTAGAGCAGGCCACCGATCGTCCGGATGATGTAATAGGGTTCCATCCTCTGCATAACTTCCACAAAGGAGTATTCAAGGAAGCCATCCGGCGTGTAGGAGCGCCACTCGAGGCCCTGGAAAATGCCTGCAGGCCACAGTGCGGCGATATAGGCAATGATACCAAATGTGGCGAGATAAAAGTGCCAGTCGATCAGCGCCTTGGAATACATGCCCTTACGCTTCCACAACCATGGAACGAGGCAATAAATCGCCGAGAATGAAATCATACCGACCCAGCCAAGCGCGCCGGAGTGTACATGCCCGACCGTCCATTCTGTGTAGTGTGACAGCGCGTTGACGGCACGGATGGCCATGACAGGCCCTTCAAACGTCGACATGCCATAGAAGGCGATCGCCAAAACCATCATCCGAACGACCGGATCGGTGCGAAGCTTGTCCCAGGCCCCCGACAGCGTCATCAGACCATTGATCATGCCACCCCAGGACGGCATCCACAGCATGATGGAGAAGGTCATCCCCAGCGTCTGGGCCCATTCCGGCAGGGCCGTGTAGTGCAGATGGTGGGGACCTGCCCATATATAGATGAAGATCAGCGACCAGAAGTGAATGATCGACAAGCGGTAGGAATAGACCGGTCGGTTCACGCGCTTGGGCACGAAATAATACATGATGCCAAGGAAGCCGGCTGTGAGGAAGAAGCCGACTGCATTGTGGCCGTACCACCACTGGGTTAGCGCGTCCTGCACACCGGACCAGAGGATGAAGCTCTGTGAGCCAAACCAATCGACCGGAATCGCCAGGTTATTGATCACGTGGAGCACCGCGACGGTGACAATGAACGCCAGGTAGAACCAGTTCGCCACATAGATATGCGGCTCCTTGCGCTTCATCAGCGTTCCCAGGAAGATCAGCAGATAGGCAACCCAAACAAGGGTCAGCCAAATATCGGCATACCATTCAGGTTCAGCATATTCCTTGCCCTGAGTGATACCGGCCAGATAACCCGTGGCGGCTATGACGATGAAGAATTGATAACCCCAGAACACAAACCAGGGCCAGATCCCGCCCACAAGCCGAGTGCGACAAGTGCGCTGGACCACATAAAACGATGTGGCAATCAGAACGTTCCCACCGAAGGCGAAAATCACTGCCGAGGTATGAAGCGGTCGCAGGCGCCCGAAGCTGGCAAAGCCCCAATCCTCGATGTTGAGCATCGGAACCGCCAGTTGCGCCGCGATGACCACGCCGACCAATAAACCGGCAATGGCCCAGACCATAGACGCGATCACCCCCGCCTTGACCACATCCTCATTGTACTCGCCCGGATCGATCACCACGCCGCCGCCGGCGTATCGGCCAACCATCATGATGATGCCGACGAGGAATCCCGCAAGTATCAGCCAGGCCTGGCCCTGCATAGCCGCATCGGGCGCTCCGGTTGCCAGAAGCGACCAAAGCGCTCCGAGTACCAAGATAAGCCCGACGATGAACGCTCCGGCATCGAAACCGCTTCGCTTTAAAGAATTATACGCGTGCATCCCTGCCCCCAACGGAAATTGCTGTATGTCGAACTACACGAAAAAACACAGCTTTTGTGAGACAAGTTGTCCCATGCGACAGCCTGCCGCGGCGCTCGGCAAGCGAACACCGATTTGCCGAAACCGCCAAATCCAATTTTCGGCGCGCACCCGCCAGACAAATTCACAAACATTGTCCGCGGCAAAACGAGAGCCATCGTCTTAGATTCGAGCTAAAATCGTCAGATGTTGGATTCGATCGGGTGGTCACTAAACCGCTTGGCTGTGCAGACTTTCCTTAGCGGCGAACTCTGGATCCAGGCGCGTGGCAATACTGCGAACATAGGGACGGCCTAATTCTGTAACACTGAGCATCCCCTCGTCTATCTCGACAAGTCCATCGTTCCAGAGCTCGAACATATCGCGATTGGCGACCCGTCCGAGTTTCATCTGGAATACACTTTCGAGCGGCAGCTCAAACTGACACATCAGCGTTTCAATCAATTGGCCGATCCGAATATCCTGCTCGGTGCGTTGAACGCCGCGAGCAATCGCCGATTCGCCCGCCAGGATTGCGTCTGCATAGCGGGACGGATCAACGATATTTTGCGCGAAACCACGCTTTGTATCGCTGATCGCCGATGCACCCAAACCAATCAGAGCATCATAATTGTCGTCGGTATATCCTTGGAAGTTTCGCCTCAATGTTCCTGCCCGCACAGCCGCTGACAGCCCATCGGAGTGTTGTGCAAAATGATCCATGCCGACTGGTTGATATCCCGAGCTCGTAAGCACGGTGCTCGCTGCCTGCATTTGCGCAAATCGCTGCTCAGAATCAGGCAAACGGTCTTCGGGGATGGCCTTTTGATGCTTCTTAAACCACGGGACGTGGGCATAACCGAAAACCGCAAGACGGTCGGGCTGCAGCTCCGCGACCCGACGGGCCGTGTGGCGAACCCGTTCGACGGTTTGCGCGGGCAGGCCATACATTATGTCCATATTGATGGCGTTGATGCCGGCGGCGCGCAAATTGTGAACGGCGGCACTGACGGTCTGCTGGGGCTGAATTCGATGGATTAATCGCTGCACTTCGTCCGAGAGATCCTGCACACCGAGACTGGCCCGGTTCACACCACAGCGGGCCATCGACTCCGCCAGCGCCGGGGTGAGGCCACGGGGATCCAATTCTACAGAGATCTGGGCGGTGCTGGAGATGTTGAACTGGTCGCGCAATCGTCCCATCAGCGCGGCAAATCTCTCCGGCGATAGCATGTCCGGTGATCCACCCCCGAAATGGATGTTCTGAACATTTCCCGCCACCGGACTTGTGGCGGCTTTACGATCAATTTCCAGATGCAAGGCCTCTAGATAGCGGGCGATCCGAGAGTCTTTATTGGGAATTGTCGTATTACATCCGCAATACCAGCACATCGCGCGGCAAAACGGGATGTGCACGTAAAGAGATAAAGAGGGAGAGTTCGGTAGGGTTTCGAGCCAATTAGCCCAATCAGGATCCCCGACGCCATCGTGAAATTTCGTCGCCGGCGGGTAGGACGTATAACGCGGCACGTTTTCCCGGGCGTAGCGCGGAAGAAAGCAGGGCGAGACAGGGGTCATATCATTCATAAGACGACCGTTCCTTTCGAATGAGCGGGGCCGTCAGCATGGCTTTCTGGGACGATGTTTGAGTCAACCGACCCATAATCATTTTTCGCACCGGGCTGAGAGAACGCCCGGTATCGAACAGGGCTTTGCGTAAAAGATTGGAGACGGTGTCTTCACGCCCGTAAAGCTCGGCCAAGGCGTTGGTTCCAAAATAAAGCGGGCCGGAAAGAGCGCGATGTTGGCGTTCGTATTTTTGCAAGCCTTGCATCGCGGCAATCGGGCGCCCGGCTCGACAGGCGTCGCGAATTGTCTTGCTTAGCGATTGGGTGCTTTGAACACCCAGATTGAAACCGTGGGCAGTCACTGGATGCATGCCCACCGCAGCATCGCCGACAAGCGCAAATCCTTGGTCGACAAATCGATTGGCATAGGTCGCAACCAACGGATAGCTGTAACGCCGGGACAGCGGTTTCATCTTTCCAAACCGCTGCTCTAATCTGCGTGCGGCGTGTTGGGCGTACGCCTCTTTATCCATCGCCATGTGTCGGGCGGCTTCGTCGGGTGTGTAGGTCATGACCAGTGAGGCTTCGCCGTCATTGAGCGGCAAAACAGCAATCGCTCCTCCGGGGACGAAACACTCCCAGGCAATCTGATGATGTGGACGCTCAAATGCCATGCGAGAGACAATCATCGTGCGCCCGAAATCATGCATGGACGCCGATATACCAACGGTGCGGCGTGCGAAGGAAAACCGCGTATCCGCGGCTATCAGCAAGTCGCTCCGCAGCGTCTCGCCTGAGGCCAGTGTTACCGAGGCACCGCGGGGACCGGTGTCGATTTCGGTGACTTCAGCTTCGCATAGCAGTGTGACATCACTGCTTGCCGCTAACTCTTGATGCAGGCTTTTTCGAATGGCTTGGTTGGAGACTAGATAGCCCAGCTTGTCGGCACCGACTGCATTGGCATCGAAATGCAGGCACGCATCTGACCTACCGTTGATAACCTTGGCTGAGCGCAAGACCGACCTGTCGCTATCCCTAATCCTTGGCCAGGCCCCCAAATCATCCAAAATTTCAATGGACCGATGTGACAAGGCGATTTCCCGCCCATCGAAACCCGGGTCCGTGATCGCGCTTTCTGCCAGCTTTTCGATCACCGTAACCCGCAAACCTGTGCCGCGAAGACCAAGCGCCATCGACAACCCGGCCGGGCCAGCACCGATGATGATGACATCCTGTCGGTCCTGCGACGCGCGCCGATCAGTCCTGGCGGTTTTGGGAGAGGTCACGAGCCATTCCTTATCCACAATTTCATTCCGGTATTTTACGAAATTGATGCATGGAGCCTATGTGCCCGAATGGCGCAGCTTCAATTTGTCGCGGCGATGGCGGCAAATCCGGGATTGCTGTGACGATCTGTCGTGTCGCTGACAGTTGGATCCACGCTTAAGGAGAAGTGCGCGATGAACACACTGGAAAGCTGAGATTATGAAACCTTTTGCCAGCGACGCTTTTTTTCTGGGTCCCAAATCAGAGAATGCCGCCTGGGTTCGAGCGGAATTTCAAGCGATCCTCGATCATTGGTTTGACTGGCGGCGCTCTCTGTTCATGGACGACCCATCACCGCTTAGCCCCGAGCGTCGTCTGTCGGTGGAATTTTTGAAGGAGCGCGAACAACTGGCGCAGCAATTGAGATCCTTGCGGGAAATGCTGTGTTCGGAAGTGCCTAAATATACACCTCGATATAACGGCCACATGGTCTCGGAACTCTCTCTGCCCGCCCTGTTCGGGCATTTTGCGACATTGCTGCACAATCCCAACAACACCTCTAAAGAGGCCGCGCGCGTTGGCGCGCAGATGGAGGTCGAGGCGATCGCTATGCTGGCCGAGATGGTCGGGTTCGATCCGGGACAAGCCCAGGGGCATTTCACAGGTGGTGGCACGATCGCTAATTTTGAGGCCGTCTGGCGTGCGCGTTACCGGCTCGACCACTTGCTCGCTCTGGCGCTGTACAAAGCGGAAAATGGTGGCGACCGCTTTGACGCTTTCGAAACCGCGCATATGGGATGGGACGCATATAATCGCGAGAGCGACGGGCTAGACGTTGATGCGATGCGCGCTTGCAGCGGTGTCCTTGGCAATCCGTTTGAGTATGCCGAACGAATGACCGCAGCGACAGGGCGGCCCTGGCGCGGTCCTGTCCTGCTGACACCCGGCAATAAACACTTCTCCTGGCGCAAGGCGACCAACGTCTTTGGCATGGGCGAAGAGGCGTTCTGGACCTCGCCGTTGGACAATCAGGGCCGTCTGGATCCTGACGGCTTGCAAGATCAGATTGACCGGGCCCGAGAGGCGGGACGGCCGGTCCTCGCCGTGGTGTCCGTGGCTGGAACAACTGAGGCCGGCGAGATTGATTCCGTCGACCGCGTTCACAGTCTTCTGGAAAAGGAGCGCAGTGGCGGCATCGATATCTGGCATCATGTAGACGCGGCCTATGGCGGGTTTTTCTGCACTATGTTGGGCGGAGAGAGTGAAACGGCTCTGTCTCCAGGCAGTCGAGCGGCCTTGCGCGCGATCCGGACGGCGGATTCGGTGACGCTGGATCCACACAAGCTGGGCTATGTGCCCTATGCCTGCGGCGCCTTCCTGACCCGCGACACACAGGCCTATGTCTCGTCTTCATTTCAAGCGCTGTATATTGATCGCGCGATCAGCAATGACAAATGGGCGTGCACGCTGGAAGGCTCTCGCAGTGCGGCCGGGGCGGCAGCGACGTGGTTGACCGGGAAAACCATGGGCTACGGTCCTGAACGTTTCGGTCAGATGCTGGCAGGCACGATCGAGATACGGGCTAAAATTCAATCTGTTCTGGAAACCGAGATCGACGGTGTGAACTGCATTCCTGCGGACACCAATATCCTTTGTTTTCACCTGGCGGGTGCCGGAGAAGCGCTTAGTGCTGCAAACACGCGGACCAAATCCGTCTTTGCAAAATTCCAACAGGATCCCAACTTTTCGATCTCACAAACCATCCTGACCGATGAAAGTTATCCGGCACTGATTGAGTCGCATGTCGCTGAATATAATGGGGTGAAAGATTGTGATCAGCTGGTGCTTTTGCGCTGCGTCTTCATGAATCCATTCTGGAGCAATGACGCGGTAAGGGCTGCCCTGATCCCGGAATTTGTTGCAAGTCTCCGAAATCATTTAAATTGATAAATGTCAAGCCTTGATCGCGGCGGTATGTTGCCGCGCGTCACGGCGTCGCAATTCCCCTCAACGTAAACATCTATACAACATATCGTGTTCGGATCACCACCAAACACTATATGTTGATGACTTGCTTGAGGAGAAGCAGATGCCTGATGGTTCCCAAACGCTCGAAATGGACCGTGTTGCGACACAGAAAACGACGCCGATTGCACCGGTCACCATCGATGTTGAGCATGCGATAGACGAATATCTCGGCAAGCTCGACTGGCGCGTGAAGGCGAATGCAAACCAGGGCTATTCCCTTGGCGGGCTAATCCTCAATACGTCGGGCAAGGTGACGGCAAATTATTGGCTCTCCCATGTTTATTCGGCGGCGATTGGCCTGGCGCATCGGGAGGGCGATCTGCACATCCACGATTTGGACATGTTGGCCGGCTATTGCGCCGGCTGGTCGCTGCGACAGCTGCTCAATGAAGGTTTTAATGGCGTGCCTGGAAAGATCGAAGCCGCTCCGCCGAAACATTTCACAAGTGCTCTGGGCCAGGTCGTCAATTTCCTCGGCGCGCTCCAAAACGAATGGGCGGGCGCGCAGGCCTTTTCATCCTTTGATACCTATTTGGCACCCTTCCTCAAACAGGATTCTTTGACTGATGATGTGCTGGTCCAGGCAATGCAGGAATTTGTCTTCAACCTGAATGTCCCCTCTCGTTGGGGCACCCAGACGCCTTTCACCAATCTGACGTTTGACTGGGTGTGCCCGGAGGACATTGCCGGCGACACGCCTTTGATTGGAGGCGAGGAGGTCGACTTTACCTATGCCGATTGCCAGGCCGAGATGGATCGGGTTAATCGTGCCTTCATCCAGGTGATGACTCGCGGTGATGCGAAGGGCCGTGTGTTCACCTTCCCTATCCCGACCTACAACATCACCAAGGATTTTCCCTGGGAGTCGGAGAATGCCACCCTACTCTTCGATATGACGGCCAAATATGGGCTGCCGTATTTTCAGAATTTCATCAATTCCGAGCTAGAACCCAATCAGATCCGCTCTATGTGCTGCCGCCTTCAGCTGGACCTGCGAGAGCTGCTCAAGCGCGGCAATGGCTTGTTTGGTTCGGCGGAGCAAACCGGTTCCCTCGGTGTGGTCACCATCAATTGCGCCCGCCTGGGTCATCGATTTGCCGGCGATGAGGCGGCGCTTCTGGCCGAGCTGGACCGGTTGATGCTGTTGGCGCGGGACAGTCTGGAGATCAAGCGAGCGCTGATCCAGCGCCTGATGGATCAGGGGCTCTATCCCTATACCAAGCGCTATCTGGGCACTTTGCGAAACCATTTTTCGACGCTGGGCGTGAATGGCGTGAATGAAATGATCCGCAATTTCACTGGTGACGTGGACAACATCACGACGCCGGCCGGCGAAGCGATGGCGACACGCCTGCTCGATCATGTGCGCGCACGCATGCTGGAATTCCAGGACCAGACCGGCCACATGTATAATCTGGAGGCGACTCCGGCGGAGGGCACCACCTATCGGTTTGCCAAGGAAGATAAAAGGCGCTTCCCGGATATCCTGCAGGCTGGGTGCGAGGAGGCTCCGTATTACACAAATTCCTCCCAGCTTCCGGTCGGCTTTACCAGCGATCCCTTCGAGGCGCTGGAGCGGCAAGATGCGCTGCAGACCAAATATACCGGCGGCACAGTCTTGCACCTCTATATGAATGAGCGTGTCTCAAGCGCGAAGGCTTGCGCTGATCTGGTGCGCCGGTCTCTCACCCGATTTGAGCTGCCCTATATCACCATCACACCCACATTCTCGATCTGCCCCAAGCATGGCTATCTCGCCGGGGAGCATCATCACTGTCCAACCTGTGATGATGAGACGAAGACCGCCGGCACCTTTGACCAAGTTAGGCGTCAGCCCTGTGAGGTATGGACGCGTGTTATGGGCTATCACCGTCCCGTCTCGGCCTTTAATCCGGGCAAACAATCGGAACATTTCGAACGCCAGCATTTTATGGAAGGCAAAACCCACAATGCCGCGGCCTGAATCTAGCGCCCCCTTGCGAGTGGGTGGCTTTGAGCCCTTCAGCTCGCTGGACTATCCTGGTCACCTGGCTGCGGTGATTTTTTGTCAGGGTTGCCCGTTGCGATGCCAATATTGTCACAACAAGGATTTGCTTGCGGTGCAGCCGGAAGGCTTGGTCAGCTGGCGCGCGATTGCGACCCATTTACACACGCGTAGAGGTTTGTTGGATGGTGTGGTGTTTTCCGGTGGCGAACCGCTGATGCAATCTGCCGTCACTGACGCCATCAATGAGGTGCGTCGTCTGGGTTATTCCATCGCTCTTCATACCGCTGGATGCACGCCTCGTCGGCTCGAAGGCGTGCTCGATCAACTTGATTGGGTGGGCCTGGATATCAAGGCACTCCCGGATGAATATGGCCCGCTGACCGGCATCTCTGCGGCAGGTAACAAAGCCTGGAAATCACTTGAGCTCATGATTGAATCCGGGATCGAACACGAAGTTCGCACGACCATTTGGCCGTCACTGCTTGATCCGAACCGATTGCTTACGATCGCACGAAAATTAAGCGATACAGGCGCGCGCCGCTGGGTGCTGCAGGAAGCGCGCGATCCCGTGACACGTTTACCGGTGGACGCGGCGGCTATCCGCGATACCGCATTGCATGCGGAGCTGGCTGCAAAATTCGAAACCTTTGAAGTCCGGCGCGCGGCATAGGATACCGGATCTAATAACATTATTTCCGGTAGCCAACTAAATCGTCCCCACTCAAAATCTCGCACCCAACCTCTGTCGCATCTGACCGATACACAGCGATAAGGCCGGCCGCAAAGAAAGCCGAACATCCGATGGCCGGTCGGACACTATTGCTCCGTTTGTACGCAAACAGGGTTGGAGTATTCAGAGAAAAAATCGCCGCGATATGCCCGTAATCGATAGCAATAAGCGGTATTGGGTGTCAGGCCATCATCACCATCGCTACGCCATCCCGTGCCCTCAACCCGACTTGTCACACGCTCTTCAACATTGAAGACGTGTTGCCAATTATAATTGATACCGCCACGCTCCGCTGACGGCATCCCGCGTTCCACCGAAATGCCATGTTCAAAGGCGGCATTATCCATCCAGATCAAGGCCAGCGATGTGCGTTGAAGGTCGCGTACTCTTAGTTCTGATGGTGGAGCAAGTCGGCCACGTCTGGCGCGTACAATTTCGTTTCGGCGGGCCTCTTCACTCGCGCGTTGGGACGCCCTTGCTTCGTTTCGCAGCGCACGTGCTGATTCCGATGACAAGCGCGTACCACGATTATTGGGTGCAACGATATTGTTTGGGGCCACAATGTCGTTTTCGCCTACTGATGATTGATGGCTGCTCCCGTCGGTGATCCGCTCGATTGCGATCGGTGAGCCTCGGCGAGCGGGCACAACCTCATTGCCGCGGCGACCGGCCCGAGCGGGGGCAGTATCCGACGGTGCCATAGTGGTGCTGGACGGCTGCATCTCTTGCCTCCATCCAAACTCATCATCTTCGAGTTGGCTCCAATCGCAACTGCAATTACGAAAGCCCGGCGTACAGGTCATATCCGGTACACTCGTCCCATCCTCCGGCAGAGTCTTGGTTGCGCAAACACCGCTATCATGCAGGCTCATGCAATCGTCAAAACCCACACAAGAGCATGAAGGCGATTGTCCGGGGTTGTTTGTGCATGTGTAGTCAAGGGCACCTCCTCCGCCGCCAATGGGCGTGCCTCCCGTGCTTGCCTGCAACGCATAGCTTTGGCCAAAACTCATGAGGAACGCCAAACTGATTACAAAAACTAGAAGCTTCATTGGAGTTCTCCATTGGCTTTGAATCTGGCTAGCCGGGAAATTTCGGTGACGCGATCGAACCTCCCGACCATAGGAAGATAGGCTGAATTTTCAAAAGCCTCTGCGCTCTTCCCAAACCTAACTCTTTGTCGCTCGACAAAATTTTGATCGCGCGCATTCTAGGACGATCCCTCGCCCTTTTGCCAACATTTATTCGAATTCATTGATTCCAGGAAATAATCTTTTACGAAATCTGATTTCGTATTGCCTACCCACCGGTGTGGGCCATGCTCCGAGAGACAGGGTCGCCGACCTCGCTCGGGCGCGTGAAGTCGTGGCGCGCCGGTTTGGTGGCCATGGCCTGGTCGATCAAGCCATCGACCGCATCCACGCCTCCCGTGCGAAAGGCGTTGCGCAGGTCAAGCTTGCCATTGCGACCCAGGCAGGAGAATAGCTCGCCAGCGCAGGAGACGCGTATGCGATTGCAACCTGCGCAGAAGTTATTGGTCAGTGGCGATATAAATCCGAGGCGACCGCCGGTCTCCTTCACGCTGACATAGCGGGCAGGACCGCCGGTTGAACCGATCTGATCCGTCAGCGTCCATTGCTGTTCCAGATGCTCGCGAACTTCGGTCAAGGGCAGGTATTGGGTATTCCGGGAGGCGTCGACCTCGCCCATAGGCATGACTTCGATCAGAGTTAGATCCATAGCGCGGCCGTGGGCCCATTCGATCAGTCGGGGCAGTTCGTCCTCATTGTCGCTCTTAAGGGCGACCGCATTGATTTTCACCTTCAAGCCTGCCGTCTGGGCCGCATCGATACCACGCAAGGCGGATTCCAGTGTGCCGCGTCGGGTGAGCGCCGCGTAGCGGGCCGGGTCGAGCGTATCAAGGGAGACATTGACCCGTTTGATGCCCGCCTTCGCCAGGCGGTCTGCGTAACGCGGAAGCATGTTGGCATTTGTGGTCAAGCAGAGCTCTTCCAGACCGGCCACGCCGATGCGTGCACCCAGATTATCGATCAGGGACAAGACATCCCGCCGGACCAGCGGCTCACCACCCGTCAGCCGAATTTTTGTCACGCCGCGCCGGACAAAGGCGTCACAGATCGTGGTCAATTCTTCCAAACTCAGCAAATCGGCCTTGGGCAAAAATTTCGGCCGTGCCTTCATGCAATAGACACAGCGCAGATCACATCGATCGGTCACCGACAATCGTAAATAATTGATCGTGCGACCATAATTGTCGACCATAGGTCGAGTAGCAAAGTCTGATTGTGGCAGGTCCACGACATGATCCTGTCTTGAAGGAATAGCTATTCCTTTTGACAAACATCAAAATTATCGAGAAAGCCAAGTGACGAGACGTCGCAGGTTGATTTGTCGCACGGGAAGCTGATCAGCTCGTCATATCGTCGATCAAAGGGTCGGGTTTGCAATATGCGACAAGGACGGCGCGATCGGTGATTTCTATGCGAGGGCCGCTGACGAGGATGCCGTAGGATTGCAGAGCGCTGAAGGCACGGGAGAGGTTTTCCGGGGTCATGCCGAGCATTGAGGCGAGGACACGTTTGCCGACGGGCAACTCGACCATGTCGGCGCCGTCTGACTTGTCCTGCAGACGGATAATATAATTTCCGACCCGTTCAACTGCGGTGCGCAATTTGAGATTTTTGGTCGCCTTGACGACGGAGCGATAGCAAGTTGCCAATTCGTCGACGATAGCACGGGAAAACCCGGGATCGATATCCAAAACCCGTCGCACATCTTCGGACGGAATGAGCAGGACGCGGCTCGCTTTTATGGTGCGACCAGACATGAGATAGCAGGCGGATTTTATTGTCGCTGCGAGCAGGAATGTGGAGACCGGCGTAATCATCGCCATTGTGGTCTCGCGATCATTGCCGGTCGAATACAATTCGACCCGACCCTCCAGGACGATGTAGAGAAAATCGGCGAGATCGCCCTCATTGATCAATTCGACTTGCGCCGGGAAGCGTTGGAGATAGGCGCCCTTTACCAACGAATCGAAGTTTTCCTGCGCCATTGTCGCAAAGAGCGGCAAGGAACGGATTTGATCTATATCAACTGGTTGCACGTTATCTCCCGGGGTTGATCCCGATTTACGGCTTCGCTTGATCCAGATCAAGCGCAAAACACCTCACAATCAATTCAAACAAAGACCCACATCAACCGGAGCTCTAATCTAAAGCAATCAACACCTTACCAGTGCGCTTGTTTGTCGCGCAGCCCCTTTTCAAGTTGAGAATGTGACACATGCGGATCTATACAGAAGCTATATTTCCACTGCGCCAATCGGGCGAAACATGGGGGGTCGAGCGATATGCACGCGCTAGACGGAGTGACACGCGGTCAACAAAATCAGGCTCTGGGAATGTCCACGTTGGCATTCACAGTCTGCTTCGCGGTCTGGACGATTTTTTCAATTATCGGTGTCCAGATCAAACAGGAACTGGGGCTGTCTGAGACCCAATTTGGTCTCCTTGTCGCAACGCCGGTTTTGACCGGTTCCATCAGTCGCATCTTCCTCGGAGTGATCTCGGAGCAATATGGCGGCCGGATCATGTTTCCGATCCAGATGGTCACCACGGCACTGGCAACCTTCCTGCTCTCCATGGCTGACAGTTATGAGCTCTTCCTGCTCGCTGCTCTGGGCGTTGGCCTGGCCGGCGGCTCTTTCATCATCGGTATCGCGTATGTTTCTCGCTGGTACGAGGCGAAGGACCAGGGCACCGCACTTGGCATTTTTGGTGCCGGCAATCTGGGGGCAGCGGTTACCAACTTTGGTGCACCCTTCCTGGTCGTCGCCTATGGCTGGCAGCAAACCGCGCAAATTTATGCCGTTGCGCTGCTGGTAATGGCGGCCCTGTTTTGGATTTTCACGAAAAACGACCCGGTGCTCGCGCAGCAAAAGAGTAGCGGCGAAAAGCCGAAATCTGCCCTGATGCAGCTCGAACCCCTCAAGGATCCACAGGTCTGGCGATTTGCTGTCTACTACTTCTTTGTATTTGGTGCCTTTGTCGCGCTCGCTTCCTGGTTGCCGCGCTACTATGTCGGCGCCTACGGCCTATCCCTCCAGACCGCCGGCATGCTCGCAGCCGCCTACTCTCTTCCGGCATCTATCTTCCGGGCCCTAGGCGGCTGGATGTCCGACAAATGGGGTGCCCGGTTTGTGATGTACCTGACCTTCGTGGTCTCACTGATTTGCCTCTTCATCCTGAGCTATCCTGAAACCGCCTACACGGTGGCGGGCATTAATGGCCCAATCGAGTTCAGCTTCGCTATCCAGGTACCCGTGTTTGCCTTTCTGACAGTTGCCCTTGGCTTCGTGATGTCCCTCGGCAAGGCCGCGGTCTACAAACATATCCCGGTCTATTACCCGCACCATGTGGGGTCTGTCGGTGGGCTCGTCGGCATGATCGGCGGGCTTGGTGGCTTCGTCCTGCCGATCTCCTTCGGCATCATGAACGACCTGACCGGCGTCTGGACCAGCTGCTTCATGCTGATGTTCGTCATCGTGCTGATTTCCACGCTTTGGATGCACGTTGCCATTCGCCGGATGGAACGCCGCAAATACCCACAACTCGCCGAAGAAAGACATCTCAGCGATGTGCCAGACGCGCCTGTCCCCGCGTCCGCCACTCGCTGAACCAGGCCGGGCATCATCTGCATTCACCTCTCCCCGGAGTTTGCAGATTGGTGCCCGACCGCCCCGCCTGACGACCTGCATACACACCATCCGACTTTCTCGGACCCGCCATTTCAGAAGACAGAATTTTAGGACCAAGGAGCCTTTTCATGGGCAAGGATCTCAAAAACTGGAACCCGGAGGATGCCACACAGTGGAACTCCACCGGCCAGGCTATCGCCAATCGAAATCTCTGGATTTCCATACCGGCGCTTTTGTGCGGCTTCGCCGTCTGGCTTTATTGGGGCATCATCACCGTTCAGATGCTCAATCTGGGTTTCGACTTTGAGCGCGGTGATCTGTTTACGCTCGCTTCCATCGCCGGATTGACTGGTGCAACGCTCCGCATTCCCTCGACCTTCTTTATTCGGATGGCCGGCGGTCGAAACACGATCTTCCTGACGACCTTGCTCCTGATTATCCCGGCGGCCGGAACCGGCTTTCTGCTCCAAAACCCCGACACGCCACTCTGGCAGTTCCAGATCATGGCTCTGCTCTCCGGATTTGGCGGCGGTAATTTCGCCAGCTCCATGTCCAACATCTCCTTCTTCTTCCCCAAGAAGGTGCAGGGCTATTCTCTGGGCATGAATGCGGGTTTGGGTAATTTTGGTGTCACCACCATGCAAATCCTCATCCCTCTGGTGATGACCGCCGGTATCTTTGGCGGCACGCCGATGATTCTCGAAAATATGTCCGGCACATTGATCGGCAGGATCCCTGCCGGCACCGAGACATTCCTTCATAATGCCGGGTTTATCTGGGTGGTTATTTTGGTGCCGGTCGTGATCGCCACCTGGTTTGGTATGAACAATATCGTCGATGAGCATGTCTCACCGGATATTGGCTCCACCCCGGCCGCCTTTGGCAAAATCCTCGGCATGCTGGCAATTGGTTTGATCACCGCGTCCGCCGGTTTGTGGCTGATGCTGCCAGAAAACGCCGGCGGATCCGGCTGGAACGTCTCCAAATGGATCGCCCTTCCGCTGGTGATCGCAGCCACGGTATTTGCCCTAAAATTGATCCCCGGCGCAATCCGCAAAAGCCTGGATCACCAGTATAAAATCTTCAACAACAAACACACCTGGGCGATGACCGTCATCTACACGATGACCTTTGGGTCCTTCATTGGTTTCGCGGCCGCCTTCGGCCTCGCTATCAAAGTGATCTTTGGCTATCAGCACATCATGGTCGACGGCGTCATGACGCACGATTTGGCCAACCCAAACGGCCCCAGCGCCCTGATGTTTGCTTGGACTGGCCCGTTCATCGGTGCCCTCATCCGACCAATTGGCGGCAAAATCGCCGATAAGATCGGGGGAGCCACAGTCACGCAGATCATCTCCGTGATTATGGTCGCTGCCGCCCTGGGCGTCGCCTATTTCATGAAGGAAGCCTACGCCTCCGCGACACCGGAGCAGTATTTCACGCCCTTCTTAATCCTGTTCCTGATCCTGTTTGCTGCCACTGGCATCGGCAATGGCTCCACATTCCGAACCATCGCGATGGTGTTTGACAAGGAACAGGCCGGACCGGTTCTGGGCTGGACCTCCGCGGTTGCCGCCTACGGCGCCTTCATCATCCCGAAGGTGTTCGGCGAACAGATCAATGCCACGACGCCCGAATACGCGCTCTACGGCTTCGCCGCCTTCTACACCGTCTGCATCGTCATCAATTGGTGGTTCTACCTGCGCCCCGGCGCTGACGTGAAGAACCCATAGGAAATCGATATGAGCCATCTCCTGGACAGACTGACATTCTTCACACGCCCCACTGAAGCCTTCTCTGAGGGTCACGGTGTGACCACCACTGAGGGGCGGGGTTGGGAAGATTCCTACAGAAAACGCTGGCAGCACGACAAGGTTGTTCGCTCCACGCACGGGGTGAATTGCACCGGATCGTGCAGCTGGAAGATCTATGTGAAGGGTGGCCTCGTCACCTGGGAGACCCAACAGACTGACTATCCTAGAACCCGGCCCGACCTGCCCAATCACGAGCCTCGTGGTTGCCAGCGGGGTGCCAGCTATTCCTGGTACATGTATTCGGGCAATCGACTGAAATACCCGCTGATCCGCTCACGTCTGCTCAAGGCGTGGCGGGCGGCGCGCAAGACGCTGTCCCCGATGGCCGCCTGGCGTTCGATCCAGCAAAATGACGAGACCCGCAATTCCTACATCTCCAAGCGCGGTGCCGGCGGCATGGTCCGTGGCGATTGGGACGAGATGAATGAAATCATCGCGGCCTCCAATGCCTATACCGCCAAGACGTATGGTCCAGACCGCGTGTTTGGTTTCTCACCGATCCCGGCCATGTCCATGGTCTCGTATGCGGCCGGCTCCCGCTATCTCTCATTGCTCGGCGGCGTCTGCATGTCGTTTTATGACTGGTATTGCGATCTGCCGCCGGCCAGCCCGATGACATGGGGCGAGCAGACTGATGTGCCTGAAAGCGCCGATTGGTATAATGCCGGCTATCTGCTGATCTGGGGCTCGAATGTGCCGCAAACCCGCACACCGGACGCCCATTTCTACACCGAGGCCCGCTATAAGGGCACAAAAAGCGCCGTCATCTGCCCGGATTATTCCGAGGCGTCCAAATTTGGTGATGTTTGGCTCAATCCAAAACAGGGTACGGATGCGGCGCTCGCCATGGCCTTTGGTCATGTGGTTTTACGCGAATTCCATCTCGACCGTCAGGCCGAGTATTTCGAACAATACGCACGCGAAAACTCCGACATGCCCAATCTTGTGCGGCTGGAAAAGAAAGACGGACGCTGGGTACCCGGACGCTTGCTGCGCGCCTCAGATTTCAAAGGGGATCTGGGCCAGGACAATAATCCCGAATGGAAAACAGTCGCCTATGATCGCAAAAGCAAATCCATTGTCACGCCAAACGGGTCGGTTGGCTTCCGTTGGGGCGAGAAGGGCAAGTGGAATATCGAACAGAAGGACGGCAAGGGCGAGGACATCGACCTAGAGCTGACCTTCATCCTGGACGACGACCATGACGATGTTGTCGAGGTGGGCTTTCCGTATTTTGCCAATAAGGGTCATGACGCCTTCGGCGGCACCGATCATCCGGACGTGCTCGACCATCAAATTCCGGTCAAAAAGCTTCAGCTTGAAGATGGTGAGGCGATGGTCGCCACCGTATTCGACCTGTTCTGCGCCAATTATGGTCTCGACCGTGGATTGGGCGGCGAGTTTGTCGCCACCAGCTATGACGACATGGTGCCCTACACGCCCGCCTGGGCAGAATCTATTACGGGCGTTTCACGTGACAAAATCATCGCGGTCGCCCGCGAATTTGCCGAAACCGCCGAGAAAACCAATGGCCGTTCCATGGTCATCGTCGGCGCGGCGATGAACCACTGGTACCACATGGACATGAACTATCGTGGCATCATCAATTTGTTGGTGATGTGTGGTTGTGTCGGTCAGTCCGGTGGTGGCTGGGCTCACTATGTGGGTCAGGAAAAACTTCGCCCGCAAACCGGCTGGCAACCACTCGCCTTCGCCCTCGACTGGGCTCGTCCACCGCGCCACCAGAACTCAACGTCTTGCTGGTATGCCCACACCGATCAGTGGCGCTATGAGACACTGGACGTGGATGAAATCTTGTCCCCAACCGCCCCAGAAGGCGATTGGAGCGGCTCGATGATCGACTATAATGTTCGAGCCGAGCGGATGGGCTGGTTGCCATCTGCCCCGCAGCTGAAAACCAATCCGCTGACCCTCACAAACGAGGCCAAAGCCGCCGGTGTCGAGCCGAAGGACTATATCGTCCAGCAGCTCAAATCGGGTGACCTGGAAATGTCCTGCGAGGATCCGGACAATCCCGCCAATTGGCCGCGCAATCTGTTTGTCTGGCGCTCAAACTTGTTGGGCTCTTCCGGCAAAGGGCACGAATACTTCCTCAAACATCTGGTTGGTGCCAGCCATGGTGTGTTGGGTGAAGAGATCGACGAGGACAAACGTCCTGACGATGTCAAATGGGTGCAGGAAGCCCCGCGCGGCAAGCTCGACCTTCTGGTCACTATCGACTTCAGAATGTCGACCACATGTGTCTATTCCGACATCGTGCTGCCGACGGCGACCTGGTATGAGAAAGACGATCTCAACACCTCCGATATGCACCCCTTCATCCACCCGCTCACCGCGGCCGTCGACCCGTCCTGGGAAGCGCGCAGCGATTGGGAGATCTTCAAGGGCCTTGCAAAAAAACTGTCCGAGATCGCACCGGAAGAACTTGGAAATGAGCAGGATGTGGTTCTGACACCCATCCTTCATGACACACCCGGTGAAATCGCCCAGGCCTTCGATGTGAAAGACTGGAAGAAGGGCGAAATTGAACCCATCCCGGGTCAAACCATGCCCAACATCACCGTCGTCGAACGTGATTATCCGAACCTCTACAAGAAGTTCACTTCGCTTGGCCCGTTGATGAGCAAAATTGGAAATGGCGGCAAGGGTATTGCCTGGAACACTGAGCACGAAGTGGCAGAGTTGGCAGCGCTCAACGGTGTGGTCCTCGAGGACGGCATTTCCAAGGGATTACCGAAAATCGAAACCGCCATCGATGCGGCCGAAACCCTGCTGATGTTGGCACCTGAAACCAATGGTCAGGTGGCGGTGAAGGCCTGGGGAGCGCTGGAAGCGTTTACAGGCCGCGAGCACAAGCATCTGGCCTTGCCCAAGGAAGACGAAAAAATTCGCTTCCATGACGTTGTAGCCCAGCCGCGCAAGATCATTTCTTCGCCGACCTGGTCTGGCCTTGAGAGCGAGGAAGTTTGCTACAATGCCGGCTATACCAATGTTCACGAGCGTATCCCGTGGAGAACCCTGACCGGACGCCAACAGCTCTATCAGGATCACAAATGGATGCTCGGCTTTGGCGAAGCGCTTTGTGTGTATCGCCCACCGATCGATACCCGCGCCGTCGGCCCGGTGATCGATTCCAAGAAAAATGGTGAAAGGCAGATCGTTCTCAATTTCATCACGCCGCACCAGAAATGGGGCATTCACTCTACCTATACCGACAATTTGCTGATGCTGACTTTGTCACGCGGTGGCCCGATTGTCTGGATGTCGGAGACCGACGCGGCAGAGGCCGGGCTGGAGGATAATGACTGGGTGGAAGCCTACAATGCCAACGGGGCTCTCGCTGCTCGCGTTGTCGTCTCGCAGCGCATCCGCGAGGGCACGCTCTTCATGTATCACGCCCAAGAGAAGATCGTGAACGTGCCCGGATCGCAAATGACCGGTCAGCGCGGAGGTATCCACAATTCGGTGACCCGCGCCACGCTCAAGCCAACCCACATGATCGGTGGCTACGCCCAACAATCCTACGGTTTCAACTATTACGGCACCGTCGGCTCCAACCGGGATGAGTTCGTGATCGTACGCAAAATGAACAAGATCGACTGGCTCGAAGGGCCAGCGGCGGATGCACAGGAGACACTGGCATGAAGATCCGTGCACAGATCGGCAAAGTCCTGAATTTGGATAAGTGCATCGGGTGTCACACCTGCTCTGTCACTTGCAAGAACGTCTGGACCTCCCGCGAAGGCGTTGAATACGCCTGGTTCAATAATGTCGAAACCAAGCCAGGTATTGGTTATCCCAAGGATTGGGAAAACCAGAAACGCTGGAATGGCGGCTGGACCCGGACATCCAATGGGTCGGTTCGTCCAAAGGCCGGCGGAAAGTGGCGCATGCTCGCCAAGATTTTCGCCAACCCGGACCTGCCGGAAATCGACGATTACTATGAGCCCTTCACCTTCGATTACGAGCACCTTCAACGGGCTGGCGAAAGCAAGGCTTTCCCAACCGCACGTCCACGGTCGCTGATCACTGGCGAACGCATGGAGAAAATCGAATGGGGTCCAAACTGGGAGGAGCTTCTCGGCGGCGAATTCTCCAAGCGCTCGAAGGACTATAATTTCGAGGGCGTGCAGGAAGAAATGTATGGTGAGTTTGAAAACACCTTCATGATGTATTTGCCACGCCTGTGTGAGCACTGCCTCAACCCAGCCTGTAATGCGGCCTGCCCGTCCGGTGCGATTTATAAGCGCGAGGAAGACGGCATTGTCCTGATTGACCAGGAAAAGTGTCGCGGCTGGCGCATGTGCGTCTCGGCCTGCCCCTACAAGAAGATCTATTTCAACTGGTCGAGCGGCAAATCTGAAAAATGTACCTTCTGCTATCCGCGCATCGAGGCCGGCCAGCCCACCGTCTGCTCTGAAACCTGCGTCGGTCGCATCCGCTATCTCGGTGTGATGCTGTATGACGCGGACAAGATCGAAGAAGCGGCGTCGACGGCGGATGAGAAGGACCTGTATCAGGCACAGCTCGACATGTTCCTCGACCCGAATGATCCTGAAGTCATCGCCCAGGCGCGCAAGGATGGCGTTCCGGAAGCATGGCTGGAAGCCGCCAAGAAATCGCCCGTCTATAAGATGGCGATGGACTGGAAGATCGCCTTCCCGTTGCACCCTGAATACCGCACGCTGCCGATGGTCTGGTATGTGCCGCCCCTGTCTCCTATCAGCTCTGCTGTCGAAGCCGGGTCTATCGCGGCCAAGGACGGAATGCCGGATGTTTCATCCTTGCGCATACCGGTTCGCTACCTCGCCAACATGCTCACAGCGGGCGACGAGGCCCCTGTGGTTAAAGGTCTCGAGCGCATGCTCGCGATGCGGGCCTATATGCGGTCCAAATCCGTTGATGGTGTGATCAATGAAGAGATCGCCACCAATGTCGGCATGACCAAGGACCTCATTGAGGAGATGTACCACATCATGGGCATCGCCAATTACGAGGACCGCTTTGTGGTTCCGACATCCCACCGCGAGTGGGCCGAAGATGCCTATGACATGAAGGGCGATTGTGGCTTCAGCTTTGGCAATGGCTGCTCCGATGGCTCGACCAAAGGCTCGTTGTTTGGAAAGCCGAAAAAAGGCTCGTCCATGAACCCGATGGAGAAAGCGTGATGTATCGCTCATTCAAAATTCTGGGCGCGCTGCTCAGCTATCCCGATGCTGCCATCCAGGAAGCTGCCCCCCACTTCAAGGCCATCATGGCCGAGGAGGGCATCATTCCCGAAGGCCAGCAGATGCGCTTGGGTCATCTGATCGACGAGCTCGCCACGCGCGACCTCTACGACCTGCAGGAACGCTATGTCGGCCTGTTTGATCGCTCCAGTGCGCTGTCGCTTCATCTGTTTGAACATGTTCACGGCGAAGGCCGGGACCGGGGCCAAGCGATGGTCGATCTCAAACAAATCTATGCCGATAATGGTCTGGAAATCAGCGCGAAGGAATTGCCGGACTTCTTGCCCCTCTTCCTGGAGTTTCTATCCACACTTCCACTGGAAGAGGCCCGTACCATGCTGGGCGAACCTCGCCATGTTCTCGAGGCGATCCGCGATCGGCTGCGTAAGCGCAAGACGATCTATGCATCGGTCTTCCGGGCTCTGGTTTCAGTTGCCGCTGACAACGCGGCGGCGGAAACAGGCGACATCCAGACAGCGGACAATGATCCCTCAGACCTGGAAGCCCTCGACAAAGCCTGGGCTGAAGATGCGATTGAGTTCGGCCCCGGCGAGCAGGGCTGTCCTGTTGCCGATGACATGGTCGCCCGACTGAAAGTCCCACCGGCCGACACACCGGCAGTCAACGCTATGGGAGAAAACGCATGAGCGAGTTTCTCAACACCGCGCTATTTGGGATCTACCCCTATATCGCCCTCTCCGTGCTCGCGATCGGTTCCATGATCCGATATGATCGCGAGCCGTATTCCTGGAAAGCTGGCTCCAGTCAGCTTTTACGCCGCAAGCAGTTGATGATTGGCTCTGTGCTGTTTCATCTCGGCGTATTGATGATCTTCGCCGGTCATTTCGTCGGCCTGCTCACACCTATTGCTGTGTTCGACGCGCTGGGTATTGAGCATTCCACCAAACAAATCCTCGCCGTTGTGGCGGGCGGGTTTGCTGGCGTGGCGGCCTTCATCGGTGCCACCCTGCTGGTCCATCGTCGCCTGTTTGATGCCCGTGTCCGGGCGGTATCCAGCTTTTCCGACAATGCCATCTTGCTGATGCTCTACGCACAGCTGGCTTTGGGTCTGGGATCGATTTTCGTGTCGATGGAACATCTGGACGGGCATGAAATGGTGAAGTTCATGGATTGGGCCCAGGGTATTTTCACCTTCAACCTGGCCGCTTCAAGCCACATCGCCGACGTTCACTGGATTTTCAAGGCCCACATATTCCTCGGCCTGACGATTTTCCTATTCTTCCCGTTCACTCGACTGGTGCACATGTTTAGCGCTCCCGTCCGTTATGTTTTCCGGAAGGGCTATCAAATCGTGCGTCGTCGTCCACTCCGAGGAGAAGGCAAATGAGCACACACACTCTCATATCTCCAAAGCCCGCTGCCGCGACCATCAAAGTCAATGGAGTGGTCATCACACCGGAGGCCGTCGCCGCGGAGGCACAGCACCACCCCTCAACGCGCCCGGAAGCCGCGTGGAAAGCGGCCGCTGAAGCATTGGTGATCAAAGAAGCCCTTCTGCAATCCGCTCGCCACCACAATGTCGAAATCGGTGCGGGTAAAAGCGAAGACGGCGTGGAAACGACTGAGGAGGACCAGCTCATCGAGTCCTATCTCGATAGCAAGGTGACCACACCGGAACCGAGCGAAGAAGAATCTCGCCGCTATTATGAAAACAACCGAGCCAAGCTTCGCTCGCCCGACATTTTCGAACCGTCACATATCCTGCTCCAGGCGGACCCTGAAGATGAGCCGGCCTTTAACCGGGCTCGTAATGAGGCCGAAGCGTTGATCGAACACTTGCAACGTCGACCCGGCAAGTTTGAGCGCATGGCGCGGGACCGGTCCGATTGCACCTCATCAACCGAGGGCGGACATCTTGGACAGGTCTCAACCGGCCAAACAACCCCCGCTTTTGAGAGCGCCATGCGCAATCTCAAACCGGGGCAATTGTCAGATCGACCGGTGGAAACTCCCTACGGTTTTCACGTCTTGCGCCTCGACCAGTATCAGGCCGGCTCCATACCAGATTTCGAGCAGGCCCGCCCGCTCGTCGAAGAGTTCCTGCGCGATGCCTCGTGGCGCCGTGCGGTTGCCCAATTCGTTTCACTCGTGGTCGGTGAAGCGAAAATTGAGGGGGTCGAGCTGAGTGGTGCGACCACACCGCTCGTCCAGTAACGATCATCAATTTGCGAAACCCATGGGGGTTTCGATATCGAAAGGAAGAGTAAAATGAAACAGAGCGCGCACTTCAAGAAGGCCCTTTTGGCCGCGGCCTCTGGTTTGATAATGGCAGGTATCAGCACGCCGGCACTCGCGCAGGGGGATTTTCTCCTCAACATGCGCCTGCGGTCTGAAACCGTAGATCAGGAGGGTGTTGCCAACGAGGCCAATGCGGTCACATTGCGCACCCGTTTCGGTTTTCAATCCGAAGAATACAGCGACTTTCGCTTCCTGATAGAAGGCGAGAATATTACCCATTTGGTGGATGACTTTAATGACACCGTAAATGGGCTCGCCGGATACCCTGTTGTCGCGGATCCGGAATCCACTGAACTCAATCGCCTGCAACTGACCTATACGGGCTTTGAAGACACAACGATGATTTTGGGCCGCCAGCGTATTATCATCGGTGACAGCCGCTATGTCGGGAATGTCGGCTTTCGTCAGAATGAGCAAACCTTTGATGCCCTACTCGTCCAGAATACAGGGATAGAGGATGTCACGCTGACCTATGCCTATGTCGATCGGGTGTTTCGTATTTTTGGTGATGATCATCCTTTCGGAGAACTCGACACGCAAACCCATATCGCCCGTGCGGATGTTGCGCTTGATGGCAGCACGCTGAGCGGCATGATGGTCCTCTCTGACATTCCGGGCTTGCCGGCTATCTCCACCTCAACCTGGGTGGTCAATTGGAGTGGTGCCTATCAGGAAGATGGCGGTCCACGCCTTGGGTATATGGTGGAATATGCGCATCAGAGCGATTATGCGGACAATCCGTCCGACATGGATCTGGGCATGTTTCGGGCCGAAGCCAGCATCGCCCAGAATGGTCTGAGCGGCGCAATCGGCGTCCAATCCCTGCAAGGTGATGGTACACGCGGCTTCATCACGCCGCTGGCGACCCTCCATAAATTCCAGGGCTGGGCCGACATGTTTCTGGCCACGCCGTCTGACGGCATCCGGGATCTTTATCTTCGCGGCGGATATCGCGTTGATGAGCCGCCTTTCGGCACAGGAATGAGCGCGATGGTCATCTACCACAATTTCGAAACCGAGAATGGTGGTAACGATCTGGGCTCTGAGATTGATGCTGTGTTCAATGTACAACTCAACGAACAGGTCGGTCTGCAAGCCAAGGCCGCCTTCTATGATGGGCCAAGCTCAAACGATCGCGATAAAATCTGGTTTGCGATCACCTACAGCCGCTAATCCAAAGCGCGATACAAAATCGGACCGGTTCGGGGATGGCTCTGCACACACGATGCAGGCCCATCGCCGGACCCGGTTCGCTTCAATCGCACAGATGCCGCTGGCCTCAATCTCGTCCGAACGAGACAAATCACGATAGCGATTGCCTATCGATTGTTCACGAACACTTGAAGACTTGGCATTTGACCTAAGCCTCCAGATCAACACACTAAATTTTTTGATTGTTTGGGCATCATCATCATGAAATTTTTCTGGATTCCAATCTTGGCAACTTCCTTGTTTGCAAGCGCCGCTCTTGCCGCGACCCAGGACGCTGGACGCGTCGAGTTTGAAGAACCGCATAGTGTTTTGGCCTTTTCAATCCGAACGGAGAGCGTCCACGCCGCGGTGCATGGTGTCGGAGAGCTTCGGGCCGGCCGAGTGGCTGCCATTGAGGCATGCGAGGCCGAGGCTGGAAGTCAATGCATTATGGCTATGGCCTATCCAACCTGTGGCGCGATGGCAGAACTTCAATTGGGCCGCCCATTGGGAAACCCGGTTGGTTGGGCGCCGAGCGCTGCACGTGAGTCGATTGATCTGCGCACGGCGATGGATAACGCATTGGCGCAATGTGACACCCAATCTCGCGATATCGCCCGTCGTCGTTTTCAAGATGACCCTGCACTGATGCAACGCGTGGAAACCGCGCGGTGCTCGATCGTATATTATCACTGCACAGACTGGGACAATTGAGCGAGGCCAAGGGAGCAAGCGCCGTTATCGAGGCGCATGACACCCGGAAAACCTCACATTCTCCGTCACACTGCAAAGCGATGCCGCAAACACCGGACGTCAAGCCAACCCGCTGGCGGATCTTGCCGATGCATTTCTCGATACGGCCAAGCTTTGGGGCAGCGCATTGAGACGGCGGGGCATTTGAGCTGTTGACCACGCCAGGCTCTTGTTTGTCACAGTAACGAACTTTTATGACCGATACTGTATCAATTCCCATGCCCAGCCATATGGGGCGGAATTGATATCAAGGTCCCTGCATTGCAAGCCACGCCGCCCATCGATGAAGACGTCCCGGAGCAAAACGGAATTTCATCCGCACTCAACGCTCTGATGCCAACTTCGCTTGGGGGCCGGATGGCCCTGGCCGCCAGCGTTGTCGCCGCCACGCTGGTAATCATGTGTATTTTCCTGATTTCGCACTTTGTCGATTCGACTGTTTCTCGACTAACAACACGGGAATTGACAGAGATGGCGCGTGCCGAAGGTCAACGCGTGGAAACACAAATTTCCGACGCCATGCAAACGGCCGCTACTCTGGATTCGAGCATCGAAGCCTTGATCCGGTCGGGAGAACCCGACCGCGCAGAGGTCGCGGAGATGTTGTTTCAAATTGTCACGAATGAGCCTGTTCTGGCGGGCGCGTGGTTCGGATCCAGGCCGGATACCTTCGACGGCCGCGATGCCATTGTCGAGCGGGACGGATGGCTGGCTCATCCCGAAACCGGTCATTTCCGCCCCTATGTATATAATTTCGGAAATGGAGCCCAACGACACCATCTCAGTTTTGCCGACGCGGAGGGCGCGCAATCGGACTATTACCGCATTCCGCTCACGACCGGCCTTCCCTATCTCACCAATCCTGTGCCCTACGTGATTCAGGGGCAATCCGTCCTTCTTCTATCGGCGACCTATCCTGTCGAACGCGATGGTGAAGCGATTGGTGTCGTCGGTGTTGATATCGACCTGACAGCTCTCTCGGACCGATTTGCCAACATCCAACCGTATGGTGATGGCGTGATCCGTTTGATTTCTCATGATCAGATGTGGGCGGCGACCCATGAGCGTACGCTGCTCGGTGACCCTGTGTCTGCAGATGCCGATTTTTGGCCACGCGGCCTGCAAGGTAGCCCTCCGGCCATACCCGATAATGTGCAGATCATTGAGGGTCAAAACGGCCTCTTACACCTGCTATCACCCGTCCATGTCCGACAATATGATAAACCCTGGCTGGTTGTTATCTCGGTTCCGAAGGCGACCGTGATGGCGGATGCGCGACAAATTCAGAGCGTGCTCCTCTATACTGGAATCGGGCTCGTGATCAGTGTTGTGATCGCCCTCTTAATTGTCTCGCACATCCTTATACGGCGTCCGGTCCACCGTTCGATCGACACGATTCAGGCACTCGAAAGAGGTCAGCTCGCAGTCACTATTCCGCAAGTGCGACGACGAGACGAAATTGGTGATATCAATCGGGCGTTGCGTAGTTTTCGAGATAGCATGCGGCAAGTCCGTGAGCTGGAGGCGGCAGGGCGCGCGAAATCACAATTTCTGGCCAATATGAGTCATGAAATTCGAACCCCTCTCAACGGTGTTCTGGCGGCGGCGCAAATGCTGGACAAGACCGATCTGTCGTCAGATCAGGCCGAATACCTCCGTATCATTCGCTCCTCCGGTTCAATGCTGTTTGATCTGATCCGGGATGTGCTCGATTTATCGAAGATTGAATCCGGCCAAATCGTTCTGAGCGCCGACAGATTTTCCTTGGCGGACCTGGTCCAGCGATCCGCTGATGCAATTTTTGCAATGGCCGAGAAAAAGTCGCTCGATCTAACCGTCTCGGTGAACGCTGAAGCGGATCACGATTACCGCGGGGATGAAACCCGCATCTGTCAGATCCTAACCAATCTTGCCGGTAACGCCGTCAAATTTACCGAAAGCGGTTCTGTGTCCATTCGCGTCGATCGCAACCGCAAGACCGGCCGCGTTTGCATCGAGGTAGAAGATACGGGGCGCGGCATTTCCCCGACTGATCTGGACCGCGTCTTCGAACGGTTTAGTCAGGTGGATGAGTCCGATACCCGCGAATTTGGCGGGTCCGGATTGGGTTTGGCAATTTCCCGGCAATTCGCGCGATTGATGGGTGGCGATATCAATGTCAGTAGTACGCTTGGAAAAGGGAGCTGTTTCACAGTCTTGCTGCCGCTCGAGCCAATTGAGGTGTCACGTGTGCGTCCTAAGGGGAAGACTGGCGCTCGAAATATGCCGGAACAACAAAACTTAGAGACCAAGCCAATGAATGTTTTGGTGGTCGAAGATGTCGCGTCAAATCGATTTTTGCTGGCTCAATTTTTGAAATCTGCCGGCCATTCCGTTATTGAGGCTGAAAATGGCCGCGAGGCGCTTGATTGCCTACAGGATCAAGCTGGCATCGACTTAATTCTAATGGATCTGCAAATGCCAATCATGTCCGGTGATGTTGCGCTGCGATCGATACGGGCCTCGGAAAAGCACTACCGGGATATTCCGGTCGTCATGGTGACTGCAGATGCGGATAGCAGCACCAGCGAAACACTCATGAGGGCCGGAGCGACAGCCTGCATGGCCAAGCCAGTCGACTTCGTCTCACTGAACCAGCAAATCGCTGAGCTTGTCGACACAACGCTGGCGGCGTAACTGCAACCAGATCTGCACCGGTTTTATGCGCGTTCGACCAAACGGGCCCTGCCTCTGAAATCGCGTTCAATCTTCGCCAGCTTCACCCTCTCCAGGAGCGGAAGGATTTGCAGTATTCGCCCCAGCTGTTAACTCGGCCGCCAATTTCAAACACGATATCTCCAGGCACTCACTTAATGCCGCAATTAGATATTTTGTTTGGGAATCTGTTTCGCGGTTCACCATCGCTCGCTCAAGCCGCTCTGCCTGTTGAGCCAACTTTGTGACACCGACGTTTCGAGCTGCGCTTTTCAGCGAGTGGGCGTACACCTCAATCGTTTCCAGATCCTGTCGAGCAAATGCGTCGCGAATGGTTTGCCCGGATTGCCGGGCTTCCTCCAAGAAAATTTCTACAACTTGATGGTAGGTCGAGACGTCATTGCCCCATATTTCCTCGACCTGGTTTCGGTCCAGCAGAACATCATGCTGCGAGCTGGACATGTCGAGAGTTTCAGCAAGCACCGCATAAAGTCGTTCCGGAACAATCGGCTTGGTTAGATAGTGGTTCATGCCCGCATCAATGCAGCTGGACTGGTCAGCTTTTAACGCGTGAGCGGTCATCGCGATGATCGGAATGGATGAGGCAGCCTCATCTAGAGACCGTATGCGACGCGACGCTTCAAGCCCGTCCATTATTGGCATCGAAACGTCCATCAGCACAGCGGCGTAAGGTCGACGACGCACGGCCTCCAACGCTTCCAATCCGTTGGCGACATGTTCGACACGGAGACCCGTTTTTTCGAGTATGTTTCGGGCGACAAATGCATTTGTTGGACTATCCTCTGCCAACAGAACACGGCCTTGCAATTGAGGAATGTGACCGGGCGTTCGATCATTGGCCTCGATCTCCGTTTGGGCGAGTTCGACCGGGACCTCGAACCAGAATGTAGACCCCTCGCCTACAATACTACTCAAACCAATCTGCCCATTCATTAGGCGGATGAGCTCACTTGATATGGCTAAGCCAAGCCCAACGCCGCCGTGTTCACGCGTGCGGGCTGCGTCGACTTGCTGGAATCTGTCAAAGATAGCCGATTGCCGGTTGGTCGGGATGCCGGGACCCGTATCTGCGACTTCAAATCGAAGCAATCGATCTGTCACACTCTCGACATTTATCGCGATCGCGCCTTGATCCGTAAATTTGACCGCATTCGAAACGAGATTAAAAAGGACCTGACGTATGCGGCCAGGGTCACCATGAACGCCTCCGCGGACCGCCGCAGCGTCGATGGAAAACTTGACCCCTTCCGCGGCCGCCTCAGCGCCAAACAATTCTCGCGCCTCCTCGGCGACCGCCTGGGGATGGAAATCTGAATACTCCAACTCCAGCGTTCCCGACTCGATTTTTGAAAGGTCCAGCAAGCCGTCGATGAGAGCATGCAAACTCTCGGACGACCTGCGGGCCGTTTCGACGAATACAGATTGCTCGCCATCGAGCTTGGAATCATCGAGTAAGCCGAGACAGCCGACAATACCATTAAGCGGGGTTCGAATTTCGTGACTCATATTGGCCAGAAAGTCTGACTTCGCTTGATTAGCCCGTTCCGCCTCTTCTTTGGCAATTTCCAACTCACCTTGCGACGCCTTTACCTCGGCCATCAATTCGCATTGAAGGAGCTGGGCACTAAGCAAGGTCGCTAGGCTGGAGAGCATGGCCATATCTTCTTCACCAAAATGGTTGGGCTGATCATGTTCGCAATCGATGACCCCGACGACTTCCCCGGCCTGGAGAAGCGGTACACAAATCTCGCTGCGGGCGTCCATCAGGTCATGGATGAAGCGCTCATCTTTCTGTAAATCGCCAATATTTACAGCTTTTTTGTTTTTTGCGACCCAACCGGTAACCCCCTGCCCAACCGGAATTACCAGCCGATTGACGATTTCACGCCGCTCGGGATTTTTTTCACCGATGGCCGCCACCTGAATGAGATTTCTGCGGTCAGGGTCGATTTGATAAATCACACAATCGGGAAAGCCGAGCCGACCGACGACATTTTGAGCGGCGAACCAGAAGAGATCCTCGGTCTTATGAATGATCATCATATTCAGTGCGAAGAGGTGGAAGACAGCCAATTCCCGGCGGGTCGCCTCCAATTCGTTCGACAGCGCCTCCATAGCGCCGGTTTGCTCCATATCCTTCGAAGTCGGGGCCTGTCTGTCCATGAAATTGTCTCCCTTCTTCGTGCGTGGTCATCTCACTATGGATCATTCTACCTGAGAACCGGCAAAAATCACGCCATTGCATCGCGGTATTATCGACGAAATTTACAAAGTGCGACGACCCATGCAAATCGCTTGATTATGTGACGCATTTTGAGTGATATAAACCATACATCCATTTGATATAAATATAAAATTTGCTTTTTTTATTTCTGAATTACCCATGGAAATGCGGGTCTTTACCGGCCGACAAAATTGGTGGTTTTTTGGGAGTTCGATATGGGCGGATTGATTGCAAAGTCATTGAGCGTTCGTCAGCGTATGGGGTCAGCATTGGCGATGAGCCCCCGCCTTCAGCAGGCAATTCAATGCCTGGGAATGAGTAATCTTGAACTCAGCGAATATCTCGAAGATATCGTTCAATCCAATCCGTTTGTCATGCGATCCCGACCCTCTGGTGTGGCGTCAAGTCAAGCGGATCGAATGTATCAAACGGACTGGAGGGAGATCAGTGATCCCCGAGATATTCAGCCCAGCTTGCATCAATTCTTGGAGCAACAGCTCGATCAAGCCGCCCTGCCCCCAGCCGAGAAAGCGATTGCCCAGTATCTGATCGGCTGCGTTGATGACGACGGATATCTACGAGAGACAATAGAGGACCTTTCAAAGCGCCTCGGGATTGCGCCTGCCGTTCTGGAAGACGTTGTGAAAACACTCCAAGATTTTGACCCACCGGGGGTTATGGCCCGGACCCTCGGGGAATGTCTGGAACAGCAGCTGATCCGGCAGGGTGTGATGACTGAGAGCGTGAAGGTTTGGCTCGAACAATTCGGTGAGAGAGCAATCCTACCCACAGGCACTTTTGAGAATTTGTGCCAAGAAGACGACCTGAATCTGCACGAATGCCGAGACATGATCGCGAAACTCGATCCACATCCTGGGCGTCGATATTCGGAGCGTTTTCGCCGACTGGACCCTCCGGACGTCCTTCTTGTTGTTGCTCCGGGTGGGGGTTGGGAATTGCGATTGAACGATGCCAACTTACCCCGCCCGCTGCTGGACAGGGATTATGTGACCCAGATAAGTCGAGCGACGGAGTCTGCCGAGGTCCAGCACTATGTTCGAGTGCAATGTGATGAAGCCAATTGGCTTATTCGAGCCTTCGACCAAAGGGCGCAAACCATTCTCGCGGTTTGCCAGGATATTGTTCGTCGACAGGATGCCCATCTCGTCGATGCAAGAAATCCGTTGATGCCCTTGACTATGGCGATGGTCGCCGACGCCGTTGGCATCCATGAATCCACTGTCAGTCGCGCGGTACATCACAAAACGATTGAGACGCCCCGTGGAGTGTTCGAATTGAAAGCGTTGTTTTGCCTCAGTCGGCAGTTTATCGGGAGGAGCCGAGCGATCGGTCCCCTCTGTCTTCCAAATGATTAGGACTGAAATTGAAAACGAAACCGCACCAGCTCGCCTGACCGACAAGGTTATTCGGGATCGTCTACGAGATCGCGGCATCGATATTTGCCGACGCACCGTCAGCAAATATCGAACTCGAATGGGCATACCGTCGGCTCGTAAGCGAGATCATTCCGCCTCTAACAAGCGGGACCATTGTTCGCGTTTGCGGTAGATCGTGGACGGGGCAATTTCCAGGTGCTCCGCGGCCTCGGTCACATTATTTCTGCACAGGGCGATGGCGTGTTCAATTGCCCTGCGTTCGGTCTTCCAAAGCGGCTCAAGGGTAATTTCAGTTCGATAGGCCGATAATTGCGTGACATTATCCGCGTGGACAGGTGTCGCTGCCGCCTGCTCGGTCGGGCGGGAAGAAACAAGCGCCAGCATTGTGTCCGTTACCTCCTCGCACGCGTTGAGAATTACGACCCGACGCACAGTGTTTTCCAGCTCACGAACATTACCTGGCCAAGGATGATTCAAAAGCGATTGCTCGGCCGCTCGCGCGAAGCCCTGAGCATCACACCCCTCCTCCTGCGAAAACTTTTGGAGAAAGGCCTCCGCTAACAAAATGATGTCCGCACCGCGTTCTCGAAGAGAGGGTAATTGAACGGGGATGACATTGAGCCGGAAAAACAGATCCTCCCTCAGTGTTCCGTCACACACTGCACCCCAGGGATCCCGATTGGTGGCAGCAATAATGCGTATGTCAGACTGCAATGTGCGACTATCACCTACACGGTTATAGGAGCCGGATTGCAAAAAGCGCAGGAGCTTGGGCTGCAAATCAATCGGCATTTCACCGATTTCATCCAGGAAGAGCGTTCCTCCATTTGCCAGTTCGGCGGCGCCGGCGCGGTCGGATGTTGCCCCGGTGAATGCTCCTTCTACATGTCCAAACAATTCACTCTCGATTAATTCACTCGGGATCGCTCCGCAATTTATCGTCACCAAGCTTTTGCTTGACCGGGAGCTGTGCTGATGCACGGCTTTCGCGGCAAGCTCCTTACCGGTCCCCGTTTCTCCGGTGATGAAAATGCTGGCATCGGAAGGGGCGGCAATTTCCAATGTCCGGTAGACGGCTTGCATGGGCAAGCTAGCGCCGATGAACTCCCCAAACGCTGTTTTTGGACTATTTTTCTCATACGTCGAAACGACTGCGCGCAAACGGCCCTGTTCAAGTACATTTTGTACAGTCGTGCGTAGTCGATCCGGCCCAAACGGTTTGACCAGGAAATCCGCGGCTCCCTCCTTCATCGCTTCGACGGCGATGCTCATCGACCCGTCTGATGTGACCACGATGACAGGCATGTCTAACCCACGAGCGCGCCACCCCTTAAGCAAATCAAGACCGTGTGTGTCCGGCAACTTCAGGTCCAGCAAGACACAGGAAGGTTCGGTATTCAGCATAAATGCTTCCGCACTTGCTCCGTCGGGAGCGATGGTGACATTTTCCACCTCGCGCCGTAGCTGCGCCTCATACGTTCGGGCGAGTGATGGGCTGTCTTCAACAATTAGAATGTGGGACATGCGCATTGTCATGACTCCAGTTTCGAGGTCGGCGGCCCGCCGGACGGGGTATGGAATAACTCAAATCCAGCGCGAAATGGCTTGTTCAAGCGTTTTGAATTTCACCGGTTTGCATAAAAAATCGTCCATACCGTGGACATAACAAAGATCGCTGTCACCGGTTTGGTATTGCCCGGTAACGGCGACGATCGGTGTTCGAATACCCTGGCTCCGCATTAGCCGGCTCCCATCTAAACCGTCCATGACGGGTAAGCCAACAGCCATCAGGATAAGATCATATGGCTGGCGGAAAACAGCCGTGAAGGCCCGGGTATCCGTTTCAACCCACTCAGCGTTCAAACCCAATCTTTCCAATTGGGCCTTAAGCGTCAGGGCACAGGTGGAACTGTCTTCGACAACCAGAACACGCCCGCAATATTGCGTGGCAGGCGCGGGCTGAGCTGGAACTTCATTGACCTTCGAAAACATTTGCATACTTCGGTCCTTTCGCTCGGCTGTACTCAACACCTCGCAAAAGCCACACCAAGCTTCTCGAACAAATTTATACTACCATATCAACATTGTAACAAATTATGGTCGATGGAAGGTTTCCGAACCGTTGCATAATGCGAATTTTTTTATCGCATTATGCAGCGCTATTTGCATTTTGCATTTTTGAGTTGGGAGCTCTCAGTCAATAAGCGCCACGGCCTTGCAAAATAGCGAAGGACGTTTGCAAAATCAGACCGATATCCTGCAGCAAGGACCGGTTTTCGAGGTAGTCGACATCCATCCGAACCATTTTCTGGAATGGAATGTCTGCCCCGCCGCCGACCTGCCAGGGCCCGGTAAGCCCAGGCAAACCATCGAGCCGGCGCATGTCAGTCTTTGTGTAGTTTTCCACCTCGCATGGCAATGCGGGCCTCGGCCCGACGAGCGACATATCACCCCGCAACACATTCCATAATTGTGGCAGCTCATCGAACGCATCGGCGCTCTAACGGGCAAAAATTTCGAACCCATTATTGATGCACGACGCGTGGGGGATCCACCCCGACTGATCGCAAACCCCGACTTCGTCCAAGGACTTTTAAACTGGACTGCCAATCGATCGATCGACCAAATCCTGACTGACGCCCTGAATTGGCAAACCCGCACAAAGGCGTGCCCTGCCGATCAGACCAGCTACGCTTACTGACCGTGCGACAGACTTGAATACAGAAGGACCGCCTCCAATCGGAGGCGGCCCGAATGCGTTATTGTGGCGGAAGCTGGCTGGCCCCACCGGACGTCCGCCAGGGGGCGCCGCTTGAGTTCAGCGCCGCTTCAAATGCCGGCATTGATGTGTTGAACACTGCATTCAAACGGTCCCGAATGCCGGCGAACTCATCTTCAGCATACCCCAAATGTTCTACATGGCTGGGCGTGGGACCGTAGGTGGACGCAAATGTTCCGGTCGATACGAAACCAATACGGCTGCCAATTGTTTCTGGCTGAGACCCGTATTGCGTGCTGGACGGATTGCCATTGAGGGCCTCGGATATCTGGTAGACCTCCGTTCTGAGGGCCTGCCATTGATCATCCAATGCGCCAGGCTCGGACCTGGACCGTTCCATCGCCGTGCGTTGTGTCGTCAGGCGTGATTCCAGATCTGACAACATCGCATTGGCTGCTGAAACCTGACCCTGAATCCGCGCCAGACGCTCCCAAAACGCAGCGACGTCGGCCGGTTCTGCGCCTTCCAGGGCTCCGCCACGAAGACGGTTCACATTAAAGCTCTCTGGCCCGGCCAATACGCGGTACTCGCCCCGGACGCGTTGGCTCAATGTGACTGTGTAGGCACCCGGGGCTGCCATAAACCCCTGGGGCTGATTGTCCGGATCAACCGGCGCTCCCGTGACAGCTTGGGAGGATGGGTAGCGCAGATCCCAGGCGACACGGTGGAACCCGGCCGTAATATCTCCAGGAATGCGGCGAACCACATTGCCAGAATCATCATGCACGGTCAGCCAGATCTCCGGCGCTGTCTCACGCCGCTCGGCCTCGACGGCGTCAAACCCCGGGAATGGGGTATTGTCACCGGCTTCAATGCGAGGCGCTTCCGCCGCCTGGCGAATCTGAGCCATCGTCTGCAGGCCCTCGGCCAGATAATAGGTAAAGACCGCGCCAAAAGGCGGATTTTCCGCACGATAATGGCCGTCGCCAAGCGAGCCACCGTCGTCGAAACCTAGGGGGTGTTCTTCCATATACCAAAGAGCATCACGGCTACCAAAGAGCAGAGCTTCAGAGTCCAGCGCTTCAGCGCTTATCGAGCGCAGGGGTGTATAATCGTCGAGAACGAATATCCCGCGACCGAAGCTGCCGGCGACCAGATCGTTTTCCCGTCTCTGAATGGCCAAATCCCGGTAGGCTATGGTCGGTGAACCACCGGTCAGCTCGACCCACTGGCCGCCGCGATCCACCGTGAAATATACGCCAAACTCTGTGCCAAGGAAAAGAAGATCAGGATTCACATGATCCTGCACGATGCGCCAGACGATATGATCATCCGGAAGATCGGAGACCATGGAATTCCAGGTACGGCCGCCATTTGTGCTGACAAACAGATAGGGCGTGAAGTCACCATGCTTGTGGTTGTCGAGGGCGATATACACCGTGTCCTCGTCGAACAAATCCGTCTTTATGTCGTTGACGTAGGCGGTTTCGGGAACGCCGGGCAATCGATCAACTTCGATACGCTGCCAGGTCTCGCCACCATCGCGTGTGACTTGAATCAACCCGTCATCGGTTCCCACATAAATCAGGTCTTCATTGACCGGAGATTCCGAGATCGAAGTGATGGTGCTGAAATTGGACATGGCATACATGTCCCAACTGGCTTCCCAGGACCATTGTCGACCCATATAGGGCTGTAACATGCGGTCCAGATTGCGGGTCAAATCACCGGACAAGGTCGTCCATGTATCACCACGATCGTCCGAACGCCAAAGGCGCTGAGAGCCGTGATATAGACGGGTTGGGCTGTGGGAGCTGACCAGAATTGGCGCATCCCAATTATAGCGTTCCGCAGGTTCGCCGGGCGCGGGTTGAGGCTGGATATAGATGATCTCGCCATTGGTGGCGTCATAGCGAACAAGATTGCCCTGCTGCCACTGACCGTAGGCAATGTCCGGATTGCCCGGCTCCGTCGCTGGCTGATGCCCGTCCGCGAAGACAGCAATGCCCCAGTCGGAGTTCTGGATACCGTGGCGATTTAGCGTGCGTGATGGTCCCACTTGCGTGGAATTGTCCTGCGTACCGCCATAGACGGAATAGAATGGCTCGGCGTCATCGACCGCGATTTTGTAGAATTGGGTCACCGGCAGATTGGCGATGTAACGCCAGTGCTGCATGCCATCCAGGCTTTCATAGAGGCCCCCATCAGAACCGAAGAGAACGAAGTTTGGATCGTCATCTCGGAAGGCGACAGCGTGATCATCGACGTGCTTGGTGTCGCTGCTGATCGGCTGCCAGGTTCGACCACCATCAGAGGACGCCTGGCTGGTATTGCTGACGAGGATCAGATGATCGAAATTGTGCGGGCTGGCATAGAGTTCCTGATAGTAATGGGGACCGGTTCCACCGCTTACCTGATCCGACATTTTCTCCCAGCTGGCTCCACGATTCGTCGAACGCCAGACGCCGCCCTCACGACGCTCCAGCTCGATCGCGGCATAGATCACATCAGGGTTTTGCGGGGAAATCGCGATGCCCGTTTTGCCTAAATTGCCGGTCGGCAAACCGCCTTCAAGGCGTTCCCACGTTTCGCCGCCATCTTCAGACCGGTGAATGCCTGTACCCGGGCCACCGCTGACCAGGCCAGCGATCGTGCGATGCCGTTGCCAGGTCGCTGCGTACAGACGATCCGGGTTGCGTGGATCGATCATTACATCAGTGACGCCGGTCCATTCATCAATTTCAAGGACATTTTCCCATGTCGCGCCACCATCGCTGGTCTTGAACAAACCGCGCTCACCGCCGGACGACCAGAGCGGTCCCTGGGACGCTACCCAAACTGTGTTGGAATCTTGGGGGTGCACAATGATCTCGGAGATATGCTCTGAGTTGGCCAAACCCATATTGGTCCAGCTGGCACCGCCATCACCCGATCGATAGATGCCATCGCCCCATGCCACATGGCGGCCACCAACATTCTCACCCGTGCCGACCCAGACGATTTCCGGGTTGGAGGGATCCAGGGTCAGGGAGCCAATAGAATAAACGGGTTGATCATCGAACAGCGGCGTCCAGGTCGTGCCGGCATTGTCTGTGCGCCAGACACCGCCCGAACCAACCGCGACATACCAGGTTGAGGGTAGGTCTGGATGGATATCAATGTCGGCAATTCGGCCAGACATAAAGGCGGGTCCGATATTGCGGAGCTCGAAAGCTGCGAATGTCTCGCTCGTCATCGCGCTTTCTTCTTCAGACTGCGCCCTAGCGCAGCCAAACTGACCCATAACCAGCATGGCCGCTGCAGCAACGATCAAAATTCTCATAATGTCCCCTCGCAATATGGAAACGCGATATTTGGTTGCGCATTTCCCCTGACGCGAGACTAAGTTGATATGTATTTCGCGTCCACCTTTGCTGATTTTTCCAATATGCGGCCACCGGTAGCGACCACCACTGAGAAAACCGAGTGATATGGGGATGACCGATTGCGGGATGACGCTCCGGCGTGCAGGAATGGCGGTGTCGCTATTGGCGTGTAAATTGAGACGAACGATGAATACGAAACGGCTTTTTAGACAAATCCACTATTGGTTATCCCTCGTCGTCATGGTGCCATTGGCGATTATGCTATTGGCTGGCCTCTTCTTGATGCTAAAAAAGGAGGTTTCCTGGATTCAGCCACCAAGCCAGACCGGGATTATGTCAGATCAGGCCCCTGCCCTGTCGATGGATGATCTGCTTTTACGTGCTCGTGCCGTGCCGGAGGCCGAAATTGCGGGTTGGGAAGATGTCGCGAGGATTGATCTGCGCCCGGGGCGTGGCATGGCCAAATTTCTGAGCCAATCAGATTGGGAAATTCAGCTGGATACAGCGACGGGGGATGTCCTGTCTTCGGCCTACCGACGGTCTGACTGGATCGAAGCGCTACATGACGGATCCTATTTCGCCGATTGGGTGAAATTATTCGTGTTTTTCCCGACCGGAATTATGCTGCTCGTTATGTATCTAAGCGGCATATATTTATTCCTCATCCCACGGATGGCGAAGCCACGCCGCCGTCGCGTCCTTGCAGCAAAAACGTCGAAAGAGATGTCGCCCTAAAAGGTTGCGGCCTGCTGGCGACAGATTGCCCACCCGTCTCTTCTTCGAAGCGCATCACGCGCTGACGGTAGAGGTGCCGTGTAACTGACTGAAAATGAAATTAATTATAGGTTAACGCTGACACCTATCCTATTGAGAATACAATTATTTTACCCTTGATGCAGTTCCGAAATCGCTTGACTCCTACAATGGTCTTTCGTCATGTAGGAGAAGGCTTTCACGGTTTGTAAGCGTGGTTTGTGGCAGAGGGGTGCCGCAATAGGGGAACATGGATGAAATATGTTGGTAAGCAGGCTGATGAATCAGCCTGGCGTGGTCCTATTTGTTCAGGTCCAACTCGCACCATCAAGAAAGCCTTGATGTCACATTCCGCGCTATGTCGACTCGGAACGGCGCTGGCAGTTTCGGGCGGTTTGATGCTCGCGCTCGAGAGTGACGCATTCGCACATGGCGTCGGCGATATTCATCCCCCGGGGGTCCCACCCCATCATACCTATGTCGTCGGCGATACCATCATCCATCCGGTGACTGGGGTGGTCCACGTTGTCGCCCATGTCAGCCACGAAGCCATACTGACCGAAGAATTCATCCTCATCTATCCCGAGGCCACGGTTGGGGATTACCCTTACATAGAGGGACAAGTTATCAACAGCCCCCTGACGGATGGCGAAAATTTTCTGATCACAAGAACGTCGACACAAATCTCGACAGGACAAATCGTTGAAATTCGCGGTTGCCCCGAGACAGATTCTATTTTTGGCGTCATTTGCCCACTTTCGTCACAGCGTGACCTTTTCCCCTACGAAGACCTTGGCCCAGACGCCGCCTCACAATTCGTTGCACTCACATCTGGAGGCGATACGGGGGGATCTATCACCCTGACAACGGCGGTCGGCGACAGCAATCTGTTTCACGATATACGTCGGGGTGGCGCGGGTGCCGATGGTCGTGACGGATTTGGCATAAATTTGGGTCTGTTCACCATTGGTGTAGAGGCTGGAAACGGTACGGCCGGCGGCGCCGGCCCCAGCTTTTCCAGGACGATAGCCGCAACGCACGGGTTAATTCAAAGCGTTTCGAACAATCTGCCGGGCATTGTCGTCGCCAGTCGAGGGGGCGATGGTGGAGAGGGTGGTAATTCCTTCCTGAGCCTGGGCGTTGCTGCGGGCGATGGCGGTAGTGCCGGGGCCGGCGGCAATGTGACGGCTACCAATTTCACCGATATCGTCACCAATGGCGCGAATTCCCATGGCATGTTTGTTTACAGCCGAAGTGGCGATGGCGGTTATGCCGGCGACGTCATAATTGGCCTCGCCTCCGGCGGAACCGGCGGAGCCGGCGGTGGTGGTGGGACCGCTATCGGCATCAATCACGGCTCGATTACCACGCGCGGCGCCGGAGCGATTGGCTTGTTGGTGCAAAGTCTGGGCGGTGCCTCTGGTGATGGCGGAGGCAGTTTCGGGCTCGTCGGGATTCCCGGAAACACCCTCGGTGCGGGGTCAGGCGGAAGCGCTTCAGCGACGAATTATGGCGCGATTACAACATATGGCACCGGTGCACACGGCGTTGCCGCACAGAGCATTGGCGGCTCTGGCGGTCAGGCCGGGGCATCAGTGGGCATTGTCGCGCTCGGCAATGCACGTGGCGGAACGGGTGGCAATGGCGGCTCCGCGACCGCCATAAATGGCGATGGCGGCACAATTGAAACCCATGGTCTCAATGCCTTCGGCCTGGTCGCGCAGAGCATCGGAGGCGGAGGGGGTGATGGATCATTTGCCGCCGGTCTTGTCGCGCTCGGATCAAGTGGCGGTGCCGCTGGTGGCGGCGGATCTGCCGTCGCGCACCAGCTCGGCAATGCCAGCATCATCACACACAATCATGGTGGCTTCGGAATTTTCGCCCAGAGCATCGGTGGCGGTGGCGGCAATGGTGGCGTTGGCGGCGGGCTAGCGGGCATTGGCGGGGGTGGCGCCGGCGGCGGCAATTCCGGCACGGTGACGGTCACGACATCCGCAGGCTCGTCCATTTCCACTGGCGGGACATTCGCCCATGGGATTTTTGCGGAAAGCGTCGGCGGTGGCGGCGGAACCGGGGGCACTGGCGGCGGAATCGTCGGCATTGGTGGCTCGGCATCTGGCGGCGGCGATTCCGGAATTGTAACGGTCACCAATGCAGGCAGTATTTCCACGACGGGCCTGGACGCGCGTGGCATTTTTGCCCAAAGCGTCGGTGGCGGCGGCGGCGCGGCAAATGGTGCTGGAGGCATTGTTGCGGTTGGCGGAACAGCCGGTGGCGGCGGCTCGTCGTCAACCACGACCATTTCCAATAGCGGCAATGTCACGACAAGCCAAAATGGTTCCGACGGCCTGTTTGCGCAATCTGTTGGCGGCGGTGGTGGATCCGGTGCAGCCTCGGGTGGTGTTGTCGCGCTCGGTGGATCTGGCGGTGCTGGGGGCAATGGCGGTGGAGTTATCGTCGATAATTCTGGTGTCATCATAACAAATGGCGCGTTGGCGCGCGGCATATTTGCTCAAAGCGTCGGACGCGGTGGCGGTTCGGGCGGAGCGGCCGGCGGACTCGTCGCAATCGGCGGACGCGGCGGTGTTGGCGGCGCTGCATCCAGTATCGGCGCGGGCGGTGCGGTATCGGTGACAAATTCCGGAACGATCACGACCGGATTGAACGCTTCAAGCGCCATTCAGGCTCAATCGGTAGGCGGCGGTGGCGGCGATGGCGGCACCACTGGCGGGGTCTTTCTGACGATTGGCGGCGGCGGCAATACCGGCGGCGCAGCCGGGACTGTATTTGTCCAGAATTCCGGAGATTTGCGCACAAGCGGTCATGATTCCCACGGAATTTTCGCCCAGGCCGTTGGCGGCGGTGGCGGTAATGGCGGCTCTACGGTTTCCGTCAGCGCCTTCGCCGGCGTGGCCATCGGTGGCAGTGCAGGTGCAGGCGGCAATGGCGGTGCCGTGACGGTCGGATTGTTAGACGGCGTCGGCGGCGGTGCGCCGATCATCACGACCAGGGGCGATCGCGCCCGGGGTATCTTTGCCCAATCTGTCGGTGGTGGCGGCGGAAATGGCGGCTTTGCGGCTCAGGTTTCGCTTGGCTATGGCGCGGCCGCAAGTTTCGCCATTGGCGGTGCGGGTGGCGCGGGCGGAAATGGTGGCACGGTCGGTTTCACCGGCAATGTACAAATCGGAACAATGGGGCTCCGGTCAGAGGGCGTCTTGCTACAATCGGTGGGCGGCGGTGGCGGCAATGGTGGGCTTTCCGTCGCGTTTGCCGGTGCGGCCGCGAAAGGCGCTGGGGCATTTTCGCTCGGTATTGGTGGCTCGGGAGGTGATGGCGGATTTGGTGGACAGGTCACGGCGAGTTCCGGCGGCGCCATCAGCACCCAAAGTAATTTCTCCACAGGGTTTGCAGCTCAATCACTGGGCGGTGGCGGTGGTAATGGCGGATTCAATGTCTCGGTCGCAGCCGCCGGGGGATCGGTCGGCGCTGGCAGCATCGCGGCGGGGGTTGGTGGCTCTGGCGGAGGTGGCGGCGCTGGCGGGCGCGTCGATGCGACTTTCAACGGTACCATTCTAACGCTTGGGAATGACGCCAATGGAGCCCTGATACAAAGTGTCGGCGGCGGCGGTGGCAATGGTGGCTTCAACATTACTGGAGCGATTGCGCTTGGCGGTCAGGCCGGTGTCAGCGCCGCATTTGGTTTGGGCGGATCTGGCGGCGGCGGCGGCTTAGGCGGAAACGTTACCGGCAATATCGGCGGACAGGTCAGAACTGAAGGCGATCGCTCAACCGGTGTGCTGGTGCAAAGTGTGGGCGGCGGTGGCGGCGCGGCGGGCTTCAACATTAGCGGCAGCGTTGGTGGAGGAGGCATGGCCGGTGTTGCGGCGGCGATTGGCATTGGTGGATCCGGTGGAAGTGGAGGCAATGCAGGCACTGTCGATGCATCTGCGCGCGGCATTTACACCGATGGCTACCAGTCCGGCGGATTTCTGGCGCAAAGTGTTGGCGGCGGCGGTGGTTCGGCCGGCTTCAATATTTCAGGCAGTATAGCCGCATCGACCGGGGCAACAGCCGGCGGCGGCACGCTTGGTATTTCCGTAGGCGTTGGTGGTGCGGGCGGTGATGGCGGCAATGGCGCCCGGGTCACTGCCAGCGTGGTTGGTGACGTCACAACAATTAGCGCGGAATCAAATGGAGTGGTCGCCCAATCAGTGGGCGGCGGCGGTGGCTCTGGCGGCATGAATGTGTCGGGTGCCATATCGGCCAATCCGGGCGTTGCGGGAGCCGTTAGCTTTGGCCTTGGCGGTGCGGGCGGCGGCGGCGGTGATGCCGGAAATGTCACGCTATCTGTGACCGGCGCGACCTATACAGGCGGCGCTGGCAGTGGCGGAATTATTGCGCAATCACTGGGTGGGGGCGGCGGTACAGGCGGATTGTCTGTGGCCGGCAATGTGTCGGCAGCGGCGGCTGGAGCAGGATCCCTAGGCGTGTCCATTGGCGGCATGGGCGGCGGCGGCGGTCATGCGGCGAACGTCACTCTCACAGTCAATGCCGGCATAGCCAATCCCGGAAATTCAATCATTGCCGCGACAACCATCGGTGTAAATTCGGTAGGTGTCATCGCACAATCCATCGGCGGCGGTGGGGGCTCGGGCGGCATATCGATCAATGCCGGACTTTCGTTATCGAGCAGCTTCGCCGGTAATATTGGTGTTGGTGTCGGCGGCGGCGGCGGTGATGGCGGCAATGCCGGCAATGTGTCCGGCAGCGTCAACGGTGATGTCACGACGCGGCTATCTGGCTCCGGCGGCGTTTTGGTGCAAAGCGTCGGCGGCGGCGGCGGCCATGGTGGTTTGAATATTTCTGGCGGCATTTCCGGTTCCGCCGGTGTCGCGGGTAATTTACTGGTTGGCGTGGGCGGTTTCGGAGGTGCAGGAGGCACGGCCGGCACGGTGACTGGCGCAGTAACCGGCGATGTGTTTACGAGCGGTGATCGCTCATTTGGTGTGACCTATCAGAGCATTGGCGGCGGAGGCGGCCATGGGAGTCTCTCTGTAACCGGGGGCGTTTCCCTGTCGTCCGGCGGAGCGGGCACGATCGGGCTTGGTTTGGGCGGTTTTGGTGGATCTGGCGGCACCGCCTCCATCGTGACGGCCAGCGTGCTGGGCGATGTCGGCACTAACGGTACCGATGCTCACGGCATTTTACTTCAAAGCGCGGGCGGCAGTGGCGGTAGTGGCGGTATCAATATCTCTGGAGGATTGAGCCTGAGCGGTGGTGCGAGCGGTGCCCTCGCCCTCGGCGTTGGCGGCTTTGCAGGCGGTGGAGGCGTGTCCTCCCATGTAACCGGAACACTCTCTGGCAATGTGTATACCTATGGCAATCAATCGTCCGGCAGCGTCCTGCAAAGCCTCGGCGGCGGGGGCGGCAATGGCGGCATCAATGTCTCCGGTGCTATCGCCTTTGCGCCAAGCACAAGCCCGGCAGCGAGCGTTGGCCTCGGTGTCGGTGGCTTCGGTGGTGCCGGCGGGAATTCCGGCAATGTATCAGGCACCGTCTCAGGACTCTATCAGACGACTGGGCTCAATTCTGATGCCGTGCTGGCCCAAAGTCTGGCTGGCGGCGGTGGGAATGGCGGGATAAATGTGTCCGGAGCCATTGCCCTGGGCGGCGACATTGCCGGTGCGGCGGCAATCGGTATCGGTGGCTTTGGCGGCGATGGCGGCGATGCTGGTACCGTCCACCTGGTGCGCACCGGCACGACCTCGACATTCGGCGAAGACTCTGACGGTGTGGTTGCCCAATCGATTGGCGGCGGCGGCGGGAACGGTGGGATAAATGTGTCTGGCGCGATTTCCGGCACGACCGGTGTTGCCGGAAATTTCCTGTTTGGTATGGGCGGCTTCGGCGGCGATGGCGGCAATGGCGGCACCGTCACCGGCGGCGTAACGGGGGATATCACTACGACCCGCGACCGATCTTCGGCCCTGAGTTATCAGAGCATTGGCGGCAGTGGTGGCGCAGGCGGAATCAACATTACCGGCGATATCAGCGTTTCGACCTCAGCGGGTGGTTCTGGAAGCTTTGGTGTGGGCATTGGCGGCTTCGGCGGCGGTGGCGGCGATGCCGGCGCGGTCTCTGCGAGTTTGAGCGGATCCGTCTCGACTGCAGGCTATCTCGCACACGGAGCGTTGTTGCAAAGTCTCGGCGGCGGCGGTGGCTCTGGTGGTCTCAATGTTACCGGGGCGATTGCTCTGAGCGCCGGGACGTCCGGTTCAATGTCCTTTGGTATCGGTGGCTTTGGTGGTGGCGGTGGCTCCGCGTCTCACGTGACCGGCACATTGTCGGGCCAAATGGTGACGACAGCGGATCACTCCTTCGGAACGGCCCTGCAAAGCGTCGGTGGTGGCGGTGGTTCCGGTGGTCTTAATGTGACGGGCGGAGTGACACTGACCGCCAGTTCAAGCGCGGCGGCCACCATTGGTCTGGGCTTAGGCGGATTTGGCGGCAGCGGGGGCTCAGCTGGCAATGTCGACGGCTCGATTACCGGCCTCTACTTTACCACGGGCTATAATTCGGATGCGATCCTCGCCCAAAGCGTCGGCGGTGGCGGCGGACGCGGTGGTTTGAACATCTCGGGCGGGTTGACCGTCGGAGGCGGAACAGCCGGGACCGCAACCATTGGCATTGGCGGTTTTGGTGGAGGCGGTGGAAATGCCGGGAATGTCAGCCTGACACGTGTCGGCGATACACGAACCACTGGCGGTGATTCTGACGGTATCGTCGTTCAGTCCCTCGGCGGTGGCGGTGGTGCTGGCGGGGTGAATATCTCGGGCGGCATTTCGGCTTCAACGGGCGGTTCGGCCGGCAATTTCGGCTTTGGCCTGGGTGGTTTTGGCGGAGCCGGCGGGAACGCTGGAACGGCGACGGCCAATATTACGGGCAATGTCTTTGCCACTGGATTCGTTAGCGATTTGATCGGCACCATTCAAGTTGGCGATGCCGTTTTAAACGCCCGTCTACGTCAAGGTGGATCGCATGGTGTCGTTGTTCAGAGCGCTGGCGGCAGTGGCGGTGTCGGTGCGCTTAACGTGACCGGACAGATATCGATCGCCCAACCCGGAAGTCCGACAATAACGAGCCGTTCCGCCGCTATGGGAATCGGCGGATTTGGCGGAAGTGGTGGCGATGCCGGTGCGGTCGTGCTTTCCCTCACAGCACCTGCCATCACTGGTGTAACCGGAACAGAACGCGGTCAGGTTCGCGCAGCTGGCGATGAGCGTTCTGCGGTGATTGCCCAAAGTTTGGGCGGTGGCGGTGGCGTGGGTGGTATCAACATCTCTGGCGGCGTGGCCCTGGGCGGAACCCTAACCACCGGTATCGGTGGTTTTGGAGGCGGTGGCGGTATTGCCGGCACGGTGAATGCGACGGTGACAGCCGATCTGTTTGCCGCGGGCAATCGATCGCGCGGCCTTCTCGCGCAGAGTGTTGGCGGCGGCGGCGGTTATGGCGGCATCAATATTTCCGGCGGATTTACGCTGGACCCTGCGGGAAATAATTCCTCTTTGGTCTTCGGCCTCGGCGGCTTAGGTGGTGCGGGAAATCGCAGCAGTGATGTGACGGTTCAGCAGACCGGTAACGTTATGGTCGACGGCGTCCACTCGGCGGGCATCGTGGTGCAGAGCGTCGCTGGCGGCGGCGGCGATGGTGGTATCAATGTGTCCGCCAACCTGAACCTTGGCAGCGCCACAACCAGCACGAACCCGTTGCAGGGGTTTGCCTTTACCGGCGGCGTGGGTGGAAATGGTGGTGATGGAGCAGATGCCGGGAACGTGTTCCTTGAGAGCAATGGGACAGTGATCATTAACGGAGCGTTCCGCTCTGACCCACAGCCGGGCGAGGATACACTTGAGGCTGTCCAATTCACCGGATTCTCTGACGGCATTGTAGTCCAAAGTGTCGGCGGCGGTGGCGGTCTGGGTGGCATCAATGTCGCGGGGGCGATTGCGCCCTTCGCCAATCCAGTCGCGGTCGGCGTCGGTGGCAGCGGCGGCAGTGGTGGACATGGCGGCACGGTCACGGTCGTCAGAGGGTATGAGGCTGGCATCGCCAATCCTCATCTCGTGCGAACATTTGGTGATAATTCCGGTGCCTTCATTGCACAAAGCATTGGAGGCGGCGGTGGTCGCGCCGGCGTCAATATTACCACAGCCGTTGCCGTGGGTGGCGAGACCAATAAGCCAATTGCCGCCCTGATTTCGGTCGGGGGCGATGGCGGCGGCGCGGGATCAGGGAACACCGTTTCCGTGCGTCATGCAGGCGATCTCGTCACGCAGGGCAATGCTAGCCAGGGCTTGTTTGCGCAATCGCTAGGCGGCGGCGGCGGTAATGCGAATTTCAATATCGGTCTCGGATTCATCCAGGAAGCGAGTGCAGTAAACTTCTCGCTCGGCGGCGCCCCGACGGCGGGTGGATCCGGTGGCAATGTTACGGTCGAGCATATTGGTACGATTGTTACGTCTGGTGATGATTCATCTGCGATTATCGCACAGAGCCTGGGCGATGGTGGCGGCAATGCAGCGCTATCTATGGCCGTTGGCCTGGCGGCGCGGAATTCTCTCAATCTAAATATTGGGCGCCGGGGCGGAAGTGGTGGCCTTAGCGGCGATGTGACTGTGTCTTCTAACGGTGTGATCGATACAGCGGGGCATCGCTCCCATGGTATTATTGCTGAGTCGATCGCTGGAGGTGGTGGCGTTAGCGGCGTGACCTCAGCGGGCGTGGCCGGCGCATCAGGACAGGGGGCAAATGCCTCCTACATGTCCCTGAATGTCGCCGTCGGCCTAGAGGGCGGCACCGGCGCTATTGCCGGTAATGTTGATGTTACATCCAACGGCACGATCACGACCCGTGGAAATGACGCACACGGTATTTTCGCACATAGTGTCGGTGGCGGAGGAGGTGCCGGCGGCGGCGCTTTGAACGTCGCGTTTCGCACGACAATGTCCGCCAGTGTTGGGGTAGGCGGGTCGGGTGGATCCGGTGGTCTATCCGGCCAAGTTCACGTCCGATCGTATAACGATATACGCACGTTCGGCACCGGCTCAGATGGTATTTTAGCGCAATCAATTGGTGGCGGTGGTGGTACCGGTGGCTATGCGGTGACGCTGGGTCTGCCAATTCTCGCTCAGGCGAATATCAACGCTTCCAATCCTGGAGGCGGGATTGCTATCAATGTCGGCGGCAGTGGCGGTGTGGGGTCTGTCGGCAATCTGGTTGATGTTACAAATACAGCTCTCATCGCAACTTCCCAAAATCGATCCAATGGCATCCGTGCGCAATCTATAGGAGGCGGCGGCGGCGATGGCGGCCTCGTCCTCAATCTACGAATGGACGGACTGCAATCGTCAAACCAAACAGTAGACGTCAATGTCGGCGGCTCCGGTGATCGTGGCGGCGCAGGCAGCACGGTCAATGTCCTCAATCAGGGAATGATTTATACCGAAGGCGCGGAATCCGTCGGCATCAGCGCCAATAGTATTGGCGGCGGCGGCGGCGCAGGCGGCTTGTTGCTCGATCTGGTCCTCGGCACGTTCAGCGCACAAAGCGCGAGCCAGCGCTATGCACTCAATATCGGTGGATCCGGTGGGCAGGGCGGCATTGGCGGCAATGTCAACGTAAACAATGAAGCACTTGCGGGCCAAGTCGGCACAGGTCAGATCGTGACAAGAGGTGTCGACGCCTACGGCATCCTTGCTCAAAGCCTGGGCGGCGGCGGCGGGAATGGTAGCTCGATCCTTTCGGTTACCGGTCAGGCAACAGGTGCAAGCCAAACATCGGCTTCGCTCAACATTGGCGGTGCGGGTGATATCGGCGGCTCGGGCGGTGATGTGACCGTGGTCAATTCTGGTGTCATCGATACAACCGGCGCGCGGGCGCACGGAATTCTCGCACAATCTGTCGGCGGCGGCGGCGGTAATGGTGGACTGGCCATTGCGGCGAATACGGCGGTCAGCGCGGCACCAACCTCTCCGCTTGTCTCTATCGGCGGCTTTGGCGGTGATGGAGGCAATGGCGGTGCGGTCACGGTGACCAATTCGGGAACAATCGTGACGCGCGGTGAAAACGCCCACGGCATTTATGCCCAATCGATCGGTGGCGGTGGCGGGAATGCCAATCTGGCGCTCAGCGCCACTCTGGACGTTTCCTCACTCATCTTCTCCAACGCCTTGGCTGCGCTGGTCGGCGCTCATACGAGCGGCAATGGCGGCATTGGCGGCCAGGTTATCGTCAATCATACCGGCGATATTTCAGTCTTCGGTGCCGGCGCAACCGCGATCAAGGCGGAGAGCATCAATGGCGGTGGCGGCAGCCTGACCCTTGACCTGGACGGCATCACATCGCTCCCCGGGCGCCCGCCAATCTTGGACGGCGTCTTTGGGCCCTCGGGCGGTGTTGCCGCGGATCCCATGACCGTGGCGCGCGCAGGCTCGACAAATTCATCCGGTATGAATGCGGCCAATGTAACCGTGAATTCAACCGGTACATTGGGGGTCGCTGGAAATCATGCGGCCGGCGCAGTCGCACAATCGGTCGGCGGTGGTGGTGGGCAAATCAGCTTGATCGCCAACCTTGCCACAACGCCGACGACCCAGACCAGTGGTACGGCTCAGTCGGCGCTGCGGGACAAGCCGGACTTCACGGTTACTCCGCTGGGACCCATTGATATCGCTTTGACGCTTGGCGCTCTCAATGGAACGAATAATTCCGGTAGCGATCTGGCCGGTACACATACGGGGAGTATTTTGACAACTGGCGTCATGTCGCCCGGAGTCTTCATGCAATCCGTCGGCGGCGGTGGCGGTCGTGCAATTGTCGATTTGACGGCCGGAATCGGATCACAATTGGGGCCGGTCGATTTGATGCTGGGTAGCACAAATGGCAATACCGAACGCGGTGGTAACATCTCCCGCACGCAGACCGGTTCGCTGGTCACGACGGGCAATTTCTCTGCCGGCGCGTTGCTTCAAAGTATTGGCGGCGGCGGCGGTGCAGCGGATGTGACCCTAAACGCGACCGATCAATCTGCGCTGAGAGTCCGACCCACACTTGGCGCGATCGGCGGTTCCGGCCTAGATGCCGGCGATATCGCAGCCAATTTTGGCGGTGGCGTCGTAACGGTTGGCGACCATGCGGTCGGAGTCCTCGCCCAATCTATCGGCGCTGGCGGCGGCGATGTCCGCATATCGGGTAGCGAACGGGTTGGCATAACACTGGGTGCACAATCGGGAGCGAGCGGTTCAGCTGGTTCGGTCGCGGTTGCCTCCACTGGCCTCATCCAAACCGAGGGCCAAAGCTCGCACGGTGTGTTGCTGCAATCCATTGGCGGTGGTGGCGGCTCCGCGTTCACCGATGCAAGCGAGATTGATTTCCGACTAATGGCTGACGGTGCTGGTGATGGAGCCAACATCCTCCTCGACCAGACGGGTGATATTTTCACGCTGGGTCTGGATAGTATTGGTGTCATCGCCCAGAGTCTTGGCGGTGGCGGCGGTTGGATTGATGGCGCGTTTGCCGGATCCGCTGGCGGTGCCGGAGACGCGGGCAATATCAGTCTGACAATCGACGGGAATATTGCGACTGTTGGCGACAATTCGACGTCTGTACTGGCACAGAGCATCGCTGGAATCGGTGGCAATGCGGGCGATATCCAGTTTGATAATACTGGCCTGATCCAGACCATGGGCGATAATGCTCATGGTGTGTTACTGCAATCCATCGGCGGCGGCGGCGGCGCCATTCTCAATGCTGCAGATCACGCGCTGGTTTCTGGTTTGACGACCGGTGCGGGCAATGGCGGCGACATCACATTTACCCAAACCGGCAATGTTCTGGTGACCGGGGAAAACAGCCTAGGCATCATCCTGCAAAGCCTTGGCGGTGGCGGCGGTTGGTTTGACGGCGTGTATGTCGGTGCGGCTGGCAATGCCGGGGCGGGCGGACGCATTGATCTGTCCGTTACGGGCACGGTGCTGACCACGCGCTCCAACTCCACCGCGATTCATACCCAGAGCACAGGCCTTGATGGGGGCGACAACATCACAATCACGCTGGGCGATCTGGTGCGGGGCGGAAGTGGAACCGGACGCGGCCTGTATATCGATGGCGGTGCCAACAATTCCATTCTGACCACCACCTCGCTATCGGCGGTCTCAACCTGGGCCTTGGTTGCGACTGACGGCCATGATGCCGTGGTCAATGAGGGCCTTGTGGTGGGCAATATCGATCTGGGGGCCGGCCAAAACAGCTTCGACAATGTCGAGGATGCTGTGTTCATTGCTTATGACACCATTAATATGCGCGATGTGGTGCCTGTGCCGCAGGAGGCACCGGGCAAGGAATCCGTATCGGATGTCCAGCCTGCTCGCGACACAAACGGGGCGCTCGTCGGATCGGTCAATGCCTCATCTCAAAGCGATGAGATGGAAACCTCAAAATCGCCGACCGCGGATGTATCCCTGCGACGTGACACGCTGGCGGACGCCTCGGTGATCGCCCTCGATTCTGTCCTGGGGGATCTTGGATTGCCGGTCGTTTCAGATGTGATGCCGGTGTTTGAGTCCAAGACCACTGACCCGTCCGTCATAATGGTAGCTGACCCGGCGGAACCCATGGCGGCCTTGCCGGCTATTGGCGACGCGACCTTCCGAAATTCCGGCGACTTCCTCATGGGATTGTCGGCTTCGCGTTATCCGCTGGACCTGTTGAACGGCGACACATTTGGTAATCTGGACGCGATTGGCGATCCGACAACCAATCTTCTATTTGGCGCACGTGTAATCAATACGGTCGAGCTGGACGGTCACTTTGAACAAACCGAGACAGGTCACCTCGCCTTCGATATTGCCTTCGGTCCATATGCCTCCGACACGGTCAATGTGTCGGGCACAGCCACCGTTGACGGGACCGGCGATGTCATCCTGACCTGGCTAGAAGACAAAAACCCGGTGACGCTGTTTGGCACTGGCGTCGGCGGTTTTGATAACGGTCTTGAAATCACCGACACGATGGCGGTTGATTTCTCAATTGCTGCGGATGCGGCCGGCATTCACCTCAATATCGATACCGATTTCGGATTGGATAGCTTGAATCGGAACGGGCGTTCGCTGGGTGGCCATATGGATTCCGCAGTGGTTGCCGGTGGTTCAGCCGGCATCGGTCGATTGCTGGCCCTGCTGGGTAATATGCAGGCCGATCAGCTCGACGTTTATCAGGCCCTGTTTACCGAGTTAAATCCGGAACCACACTTGGCCCCCGTGCATGGCCAGCTTACTTCTGCCAACAATTTTTCCGCCGAGCTTTTCAATTGTGGTTCGGCCATCGCCTCGCTCGATGAGCAATGCGCCTGGTCACGTCTTGAAATGACGACCCGGGATCGTACATCCAGTTTCGAAAATTTCCGGGTTGAGGTGGCGACGACGCGCTTTAGCGGTGGCTTCGAGCAAAGTATCGGTAATGACTGGTCTGTGGTTGGAGCGATCAATTACGAGCACGTTGATCAGACCGATGTCGATGATCAGCGTTCACATACAACAGGCCAGGGATTCTCGGCCGGTGTTGGTGTCGAGAAAAATAACGCCAATAATCACTTCTACGGTGCCTCCATTTCAGGTGGTTGGTCCTGGCTCGACACAGAGCGAGTTTCGACCGTGTTTGAGCGCGGAATTGGCGCATCGGCACCGGAAACGGGCTATCTTCGGGCCAGCGTACATGTGGGCAATATGTGGCGTCATGGACAGGCGTTTGCCAGCCCGAGTTTCAGCCTGGATCTGACTAATCTGCACCATGCGGGTCTGGTC
>Ga0315338_1000766_pt1 | contig 57325 bp, 50 predicted proteins | sample ASW8metaG_FD_204518 | JGI IMG/M metagenome (GOLD analysis project Ga0315338, IMG submission 204518) | Ammonia-oxidizing marine archaeal communities from Monterey Bay, California, United States - ASW #8 | ecosystem: Environmental > Aquatic > Marine > Coastal | place: USA: California | collected... | reverse complement strand
CGATGGCCGATACGGTCGCGGCGATCCGCGCGCGTTTCGAGCCCTTCGAACCCGGCGACGTGCTCGTGACGAACGATCCCTTCGAGGGTGGTTCGCACCTGCCCGACGTCACGGTCGTGATGCCCGTCTTTCTCGCGTCCGCGTCCGTTCCGAGCTTCTTCGTCGCGAGTCGCGGGCATCACGCGGACCTGGGCGGCAAGACGCCGGGCTCGATGCCGGCGGACTCGACGCGACTCGAGGAGGAGGGCGTGCTGATCGAAGCCTTTCATCTCGTCCGCGCTGGCCACTTCGACGAGGAGCGGATTCGACGTGTGCTCGGCAGCGGTGCCTATCCGGCGCGTCGACCCGACGACAATGTGGCCGATCTCGAAGCCATGGTCGCTGCGAATCGCGCGGGCGCGACGCTGCTCTCGTCGCTGGTCGACGAAGCGGGCGAGGACGTGGTGCACGTGACGATGCAGCAGCTCCAGCGCGCGGCCGCGTCGAAGGTTGCGCGCGAGCTCGCGCGCTTCGAGCCCGGCGACCATCGCTTCGACGATGCGCTCGACGACGGCACGCCCATCTGCGTACGCTTGCAGATCGAACACGACGAGACGGGTACGGCGTCGCTTCCCGCGCGCATGCGCATCGACTTCGAGGGAACGGGGCCGGCTTCGGCCGGGAACCTGAATGCGCCATCGGCCGTCGTGAGGGCTGCGGTGATCTACGTGCTGCGGTCCCTCGTGTCCGAGCGGATCCCGCTGAACGGCGGCTGCCTCGACCCGGTCGAGATCTCGATTCCGCCCGGATCGATCCTCGACCCCCCGCGCGGCTCGGCGGTCGTCGGAGGCAACGTCGAGACGTCACAGCGGGTCGTGGACGTGCTGCTCGGCGCGCTCGGGCGCGCGGCTGCGAGTCAGGGGACGATGAACAACGTCACCTTCGGCGACGAGGCGTTCGGCTACTACGAGACGATCGGAGGGGGCGCGGGCGCGACGCCATTCGCGGCGGGGGCGAGCGCGGTGCACACGCACATGACCAACACGCGCATCACCGACCCCGAGATCCTCGAGGCGCGATTCCCCGTCCGACTCCTCGAGTTCGGGATTCGAGACGGCTCGGGAGGCTCGGGCGGGCATGCCGGCGGGGACGGGATCGTGCGTCGGTATCGGTTCGCTCGCCCGGTCGTCGTGTCGCTCCTGACCGAGCGTCGCATTCGAGCGCCCTTCGGGCTCGAGGGCGGAGGCGAGGGGGCGACCGGTCGCAATCGGGTCCGTCGTCGGGGTCGGTCGGACTACGAGGAACTGCCCGGGCGTGTCGAGGTCTCGCTCGATGCGGGCGACGAACTCGCGATCGAGACGCCGGGAGGCGGAGGATTCGGATCGAAGGCGAGCATCCCTTCGAATTGAGCGCTTCGCGGGCTTGCTCTCGACCCAAGGGGCCCCTAATTTCCGCCCGGGCGCGTAGCTCAATTGGCAGAGCAAGTGGCTCTTAACCACTAGGTTCGGGGTTCGATTCCCCGCGCGCTCACCACCCGCTCTTTTCTCCTGAGACTCACATTGAAAGTCCCGTCGAGAGTCAAATCGAGAGTTCTGATCAAGAGTTCTTCCCGAGCGACTTCAGAGGGCCTTCGGAGAGAGTACAGACAGAGTTCGACGACCTTCGACGAAGAATTTCGAGGGAGATCGTCGATCGGCCGGGGTGGCGGAATTGGTAGACGCAGTGGCTTTAGGAGCCACCGTCCTCTGGACGTGCAGGTTCGAGTCCTGTCCCCGGTACCACCGATCGATGCCCCGTCTGGCTGGGCCCGCTGGGTCGTTCGACCCGACGACGAGCCCTGCATAGGCACCCCAGCACAAGAGACTCCAGACAAGAGGCCCGAGCAAGGGCAGAGCAAGAGGACACGTCATGACCGAGGTCGAGACCGACCGGAACGACATCCGAATCGAGACGAACGAAATTTCCCCCGTCGTCCGCGAGCTGGCGATCGAGGTCGACGCGAAGCGCGTCGACTCCGCCTTCGCGAAGGTCGTGGCGCAGCTGCGCAAGACCGCCAAGGTGAAGGGCTTCCGACCGGGCAAGGTTCCCACGAACGTCGTGAAGCAGATCTACGGGGCCTCGCTCGGCGAGGAGATCGAGCGCTCGCTGGTGGCGGAGACCCTCGCGGACGCCATCGAGCTGGCCGAGCTCCAGCCCGTGGTCGAGCCGCAGATCGAGGCCGAGAGCCCGGTCGAGGGCAAGGCATTCCGGTACAAGGCTCGAATCGAGGTGAAGCCCGAGATCGAACTTCCCGATCTCGCTTCGGTTTCCGGAGAGCGGCCGAAGATCGAGGTGAATGAGGAGAAGGTCCTGACCGAGCTCGAGGGACTTCGAGAGCACAACGTCAACTGGGTCGAGGAAGCCGAAGAAGTCGTGGCCGAGGACGGACACCAGGTCACGATCGATTTCGTCGGCACGGTCGACGACGTCGCCTTCGAAGGCGGTAGCGCCGAGGGCGTGGAACTCGAACTCGGCTCCGGTCGAATGATCCCCGGCTTCGAGGAGGGGCTCGTCGGCGCCAAGTCCGGCGAGCACCGAAACCTCGATGTCTCCTTTCCCGACGAGTACGGCAACGCCGATCTGTCGGGGAAGGCCGCGGTCTTCGCGGCGACCGTCACGGCGATCAAGCGACGCGAGCTTCCGGAACTCGACGATGATTTCGCGAAGGACCTCGGCGACTTCGAGACGATCGATGAAGTGCAGGAGAAGATTCGCGAGAACCTTCGAGCACAGCTTCAAGAGTCGTCGGACGAGAAGTTGCATCGCAGTCTGCTCGACGACCTCGTGACTCGCACGAGCTTCGAGGTGCCGCCGACGCTCGTCGAACGACAGCTCGAAGGTCAGATCCGACAGTTCGAACAACAGCTGCAGGGGCGCGTGCCCGAACCCGATCTGCGAGCGCGCGTTGCGCAGATGCGCGAAGAGGGTTGGGACGAAGCACGTCGACGCGTGCAGGAGGGCTTGCTCCTCGAATGCGTCGCGAAGCAAGCCGAAATCGAAGCGACCGATGAAGAGATCGATGCGCGGCTCGAGGAGATGGCGACCGCCCAGGGCGTCGATGCGAAGGTCATGCACGACATGGCGAACGCACAGGGTTGGCGACCCGCGGTCGGAGCCGAGGTCGTCGATCGCAAGGCGATGGAGCACCTGATCGAGCAGGCTCGGATCGAAGAGGTCGAAGCTTCAGAAGAAGCTTGAGGGTTTCCCCGATGAGCTGACGCGACGCGTCGACGACGTTTCGACGTGGCTCGTCGACGTGGCTCGTGCGGACCCGCGCGCGAGTTGCCAAGCCTCACCGACTGACACAGACTAGGACCTGGGCTCGGATCGAACGAAGTGTGCATGCGGCCCAACGCGCGTGTCGCGCTGTCGGGCGGCTCTTTCGAGTGGCCTGGTCGAGCGGCTTGGTAGAACGGTAGAACGATCGCGCGGTCGACGAGCGAAGCATGATCGCCGAGGCGATCGGGCACGAGGAGAAGAGAAGAGAGATGGAACGGATGCGCCCTACGGCCTACACGATTCCGTACGTGATCGAACAGAACCAGCGCGGCGAGCGTGTCTTCGACATCTACTCGCGGCTGTTGCGCGACCGCGTGATCTTTCTCGGAACCGAGATCCACGATGAAGTCGCGAACGTGATCGTGGCTCAGTTGCTCTTCCTCGAAGCGGACGATCCGGACAAGGACATCCACCTCTACATCAACTCACCGGGTGGGTCGGTGACCGCGGGCCTCGCGATCTACGACACGATGCAGTTCATCCGCTCGGATGTGCATACGACTTGCATCGGGCAGGCGGCCTCGATGGGCGCCTGGTTGCTCGCGGCCGGAGCCGAAGGCAAGCGCACGGCGCTCGCCAATTCGCGCATCATGATTCATCAGCCGATGGGCGGCGCTCGCGGACAGGCCTCGGACATCAATATCCAGGCGCAGGAAATCCTCAAGCTGCGCCATAAGATGAATGAGATTCTTGCGGCTCACACGAAGCGCGACGTGGCACGGATCGCGGGCGATACCGAGCGCGACTACTATATGAGCGCCGACGAGGCCCAGGACTACGGCATCGTCGACGTCGTGACGAGTCAGAGAATGGGCGCCGCGTCGGAGGAGAAGGACGCCGGCTAGGCTGGGATGGATCGAGTCGGATGAGCAGGATGAACGAGCTGGGCTGGACAAGCAGAGAGGCATCACCGGGGGGTGAATGGATATGAAGAAACGAGACGACAACGCGAACCTTTCATGCTCGTTCTGCGGCAAGTCGCAGAAGGAAGTCAAGAAACTCATCGCCGGCCCCACGGTCTACATCTGCGACGAGTGCATCGAGCTCTGCAACGACATCATCGCCGAAGAGTATGGTCAGGATGAGACCGGCCAGAGCCCGCAGCGCATCCTCAAGCCGAAGGAACTGAAAGCCGCGCTCGACGAGTACGTCATCGGCCAGGACGCGGCCAAGAAGATCCTCTCCGTCGCCGTGCACAATCACTACCGCCGCATCGAGAGCAGCGGCATCTCCGACGTCGAACTCCAGAAGGCGAACATCCTGCTGCTCGGTCCGACGGGCTCGGGCAAGACGCTGATGGCGCAGACCCTGGCGAAGATCCTCGACGTGCCCTTCACGATCGCGGATGCGACGACGCTGACCGAAGCCGGTTATGTCGGCGAAGACGTCGAGAACATCGTCCTGAATCTCCTGCAGGCCGCGAACTACGACGTCGATCGCGCGCAGCGCGGAATCATCTACATCGACGAGATCGACAAGATCGCGCGCAAGAGCGAGAACCCTTCGATCACGCGAGATGTGTCGGGCGAGGGCGTTCAGCAGGCGCTGCTGAAGATCATCGAAGGAACGATGGCGAGCGTGCCGCCCAAGGGTGGGCGAAAGCACCCGCAGCAGGAATTCCTGCAGATCGACACGACAAACATCCTCTTCCTCTGCGGCGGCGCCTTCGTCGGGCTCGAGAGCATCATCGAGCGAAGGATCGGAGTGAAGGGATTGGGCTTCGCGGCCGATATACAGAACAAGAGTGATCGGAAGAAGGGCGAGATGATGCGCGACGTCCAGGCCGAGGATCTGCTGCACTTCGGATTGATTCCCGAATTCATCGGGCGTCTGCCCGTCGTAGCGACCCTCGAAGAGCTGGACGAAGAGGCGCTGATCGCGATCCTGACGCAACCGAAGAACGCGCTCGTGAAGCAGTACCAGAAGCTCTTCGAGTTCGAGGACGTGGCTCTGCAGTTCACGGACGGCGCGCTTCGCGCGGTCGCGAAGAAGGCGCTCGAGCAGAAGTCGGGCGCGCGCGGACTCCGCGCGATTCTCGAGAACGCGATGCTGGAGCTGATGTACGAGCTGCCCTCGCGCGACGATGTCGAGGAATGCGTGGTTGGAGAGGAAGTGATCGAGCAGGGCGCGAAGCCCGTGCTCGGGTTGAAGCGAGAGGCCGAATCGGCCTGATCGAGGGGGGTGGCATGAGTGACGAAACGACGGGAGGACGTGTCCCGCTCCTCCCCCTGCGCGACATCGTCGTGTTTCCGCATATGGTCGTGCCGCTCTTCGTCGGCCGTCCGAAGTCCATCCAGGCGCTCGAAGACGCCATGGCCGGAGATCGTCGACTCGTCGTCGCGGCCCAGCGCGTCGCCGGCGAAGAAGATCCGACGCCCGAGGACATCTACGACATCGGGACGCTCGGAACGATCATCCAGCTCCTGCGTCTCCCGGACGGCACGGTCAAGGTTCTCGTCGAGGGCAAGACGCGAGCCGAGATCCGTAACTTCGCTTCGCTCGATCCGTACTTCGCGGTCGAGATCAACGAGATGCCGGACGAGGGCGGCGATACGCCCGAAGCCGAGGCGCTGGTGCGGTCGATCCATACGACCTTCGAGTCGTACTCCAAGCTGAACAAGAAGATCGCGCCGGAGATCGTGAACTCGGTCGCCGCGATCTCCGAGCCCGGAAAGCTCGCGGACACGGTCGTCGCGCATCTGAACCTGAAGCTGCCGGATCGGCAGAAGCTGCTCGAGGTGACCTCCTCGGTCGAACGCCTCGAAGAGGTCTTCAGCCGAATGCAGGCGGAGATCGAAGTCCTCGAGGTCGAACGAAAGATTCGCGGTCGCGTCAAGAAGCAGATGGAGCGCTCCCAGAAGGAGTACTACCTGAACGAACAGATGCGGGCGATCCAGAAGGAACTCGGCGACCGCGACGAACAGAAGAACGAAGTCGGCGAGCTCGAGGAACAGCTTGCCGCGAAGAAGATGCCCGAAGAGCCGCGCGAGCGGGTCGAGAAGGAGATGAAGAAGCTGAAGCAGATGTCGCCGATGGCGGCTGAAGCGACGGTGGTTCGCAATTACATCGACTGGATGCTCGGGCTGCCCTGGGACGAGTACAAGGAAGAAGAGAAGGACCTGAAGGTCTCCGAGGATATCCTCGACGCGGACCACTACGGTCTCGAGAAGCCCAAGGAGCGAATCCTCGAATACCTCGCGGTCCAGACCCTGGTCGAGAAGATCAAGGGCCCGATCCTTTGTCTGGTCGGTCCGCCCGGCGTCGGCAAGACCTCGCTCGGCAAGTCGATCGCGCGATCGACGGGGCGCGACTTCGTTCGCATCAGCCTCGGTGGAGTGCGCGACGAAGCCGAGATCCGCGGCCATCGCCGGACCTACATCGGCGCGCTGCCAGGCAAGATCATCCAGGGCCTGAAGAAGGCCGGTTCCTCGAACCCGGTCTTCCTGCTCGACGAGATCGACAAGATGTCGATGGATTTCCGTGGCGATCCCAGCTCGGCGATGCTCGAGGTGCTCGATCCCGAACAGAACCACACCTTTGCCGACCACTATCTCGATGTCGACTACGACCTCTCGCACGTGATGTTCATCTGCACGGCGAACGTGTTGCACGAGATTCCGCGGCCGCTGCAGGATCGCATGGAGATCATCCAGATCCCGGGCTACATCGAATCCGAGAAGCTCGAGATCGCGAAGATCCATCTCGTCGACAAGGTCACGAAGGACAACGGTCTCTCGGACGAGAACATGCGCTTCACCGAGGGCGCGATCCTGGAAGTCATTCGGCACTACACGCGAGAGTCCGGCGTCCGTGGCCTCGAGCGCGAACTCGCCTCGATCGCGCGGAAGGTCGCGCGCGAACTCGTCTCCTCCGGAGATGACTTCAAGCCGGTGAAAGTCACACCGAAGCTCGTTCGAAAGTACCTCGGCGTCCAGCGACATCGCTTCGGCCAGACCGAGACCGAGAATCGAATCGGTGTCACGACCGGCCTCGCGTATACCGAGGTTGGCGGTGAACTCCTGCAGACCGAGGTGGCCGTCACGCCGGGCAAGGGCAAGCTGCAGATCACGGGTCGCCTCGGCGAGGTGATGCAGGAATCGGCCAACGCCGCGATGTCCTACATCCGCTCGCGCGCGAAGCAGCTCGGGCTGACGAGCGACTTCCACACGAAGATCGACGTGCATATCCACGTGCCCGAAGGCGGGACGCCCAAGGACGGCCCGTCGGCGGGCATCACGCTTGCGACGACGATCGCGTCGGCGCTGACGCGGATTCCGGTTCGCTCGAACGTCGCCATGACGGGCGAGATCACGCTGCGGGGACGGGTGCTGCCGATCGGCGGCCTAAAGGAGAAGCTGATCGCCGCGCATCGCGGCGGCATCGACACCGTCGTCGTGCCGCACGAGAACGAGAAGGACCTGAAGGATCTACCGCCGGTCATCAAGAAGAACTTGAAGATCATCACCGCCGAGCACATGGACGAAGTGCTGAAGCACGCCCTGGCCGTGGACAACCCGGAGCATTTCCTCGAAGAGGGCGACGGCATCCACGAGATCGAGGACATCTACATCGTCCCTGGTGGTATCAAGCAGGCGACGACCGACGTGCCGCATCCGGCGGGCGTGAACTAGCGCTCGTCGATTCTCGACCGTTCTTGTAGAGTCGCGGCCGTAGCGTGGCGAAGTCGCGAAAGAGTCACGAAGTTGGGCGCGTAGCTCAGTTGGCTAGAGCACCTCGTTTACACCGAGGGGGTCCGGGGTTCGAGTCCCTGTGCGCCCACCACTTCGACGATTGCCCACTCGCGTTGCCGTAGAATCGGTCTCGCAACTGCCAGGCCCCGTTTCCTGCCACGATCCAAGATTATCCCCCACTAACCTGGCATGCGGGTCAGGGCGACGAATCGAGCGGGAGCGAGCGGGTATCAGCCGAAGCGTCGGTTGCGGCGCGCCGGCCCTCGGCGGAGCTTCGGTTTGGACGTCGCCGCCCAGCTCGTTCTACTCGGAATCCTGAGTCTCTTCCCAGGCGCGTCCTTCGCGACGAGTTTTCATGCCCCGCTGCCCGATCTCGTCGGCCCGATCGATTTCGCGACCGGCCTGCCGTCTGCCCCGACGGCTTTCGACTTCGGCCAGGAGTTCAGCGAGATCGAGAGTGTGTCGATCGAGATCGAGGCTCATCTCGTTGCGGCCCAGTACGATTTCTGTGGACTACTTGGCAATCCACAGCCCTGCGTACACGTGATTAACATTAGGGGCGTGATCATCGAAATTGACCGTGAGGACGGGCCCGATAGCGGCGCGCTCGTCACTCCGGTCTCTATATCTGCTGATCCGGGCACGGTGGAAGTGACAGGTACTGGCATTTCTGCTTTCACCGGCCTCCTTGAGCCGATCCCATTCGGCTGGGACATCCTCTTGGACGGTCAGGGAAGCCTGACGATGAGTGCGAACTCCGTCGTTGTTCCGGCAAGTGCGATCATCGAGAACTTCCAGCAAGCATCTGGTGAGATACTCGGCGCCCGTTTGGTCATCGAAGCTACCGCAATTCCAGAACCGTCTACGGCGTTGCTCCTGATGGGCGGCATGGCGCTGCTTTCCGTCACCGGGAGTGGCGCTCGCCGTTCAGCTGCAGAGCCCAGGAAAACGCGTCGAGACTGGTCGATGGTTCTCATCGTACTCCTAGTCATCCTGCCCGCGCCGTCTTTCGCTGTGAGCTTCTCGGCAGCTTTGCCTGATCTCGTCGGCCCAATCGACTTCGCGACCGGCGCAGCGTTTCCCCCGACGACCTTCGACGTCGGTCAGCAGTTCGCCTCGATTGAGAGCGTTTCGATTGAGATCGAAGCTCACCTAACGGCTGCCGAGTGGGAATTCTGCGGGCTCAGCATCGACCCACAGCCCTGCGTCGACCAGGCCGCTCTTGTAGGCTTTCTGGGAGTATTGGACGAAGAGGACCGGCCCTTTCCTGGATCGATCTTCGCGGTGGTGTCAGTGCCGACACCTCCAGGTTCGGTCGAAGAGACTGGGACATGGGGGGCGGAATTCGACAACGTCGGCAACCCATTCGGATGGGAAGTTCTCCTCGATGGTCAGGGAACACTGACGCTCTTTCCCGATCAGATCCTGTTCTCTCCCCTCGCCATCATCCAGAACTTCCAGCCGGCGTCCGGCGAGGTTCTCAGCGCGCGTGTGATCATTGAGGGGACGCCTGTCCCTGAGCCATCCACGGCGTTGCTCTTGATGGCCGGCATGGCGCTTCTCTCCGGAACCCGAAGCCACCGCACGCGGCTCGATGAGCCATGGCGTGACCCCACGCCAGGTCGAGCATCCTTCTAGGTTGGAGCCCAGCAATCGTGATGCGCAGCCCTACCGTGCGGTCCGGTCGGGCGTCGCGGCGCGCGCATGTAAAATGCTTGGTGAGCCCAGCTCGCTAGTCGATGCATCATGCGGGACCACCGGCGCGCCAAGCTGAACCAGAGCACGACGCGGCGCACGGCCGGACCGCTTGGCACGACAAACATCGACGGATCGCCGCAGCTCGCTAGCTGAGCATGCCCTCTTTGAGCACCCAAGCATAAGCCTCCCGCGTCGCCACCCACACGAACACACCCTGCAGCGCATAGAGCGCAAAGCGAGCGAAGGGCAGGAACGCCGCCACCGCCGGCTGCTTCTTGTGGAAGTTGTCGATCACGAGATGTCGAAGCAGGACGATCGGCATCGCCGCCAGCAGCGGCAGGACGATCAGGCCGACCAGGAAGATCGCGAGGACGTTGGCGCTGATGAGCGTCGCCCCCGAGCCGAGATGGAACCAGGCGAAGCTGCCAATGTAGACCGCCGCGGTCGCCATGCCCTCCATCTGGAGGCGGAAGCTCGCGCCGGTGGGCATCGGGACATCGGGATTCAAGTGGGTCGTATCGGCCATCTGGACATCTCCGCAGGGGATCGGCCCGGCACATGGACTGCACCGAATGAATCCCAGGGTCTCTTCCTGAATCGGCAGGGCGCAGATCCTGCTTGATAGACGGGAGCCGGCGATCCGGCGGCAACTTCCGAAGGACACCGCCGACGCACCTGCCGGACATCACAAGGACCGCTCAAGCAACTCGACCTGGGAGGCCGAACAAGAATGCTCGTCGCGCGGAGAGGGCCTCGGGCCCGATTCTCCGGTAGAGAGAGGGATGGGCATGCTGCGATTTCGCGTCTTCCAGTGGATGGTCTCGTTCTCCGTATGCCTCGTTCATGCGCAGGTCGCCTTCGGTCGCGCGGGTGGCGGCGGCGGTTATTCCTCCGGCGGCGGGGGAGGCTCGTCTTCGTCTTCCTCCTACTCATCGTCCTCGAGTGGATCGAGCGGCGGGGGTGGTGGCGAATTCACGACTTTCGACGCGATCGTTTTCGGCGTGATGCTCGCGTTCTTCATCATGATCGCGATGAAACGGAGGCGAGCAGTCGCCGAGCGCGCGAAACGTCGCGAGGCCGAGTCTCGCGAATGGGCGACGCGACTCGGGGGAGAGGGCGGGGCGTTCGACCTCGCGGCCTTCGAGGATCGCGTGTCCACGGCCTTCCTGAAGATCCAGGACGCCTGGTCGAATCAGGATCTGCGCTCGGTACGCGGCTTCATTTCGGACGGACTACACGAACGCTTCGCGATCCAACTGCGCGAACAGAAGGCCCTCGGCTATCGCAATCAGATGTCGAACGTACGGCTGCGCGAAGTCGGTCTGGTCGACGCGCATCGCCTGGAACATTTCGACGTCGTCTCGGTCCGCTTTCGGGCCTGGGCGGGAGACTGTCGGATCGATCTCGAGAGCGGTCGCGAGATCGAGGGTTTTCGGCGCGGGGAGTTCTTCGAGGAGATCTGGAGCTTCCTGCGTGGTCGCGGTGGGGAAGCCGGGAACGATCATGGGCTCTTCGAGGGTCAGTGTCCCAACTGCGCCGGCCCCGTCGATCCGGAGCGGGCGTGGGCGTGCGAGAGCTGCGGCAGCGAACTCGACTCGGCGCCGCCCGATTGGGTCCTGACCGAGATCACCCAGATCGGCGAATGGGCGCGGCAAGATCGCACCGACGCGGACTGGATGAAGGCCGCCGTTCGACGTGATCCCGGATTGACCCGAGAACAGTTGGAAGATCGAGCGTCGGTCCTCTTCTGGCGATTGATGGATTCGAATCGAACCGCGAGCGTCGACGAGCTGGTCGCGGCGAGCCGCCCGGAATTTCTCGAGAAGCAGCGGCGTGTCGAAGGCGGGTCCAGCCGATACGTCGGCGACTGCGCGGTCGGTGCGGTCCGATTGCGAGGCATCATCCCCGGTGAGCGATGGGACCTCGCGCTCGTCGAGGTGCGCTGGGCGGGCGGCGTCTTCGTGCGCGCTTCCCAGGGCGGCGTCGATCGGGGAGAAGCGACGGGTGCCAGGAAGCTGGCGCGACACCTGCTGGTGATGGCGCGTCGCGCCGGCGTCGAGAGCCAAGTCGGTCGATGCATCGTCTCGGCCCACTGCAGCGCTTGCGGAGCCCCCGACGAGGGCGCGCTCGAAGGATGTTGTGGCTTCTGCGGCGAGGCGCTGAACGACGGGCGGGACTGGCTGCTCGATCGCTTCGTCGATCTCGGGAGCGCCGAGGCCCGCGGCCTCTTCGCCGAACTCGATCGAGACGGCGCGGTCCCCGCGACGCAGGACGTACCGGCCGCCGACTCCGATGCGGCGGGCAACGCCGAAGACATGCCGCGCGGGAGTCTCGAACTCTTTGGTTGGGTGCTCGCCGTTGCCTACTCGGACCAGAACGTCACGCGCCGAGAACTCTCGGCGATCAATCGTCTCGCCACGCGACTCGGCATCCCGTCCAAGATGGCGCGAGAGCTTCGGCGCGCGGCCCAGTTCGGACGCCTCGAGGTTTCTTCGCCGGCGGACGCCGTCGAAGGGCGCGACTGGCTTCGATCGCTGGCGGACATGGCGAGGGTCGACGGTCGAATCGATCGCCGCGAAAGAGCGACGCTCGAACGCCTGGCGCAGCGCGCCGGGCTGGGTGGGGTGGACGCCTTCGACGACGAGGCGCCGCGCCTCGCGCTCTAGTTTCGCGCTTCGCTCTTGCGAGGATGGGAGGCCGGGAATGCCCGGCTATCCTTGTTTCTTCGTTTTCTCCACGCCTTTCTCGACACGACCTTCGACACACCTTCCGCCGCACGGAATGTGTCGAGCCCGAAAGCAGAGTCGCCTTGTCCCGCCTGCCTCGCGAACCCGTCCCGCCCGATGTCTTCTTCCAGGACGTCGTGCCCGCGATCTTTGCCGAGTTCCATCTCGAAGAACAAGAGCGCGAGGCCCGCATCAAGCTGGGCGTCGTGCTCGGCGTCGCATCCGAGGATGCGAACGCGTCCGAGCCAGGCGGCGCATGGACTCTGCAACTCGAGGCCGGAGAACTCGCGATCAGCGATGGACGTGCCGACGATTGCGACGTCACGATCGTGCAGAGCGTCGACGACTGGCGATCGGCGCTCTGGGGCGGTCACCCGCGCCTGGTCGCGGATCTCGTCGAGGCGATCGACGAAGCGAAGCCCCAGGAACTGCGGACGATCGGTGACGCGAATCGGCCGCAGAATCCGGCGGCGCTCGAAGAACTCGCGGAATTGCGAGGACGGATCGACGCCGTGATCGCTGGCGAGGGTGTCGGTCCGGGCGAGGGCGGGGCAGACGACGATTGGCGCATCGGAATCGTGGTCGGCAGTGGCCCGATCCCCGATGCGGCGGACGCGACGATCCGGCTCGGCGCAGAGGAGGCGGAGGCCATGCGCCGGGGTGAACTTCATCCGGTCGAGGCGCTGATCACGGGACAGCTCAGGCTGGAGGGCGACCTGGGGCTGATCATCCGACTGCAGGCGATCGCGATGTCCTCGTCGATGCCCGCAAGGAAGCCGCCGAATCCGAAGCGCTGAGGCGCCGGAGAAGGGCCTCTGCGCTAGCGATCGCCTCCATTCTCGGCTACAAAATGCCGCCCAGAACTGCTGCGGTCCGGTAGTTCAATTGGTTAGAGCACTGGCCTGTCACGCCAGAAGTTGCGAGTTCGAGTCTCGTCCGGACCGCCAGTCTGACTCCCCCGCGCCAGATCCTTCATCCGTTCTCGATGCCACGCTCTTCGGGGCTATTCGCGGAGGACGCTCCCCGCGTCCAGTCGATGCTTCTGCACCTTGCCGAGGGCGTTTCGCGGAAGCTCGTCGATCGCATGGAGCTGTCGCGGATGTTTGTACGCCGCGAGCTGATTTCCGATGAATGTCCGGAGCGCCGATAGCTCGATCGGCTGCGTCGCCACGACGTAGGCGACGATGCGCTCGCCCCATTCCTCGGAGGTCTCGCCCACGATCGCGACGTCCTCGATGTGGGGATGATCTCGGATCACGTCTTCGACTTCGCGCGGGTACACGTTGTATCCCCCGCTGATGATGAGTTCCTTTGCGCGGCCGACGATGCGGACGTAGCCGTCGTCATCGATCGAACCCAGGTCGCCCGTGCGGAACCATCCGTCATTGGTGAAGGCGTCGGCATTCGCTTCCGGTCGTTCCCAGTAGCCGCCGAACACGTTCGGCCCGCGCACCTGGATCTCGAGCGGGTCGCCCTCGAGTCGGAGTTCGACGCCGGGCAGTGGCCAGCCGACCGAGCCCGGTCGGCGCTCGGCATCGAAGGGATTCGAGACGAGCATCAGGGTTTCGGTCATTCCGTAGCGCTCGAGCACCCGCTGTCCCGTGACCTTCTCGATCGTGGCGTGCAGGGACGCGGGCATCGGCGCGGATCCCGACACGCAGAGACGAAGGTCGGCGAGTCGACCCGCCTCGGGATGACCTGCGAGGCGGTGATACATCGTCGGGACGCCGAAGAAGAGCGTCGCGTTCTCCGCATCGATCGCGGCGAGGACATCATCCGGACGGAAGGCGGGCTGCAGGATGGCCGAGGCGCCGGTGAAGAGCGTTCCGTGAAGGCCGACGCCGAGTCCGTGCATGTGGAAGAGGGGCAGTGCGAGCAAGAGCCGATCGCGCTCGGTCCAGCGCCAGGCGACTTCGAGGGCCGCCGCACTCGCCAGGCAGTTTGCGTGCGTGAGGACGGCGCCCTTCGGCTTGCCCGTGGTTCCGGACGTGTAACAGACGAGGGCTTCCGATTCGGGAGTCGCGCATTCCAGGTCGGGCGTCGGCCCGCCCGGGACGGGCATCGACGGCGAAAGGAGCAGCAGCTCCGGGTCGATTCGCGCGAGTTGATCCGACCGATCCGCCTCGTCGACGATCGCGGCGCGGGGTCGCGCATCGCGGATCACGTGTTCGAGTTCGCGCTCGCCGTAGGCCGTGTTCGTGGGAATGACGACGAGGCCCATCCGCAGGCATGCGACGTAGCTCGCCACCAGATCGAAGGAACTCTCCGCCGAGACCAGGACGCGGTCACCCTGGGCGAGGCCCGACCGGGCAAGCCGGCCGGCCCGGTCCGCGGAGGCGGCTTCGAGATCTCCCCGTCGTCGCCAGCCGTCCTGCGGATCGTGGATCTGTTCTGCATCGGGACTCCGCTGCCAGTGCCGGGACCAGGCGGTCGACAGGTTGCCGGCGTCGGCGGCGCTCGCGTCGAACGTCTGACCACGGCCCAGATGAGGATTCGAGGACGTCATGCGGGCAGCGTACTGCAGCTCGCCCTCGCGACGGGTCTGCCGCGTGGTCCGGTCGTGTCGCGGGCGCGGGCGCGGGCACGGGCGGGGGTGCGGGTACGGACGGGGACGCGGGTACGGACGGGGACGCGCGGACTCGGGCGCGGGCGGGCGGACGGGGGTGGAGACGTGGACACGGACGGCGATGCAGCGAGAGAAAATGCAGCGGCCCGCGGGAAGCGCAGCCAGGCGAAAAAAATCTCAGCCGAGCGGGAACCGCGTCGGTGAAATCGGGGTCGGATCCTGCAATAGAGACATCGTGTGTTTCTCTCCTTGGGTAGACGATGGTGAAGGGTCCGTGCGAATGGAACGCGCACGGGCCCTTTCCCTTTCTGGGCCCCGGTCCGGCCGCCGGCGCTAACCCTCGTCCGATCCCCGTGGAGATGTCTTCGCGGCACCCGCCCGCCGCGCGCGCCAGGCGCGCAGCTCCTCGGCAAACTTCTCTTCCGCGCCGCGATCGGCGGGCTCGTAGTAGACGCGCCCTCGAAGCGCGTCGGGCAGATTCTCGGCCGCGACGAAGGCGTCCTCGGCATCGTGCGCGTAGACGTAGTCCTTGCCGTAGCCGAGTTCCTTCATGAGACGCGTCGGCGCATTTCGAAGATGCTTCGGCACGGGCAGAGGTCCGTGCCCCTCGAGATCCGCCATCGCGCGCCCGAGCGCGGCATACGCCGCATTGCTCTTCGGCGCACAGGCGAGATACGTCGTGGCTTGCGCCAGGGGAATGCGTCCCTCCGGCATGCCGATCCGCTCGACCGCCTGGTGCGTCGACATGGCGAGCGTGAGTCCGTTCGGATCCGCGTTGCCGACATCTTCCGAGGCGAAGATGACCAGCCGCCGCGCGACGTAGAGTGGATCCTCCCCGGCCTCGAGCAGCCGGGCCAGATAGTGCAGCGCCGCGTCGGGATCGCTCGCGCGCAGACTCTTGATCAGCGCCGAGACCACGTTGAAATGTTCCTCGCCGTCGCGATCGTGCCGGAGTGCGATTCGACCCCCGGCTTCGCGCACGGTGTCCCGCGAGAGGGGCTGCGATCGGCGGCCACTGGACAGATGCAGCGTCGCGCTCGCCTCGAGGATGCCGAGCGCGCGTCGGGCGTCGCCCTGGGATGCAAGGATCAGAGCCTCTCTCGCTTCGTCACCGAGACGCAGGCCGCTCTTGCCGAGCCCACGCTCCTCGTCCTCGAGTGCCCGGTCGAGGACGCGCCCGATCGACTCCGCCCCCAGCGCTTCGAGCGTGATCACGCGACAGCGTGAGAGCAGGGGCGCGATCACGCTGAAGGACGGATTCTCCGTCGTCGCGCCGATCAGGGTCACGACGCCCGCTTCGACGTGGGGCAGCAGCGCGTCCTGCTGCGCCTTGTTCAGCCGGTGGATCTCGTCGATGAAGAGCAGCGTGCGGAGCTGGGTGCGGCGAGCCGCTTCGACGGCCTTCCGGATCTCGGGGACCCCGGCGGTCACCGCCGAGAGCGGCGTCAGTCGGGCGTCCTGCATCTCGCCGAGGATCCAGGCGAGGGTGGTCTTGCCGCTGCCCGGTGGACCCCAGAGCAGGAGCGAGGGCAGCGCGCCCTGACTGAGGAGCGTATGCAGCGGTCGACCGGGGGCGAGCTGATCCTCGTGCCCGACGAGATCTTCGAGCCGCCGCGGGCGCATGCGCTCGGCGAGCGGGGCATGCGGTTCGAGGCGTCGCTGGGTGCGCTCGGGGAAGAGGTCGAGGGTCTCGTCCGGACTCATGGGTCGATGCTAGCCGAGTCGGCCGCGCGCTCGTTCCCGAGCGTCGATTCCCTGCGTTCACCGCGAGACGCCCCTTGAGTCCTTCGTTTCGAAGCGGGATCATCGAGCCTCGCTCCGCAACGCAGCCGCGCTCCATCAGGGGCAGCGCTCGATCGACGGGGCAGGGGGTGAGTGCTCGAGATGATCGAAGTCCTACGGATCGAGAACCTGGCCCTCGTCGAATCCGTCGAACTCGAGTTCGGGCCGGGACTGAACGTGCTGACCGGCGAGACCGGCGCGGGCAAGTCGATCATCCTCGCAGCGCTCGCGCTCCTGACCGGTGGCCGCGCGACGGCCGACAGCCTTCGCAGCGGTGCGGACGGGGGCGTCGTCGAGGCGCTCTTTCGCATGGACGGGCACGAGGACGTGGCGAGCGCGCTCGAACGACGTGGGCTGGGCGAGTCGCTCGAAGAGGGAGATGACGCAGAGGCACACGCCGAGTTGATCGTGCGCCGCACGCTGAGCGCGAGTGGTCGGAGTCGGGCGCGCGTGGCAGGCCAGCTGGTTCCCGTCTCGACGCTGGTCGAACTCTTCGGCGGGCAGTTGGAGATCTCGAGCCAGCACGGATCCCAGGCGCTGCGCAGCCCGGAGGTTCATGCGGTCGCACTCGATGCGTATGCGAACAAGACGAGTCTGCGTGAGATCGTGTCGCGCGAGGTCGCCCGTGTCGGAGAACTCTCCCGCGAACTCGCTTCGCTGCGCGCGGCCGAGGAGGAACGCGCGCGTCGTCTCGATTTCCTCGAGTACCAGCGCCAGGAACTCGAGGACGAAGAACTCGATGCCGACGGCGTCGCGGCACTCGAGGTCGAGCATCGTCGTCTCACCCACTCGGAGCGTCTGGCGGAGGAGATGGCGACGGCCAGCGCTGCGCTCGGCGGAATCGATTCGCAAGAAGGCTCTTCCTCGGCCGAGGATGCGGTCGGGGTCGCGCGGCGCGCGCTGGGCGCGGCGATCCGGATGGATCCCTCGCTCGAAACGCTCGCGACACGGCTCGAAGTCGTGGAGTCCGAGCTTCGGGATCTGTCGGCATCGACGGCGGACTACGTCTCCGACCTCGAGATCGATCCCGCGCGTCTCGCCGAAGTCGAGTCGAAGATCGCGCGGCTGGAAAAGCTGCGCCGCAAGTATGGGCAGAGCGTCGAGGAGATGTTCGCCCATCGCGACGCGGTTCGGGCGGAGATCGAGTCGCTGGCCGGTGCCGACGACCGGATCCGACAGTTGGCGATCGAACGCAAGAACGCCGTCGACGCGGCGAACGAAGCGTCGAGTCGGCTCTCGACGGCGCGCAAGCGCGCGGGCACGAAGCTCGCCAAGGCGGTCGCGGCGGAACTCGGCGACCTCTCGATGGCGGGCGCGCGTTTCGTCGTCGATCTCGCGCCGGTCGAACTCGATTCGGACGCCGACGGACTCCTGACGGGGGCGGGGGGTCGCGAGCGACCGCAGTTCCATTTCTCCGCCAACGCGGGCGAGGCGCCGCGCCCGATCCAGAAGGTCGCTTCGGGCGGCGAGCTGTCGCGGCTCTTCCTGGCGATCAAGAACTGCCTGCGCCGCGCGGACCGGAACATGGTGATCGTGTTCGACGAGGTCGACGCGGGAATTGGTGGTGCCGTCGCCGAGCGCGTCGGCCGAGTACTCGCGGAACTCGCCACCGAACATCAGGTCCTCTGCATTACCCATCTGCCCCAGATCGCGGCCTTCGCAGATCGGCATTTCGTCGTGCAGAAGGAGGCCCGGCGAGGCCGGACCCGGACGCAGGTCCAGCGCGTCGAAGGCGACCTGCGCATAGACGAGCTCGCCCGGATGGCAGGGGGTGAGACGGTGACCGAAGTCACACGCGAACACGCCCGCTCGCTCCTCAATCCCTGAGAACGGCGGCCGCCCTGCGGGGCCAAAGCTTCCTGCGCATCGCCGCTCGAGCCGGTCAAGAAGCGTCGCGACAGCGCCGATGAGTCTGGGGAAACCTGGGATTTCGAGGGTTCACGTGGGACAGGCTTCTTCCAAGAACGACGCTTCGGCAGCTCGGCTGCGCCCGCCTACGGGTGCGACGGCAACGGTCCTCTCCGGCTTCTACGAGGGGCTCGAGGTCTCGCTCGATCGTCCGCGTCTCGTGATCGGTCGGGGCCGCAGTGCGGACCTGGCACTCGCGGAAGCCACGATCTCTCGCGCACACGCCGCGCTCGGTTTCGAGTCGTCTGGCTTTTTCGTCGAGGATCTTGGCAGCACCAACGGCACGATGGTGAACGGGGCGCCGGTCGAGAGGCAGATGCTGAAGAACGAGGACGAAATCCAGATGGGGAAGTTACGCATCGGGGTCACGCTGCCCGGATAGGGACGAAGTCTTCTGGCGCGAATCACGGATCTTCCGTGGACCGCTCGCCATGCACATGGGATGGATGGAGAATCGATGGATTCGTACACGCTCATCTTTGTTCGCGACCAACATGCGCGACCGGTTCAGGTCGCGATTCCGAAGCTTCGCGTCCGGCAGGCCGCGATCGCTGCAGGTGTCGCCGCGCTGATTGGTCTCGTGCTCGTCTGGGACTACTGGCGACTGCGCGCGGACAACTCCGAACTCGCAGATCTGCGCGTCGAGGCCTTCGAGCAGCGCGAGCAGATCACGCTCTTCAAGAACCGACTCCAGGAGGTCGACGGCGAGCTCGCTCGTGTCTCCGACCTCGAGCGCAAGGTGCGGATCATCGCCAACCTGCCCGGCACGGCCGGCGTTGGCGGTCAGGGTCTGATCGAAATCGCGCCGGCTGAGGATGGTCTCCTCGCCGTGCCCGTCGGTGTCCCCGTCGATGCGATTCCGACCTCGACCGGTGCTGCAGGTGCGCAGGCCGTTCCGAGCGGCCAGGGCGGCGGCGGACCGCTACCGACCTTCGACGACGTGTCCCAGATCGAACCCCTCTTCGACCGCCTCGGCAACAGGGCGATCGACCTCGCGGCAGGCGCGGGCACTCGAGCCGAATCACTCGAGGTCCTGCTCGGACAGCTCGACGACAAACGGCAGCGACTCGTCTCGATGCCGTCGGTCTGGCCCGCGAAGGGTTGGCTGACTTCGCGATTCGGTCCCCGAGTATCTCCCTTCACAGGTCGACGACAGAGGCACAACGGCCTCGACATCGCCGCTTCCGAGGGCACTCCGATCTACGCGCCGGCGCGCGGGCGCGTCACCTTCGCGGGTCGCAAGGGGCCGCTCGGGAACGCGCTGGTCCTCGATCATGGCTTCGGTGTGAAGACCGTCTACGGGCACAACAAGCAGATCGTCGTGAAGACGGGTGAAACCGTGGAACGCGGAACGAAGATCGCCGAGATCGGGAGCAGCGGCCGCAGCACGGGCCCCCATCTGCATTATGTCGTCGAAGTGAACGGCAAGGCGCGCGATCCCCTCGACTACATCTTCGACTGAGCGGGTGTCCACGGCGAAGAAGCCGCGGACGATCGTGCCGAGACGCACGGTCGGAGCCCATTCTTCCCGAGCCGGGCAGCCGCATGGGGTCACCCGAATCGTCCCCTCGTTTGCTGGCGGGGTACGCCTCTCCTACCCTCCGACCCTGTTCGAAACTCACTCCCCATCGCCTGCATGGCTCTCCCGGGTGTCGCTCGACGCCACCATCGAGAGTCTGATTGCGACCGGATCGGGCCGATGCAACGCATTCTGAGCAAAATCGTCGGGACCAGTAACGATCGAGCGATCAAACGCCTCGTGCCCCTCGTCGAAAGCATCAACGTGCTCGAGCCGACGGTGGCCGGGCTCTCCGACGCGGATCTGCGCGGGCGGACGCGCGACTTCCGCGTGCGACTCGAGAACGGGGAACCCCTCGACGACCTGCTGCCCGAGGGCTTCGCCACCGTGCGCGAGGCCGCCAAACGCGCGCTGGGACAGCGTCACTACGACATGCAGATGATCGGCGGCATCATGCTCCACAACGGACGCATCGCCGAGATGAAGACGGGCGAGGGCAAGACCCTCGTTGCGACGCTGCCCTCGTATCTGAACGGGCTGACCGGACGGGGGGTTCACATCGTCACGGTGAACGACTTCCTGGCGAAGCGCGACGCCGAGTGGATGGGCCAGCTGCATCGCTTCCTCGGTCTCGAAGTTGGCGCCATCGTGCACGGGCTGAACGATGCCGAGCGGCAGGTCGCCTACGGCGCCGACGTTACGTACTGCACGAACAACGAGCTCGGCTTCGACTACCTCCGCGACAACATGAAGTTCTCGCTCGACGCCTGCGTACAGCGCGAGCTGCATTTCGCGATCGTCGACGAGGTCGACTCGATCCTGATCGACGAGGCGCGTACGCCGCTCATCATCTCGGGCCCCTCGGAGCAGAACACCCAGATCTATACGATCGCGAATCGACTGATCCCCTCGCTCCAGATGGGCACGGCGGCAGAACCGGCCAAGGGAATCGAGGAGTCCGGAGATTTCTGGATCGACGAGAAGACGCATTCCGCGACCTTTACCGATGGCGGTATGCACAAGGTCGAGAAGATGCTGCGCGTCGAGAATCTCTACGATCCCGCGATGCTGCCCGTGCTCCACGCGATGCAGCAGGCGCTGATGGCGCATTCGATGAAGCGCGTGGACGTCGACTACGTGGTACGTGTCGGAGACGACGGCAAGAAGGAAGTCGTGATCGTCGACGAGCATACGGGTCGATTGATGCCCGGTCGACGCTGGTCCGACGGACTTCATCAGGCGGTCGAGGCGAAAGAAGGCATCACGGTTCGCAGCGAGAATCAGACGCTCGCGTCGATCACCTTCCAGAACTACTTCCGCATGTACGACAAGCTCGCCGGTATGACGGGCACGGCCGACACCGAGGCCGAGGAGTTCGGGAAGATCTACAACCTCGACGTGTCGCTGATCCCGACCAACCGTCCGCTGCTACGAGACGATCAGCCCGACGTCGTCTTCAAGTCGAAGAAGGAAAAGTTCAACGCCGTCGTCGACGAGCTCAAGGAGCGGCACGAGATCGGGCAGCCCGTGCTGGTCGGAACGATCTCGATCGAGACGTCCGAGATGCTCTCGAGGAAGCTGAAGAAGGTCGGCCTGAAGCACACGGTGCTGAACGCCAAGAAGCACGCGGGCGAGTCGGAGATCGTGGCCCAGGCGGGCCGAAAGGGTGCGATCACGATCTCGACGAACATGGCGGGACGCGGAACCGATATCCTGCTCGGCGGAAACCCCGAACAGATGGCGCTGGCGAAGTGCGGGCACGATCGCGAGCACGAAGACTTCGAAGCGCAGTTCGCGCAATTCGAGAGCGAGTGCCTGGCCGAACGCAATGAAGTCCTCGATGCGGGCGGGCTGCATATCCTCGGCACGGAGCGGCACGAGAGCCGCCGCATCGACAACCAGCTGCGCGGCCGCGCCGGTCGCCAGGGCGATCCGGGATCGAGCCAGTTCTTCCTCTCGCTGGAAGACGATCTGCTGCGCATCTTCGAAGCCGACCGCGTCAAGCAATGGTGGGATCGCGTCGGCGTCGAAGAGGGCGAGGCGATCGAGAATCGGATGCTGACCCGCGTGATCGAAGGCGCGCAGAAGAAGGTCGAAGCGCGCAACTTCGACATCCGGAAGCATCTGCTCGACTACGACAACGTGATGAACAAACAACGTCAGGCGTTCTACGCTCGCCGACTGACCGCGATGTCGGCGGATGACGAGACGCTCCGCGAGGAGATCGAGGCCTGCATCGAAGGCTACGTCGCAAATCTCCTCGATCAGGTCTGGCCCCAGCGAGGCGATCCCGAGGACGACGAGTACGTCGAGATATCGCATGCGCTCGAAGCCCAGTTCGGCATCGCCATCTCGATCGAAGAACCGCCCTTTCGGAGCCCGGAAGGCGATCGGCCCGGCGACCGGGATGCGCTCGGGCACGCGATCCTCGAAACCCTCGCGCGTGCGCTCGACGAGAAGAAAGAAGAGGGCCGGCTCCTCAAGGAAGAGACCTACGGCGACATCGACGCCTATCCGACCTTCGATCGGATCGTCCGGGACCTGCAGCTGCAGATCCTCGACCAGCAGTGGAAGGCGCACCTGCACACGATGGACTCGCTCCGCGAATCGATCAATCTGCGCGGCTATGCCCAGCGCGACCCGAAGATTGAATACCAGCGAGAGGGCTTCGGTCTGTTCGGCGAGATGGAGCAGCGCATAGACGACTCCTTCGCCGAGTACGTCTTCAAGTTCGGATATCCGCAACCCAAGCTCGGGCCGACCGCCACCGCGCGACGCGTGGACGGCGGCGGCAAGGGATCTGCGCAGCCCGCCGCAGCGGGTGCAGCCAGTGCTGGGGGCGCGGCCGCCAGCGGCGCAGCGGCCACGGCCGCCGACGCAGCGGCGATGGGCAAGGTCGGCCGAAACGACCCTTGTCCCTGTGGCAGCGGCAAGAAACACAAGAAGTGCTGCGGAGCCTGATCGGCGCATGAAGATTCGGAGAGTGGCGAGGCCGGTGGCCGGATTTCGTGCCGCCGGGCTTCATGTCGGTATCAAGGACGGCGCCAAGGATCTCGCGCTGATCGTCGCGGACGAGGTCGTTCCGACCGCAGCCGTCTTCACCCGCTCGACCGTCGTGGGAGCCCCCGTCGAAGTCTCTCGCGCGCGGGTGCGTAGCGGTAGGTCGCGCGGCGTCATCGTGAATAGTGGTATTTCGAACGTCGCCATGGGTCGGCGGGGCGTGCGCGACGCCAAGAAGATGACGGCACTCGCCGCCCGGGAACTCGGCTGCCACGAAGAGGAACTCCTGGTCGCATCGACCGGCGTGATCGGTGAACCCCTGCCGATGGACGTCCTCGCGCGGGGCATCCCGCGTGTCGCGGCGGCGCTCTCGACCAGCGGCTTCGACGACGCGGCCGAGGCGATCCGGACGACGGACACACATCGCAAGCTCGCCTCGGTCCGGTTTCGCCTCGACGGTCGCTTCGTCACGATTCTCGGCATGGCCAAGGGGTCGGGCATGATCGAGCCGAACATGGCCACGATGTTGTCCTTCGTCTTGACCGACGCCCCGATCCCGAAGAGCGTCCTCGGGCCGATGCTGAAGCGGGTTTCGAATCGGTCCTACAACCAGCTCAGCGTCGACGGTGAGGGCTCGACCAGCGACAGCGTCGTCCTGATGGCGAGCGGAGCGGCCGGTGGCACGCCGATCCGGGTCGGGTCGGACGCCGCGAAGTCCTTCGAGGCAGCGCTGCTCTCGGTCTGTGAGGACCTGGTCCGCCAGCTCGCACGCGACGGGGAGGGCGCCACGCGACTCGTCGTCGTCGAGATCGAAGGCGCTCGATCGGCGAAGGAGGCCGATCTCGCCGCGAGACGGATTGGCAATTCGATGCTCGTGAAGACAGCGATCTTCGGTGGCGATCCGAACTGGGGACGCATCATGCAGACGATCGGTGCCGGTGGCATCGCCTGGAGTCCCGAGAAGACCCGCGTCCGGATCGGCGGGGTCGCGGTCTTCGCGCGGGGTCGATCGGCGGGGACCGCGGCGCGCGCCCGGGCCGAGAAAGCGCTGCAGAAGGAGGAGATTCGCATCCAGGTCGAGCTCGGACGCGGGGGCGGGAGCGCACGGCTCTTTACCTGCGATCTCAGCTACGACTACGTCCGGATCAACGCCGAGTACACGACCTAGGAGAGACGCAAGGTGGGTCGGCGGTCATTCGGACCTCCGCGTGGTCGGTCCCTCGGGATTCTGCTAAACACCCGCCAATTCACACGTTCCGAGTCACCCTGGCGGTGCCTGGAGCGGTCGGAGGGGCAATCCAGCCCCGACGGACGCGTCAGGTCGGGGATTGGACGGCTCGGGGCGGAGGCACAACCGCAAAAGGAGAGATCCATGTCCGAGACGCCGGCCACACCCGAGGCCGTGACGACCCCTGTTGCCCCGGCAGCGACCCCCGATACCCCGAGTACGGAAGCCAAGAGCGAACTCGAAGAGGCGCTCAAGGAACAAGAGCTGTCGATTCGCGCGCTGCTCGAAGCAGGCGTGCACTACGGCCATCAGCCCGGTCGCTGGAACCCGCAGATGCGTTCCTACATTTTCGGTGAGCGCAACGGCACCCACATCATCGACCTCGATCAGACGCTTCCCCTGCTGAACGAAGCGCTCGACTTCCTGCGCGAGACGACCGCCGCTGGCGGCAAGGTGCTCTTCGTTGGAACGAAGCGACAGGCCGCGGGGCCGATCATGTTGGAGGCGAAGCGCGCCGGTCAGTACTACGTCAACAATCGCTGGCTCGGCGGCATGCTGACGAACTGGAAGACGGTCAAGAAGTCGATCGACCGGTACAACCAGTACCTCGACACGCTCGGCTCCGAGGACAAGAAGGCGGAACTCTCGAAGAAGGAACTCTCGAGCATGACTCGCCAGGTCGAGAAGTACGACAAGTCGCTCGAGGGCATTCGCGCCATGGACCGTATTCCGGACGCGATCTTCATCGTCGACGTCGGCAAGGAATCGATCGCCGTTCAGGAGGCGAATCGCCTGAACATTCCGATCGTCGGAATCGTCGACACGAATTGCAGCCCGCGCAAGATCGACCTCGTCGTGCCTGGCAACGACGACGCGATTCGCGCCATCGATCTCTACTGCACGGCGGCCGCGAATTCCTGTCGCGAAGGCGCCGCTCAGCATCAGGCCGAGCTGGTCGCCCAGCGAAAGGACGCACCGGCACCGGCCGCCTCGGACTCCGGTCCGAAGTCGGGTCGCCGAGTCGTCGAGATCAAGCAGCAGCCGCGTCGCGGTCGCTCGCAGGGTTCCGCCGGTGGCGGCAAGAGCTACTCGGCGGGCGGTGGCAAAGACGATGACGCCAAGCCGGCCGCGGGAGCGCCTGCAGCCGCAGCGCCCGCTACACCCGCCGCGGCAGCGCCCGCAGCCGCTGCAGCGCCTGCCGCCGCTGCGACCACCACCGATACACCCACGGAGGCCGCCGATCAGGGCGAGAAGAAAGAATGAGCATTTCTGCATCGGACGTGAAGGGGCTCCGGGATTCGACCGGCGCCGGGATGATGGATTGCAAGCGCGCGCTGGTCGACGCCGAGGGTGATGTCGAACGCGCGGTCGAGCTGTTGCGAGAGCGTGGCCTTTCGAAGGCCGGCAAGCGAGCAGGCCGCGACACCAGCGAAGGAACCGTCGCGTTCTCGGTCGAGGGCGGTCGGGGTGCGCTGATCGAGCTCGGTTGCGAGACGGACTTCGTGGCCAAGACCCCCGACTTCCAGGGCCTGGCCAAGAACATCGCCGACGCGATTGGATCCGTCGGTGGACTCAGCGACGTCGACGCCGCGCTCGCGGCGAAGATGGACGGCGGTAGCGTCGACGACGCGATCAAGGCTGCCGTGGCCAAAGTCGGAGAGAATATTCAGCTGAAGCGAGTCGCTTCCGTCGACGTGGCGGGTGTGACCGGAGGCTACGTCCATGGCGCGGGCACGCTCGGCGTGCTGATCGGTCTCGAGACCGACAAGTCGGCCGATGACGTCGCGGAGATCGTGAAGGACGTTGCGATGCACGTCGCGGCGCACGATCCGACGCCGATCGCGATCGATCGCTCGGACATGTCGGCCGATGTCGTCGAGAAGGAGCGAGCCTTCCTCAAGAGCCAGGCGCTCGAGAGCGGCAAGCCCGAAGCGGTCGTCGAGAAGATGGTCGATGGTCGGATCAACAAGTTCTACGCCGAGAACTGTCTCGTCGAGCAGAAGTTCGTCAAGGATCCCGACAAGAGCGTGAAGGACATCCTCGTCGACGCGGGGCAGGTCGCGCGCTTCGTGCGATTCAAGCTGGGAGAGGCAAGCCCGGAGTGAAGACTGCGTACCGGAGGCTCTTGCTCAAGCTCTCCGGCGAGGGACTCGCCGGGGAGGACGGCTTCGGCATCCATCCGGGCGTGATCGGCGGCATCGCCGATCAGATTCGCGACGTCTACGAGCTCGGCACGCAGGTCAGCCTCGTGATCGGCGGCGGCAACATCATCCGCGGAATGACGGCTGCCGCGCAGGGCATGGATCGGGCGCAGGCCGACTACATGGGCATGCTGGCGAGTGTCATCAACGCCATGGCACTCCAGGACGCACTCGAGAAGGCCGGCGTGCCTACGCGCGTCCAGACCGCGATCGAGATCGCGCAGGTCGCGGAGACCTATATCCGGCGCCGAGCCATGCGACATCTCGAGAAGGGTCGGATCGTGATCTTCGCTGCCGGGACGGGCAATCCGTTCTTCACGACGGATACGGCCGCGGCGCTTCGTGCGGCCGAGATCGGGGCCGATGTCGTGATGAAGGCGACCCAGGTCGACGGTGTCTACAGTGCGGATCCGAGCCTCGATCCGAACGCGGTCCGCTATTCCGAGTTGACCTTCGCGGAGGCGCTGCAGAAGGATCTTCGATTCATGGATCAGGCGGCGATCGCGCTGTGTCGAGAGAACGATCTGCCGATCGTCGTCTTCGACATGGGCGTGAAGGGGAACATCCTGAAGGCGGTTCGCGGCGAGAAGGTCGGCACGTTGGTGCGCGACGCGTCGGGGCAATAGGCGGGGAGACGCGAAATGGCGGAAGAAGAGGACGTGGGTGCGGTCATCGACGAGGGCCGGACCTCGATGGACAAGGCGATCGAGCGCTTCGGCAAGGAACTGACGAAGATTCGCACCGGACGTGCGAGCACGAGCATCCTCGACGGGGTGAACGTGGACTACTTCGACACGCCGACGCCGCTGAACCAGCTCGCGACCCTGTCCGTTCCGGATCCGCGCATGATCGTCGTCTCGCCCTTCGACAAGTCGGCGATCGCCGCGATCGAAAGGACGATCCACACGTCGGATCTCGGGCTGACGCCGAGCAACGACGGCAAGGTCATCCGGATCCAGATCCCGCCGCTCACGGAAGAGCGCCGAAAGACGCTCGTCAAGCAGGTCCGCAAGATCGCCGAAGATCATCGGATCCGGGTGCGCGACGCACGGCGCGACTGCCTCTCCCTGCTGAAGGATCTCGAAGACGACGGTCTCTCGAAGGACGACCGGCATCGCGCGGAGAAGAAGGTTCAGGACCTGACGGACGACTACGTCAAAAAGATCGACGATCAGACGGCACAAAAGGAAAAGGACGTTCTCGAGGTCTGAGCCCTCGAGGTCGAATGGATGGTGAACCCCGAGATTCAACTCGATCGCGTCCCCCGACACGTCGCCATCATCATGGATGGCAACGGGCGCTGGGCTGTTTCCCGTGGCCTCGAGCGCAGCGCGGGCCATCGTGAGGGGATCGAGTCCGTTCGAGAGATCGTCCGCGCCTGTCGCGACTACGGCGTCGAGATTCTCACCCTGTATGCCTTCTCGATCGAGAACTGGAATCGCCCGCGCGGTGAAGTCTCGGAGCTGATGCGTCTGCTCGAGGAGTACCTCGAGACGGAGCTCGAAGAGGTCATGGAGAACGGCGCGCGCGTGCGCACGATCGGACGCATGGACCGACTGCCGCCCAGCACCCGTCGTTCCGTGACGCGCGCGATCGAGCGGACGGCGGACAACGACGGAATGCAGCTCGTCTTCGCACTCTCGTATGGGGGTCGTGCCGAGATCGTCGATGCCGCCCGCCGACTCGCCCGAGACGTCGACCTCGGCAAGCTCGACCCCGAGGCGATCGACGAGAAGAGCTTCGCGTCGTATCTCTACGCGCCCGACCTGCCGGATCCCGATCTGATGATCCGGACCGGAGCCGAGCAGCGCGTTTCGAATTTCCTGCTCTGGCAGGTCGCCTACTCGGAACTCTTTCTTTCCGAACGAATGTTTCCCGAGTTTCGCCGACCCGAGTTCGAAGAGGCGATCCTCGACTATCAGAGTCGAGAGCGTCGGTTCGGTCTCACGAGCGAGCAGATTGGGGGGGATGCCGCGGACGGCGTGCCCTCGCGCGACGAATCACCGGACGAGACCGGGGACCGATGAAGCGGATCTCCATCCTGGGGAGCACCGGGAGCATCGGCGAGCAGACACTCGATGTCGTCGATGCCCATCCGGATCGCTTCGACGTCGTCGCCCTCGCTGCGGGTCGCCGGGTCGAGCGGCTCGTCGAGCAGGCGCGAAAGTTCCGACCGTCTCGCGTGTCGATCGCCGATCCCGCGCAGGTGCCGGAGATCCGTGAGGCGCTTGGCCCCGACGTCGAGGTCAGCTCTGGAGACGAAGGTCTGCTCGAGGTCGCGACTTGCCCCTCGGAACTGGTCGTCGCCGGTCTGGTCGGCGCGGTGGGGCTCCAGCCCGTGCTCGCGGCGATTCGGGCGGGTCGCGCGATCGGCCTCGCCAACAAGGAAGTGATGGTGATGGCCGGTGCGATGGTGCGCCGCGAAGCGGAGACCTGTGGTGCTCCGATCATTCCGATCGATTCCGAACACAGCGCGATCTTCCAGTGTCTGGCCGGCAGTCGCGCAGACGAGATCTCGCGCCTGATCCTCACGTGCTCGGGCGGACCTTTCCGCACGGCGAGCGCGGAACAGATCGAGCAGGCGAGTGTCGAGGAAGCGCTGGCGCATCCGAACTGGTCGATGGGCGACAAGATCTCGATCGACTCGGCCAGTCTGATGAACAAGGGGCTCGAGGTGATCGAGGCGCGCTGGCTCTTCGACGTGCCCGCCGATCGGGTCGATGTCGTCGTGCATCCGCAGTCGATCGTGCATTCGCTCGTCGAGTTCCAGGACCGATCCGTCCTGGCCCAGCTCGGACTCCCGGACATGCGCGTCCCGATCGCGGTCGCGCTGGCCCATCCGGAGCGCATCGAACTCGACCTGCCGCGCCTCGAACTCGCCGAACTCGCGCGACTCGACTTCGAGCCGCCGGATCGGAAGCGCTTTCCGTGTCTCGATCTGGCCTATCGCGCGGTCTCCGGGAGCGAGGCCGCGCCAGCCGTCCTGAACGCCGCAAACGAGATCGCGGTCGCAGCGTTCCTCGAGCGTCGGATCGGCTTCCCGCAGATCGCCGCGCTCAACGCCGCCGTGCTCGAAGCGCATCTGAAGGACCATCGCGGCGAACGTGTCGACGCACTCGACGTGGTCATCGCCGCTGACGCATGGGCGCGAGACGCCGCGGGGCAATGGCTGGCGAATTGCACGGATGGCGCGCCCCCCGCCGCGGCGGACGGGGGCGCAAGATGAATCTGCTCGGGACGGTCGACACGCTGGTCGCGGTCATTCCGATGCTCGGGATCCTGATCGTCGCGCACGAACTCGGGCATTTCCTCGTCGCGAAGGCGTGTGGCGTGCGCGTGCTCAAGTTCTCGATCGGCTTCGGCTCGCCGATCGGCTTCGGAAAGATGCGCATGCGCTGGGAGCGCGGCGGGACGGAGTACGTGATCGGCTGGATTCCCCTCGGCGGCTTCGTTCGCATGCTCGGTGAACCGCTGCCCGGGGACGAGAACTTCGAGCCGGCGGTTCCCGACGACGCGAAGCCCGACGAGTACCTCGAGTCGAAGCCGGTCTGGAAGAAGCTCGCGATCACGTTTGCGGGTCCGGCGATGAACCTGCTGCTTCCGATCGTCTGCCTGATGGGAATTCTCTGGGTCGGCTTGCCGCGACCGAACGCGGTCGTCGGGATGGTCGAAGCCGGCTCGCCCGCGGACCGGGCGGGCGTAGCGGTCGGTGATCGGATCGTCTCGATCGACGGGGAGAGCGTCGAGTGGTGGGACGAGGTCATCCTGCCAATCAGGGATCGCATGGCCGGCCAGACGCTCGGCCTCGAGATCGAGCGCGGCGGTGAGGCCACGCGCATCGAAATCCCGATCGCTTCACAGACCGCCCGGGATCGCTTCGGGTCCGTCGTCGACCACGGCTGGATCGGCATCGGGCACCATCGTCTCGCCGCCGTCCTCGGCGTGCCCGAAGAAACGAGTGCGGCAGCCGAGGCGGGGCTGCGCTCGGGCGATCTCGTCGTGTCCGTCGCCGATGTCGAAGTCGAGGACTGGACCGCGCTCGAACGCATTCACGCAGAGGCGGCACTCTCGGCGTCGGCGGCGGGCGGGAGCGAAGTCGTCTGGCAGGTCGAGCGCGCGACGGCGCCGATCGAAGCCAGCGATCCGAAGGCCGAACGCCCACCGCCGGAGTCGTTCGAGGTCTCGCTGCCCGCGCGGACGAGCGTCGAGTCGCTCGGACTGCGTCCCGCGACGATTCTCGTTGCCTACGTGACGCCCGACCGACCCGCCGCGCTCGCCGGCATCCAGCCCGACGATTTGATCCTCAGTGTCGACGGGGAGCCAATCGGCAGTTTCGACAGCTTCGTGTCCCGGGTTCAGACGAGCGGTGGCCGCGAGATGGAGATCGCCTTTTCGCGGGCGGGGCAGGTGAGCACGGTGCGCTTGCGCGCGCGCGAGGAGACCGTGGCGGGGCCCTACGAGATCGAAGGCATGGAGGAGAAGGTCTACCAGATCGGCCTCGCAGCGGCGGCTTCGGCGCTACCCGGTGCGCGCTCGGTCCAGCAGCTTCGGAATCCCTTCGCCTCGCTGCCGCGCGCCGTCGAGATGAGCTGGCAGATGACCACGGAATACCTGCGCGGTCTGGGCAAGCTCTTCACCGGCGAAGTCGGCGCGGACAAACTCTCCGGTCCGATCGGGATCGCGCGCATCGCTCGCAAGAGCCTCGATCGCGGCTGGCTCGACTATCTCTCGATGATGATGTTGATCAGCATCAACCTCGGCATCCTGAATCTCCTGCCGATTCCGATCCTCGATGGCGGTCAGGCCGTGATCTATGGAATCGAGGGCATCAAGCGATCCCCGCTCTCGCTCCGATCGCGTGAGATCGCGACCTCGATCGGTTTCGGATTGCTCGTGCTCCTGATGGGACGGGCGTTCTGGAACGACCTCACCCCCACCTGGATGAAGTTCGTGAATTGGCTCTCGAACGGGCCGCAGTAGTTCACGCAGTCTCGACGGGTTCGCTTCATGACGCGCACGCTCCTCTCGATCGAATCGTCCACGGACTGGCTGTCCGTGGCGCTGCTGCGTGGGGAGGAGATCCTCGTTCTTCGTGAGAACGAAGATGGACGCCAACACGCGTCGGCGCTGCTGCCCACGATCGATGCCGTGCTCGGCGAAGCGGGGATCGGACTCGGCGATCTCGACGCGATCGGAATCGCGACCGGACCGGGCTCGTTCACGAGTCTGCGCATCGGCCTCGCGACCGTGAAGGGCCTCGGGTTCGGGCGGGACATCGAAGGCGTCGGCGTATCGACCCTCGAGGCGATGGCGCTCTCGGCGCTCGAAGGAGAAGGGTCGAGCGTCCCCGGGCAGGTCATCCCGATCCTCGATGCACGTCGGGGCGAGTGGTACGCAGGGGGTTGGCGCCGCGCGAAGGACACGCTCGGTCTCCCGGTGGCAACCCTCGCCGAAGGACTCTACGCCCCCGCCCAACTCGCTTCGGACCTCGCCTCTGGCCCGGCCTCGGACATCGCCTCGGACATCGCCTCGGACAACGCCACGGCCATGGCCTCGGCCATGGGAGAGGGCTCGACGCTGATGACGCCCGAAGTCGGCGAGTGGAAGCTCGATTTCGAAGCTGCGGGCATCGGGGTCGGGAACGCCATCGAAGGCCGCGTGGCACGACCGCGCGCGGACTGGGTCGGCCGTCTCGCCCAGCGCCGGCTCGAAGCCGGGGAGGGCATGCCCGTTTCGATGCTCGAGGCGCGCTATCTGCGGCGCGCCGAGGCGGAAGCGAAGCGGCTCGGAGGACCGGTCGAAGCGGGCGAGATCGCGCGCGTCGACCCAGATCGAGGGTGAGTCGGACGAGGATCCCGATCGGGGCCGCCTCGGCTCTGGCGTCTTTCGAAAAGGTTGCGTAATCTCGCGCAGTTAGCGCCGCCAACCGACTGAAGTACTGCAATGATCGACGCGGTCGGGAACCGGGCGGGGCAGACGTCGGCCGGTGCCGGCGTGCTTGGAGCGATTCCTTCAGAGGCCGGGTCGAGCGGATCGATCGAGAGGCGCCCATCGTCGGCTCATGCCGCGCGCCGGGCCTGACTCTCTCCTCGATTCCTCGACAGTCCAAAACCGCTTCGAGCGGACCCGAACCTCGCAGACAGAGCTCATCACCAGACCCAATCAAAGGATCAGGACACCTCTCATGGCACTCAACATCTACTACGACAAGGACGCAGACCTCGGACGGATCCAGTCCAAGAAGGTCGCCGTCATCGGTTATGGCAGCCAGGGCCATGCCCACGCCCAGAACCTCCACGCCTCGGGCGTCGATGTCGTCGTCGGCCTGCGCAAGGACTCTGCCAGCTGGTCGAAGGTCGAGCAGGCGGGGCTGAAGGTCGCGACGGTCGCCGACGCCACCCGCGAGGCCGACTTCGTGATGGTGACGGTGCCGGACGAGCTGGCGGCGAGCGTCTACAAGGAGGAGATCGCGCCGAACCTCGATCCCGGGAACTACCTCGCCGTCGCCCACGGCTTCAACCTGCATTTCCAGGCGATCATTCCGCCGGACGACCTGAACGTCGTCATGATCGCGCCCAAGGGCCCCGGACATACGGTGCGTGACCACTACGAGCAGGGACGCGGTGTCCCGTGCCTCGTCGCCGTGCATCAGGATCCGACCGGCGACGCATTCCAGGTCGCGCTCGCCTATGCCTCCGCGATCGGCGGCGGTCGCGCCGGCATCATCGAGACGACCTTCCGCGAAGAGACCGAGACGGATCTCTTCGGCGAGCAGGCCGTGCTCTGCGGCGGACTGACGTCGCTCATGCAGGCCGGTTTCGAGACGCTCGTCGAAGCGGGCTACGCCCCCGAGATGGCCTACTTCGAATGCATCCACGAGACGAAGCTGATCATCGACCTGATCTACGAAGGCGGCATCGCGAACATGCGTTATTCGGTGTCGAACACGGCCGAGTACGGTGACTTCGTGAGCGGCCCGCGCGTCATCGATGCGAGCGTGAAGGCGCGCATGAAGGACGTCCTCTCGGACATCCAGAGCGGCGACTTCGCGCGACGCTTCATTCTCGAGAACCAGAGCGGCAATGTCGGTCTGCACGCCAAGCGCCGTTCGGCCGCAGAGCATCAGCTCGAAGAGGTGGGCGCTCGTCTGCGCGGCCTGATGCCGTGGCTGTCCGAGAAGCAGCTCGTCGACCGCACGAAGAATTGATCGGCGAGGAGCCTTCGGAGGAGCCGGTGGAGGAGATGAGCGACGAGATCGGTTCGACGCGTCGGCGTCGGCGCAGGCGGCGACGCAGGCGGTCCGACCCCGATCGCGTGGGCTTCGCCTCCTTGCTGCCCCAGCTGTTGACGACCGCGAACCTCGCGGCCGGCTTCTACGCGATCATCAAGGCCAGTGGCGGCGACGTGCTGATCGCTTCGTACGCGATCTTCTTCGCGGCGGTGTTCGATCTGCTCGATGGTCGTGCGGCGCGCATGACCGGCAACGTAAGCCGCTTCGGCGCCGAGTACGATTCGATCGCGGACACGGTCTCATTCGGCGTGGCACCGGCCGTGATCGCCTTCCATGCCGGGGGCATCTCCGGCCTCGGCTGGGCGGGCTGGGTGATGACGTTTGCGTATACCGCCTGCGCTTCGCTTCGACTGGCGCGCTTCAACGTCTCCTCGGGTCGATATCAGGGGCGCTTCGACGGCCTGCCGTCGCCGGCCGCGGCGGGCTTGATCGTCTCCGCCGTCTGGTTCAAGAACTTCCTCGTCGGTCCCGAGGTCGGCCTCGGTCTACCGCCGATCCTTCCGGCCCTCGGCGTGATGATCCTGGGCTTCCTGATGGTCAGCCCGATCCCGTACCACAGCTTCAAGGGCTTGCGATTCGGTCAGAGCTATTCGGCCACGGTGATTCCCGTGATGGTGTCGATCGTGTTGATCCTCGAACCCGGATTGAATTTCTTCCTGGTCGGTCTCGCCTACGTCGTGTCGGGTCCGGCCGGTTATTTCTGGCGACAGCGGACCGGGCGTGAGCTCCTCCCCGTCGAGGGCGATGCGCTCGCCGGGATGAACGTCTTCCCCGGACGTGGCCCGCGTACGCCGAGCGCGACGGCGGCACCCACCGAGGGTCCCAGAGTGACGCCGCTGCGTTCCGCCTCGCCGAGTGAGGACGAACGATGAGCGCCGAGTCGATCCGGATCTTCGATACGACGCTGCGAGACGGCGAACAGTCGCCCGGTTGCAGCATGAACCTGAAGGAGAAGCTCGCGCTCGCGCGGCAGCTGGAGCGCCTCGGGGTCGACGTGATCGAGGCCGGCTTTCCGATCGCGAGTGACGGGGACTTCGAATCGGTCCAGGCGATCGCCATGGATCTCGAACGCAGCATCGTCTGTGGACTCGCGCGCACGGGCGAACTCGACATCGAACGCGCGGGTCGCGCCGTCGAGTCGGCGAAGAATCCGCGCATCCACGTCTTCATCGCGACCAGCGACATCCATCTCGAATACAAGCTGCGGATGAGCCGCGAACAGGTGCTCGCGGAGGTCGATCGGTCGGTGCGTCAGGCGAGAGGGTTCGTCGACGATGTCGAGTTCTCCGCCGAGGACGCGACGCGTTCAGATCACGACTATCTCGTCGAGGTCTTCTCGGCCGCCGTCGCCGCGGGCGCGACGACCCTCAACGTGCCCGATACGGTCGGCTACACGACGCCGAAGGAATACGGCGCCTTGATCGAGTTCCTGCGCGAGCGGGTGACCGGCGCGGGCGAAGGTTCGGGCGTGATCTTCTCCGTGCATTGCCACAACGACCTCGGGCTCGCCGTGGCCAACAGCCTGGCGGCGATCCGCGCCGGCGCACGCCAGATCGAATGCACCGTGAACGGGATCGGCGAACGCGCGGGCAACACCTCCCTCGAAGAGGTCGTGATGGCGCTGCGGACCCGTGCGGACGAATTCCCCGGAATCGAGGTCGGCGTCCAGACGCGGGAGATCTATCCCTCGAGTCGACTCCTGTCCTCGATCACCGGCGTTCAGGTCCAGCCGAACAAGGCGATCGTCGGCGACAACGCCTTCGCGCACGAGGCGGGCATCCATCAGGACGGCGTGCTCAAGGCCGCGATCACCTACGAGATCATGACGCCGGAGTCGATCGGTCGCGCGTCGAACGAACTCGTACTCGGTAAGCATTCCGGGCGCCACGCGTTTCGCGACCGACTCCTCGAGCTCGGCTTCGACGTCGAGGGCGAGAACTTCGAGCGCGCGTTCCGGCGTTTCAAGAGCCTCGCCGATTCGAAGAAGGTCATCTACAACGAGGACCTCGAGGCGATCGTGTCCGACTCGGTGCAGACCCTCGACGATCGCTTCGGCTTCCAGTCGCTGACGCTCACATGCGGGAGCGAACACGCGCCGAGCGCGCGCGTGACCCTCGAGATCGATGGCAAGGGAGTCGAGTGCGAGGCCTCGGGCGTCGGCCCGGTCGACGCGATCTTCTGCGCGATCTCGGAGTTGACCAAGACCGCTTCCGAGTTGGTCCAATACCAGGTGCATGCCGTCACGGCAGGTCTCGACGCCCAGGGTGAGGTCTCGGTCACGATCGAGGAAGAGGGCCGTCGCGTGATCGGAAACGGCGTGCACGAAGACGTGATGGTCGCGAGCGCCAAGGCCTACGTGCATGCGCTGAACAAACTCGAATGGCACAAGCAGCGTCGCGACGTCGACGCGCCCCGGGGCATCTAGCCCGCCAAGCGAGCGCACGACCCGGGCGTGCGCCACCCCATACAACCGAAAGAGAGAGCATTGGCAGAGCGAATCGTATTGTTGCCCGGCGACGGGATCGGACCGGAGGTCACCGAACAGGCCCGGCAGGTCCTGGTCGCAGCGGGTCGAAAGGTCAGACTCGACTTCGAGTTCCATGAAGAACTGATCGGTGGCTGTTCGATCGACGCGCACGGGACACCGCTGCGCGACGAGGTGATCGAAGTGTGTCGCGAGAGCCGCGCCGTACTACTCGGTGCCGTCGGCGGTCCGAAGTGGGATGACATGCCGGTCGACGTGCGGCCCGAGAAGGGGCTGCTCGGCATCCGCAAGGCGCTCGGCCTCTTCGCGAACCTGCGACCGGCCGCGGTCTTTCCCGCATTGGTGAACGCCTCGGCGCTGCGTCCGGAGATCGTGGAAGGCGTCGACATGCTCGTCGTGCGCGAACTGACGGGTGGGATCTACTTCGGCGAGCCGCGCGGTCGCGAAGGCGAGAAGGGCAACCGTCGCGCGATCAACGCCATGGTCTACGACGAGCACGAGGTCGAACGCATCACGCGCGTGGCCTTCGAGCAGGCGCGCCTGCGGCGCAAGCATGTGACCCATGTGCACAAGGCGAACGTGCTCGACGTGTCACAGCTCTGGGTCGAAGTCGTCGACGAGGTGGCGAAGGACTATCCGGACGTCGAGCTGGCCCATCAGCTCGTCGACTCCTGCGCGATGTTGCTCGTGCAGGACCCGCGTCGCTTCGACGTCATCGTGACCGGCAACCTCTTCGGGGACATCCTCTCGGACGAGGCGGCGATGATCACCGGATCCCTCGGCATGCTGCCCTCGGCCAGCCTCGCGACCGGCGGCTTCGGCCTCTTCGAGCCGGTGCACGGATCGGCGCCGGACATCGCAGGCAAAGACCTCGCGAATCCGCTGGCGGCCATCCAGAGCGTCGCGATGCTGCTCGAGACGGCCTTCGAAGCCAAGGATGCCGCCGGCGCCGTGCGCAAGGCCGTCTCCGACGTGCTGGAGGCGGGCCATCGCAGCGGGGATCTGCTGTTGCCCGGCGAGACGCGCGAGACCGTGGGATGTCGGCGCATGGGTGAACTGGTCCTCGAGGCTCTCGAGAAGGGCTAGCCCGAACGGAACGGAGAAACGCAGATGAGCGAGAAGCAGGCCAGACGCGTAGTCGTGTTCGGCGCGACGGGCCATCTCGGCCAGCAGTTGATCGATCGGCTCGACGAGAGCGATTGGCCGATCGCGGAGCTGGTCGGTGTGGCGTCGGCCGACTCGGCCGGTCTCGAGTTCGATTTTCGGGGCGAGTCGCTCGACGTCCAGAGTGAGTGGCCCGTCTTGAAGGGGCGCGATCTCGTGTTCGTCTGCACCCCGCCCGCAGAGGCCCTCGAGATCGTGCGCGAAGCGCTGCGCGCCGAGGTCCCCTGTATCGATTGCAGCGGCTCGCTCACCGAGCAGGAAGACGTGCCGCTCGCGACCGTCGGATCGCGCGCCGCCGAGGGCGCCGAAGTGTCGCTGGCTCCACTGCTCCCGATCGCCTCGGGGACGACGCTCGCCTGGCTGCCGATCCTCGAATCCCTCGATGTCTCGCGCGTCGTCGGCATGGTCTCGTCGAGCGCTTCGGCGCGAGGTCGGGACGGCGTGGTCGCACTCTCCCAGGAATCGATCGCGCTCTTCAATCAGGACGAGGCGCCGGATCACGGGCCGGCGGGGCAGGCCGTCGCATTCGACGTGATTCCCGGTGGCGGGATCGATTGCGAACGCGTCGAACGCGAGTGTCGAAGGCTACTCGGCGAGTCGACGCGGGTCGCCGTGGTGAGCACGCAGGTACCGACGTTTGTCGGGGAAGGCGCCTGGCTCTCGCTGGAACTCTCCGAGCCTACGAGTCTCGAGTCCCTTCGTGCGCGGCTCGACGAGCGGCTCGGCGTCTGTGTCGTCGCAGACGGCTTCGGTTCACGCGGTCTCCGCGTCGTCGGGGAGGACGTGGTCGAACCGATCGGGCCGACCCTGCGAGACGCGATCGGGACCGACGAGGTCCTCGTCGGTCGGATCGAGGCGGACGCTTCGCTTCCGGAGGGGCAGGGTTATCGGCTCTGGATCGCCTTCGATCCGCTGCGACTGGTGGCCGACGAAGCGCTTCGCGTCGGCGCCCGCAGGCTCGGACTCGCGTGAGCGACGATCCCGGCCTCCAAGGCGGGCGAACGTTCCGGCTCGTCCTCGAGTACGACGGTCGGGACTTCGAGGGCTGGCAGATCCAGGCGAGCGGTCGGAATGCGCGAACGGTGCAGGGCGCGCTCACGGAGGCCCTCGAGTCGGTCACCCAGGAGCCGGCGAGGGTGAGAGGCGCGGGGCGAACGGATTCGGGTGTGCATGCGATGGCTCAGGTCGCGAGCGCGCGGGTCGCCACGACGCTCTCGCCCGAGCAGCTCGCGCGGGCCTTGAACGGCCGACTTCCTCGAGACATTGCCGTGCGCGAACTGGTCGAGGTGCCCCAGGACTGGGACGCCCTGCGCGCGGCGAAGGGCAAGGTCTATCGCTACCAGCTCTGGAACGGCGAGACACGTTCGCCGCTGCGCGCGCGACGGTTCCACTGGCTGCGCGACCCGCTCGACCTCCCTCGCATGCGGGAGGCGGCGGAGGCTTTCGTCGGCACGCACGATTTCGCGGCCCTGCAGGGGGCGGGATCGGACGTGAAGACGACGGTACGGACGGTTCACAGCCTCCAGATCGAGGGCGAGACCGGAGGCGAGATCCTGATCGATGTCGAGGGAGGGGGCTTCCTGCGGCACATGGTGCGTAACCTCGTCGGGACCTTGATCGAGATCGGCCGGGGGCGCTGGCCCGTCTCTCGCGCGGCCGAGGTCCTCGCCTCACTCGACCGGCAGGAGGCGGGGCCGACCGCACCCGCGGAGGGTCTGGTGCTGGTCGAGGTCCGGGACGGATGGCGGTCGCCGGAGGACACGCGGACGTGGCACTGCGGCGGGTCTCCGGTGGAGTTGGAACGGGCCCTTCCGGTTGACGAGGATGGTCCCGTCGGGTAAACAATCGCGGTCCTGGGAGTCTCTCCTGGGGCCTGGGGGCCGCTCGCGCTCGATTCTGTGCGCATTCTGTACCCCGAATCGGGCCGCGAAAGCGGCGGTTCCGACGATCGCCACGCGGGCGGCGTCGGTACGAGTCGACACGAGACGACACGAGGAGTTGAGAACTCGAAATGGCCAATCGAGCCTTTGCCGCGACGAAGAGCGTGAGCGCCGACGAAGTCGAGCGCCGCTGGTACGTCGTGGATGCCGAAGACCTGATCCTGGGACGACTCGCGACGCGAATCGCGTCCGTCCTGCGCGGCAAGCACAAGCCGAGCTTCACGCCGCATGCCGATACCGGTGACCATGTCATCGTCGTGAACGCTGACAAGGTCGCGCTCACGGGACGCAAGCGCGAACAGAAGACCTACTACCGACACTCGGGATACCAGGGCAGCATCAAGTCGATTACGGCTGGCAAGCTGCTCGCCTCGGCCCATTCCGATCGCGTCGTTCGTTCCGCCGTTCGCGGCATGCTTCCGGGCAATACGCTCGGACGCCAGATGTTGTCCAAGCTTCGGGTCTACTCGGGGCCCGAGCATCCGCATGCCTCGCAGAAGCCAGAGGAGCTTCCCCTTGTCTGATGTGATTCAAGCCACTGGAAAGCGAAAGAGCGCCGTTGCGCGCGTGCGCCTCACCCTCGGATCCGGAGAGATCAAGGTGAACGGCCGACCGATGGACGAGTACTTCCCGCGCGAAGGCCTCCAGATCATGGTCCGCACGCCCTTCGAGAAGACCGAGTCGCTCGGTCGCTACGACATCGACGCGACGCTGAACGGCGGCGGCGTGGCCGGCCAGGCCGGCGCCCTGCGCCATGGCATCGCGCGCGCCATCGAGAAGCTCGACGGTACGCAGCGAACCACGCTCAAGCGAGCCGGTTACCTCACGCGCGATCCTCGTAAGAAGGAGCGCAAGAAGTACGGACAGAAGGGCGCACGCGCGCGCTTCCAGTTCTCGAAGCGCTAGAGCGATTTCGAATTTGGATTCAGAACGACGGCCGGCTCTCTCGAGAGTCGGCCGTCGCTGCTTTTGTGGCTGCGTGCGATCGGATGGTCGCCGTGCGATGGGAGAATGATTGACGGGCGGTCGGGCCTCGGGCTATACAAAGCCGGACCCCCCGATCGAAGTAGGTGTGACTGAATACGAAAGCCCCGGCGACCGCGTCGCCGTGAACGTCCGTGGCGCCGAGACAGGCGCACCCGGGAAATCCGCCGCAGCATCTCGCTCGGCCGCTCCGGGATCGAAGACAGGCATCATCCGGCTCGCACTCGAGAGAGACGAGCGATCGATGTCACGGACGAGGCTCCCCCAGTGACCGAATACTTCGCAAGCGACCCCACCTCGCTCGGACTCTCGGTTTCCGCCCTGGTCTGGCGAGACGACGAGTTCCTGTTGATGCGCCGCAGCGACAACGGCCATTGGGGCTTGCCGGGTGGCTTCGTCGAGATCGGCGAATCGGTCGCGCAGGCTCTGCTGCGCGAGGTCGTCGAGGAGACGGGCTGGTCGGTGGAGATCGGACGCCTGATCGGCGTCTACTCGGATCCGAAGACCCAGGTAGTGGACTACGATCGTGAGGATCGCGGTCGCGTCCAGATCGTGAATCTCTGCTTCCATGCGCGCGCGGTCGAGCAGGGCGCGCCGACGACGCCCGAGGAGACCCTCGAGATCGGCTTCTTCGGCGGAGACGCTCTGCCGGAGCCTTTCGTGCCGATCCATACGGTGCGCGTCGAAGACGGACTAGGGGATCGCAGCGAGGCGGCGATCCGATGAGCTTTTTGTGGGAAATGAACGAGAATCCGAGATGGATTCCCAACGAACAGGGAAGGCGAGGGCCCGGCCGGGGCTCTTCGATGGGGGAGAACGCATGAGTCCGAGATCGACCAAGTACATCTTCGTGACGGGCGGCGTGATGTCGTCCCTGGGTAAGGGGCTCGCCTCCGCTTCGATCGGCGCACTGCTCGAAGCCCGCAGCCTCGGCGTCACATTCCTGAAGCTCGACCCCTACCTGAACGTCGACCCGGGGACGATGAACCCCTTCCAGCATGGCGAGGTCTACGTCACGGAGGACGGCGCCGAGACCGACCTCGACCTCGGCCACTACGAACGCTTTACGAACGCGAAGCTCGGCAAGGTCAACAACATGACCGCCGGCCGAATCTACGACTCGGTCCTGTCGAAGGAGCGGCGCGGCGACTACCTCGGCGGAACCGTCCAGGTCATCCCGCACGTGACCGACGAGATCAAGGAAGCGATCCTCGCGGCCGGACAGAACGCCGACGTGATTCTCGTCGAGATCGGCGGCACGGTCGGCGACATCGAGTCGCTGCCCTTCCTCGAGGCCATTCGCCAGTTCCGCGCCGACGCCGGCCGCGAGAACTGCTGCTTCATCCATGTCGCCCCGGTCCTCTACCAATCGACGGCGGGCGAAGTGAAGACGAAGCCCGTGCAGCATTCCGTGAAGGAGCTGCAGTCGGTCGGCCTCGCCCCCGACATCATCCTCTGTCGCACGGACCGCTTCCTGTCCAAGGCGATCAAGGCCAAGATCGCGCTCTTCTGCAACGTCGACGAGGACGCCGTCATCACGGCCAAGGACGTCGAATCGATCTACGAGGTCCCGCTCGCCTTCGCGAAGGAGAACCTCGACGAGAAGATCGCGCAGGTGCTGAACATGTGGACGGGTCGTCCGGACCTGCGGCATTGGGAGCGTCTGTTCAATGCGCGCCGCAATCCCGATCGCGTGATCCGCATCGGCATGATCGGCAAATACGTCGATCTCACCGAGAGCTACAAGAGCCTGAACGAAGCGCTCTACCACGGCGGCTTCGCCTGTGGTGGTGAGGTCCGGATCGAGTACTTCGATTCGGAGAAGCTCGTCGACACGAGCGTGCTCTCGGACCTCGACGGGATCCTGGTTCCCCACGGATTCGGATCGCGAGGTGTCGAGGGCAAGATCCGCGCGATCCGTTATGCCCGCGAGAACGAAGTGCCGTTCCTCGGAATCTGTTATGGCATGCAGCTCGCCTGCTGCGAGTTCGCTCGCCACGTGGCCGGCCTCGAGGGAGCGAACTCCTCGGAGGTCGATCCGGAGACGCCGCATCCCGTGATCGATCTCCTGCCGGAGCAGAGGGACGTCGAGGAGAAGGGCGGCTCGATGCGTCTTGGCGCCTATCCCTGTGTCCTCCAGCCGGGTTCGAAGGCCGCCGAGGCCTACGGCACGACCGAGATCAGCGAGCGCCATCGACATCGCTACGAGTTCAACCCCGAGTATCGCGACCAGCTCCAGAAGGCGGGACTGCTCTTCTCGGGCGCGAGTCCAGATGGTCGTCTCGCCGAGGTGGTCGAGCTGCCGAGTCATCCCTTCTTCGTGGCGTCCCAGTTCCATCCCGAGTTCAAGTCGAAGCCCTTCGACCCCCACCCGCTCTTCGAGGCGTTCGTGCGGGCCGCGGCCAAGCGCCAGGCCGGGAAGGCAAAGCTTCCCGAGGCGGCGGGCGGAGCGGCGTCGACCGACTAGACGCGCTAGAAACTCAGACTTCTCGGGGCCGTTCGCGGCCTCATGGGGCGTTAGCTCAGCTGGTTAGAGCGCCGTGTTCACACCGCGGAGGTCGGTGGTTCGAGTCCACTACGCCCCACCACATTTTTCTTCGCGTACGCCCGTCGCGGGCGGGTCGGGTCGACCGATCGCCTTCGACGGCCTGCGCTGGCCGGGACGCACTCGCGGGGACGCGATGCACCGGCCGCACTCGCCACGACGCCCGGCAGGGCGGAACGGCCAGATGCCACGAAGAGACTCGGTGGTCGCCACCGATCGTGGCCCGGTAGCTCAGCTGGATAGAGCACTAGCCTCCGAAGCTAGGGGTCGCGCGTTCGAATCGCGCCCGGGTCACCACTTCACTCCAGACGTAGCAGAGCTTCGGTCTACCAGATTCCTAGCTTCGGACAGAAGCTCGGGGGGAGCCGCCGACGAGTAGGAGGCGGCGAGTATGAGCTTTTCGAGGGGCGCCAGCCCGTCGACAGGCGAAGGGAATGCGCGTTCGAATCGCGCCCGGGTCACCATTCATTTCTAGTCGGCGCAGGGCGTCTCTCGACGGATCGATGGGCCGTCTCGGGCTGAAGGCTCTGCGCCGCCGGTCGGTCGAGGGGGTCGGCTACCCTCGACGCCGTATGCCTCCCGCGTCGCTCCCCGCTCGACTCGCCCACCACGCCCTGTTTCGCGTCGGCCTCTTCACCCTGGCGTATATGCTGCTCGCCGTGTGGGGTGCGCTGCGCAGCGGCAATCGTGAGTTCGTCTTCTACATCGTCGTCATGCTGATCCTGATCGCGAGCATTGGCGTCATCCACGCTCGCATTCAGTTGACGCCCGGCGTGTTGTGGCTGCTCTCGATCTGGGGCGCGCTGCACATGGCGGGTGGGCTGGTGACCGTGCCTGCGGGTTGGCCGGTCCACGGAGATCTTCACGTGCTCTACAACTGGTGGATCGTCCCCGGCGGCGATGCGGCAGACGGCGAGCCGGGCGGGTTCTTGAAATTCGATCAGGCAGTGCACGCGTTCGGATTCGCGGCGGCGACCTGGCTCTGTTGGCAGGGGCTTCGTGGGGCGCTGCGGCGTCCGGGTGCGCCGGAGAGTGGCGTCGGGCTTCAGCCGACGTTCGGCTTGATGGTGCTCGTGGCTGCGGCGGGAATGGGACTCGGCGCACTCAACGAGGTGATCGAGTTCGCGGCCACTCGCCTAACGGAGACCAACGTCGGCGGTTATGTGAATACCGGTTGGGATCTCGTCTACAACGCCCTCGGCGCGACAGTCGCCGTCGTGATCATCTTCTTCGGATCTCGTCGCCCGCCCGCGCTGTGATGGGATCGATTCTCGGACTCGCGCGTTCGAGTCGCGCCCGGGTCACGCCCTCCAGCGTCTGATTCCGTCGCTTCGGGCGCTGTCCACCTATCGCTTCCTGACGACACGTTTTCGTTGTCGGTGACTCTTTTGCGTGTCCGTGAGGTCGAGCCATGTCGCGCTCTCGGAATCCTGTGCCGTTTATGGCCCATCGAGACAGCTGCTCGGCTTCGAGGTTCGCCGCTGGGAGGGGCCTGGATTGCTCGCCGCCGTCGCCATCAGCCGATTTCTGGACCGAGGACCTGTTTTCGTTAAGGGGATTCGGTGTTCACCGATAGGAAAACTGGCCTTACCGATTTGGCAACTATGTCGCGACATTCGATCCCCCGGTTCGCGGACAGATTGAGTCGAATCACAGAGCTGGAGACCGACGGATCGACGCGCGAAGGCGCGGTCCAGATGGCTGACCTGGCTCGGAAGGATGTGCAGTTTGACGGCAAGCATTCCTGCGAATCCAGAGAAGGAAGATCGAACACACATCCTCGTGGTGGACGATGAGCTTCTTGCCCGCGAGACCTTTCGCGCGATGCTCGAAGAGCTGGACTACGAGATCAGTCTCGCGAGCAGCGGCGAAGAGGCGATCGAGATCCTCGGTCGACAGACGATCAACGTCCTCTGTACCGATTTCCAGATGCCCGGCATGAACGGGATCGAGTTGATGCAACAGGCCGAGACGGTCTCCCCGAGTACGGTCGGCGTGCTGGTGACGGGCTATCCCGACTTCGCTTCCGACTGCAACGCGGACCAGCATGCGCAGTACCTGCTCTTGCTCAAGCCCTTCAAGCCGGATGACATGGTTCGCATCCTCGGGCAGGCCGTCCGATTCAGCAAGATACGCGGATCGCTGGGGACCGTGGGCGCGTGAATCCCGGCAAGCGTTTCTCGGGCGCGATGTTCCAGGACCAGAGGTTCGTGATTGCACTCACGGCGATCTGGCTCGTGGTGGTATGCGCTGGGACCGCGGCGATCTGGAAGTACAGCATGACGCCCGGAGAGCCAGCGGAGGCGCCGGCTTCGTGGCCCTCGACCGCACCGATATCGACGAGTCCCGATCTCCATACGCTCGTGATGCTCGTGCATCCGCGCTGTTCGTGTTCGAGAGCCAGCATGGCCGAACTCGCGAAGATCATGACGCGCCTCGAAGGGAAGATCGTGGCGCACGTCCTGTTCATGAAACCTTCGGATTTCGAGGATGACTGGGAGAAGACGGACCTCTGGAAGCGCGCGGTGGAGATTCCGGGGGTCACGGCGGTCCTGGATGTGGACGGAAAAGGCGCTGCGCAGTTCGGCGCCCGGACGTCCGGGCAGGTCGTGGTCTACGGCCCTGCCGGCGACCTGGTCTATTCGGGTGGAATCACGAGCGGGCGTGCACACGAGGGTGACAACATCGGCGAGAGTCGACTGATCTCGCTGGTCACCGATCGCCACGCCGACGCGAACCATGCAGCCGTCTACGGCTGTCAGATGACGCACTGAACGGCTGAGATGCCACGAGGAGTTCTGGGATATGGCGAGTTCATCGAATCTTGATGCGCAGGGAATGAGCGCCCGCGCGTCGGAGCTACTGCATGAGCAGCAGCACGCGGTCTACGTTCGCACGGACCGCATGTTCGCCGCTCTGATGATAGTCCAGTGGGCAGCGAGCATCCTGATCGCCTGGTTCATCTCGCCTCTGACCTGGGCGGGCAAGACGTCCGAGATCCATGTCCACGTGCAGGCCGCGCTCGTCCTCGGCGGGCTGATCACGAGCGTCCCCGTGCTCTTCGCGTTCATGAAGCCCGGCGAAGCCGTCACACGCTACGTCATCGCGGGCGGACAGATGCTCTTTGCGGCGCTGCTCATCCATCTCACGGGCGGTCGGATCGAGACGCACTTCCTGATCTTCGGCTCGCTGGCCTTCCTCGCCATGTATCGCGACTGGAAGGTGTTCGTTCCGGCGACGGTCGTCATCGCTGCGGATCATCTCCTGCGACAGATCTACTGGCCGGAATCGGTCTTCGGGGTGATCGCTCCGGAATGGTGGAGATTCCTCGAGCATGCGTTCTACGTCGTCTTCGAGAACGTCTTCCTCGTGATGTCCTGCCGCGCCAACACGGACGAAATGCGTGATCTCGCGGTTCGTCAGGCCGAGCTCGAAGACTCGAGGTCGCAGGAGCAGGAAAAGGCCGCCGAGTTGGATCGTGCGCTGGTCGCCCTCACGAAGTCACAAGAGAATCTGCTACGAACCGAAAAGCTCGCAGCGGTCGGGAAGCTGGCCGCGAGCGTCGGGCACGAGTTGCGGAACCCCCTGGCGGCGATTCGCAGCGCGCACGCGTTCATCGTCAAGAAGACGGGCGTCGGCGAGGGCGAGTTCTCTGACCCCAAGGTCGTTCAGTTCTTCGACATCATGGAGCGCGAAATCGACGCCTGTTCGGGCATCATCTCAGACCTGCTGGACTTCGCGCGCGAGCGGAAGCTCGAACTGCGCTCGTGTCCCCTTCATGCTCTCGCAGAAGAAGTCATCTCGGTCGTTCCCGCGACGGAGGGTGTCGTCGTCGAGAACCTGATCTCGAACTCGCTGCCGGTTCCGGAACTCGACAAGGCGCAATTCCGCCAGGTCCTGATCAATCTCGTCCAGAACGCGGTCGAGGCGGTCCCGAAGGATCGCGAGGGACGCGTGACACTCAGTGCATCGGGCGGCGCGGCTTCGCCGTGGCGGATCGAGATCACGGACAACGGTGAGGGAATTCCGGAGGATGTCTGTCGAGACATCTTCCAGCCCCTCTTTACGACGAAGACCAAGGGGACTGGCCTCGGACTGGCCGTGGTCTCCGGCATGGTCGAGCGACACGACGGACGGATCTGGGTCGAGTCGGTCGAAGGCGAGGGGAGTCAGTTCATCATCGAGCTACCGGCGGTCGACGCACCTGCGCCCGACGCAGAAGAGTTGTTTCCCGAAGCCCAGCCGGCGCTGAATTAGGAGCCCCCATGTCAAACACGAAAATTCTACTCGTCGACGACGAAGACTCACTGCGAATCACCCTCGCCGCGAATCTCGAACTCGAAGGCTATGAAGTCCTCGAAGCGGCTTCGGCCGAGGAAGCACTCGAGATCGCGGAGGACAACACCTTCGATCTCGTCCTCTCCGACATCCGGATGCCCGGCATGAACGGAGTCGAGCTCTTTCGGGCCCTCCGGGCCAAGGTTCCGGACCTCCCGTGCATTCTCATGAGCGCCTTCTCGCTCGAAGAGCTGGTTTCGTCCGCGCTTTCAGAGGGCGTCTTCACCTTGCTCCCGAAGCCGTTCGACATCCAGGCGGCCCTGGCCGTCCTACGGAACGCTGCATCGGGTCCGATCGTGCTCGTCGTCGATGACGCCGAGGCGGATGCGGAAACGACCGCCGGCCTGTTCGAAGCGGTCGGACTCAAGGCGCGGGCGGTCTACTCGGGCAAGGAAGCATTGGCGGCTGTTTCCGCCGGAGAGATCGATGTCTGTGTCGTCGATCTGATCATGCCCGAGATGACGGGCTCGGAGCTGATTACGGAACTCGGCAAGCTGGACGACTCGGTGCCCGTGATCGCCGTGTCGGGTCACGATGTCGGGGACCTGCTGCAGACCTCGCGATCGCAGGTCTTCACGTCGTTCCAGAAGCCCGTGCCTCCGGCCGACCTGATCCGTGCGGTGGCCGAAGCGCGGGCGCCAGCCAAGCGTTCGTGAGCAGAGTCGATGGATCATGAAGTCGAAGAACTCGCGCGCTTGAGCATTCTGGAAGAAGAACTCTCGGTTCTTCGCCACGATCTCCGAAACCGTCTGAACGGCATCCGGAATGGCGCCTACTACCTGAAGCAGAAGAGCTCGAAGACGGAGCTGTGGGAGAGCGATGAGCGAGTTCCCGTCTTTTTCGAGTTGATCGACGATGAAATCGGCAAGGCCGAAGAATCGCTCGCCCAGCAGGCTTCGGTCGACCACGTACTCGCACGGCAGCTCGAGGATCAAACGCTCGAGATCGGCGTCACGCGCGCCTTGCGAATGATGGCCGTGCCGGCGCACATCTCACTGGAGACGGACTTCGGACAGGAAGCGACGACATCGGTCTGCGAGGTCGAGGTCGCGCTCTTCGCGCGCTGCCTCGTCGAGAACTCGATCGAGGCGCTCGAGGGACGAGATTCCGGGTCGATCTGTGTGTCGACCCGCTCGGATCTCGACGGTCGTGCAAGGCTCTGCGTCGAGGACGATGGGCCCGGGTTGGCATCGAATGAAATCGCGGCGGCGATCCAGAGTTTCCGCACGGAGAAGCCGGGTCACCGGGGCCTTGGCCTGAATATCGCCAGGCGGATCGCGCAGCGCTATTCGGGGAAGCTCGATTTTCAGACCCTCGATGCCGGGGGCGTGTCGGTGGGAGCGACGTTTTCATGAGCGCGCCGATTCCCCTGCTTCTGGTCGACGACAACGTCTCGAACCTCACCGTGCTGTCCGCCGTGCTGGAGGACGAGGGCTTTGTCGTCGCTGCGGCCAGGACCGTCGAGGAAGCTCGGGGGATTGTTCGATCGGGCGAGCCGCTGAAGGCCATCATCGTCGACAGACACCTCGGAAGCCAAGACGGGATCGTCTTCGCGGCCGAATGTCGCGTCGAGTTCCCCTCCGCCTCGATCTTCATCTACTCGGGAGATCTTCCGGAAGCGGCGCGGATGGAGGGGATCGATGGCTGGCTCGTGAAGGGAACGTCCATCGATGACCTGGTCGAGCGGGTTCGAGGCGCCGTGAAGTCACGAGACTCCGCCACCAGCTGATCGAAGTGCAGCGCCCGCGATCGCGTCGCTCGCCACGATGCTAGATTCTCCTCATCGAACACCCAACGGCCGGGCGAGCGCAGATTTGCGACCGCCCTGGCCGCCCATCGAGGAGCCCCCGTGAGCAAGCTCGTTCGCGACGTCATGCAGGCCAATGTCACCACCGTCTCGCTCGAGACGACCTTTCCCGAACTCAGGCGCGTCTTCGTCAAAACGGGTTTCGGCGCTGTGCCCGTGCTCGATCGCGACCAGCGCATGAAGGGGATCGTTTCTCGCTCGGACGTCGTCCGGAAGGCCTCGATCGAACAGTCTCTCGCGGAACTCGCCGATAGCGATTTCGATTCGACCCTCGGTGTCGAGGACAACGACGATGCGCTCGAGTCGATCGGGGCCGCCGTCGGGCGGCGACTGGCCAATGTGACCGCGCAGGAGATCATGATCACGAAGGTCCTGACGATCGACCCGGACGAGCCTCTGGCGGAGGCGGCGCGACAGATGGTGGAGCGCGGCATTCATAGGTTGCCGGTTCTCGATGGAGGTCGGCTGGTCGGGATCGTCAGCGCCTTCGATTTCATGGCTCTCTACGCCGAAGAGCAGTAGTCGCGGAGGGTGTCGAGTATCCGGCTCGCAGTCGCGCTCGTGTGCTGGATCGCGATGGGCGCGTCGTTCGCTTCGGCACGCGACGCCGAGCCGCCGCCCAACCCGGACTTCATCACGGGCTACGCGACCGCGCTCCTCGAGCAGGGCTATTCCGTCGACGACTTCGCGGCGAGCTATCGCGGCGGAACGCTCATCATCGAGCTGGCAGAGGAGCCCGCGACCCCACTCGACACCCTCGAGCGACTGCTGCTGCAGATCGACGACGTCGAGCGGGTCGAGTTCCGGATCGTGGGCGAGGGCTTCGGGATCAAGATCTCGAAAGGGCCACTCTCGGGCTATGACGTGCTCTCGACCGAAGAGATGTTCGATCCGCTCATGGCCGATCCGCGTTGGCCGCGATTCTCTGCGACGTACCAGCGACAGCTCGACGACGACGAGATCGACCATGTCGGTGCCGCGAATTTCGGTGAGTCCTTCGGCCTGCTCCGCAGCCCGGAATTCGACTGGGGGCAATGGGAGATCGGGCTGCAGGCCGGCGTCTTCTCCGTCTTCGACCTGAATTCCGAGTCGAACGATCTCGTGAACACCGACTTTCTCGTCGGGCTCACGGCGGCCTACCACTACGGCGACTTCACGACGCTCCTGCGGCTGTATCACCAGAGCTCGCATCTGGGCGACGAATTCCTGCTGAGAAATCGTGTGGATCGCGTGAACCTTTCCTTCGAAGTCCTCGATCTACTTGTGTCTTTCGACCCGTGGACTTGGCTCAGGATCTATGCCGGCGGCGGTCTCCTCGTGCATCGCGATCCCGCCCTCGACCGGGGCCTCCTGCAGGGCGGCGTCGAGCTGCAGAGTCCCCGGGCCTTCCTCTCGGGCTACGTCCGACCGGTGGCCGCGACCGATCTGCAATTCCGCGAGGAGAGCGACTGGAACATCGACGCGTCGATCCGCGCTGGAGTGCAGATCGAGCATCCCTTCCTGCGTCGCACGAAGCTCCGCGTCCTCGGCGAGTTCTATTCGGGTCGATCGCCGAATGGTCAGTTCTACGAACGACGCATCAAGACGGTTGGAATCGGCATGCATCTCAATTTCTAAGCGGGTGTGAACGGCCGACGGGCTACGCTGCCCGTGAACACGAAACCGAAGGAGGCTCCATGTCCAGCCTGCATGATTTCGAAGTCCCGTCGATCACGGGCGAGCCGATCCGGCTCTCCCAATTCGAGGGGCAGCTCTGTCTCGTCGTCAACGTCGCGAGTCGTTGAGGCCTCACCGGTCAGTACGCAGGTCTGCGTACCCTTCATGACGACACGGACGGACTGAACGTCCTCGCCTTTCCCTGCAACCAGTTCGGCGCCCAGGAACCCGGAACCGATGCCGAGATCCTCGAGTTCGCGACGTCGAAGTACGGCGCGACCTTTCCGATGTTCTCGAAGATCGACGTGAACGGAGACGGGGCGAGCGAGGTCTACCGCTTCCTCAAGGACGGTCATGCCGACGAAGAGGGCAACGAGGACATCGCCTGGAACTTCACCAAGTTCCTCGTTGGTCGCGACGGACAGGTGATCCAGAGATTCGCGCCTCAAACGACGCCCGAGGAGATCGCCGAGGTCGTGGGGAAGCTCGGTTAGGGCTGCTCGGCCGGCCTGGCGCGGGCTCGATCAGTCGATGTGTTCGCGGAAGAACGCTTCGACCTGGGCGACGGCTTCCGCGGCTTCGGGCAACTGCGGCATGGCCTGGAAGACATGGAACGCTTCATCCCAGATGCTGAGCCGGACGGGCGTGCCCGCCTTCTCCGCGCGTTCCGCGAGGCGCGTCGAATCGTCGAGCAGGAGTTCGGCGTCGCCGACCTGGACGAGAAGGGGCGGCAGCCCGGCGAGGTCGGCATAGACCGGCGAGATGTGGGGATGGGTTGCGTCGTGATCGCCGGCGTATAGCCCTGCCATCTCGAGTACGACGGCTCGATCCGTGATCATCGGATCCTGGCCGGCTCGGGTCGACATGCTCTCGCCCGTGCAGGCGAGGTCGGTCCAGGGAGAGAAGAGGATCGCGCCCGCCGGGAGCGGCTCCCCGCCGTCACGCAGCGAGACGAGCGTCGCGAGGGTCAGCCCTCCGCCCGCCGAGTCCCCGCCGATCATCACGTGTTCCGGCACCGCGCCCTGACGGAGCAGCCAGCGATACGCCGCGAGGCTGTCTTCGACGGCCGCGGGGTAGGGGGCCTCGGGTGCCAGGCGATAGTCGACGCCGTAGACGGTCGCGCCGCACGCGCGCGAGAGGCGGCCCATCAGCTCGACGTGCGTCGCGACGGATCCCATCACGTAGCCGCCGCCGTGGTCGTACAGGATGAATCGATCGTCGCGGGCGCCGGGCGCGGTCACGCGTAGTCCGGCGACGCCGTCCATGTCGATGGGTTCGCGAACGATGTCGGCGGGAACCGGCAGCTGGGCCTGCTGCTCTTCCATCATCTTGCGACGCTCGGCGAGGCTGAGACCATCCGCGGCGACGCTCGCCTGGCTGCGGATCAGTTCGATCGTCTCACGAAGCTGTTGACTGGCCATCGGATCTCCCGTCGTGACATGGGCCCGAATGGGCCGGTTCGTCGCGCTGTCTCCCTCAAGCATCTCGCGCATCTCGCGCGTCGGCGTCGGTCGTCGCTCTGCCGTCGCTACGACGAGGTGTCGCCGCCCATCGCCGCCGCGATCGCGGCCGCGACGATCTCCCGATTCGTGCGGTCGCGCTTCTCGACGCGTTCGATCTCCGACGGCTCGATGTCGACCTCGGTGAGGATGTCGCGCGCGTGATCGCCGAGGAAGGCGGCGTGTCTCGCCGGGAACGCACCGTCGTCCTCCTGTCCGCGAAAGCGAAAGGGCGGACGCGGCATTCGCAGCTCGCCGACCACGGGATGCGTCGTCTCGACGAGGGTCTGCTGCTGGATGACCTGCGGGTCTTCGTGCAGGTCGTCGAGGCTGTTCACGCGTGCAACGGGGACGCCGAAGGCGTCGAGGTTCTCGCAGATCTCATCGACCGTGACATCCGCGAGCAGGGTTTCGATGCTGCTCTTGAACTCCTCGGGATGCGCCAGCCGGTCGGGCAGGGTGCGAAAGCGCGCGTCGAGATGAATCTCCGATTGTCGCCAGACGGAGAGCAGCTCGAGCGCCGCGTCCGCGACCAGCACGATCGAGACGTGCCCGTCCTTGGCCTCGAAGATCTGGAAGTAGTCGGCGAGTTCGCCGGCGTGGCGCATGTCCTCGCCGAGCATCGTCCGCGACCACATCACGTCGGGCCAGTTGTAGTAGAGCGCCGAGTCGAGCATCGAGATTGGCAGATATTGCCCTTCGCCCGTGCGCTCCCGATCGAGGAGCGCTGCCGTTGCGACCTGGGCGGCCATCATGCCGGTGACCTTGTCGTAGAGGATGCACTGGACGTTGCGGGGTTCCCCTTGACCCTGGGCGTGCGCGATCCCCGTCGTCGCCTGGATCAGAGGATCGTAGACGCGTCGATTCTTGTAGGGCCCATCCTGGCCGTAGCCGGAGATCGAGATGTAGATCAGGCGGGGGTTGTCCTTCGAGAGTGTCTCGTAGTCGATGCCAAGCTTGCCGACGATGCCCGGGCGGTAGTTCTCGATGAGGACGTCTGCATTGCGGGCCATCTGGCGAAAGATCGCCATGTCCGCCGGGTCCTTCAGGTCCAGCGCGAGGGAGCGCTTGTTGCGGTTGAGGACCGCGAACATGCTCCCCATGCCGTTGCGCAGGCTGCCCATGAAGCGCGCGGGGTCACCGCCCGGCGGCGGTTCGACCTTGATCACATCGGCGCCCTGGTCGGCCAGGAGCATCGCCGCCATGGGTCCCGAGACAGTCGATGTGAGTTCGAGAATGCGGTAGCCGCGCAGCGGTCCGGTCATGCGTCCTTCTCCGAGCAGTGAGTCTCTTCCGAGCAGTACTTCTCGTCCGAGCGGTGGTTCTCTGGGGAAATAGAGGCCGCCGCGGCGAGCCCTCTCGATTCGTTTCGACTTCGAGTCATCCCGCCGTGCGATCGTCGAGCGCGACCCATTCCCGTACGGTCTCGCCGGTATAGATCTGGCGCGGGCGGCTGATGCGGGTGCTGGGTGTGTTTCGCTGTTCCAGCCAATGTGCGATCCAGCCGGGGAGTCGGCCTAGGGCGAACATGACCGTGAACATGTCGGTCGGAATGCCGATGGCGCGGTACAGGACCCCGCTATAGAAATCGACATTCGGGTAGAGCTTTCGTTCGATGAAGTAGGGGTCGGCGAGCGCGACCTCCTCGAGCTGCTTGGCGATGTCGAGGAGCGGATCGGACACGCCGAGCTTGGCGAGGATCTTGTCGGCCGCCTCCTTCAGGATTCGCGCGCGGGGATCGAAGTTCTTGTAGACGCGATGGCCGAATCCCATCAGCTTGAAATCCGAATCCTTCGACTTCGTCAGGTCGACGTATTTCTGATAGTTCGCGCCGTCCTGCTGGATCGTCTCGAGCATCTCGATCACGGCCTGGTTCGCGCCGCCGTGCAGCCGCCCCCAGAGCGCGCTGACTCCGGAGGAAATCGACGCATACAGATTCGCGCCGCTGCTCCCGACGGTCCGCACCGTCGTCGTGCTGCAGTTCTGTTCGTGGTCGGCATGCAGGATCAGGAGCTGGTTCAAGGCGCGTCGAACGTCCTGGTCGAATTCGTAGTTCTCGGTCGGCACGGCGAACATCATGTACATGAAGTTCTCGATGTAGGTGCGGTCATTGCGGGGATACACGAAGGGCTGGCCGATCGACTTCTTGTAGGCGAAGGCCGCGAGCGTCTTGGCCTTGGCCAGCAGCCGGATGATGTTCTGGTCGATCTCCTCGGGCGTCTCGTCCTCGGGATAGAACGCCGAGAGCGAAGCGATCATCGACGAGAGGGTGACCATCGGATGCGCCGAATGCGGCAGGCCCTCGAAGAGGAGCTTCATGTCTTCGTGTACCAGCGAATGACGGGTGAGGCGCGTACGGAAATCTTCACGCTCGGGACGCGTAGGCAGTCGTCCGTAGATCAACAGGAAACAGGTCTCGGGAAAACTGGCCTTCTCGGCGAGGGTCGCGATGTCGTAGCCTCGATAGCGGAGAATGCCCTGCTCGCCGTCGATATAGGTGATCGCGCTCTCGCAGGCGCCGGTGTTTGCGAAGGAGGGATCGAAGGTGATGGCACCGGTCTCTGCACGGAGCCTCGAGATGTCGATCCCGACCTCGTTCTCCGTCCCGACCGTGACCGGCAGGTCGAGTTGCTTGTCATCCAGGATCAGCTTGGCTGTCTTCGTCATGCAGAGAAGCATGCCACACGCAGGACGCTCGCGAATGTCCAGGAGGCGCTTTCATGTGCGTCCGCGGGCTCGCGCGGAGTGCCGAGCAGCGTGGCGGGGATCACCGAAGGGAAGTCGCAATCTGGTCGACTTGGTCGTCGACTACAGGCCCACCAGGGGTGGGCCGAAACGTTGGGTAGGGTATCGACCGTGCGCCGACCCGAATTCTTGTCGGCGATGGTGGGGCGCAATCCTGTGCGCAATCCTGTGAGGGGGGATCCATGCTGAATCGACGCGAATCGAAGGGCCGCTGCGGGCGGCGAGGAATGTGTAGCCATTTCGGCAGGCTGATGGTCCTGTCCCTGACTTCGTCGCTCATCTCCGTCGGCGCGTTGGCGGGGGTCGCTCTAGCGGACGACGATCCCTTCGACCGTCCCGGCTTCTATGTCGGCGCAGGCGGGACCTACCAGTACAACGCCTTCGCTAGCAAGATCGAGGAGGTGATCGAGGATGAAGTCGACGATGCGCTACCGGGCGCGAACGCGAGCTTCGATCTCGATGACTCCGCCGGCTTCAACGCGCTCGTCGGTTATCGGGTCGCCTCCTTCTTCGCCGTCGAGATCCAATACGAATGGGTCGACGAGTACGACATCGACGGATCGACGGACGTGCCGATTCCTGCATCGGGGACCCTCTACAGCATCGAGGGCCACACGCTGACCGCCAACACGAAATGGATCATTCCCTTCTGGCGTATCCAGCCCTATCTCCTTCTCGGCGGTGGCGTCGCGGTCTCGAAAGTCAGCAACGGCGACCTCGCGGACGCCTTGAACGCGCTCGGGGCTGAGGTCGAGGATGGCAAGCATGCGAAGCCAGCCGGCCGCGCAGGCCTCGGACTCGATCTCTACATTACGAAGAACATCGTGATCAACGCCCAGGCATCGGCCGTCGTGACGACCCTCAAAGAACCCGACATCGGCGACATCGACGACCTCAACTACATGTCCATCGCAGCCGGACTCCAGTACCGCTTCTAGTCCCGGTTCTGGGACCTCCCGAGCATGACCCGCGGTCGACCTCTAGGACTTCGGGCGTGCGAGCTCACGACGCACGCGCGTGAGGTAGCTCTTGAGCCGTGCGACCCCGCTCGGTCCCAGGCGAAGGAGCTGTTTCTCGAAGGGCGCGAGCGCTTCGATCGACGGGTCCGCGTACTCGTAGAGCACTTTCGGCTGGACGAGTTCGTACTCCTTGGCGGAGATGGCTGTCGCGAGGACGGCGTCGATCGCTTCGAGCATGCTGTCACGCGCGGTCTGCATCGATCCGAGTTCGCGGAGTGCGGCGTTCATGAGGGGGCCGACCAGCTCGAGGAAGCGTGCGGCGGATGCGGGGTCGATGCTCTCGAGCAGGTCCAGATGGTCTTCGAAGCGAGCTGCATTGCGCGGGTCGGCATAGAGCCTGCCGTCGCGATCGATCACGGAGAAACGTCCGGGCGCCGTCAGGAACGCGATCGGTCGGCGGGGCCAATCGCCACGGGTGATCCCGTCCGTGAGGACGGCGAGGCGTCGGATGAGGTCGTCCTGGCTCGTCCATTCGCTCGGCAGTCCGAAGGCCTCGAGGCGTTCGCGGACGAAGCCGTCGCTCTCTTCCAGGGCGGCGACCTCGATCTCTTCCTGCGCGGGCTCGGGGGTGGCGGGCGCGGGTGGGAGCGGAGCGGGTGTCGGCGCCTCGACCGGATCCGGTTTCGTGACGACGGGGCGGGGCTCGGCCGGTTCTTCCTTTCGCAGCGAGTCGGGCGGGGCGGGTGGTTCGCGAGTCCACCCGGCGAGGTCGTCACGGAACATGAAGAAGGCGAGGCCGAGGAAGACCAGCACGCCGACCGCGATCAATCCATTTCGCCGCAATGCTTTCCCCTTTTCAAGAACGTCTACGCGATGTTCGCGAGGTCATGCTCGTGGTCTGTTCGATGTCGTCGAGCGGGCATCGGTTCATCCGGATTCACAGGCTCTCTATTGCTGTCTTCTGGCCAGGCAATCCGACCGCGCGTCGCAGCGCCTGGAAGCGCGGTGTATCGCGAACCGGGTCCCACCGCTCCTCGATGTCGAGCATGACGATTCGATAGGCACGCTCTGCGTAGGCGCGTTCGAGTTCGGCGAGCGTCGCATCGTACTCGCCGAGCCCGACATGGATCCGCGCGAGTGCGACCGGAGAGACCCATTCGGCGGCCGTCCGCTCCTTCAGTTGCATCAACAGGTCGCGCGCCTCGTCGATTCGACCCGCGCGAGCCAGGCACCAGCCGAGGTCCCCGACGATCAGAGGGTCATCGGCGGAGATCGATCGCGCCTCCTCGAGGAATA